>Ga0187858_10000813_pt1 | contig 37092 bp, 24 predicted proteins | sample June2016WEW_8_15_FD_133015 | JGI IMG/M metagenome (GOLD analysis project Ga0187858, IMG submission 133015) | Peatland microbial communities from SPRUCE experiment site at the Marcell Experimental Forest, Minnesota, USA - June2016WEW_8_150 | ecosystem: Environmental > Terrestrial > Soil >...
AGCACAACCAAAGCACACCCCAGGGCTTTCGGAACCTTTCCGCGCATCCTGGCCGAGTACGTTCGAACAGAGCACACCATGCGCCGGAAGAAGCCATCCGCAAGATGACCTCGCAAGCTGCGAGCCGCGTGGGGATCACAGACCGGGGCATTCTTCGGCCAGGGATGATGGCTGATATTGTTGTCTTCGACTCGGCCGCCATCCGGGACGTGGCCACTTACAACGAGCCTCTTCATTATTCCGAGGGAGTGAAAGATGTCTTCGTAAATGGCAGGCCAGTTGTGCTCGATGGCAGGATCACTGACGAGCGACCGGGAAAAGCACTACGAGGTCCGGGATATAGACACGCTCAATAATGGGCTCTCTCGCCCAACACCAAGAAACACTGTTCTTGCCTTCCTGCAGTTTGTTGAGTCTCTCGATGGCGTTGGAATCCTCCGGATTGAGCTCCAGCGATTTGGCGTCGTTCCTGATGGTCTGACCGACGTCGCCGTTTTGCATGTACGCCTCGCCCAGCCGTCGTACCGTGTGCTTTCGGCAAGGTTGAGCAAGGGTATCGTCGGACCCCTTCTGGGCGCAGTTTCACTCGCTTTCAGCCCGTGTGTGGGCGCCGCTGCAGGGGTGCAAGTCGCTGGTTGACATCATCGACGAAGAATGCCTCGGGATCGAATTCGCCACCAATCCAACATTTCCTCATGTTCTTCGCGGGCTGGATCACGGACGGCTTCCAGGAGGTCGTAGTAACCTGGAATACCACCGCAGTCTTCGGGCGGACCCTGAAGTTTGCCACCCACCCAGATCGGATAGGGAACCCCCGGTTCGGGCGGCAGCATCATCTTCTTCTCTGAGTCCATTTAGCGGTCACATTGGCTGAGTGGGGGAATCCGGCTCATTGGGAGCGGCGTTGTTTCCAGTGAAGCCAGGGGCAGCGAGGGGCCAAGCAAAACCCTACCGTTTGTCAAGATCCCTCTCGCAGCGAATGCGCATCCACTCCAGGTCAACCCTGGGATCGGCTCTCTCCGCGCTTTGGAGGGCTTCGGCCTTGTCAGCGGCTTGCCCTTGCCACACCGTCCACTCATGGGCTCCCGACCGGTCTTGAGCGGCCGGGCCCGAAACGGCTTCGATATTGCCGCTGATCAGCGCAATGACTTTCCAGTCGGCCGTGTGGTTGTTGATGTCCCTGGCGATGCATTTTAGCAGAGATAGGAAGGCAGCAACCCTGCGCATCGAGCTGCGCAAGGCCGACCTCTATTCCTACTGGACGGAGTGATCCTTACCGACTATTTCGCTCCGCGCGATTCAAAAACGAGGGCGCCGCCAACAACGTCTACCAAAACCACGTGTCCCGGTCTCACTTCCTCGTGCAAGATCTTGGCTGCGATTGCATTCTCAATCTGTTGTTCGATCAGCCTGCGCAACGGGCGCGCGCCATCGGTCAGGTCGTAGCCATGCAAGCAGATCCATTCGAGCGCCGTCTCTGTCACTTTGAGACCAACGCCCTGGGCCTTCAGTCGTTTCTCAAGATCCCGCAGCATCAGGCCGGCAATGCGCTTGGTATTTTCAAGTCCGAGGGGGGTGAAAACAACGATGTCATCGAGCCGATTGACAAATTCGGGGCGAAAGGCCTTGCGAACTTCTGCCCGCAATGCTTCCTCGGCCGCCGCACTGCTCTCTGAACGAAAGCCCACTATTTTCTCTCGCGCGACGTTTGAAGTCATGATGAACAAGGCATTGGTCGCGTCCACAGTGCGGCCTTTGCTGTCCGTGAGCCGGCCATCGTCGAAGACCTGCAAAAACAGGTTCAGCACATCCGGATGTGCTTTCTCCACTTCGTCCAGGAGGACGACGCGGAACGGGGTGCGGCGCAGGGCGCCGGTGAGCTGGCCTTCCTCGTCGTGCCCGATGTAGCCCGGCGGCGCGCCGATGAGGCGTGAAACGGAGTGCTTCTCCATAAATTCACTCATGTCAATGCGCACCAGCGCATTCTCGCTACTAAAAAGGAATGCGGCAGTGGCCTTGGCTAACTCGGTCTTGCCCACCCCAGTCGGACCAAGAAAGAGAAAAACACCTATAGGCCTCCCGGACGCCTTCAGGCCAGCCCGCGCCCGCTGAATAACCTGCGCCACTCTGTCGCAGGCGCTATCCTGCCCAATGACGCGCGCTTTGAGCTCCTCGGCCATACGGCTCAGGCGCTCGCGCTCATGCTCGGTGAGGTGGCCGACCGGAATACCCGTCCACTCAGACAGGACCTGCGCGACGCTTTCGGCCGTAACGATTCCGCCGCCCGAGGAATGCTGCTCGCCGGGCCTGACGCTTAGAACGGGGATAGCAACACGCGCGCACGCCTCGTCCAGCAAGTCGATAGCTTTATCAGGCAGCTTGCGGCTCGGCAGATACCGTGCCGCAAGGCAAACCGCTGCCTCCAACGCAGCGCTTTCAATGATCACCCCATGCTGTTCGGCAAGGTGTTGGGAGTAAAACGTCTGAAGAAGATTTAATGTTTCCTCCGGAGAGAGCTAGGCAACCATAATGGGCTGAAACCGCCGCTCGAGTGCCGGGTCCTTTTCGATGGACTTTCGGTATTCGTCGAGGCTGGTTGCACCGATGCATCGCAGTTCGCCCCTTGCAAGGGCAGGCTTCATGATGTTGGCGGCGTCGAGTCCTCCCACAGCATCGCCAGCGGAGACCACAGTATGGATTTCATCCAGAAATAGAACGACGTCCGGTGATGAGGCCACTTCGCGGAGGATGCCTTGCACCCGCTCCTCGAACTGCCCCCGATATTTCGTGCCGGCCACCAAGTCGGCTATTTGCAGTTGAATGATGCGTTTCCCGGGCAGCGACTTGCCACGCGCAATTCGCCAGGCCAGCCCTTCGACGATGGCGGTTTTGCCCACACCGGCGTCGCCGATCAACAAAGGGTTGTTCTTGGTGTTCCGGCTCAGCGTGCGCACCATCTGGAGCATTTCCTGGCGCCGACCGAAACACTCGTGGAGATCCCCTTTGACGGCCATCTGTACGAGGTCCTTGCCGAAACGGCCCAGAAGGCCTGTGGGTTCCGGACGATGTTCCGCACGCTCCACGACGGCTGGAGCAGCGTTGACTTCAGCTTCCAGGGTGCCAACGTTGATGCCGTGCTTGGCCAGGAACGCTTTTACCGGCCCACTCTTGTCCGCGATCAAAGCCGCGAAGAACTGAATTAGGCCTGCTTGGGAAGCGCCACGCTGTTTGGCCAGTTCCGTCGCCATTGAAAAGACAGCCCGGCTGGCGGGGGAGCGACTGATCCTCTCCCTCTTTTCGCCGGCGTATCCTCCCTTGCCAAGTGCGACCCGAGCCGCACGACGCAGCACGGCGGCGTCGGTTCCCACCTTCTTAAATACGTGCGCGAAAGCGTCGCACTCCGCTCGCAGCTCCGCCATGGTTTCCTGAGGGATTTTGAGTTGTTGCCGCAAGTCACCAGCAAACACCTTCTCAACACTGCATAGGCCAATGAAAAGGTGAAGGGGTTCGATGAGCTCGTGTCGGGACTGCCCTGCTTCCGTAGCAGCAGCCTGCCATGCGAATTTGATGCCCGCGGAGATCGCCACTGCTCCTACTCCTTAATCACGGTTGAACGGCTACAATGAACCCTGCTGGCCAGGCAAAGCCGGCGGACCGATCCAGTTCGCCGTTATTTCTCCCAACTTCTTGCTGACGCCTTCGGGGGGGCAGCCATCCGGAGCCGGCCCAATCTCCTCAACCCGCCAGAGCGGGATCAAAATGACCATGCCGCACCACATCATGCTGAGGATGCCCCGATGGACTTCATCGGGGGGCGACGAAGGATCCCTACATATGCTTGATTCCGAAAATGCTGGGATTCTTCCCTTCGCCCCGTCCCGCGTTCGCGGGATCCCAATGACACGCGCCGAGGATTTTTCAACGGCCCGCCAATTGACGGGCCTTCTCGAAGCACTGGTTCGCCTCGGCCGTCCTCCCCAACTTTTTCAACGCCCAACCCTTATTGTCCCACATGCCGCTGTCGCGCGGATTGATCTCCAAGCCCCGGTCAGAGCAGGCGACCGCCTCCGCATAGCGCCTCAAATAATACAGCGCCAGGCCCTTGTTTTTCCACAGCCCGCTGTCGCGCGGATTGATCTCTAAGCCCCGGTCATAGCAGGCGACCGCCTCCGCATAGCGCCTCAAGTAATACAGCGCCACGCCCTTGTTTTTCCACAGCCCGCTGTCGCGCGGACTGATCTCTAAGCCCCGGTCATAGCAGGCGACCGCCTGCTCGTAGCGCTGCAAGGAATACAGCGCCAATCCCTTGCATTTCCACGGATCGCTGTCGCGCGGATTGATCTCTAAGCCCTGGTCATAGCAGGCGACTGCCTCCGCATAGCGCTTCAAGTAATTCAGCGCGCTCCCCTTGGCCGTCCACAGAGTGGCATCGCGCGGAGTGATTTCCAAGCCCCGGTCATAGCAGGCGACGGCCTCTTCGTAACGGCCCAGGGCCCGCAGCGCCACGCCCTTGTTCTGCCAGAGACCGATTCCCAGCGGATTGATCTCCAAGCCCCGGTCATAGCAGGCGACAGCCTCCTCATGGCGCTCCAGGGTATCCAGCGCCACGCCCTTTTGGGTCAACTCCTGCCATCCCATCGCAATTGAGGCCGGGGGGGCAGGGGCCGATCTGCCCGTGAGCTCACGGTAGGTGCTGGCCAGCACTTCCCGCACGGCACCAAAACTCGGCGGGCGTTTAGCCCGCTCGCGTTCGACGCACTGCAAAATAAGCTGGAGCAACGACGCCGGAAGCTTGTAGTCGGGCGCGTTCTCCTCGATGAACGCCTCAGCAACACCGCCGACGAGAGGCAGTTCGCCGGTCAGCATGTTGTAAAGCATGATCCCGAAGGCGTAGATGTCCGTCCGCGTGTCAAGTGTCGCTCCGGCCTGGAATTGCTCCGGGGCCATAAATTGGCGTGTGCCGGCTGTGGTCGTATATTGGGACGTGACTTCCGCTCCCATGCCAGCCAGCCCCAGCCCGTGTTCCTGGGCTTCGCCAAAAGCGCGCGCCAGCCCGAAGTCAGTGATTTTGAGCGTGCCGCGCTCATCGAGCAGGCAGTTGGAAGGCTTGATGTCGCGATGGACGATCCCCAATTTGCCGTGCGCATAGGCCATCCCGTCACAGAACTGAAGTGCCAGCTCCGTCGCGCGTGCTGGCTCGAGAGGTTCCTGAGCAATTAAATGAGCTATGTCGCCTCCGGGGAGATACTCGAGCACCAGGCATGGGATCCCCTCGATCCTTACGATCCACTGAGCACTAACGATGTGCGGATGCCGGTCGAGCATCACCCAGGTGAGCGCTTCCCGCTCGAAGCGCTCGCGGTCGTCCTCGCTCCACAGGAATCGGGCTTGGAAGGTCTTCAATGCATAATATTGGCCCTGGGCTTGGCAATCCTCCACAATGTAAACGACGCCAAAGCCGCCCTTCTTTACGTCCAGCACCTTGTAGACCCTCTTGTCACTTGTGCTGCTCAGCATCTGACCTACTTGGAAGTCTTCTCTCTTTGGTGGGGGGGGTGGCAGAGCGGCGAGAGCCGAGCGCGCCTCTGCTGAGGTGAGATCGCTCTCGAGGCCCTGAAGATACGCGTAGCGGGCAGCCTCGATTTTCCCGGCGCGCTCGAAGGCGCGGCCGATGTTGAGGTGGGCCTCCGTCCGGTCGGGCCGCAGACGCAGCGCGCGGCCGAACGCCTCGAGCGCTTCCGGTGTTCTGCCGGCGGCCAGCGCTTGCAAGCCGCGGTCACGAAGCTGGTCGTAGTCTGTCTCGGCTTCTGTGAAGCTCTCGGCATTCGGTACCGTCGCCTCGGCTGACTTCATTGCCTCAGGGGCTGGCTTGCTTTGCACCGTTGCTTGCTCTAGCTCCGTACGAAAGGGACCCACACCTTCTTCGGCGGGATGATCGGAGGGTTCCATGGAGGGTAACGAAGTCTTGCTCGTCTGCCCGCTCGCTACGCCGCTCGTTCCAAACAATCGCAAAAGCTATCCACGCTTCTTGCTCAAGGCGTCTCCCTCCTTCCCTGACAGCAGGGTGAGGTCAACTTAATGCCAAGTCCGGAAGATCTGACGTAGCGGCGACTTTCGTCGCCATGTGGCGATGTGAAATCGCCGCTACACCGAGCCGTGCGCGACTGTTAAGCTGGCAGCGGAGGCGGACCGGTCCAATTGGCCGCCAGTTCTTCGAGCTTCTTGCGTACGCCTTCGGGGCGCAGCCAGCCGTAGCCGGCGCAGCCCAGGGTGTACAACAGTTGCTTGAAATCTTCCTCGCTCCAGGACGGTTTGCCCCGCCGCGTCAGCGCGAGCGCGATGTCTTCCTCGCTTGGCTTGTGGTCTTCGGCCACCATTCCCGCGTAGGATGTATGCAGCGCCAGGAAGTTCTCAAGGTACGACCGGGCCGCATCATCCCAGTCAGACTCATCGACGGCTTGGAGTTCCCAATCCAACTCCCAGAGGCGCAAGGTCGCATCCGTACATCCGAAAAGAGCCCAACGGCTATCGGCGCTCAAACACGCTGAGCGCACTCCCAAGGCACGTGCATCGAGGATCCGCAGGCAGCGGCCCGTGGCCACTTCCCAGAGGCGTAGAGTATTGTCGGCGCTTCCTGACAGTCCCCAGTGGCCATCGGCGCTCAGACAGACGGACAGCACCCTTTCAGTATGTCCCTCGAAGGTGCGCAGGCAGCGCCCCGTTGCGACCTCCCAAAGGCGAAGGCTCTGGTCCGCACTTCCCGAGAGTGCCCAGTGGCCATCGGCGCTCAGACACGCGGACAGCACGCCGTCAGTGTGCCCCTCGAAGGCACGCAGGCAGCGGCCCGTGGCGACCTCCCAAAGACGCAGCGTGGTGTCTTTACTTGGATATACACCGCCTCCCGCTCCAGAGAGCGCCCATCGGCCGTCGGCGTTAAAGGAGACGCACCTTATCTTCTCCCCATGCCCCTCGAATAATCGCAGGCAGCGCCCCGTGGCAACTTCCCATAAGTGTAGGGTCGTGTCGCGGCAATCAACTCCGGACGAGAGCGCCCAGCGGCCATCAGCGCTTAGGCAGACGGACTCTACTCCTCCACTAGCCCCCTGAAAGGAGCGCAGGCAGCGGCCGCTAGCCACTTCCCACAAACGCAGGGTCCCATCCCCTCTTCCTCCCGAGAGCGCGAGGCGAGCATTGGCGCTCAGGCAGACCGAGCTCACCCCTAACGCTCCATGCCCCTTTAGTATCCGCAGACAGCGTCCGGTGGGAACCTCCCAAAGGCGTAGGTCCTCATCGGTGCCCCCTGACAGTGCTAAGACACCGTTTGCGGCAAGGCAGACGGAGCCCACCCGTGTGTAATGTCCCTTAAACGTGGCCCTCGGCCAAGCACCTCTAAGACCAACCCGCCGACAAACGAGGGAGAGCCTGGACCAAGCCTCCACGGCACGGGATGCTCGTTCAAAGCGTGGCAGACAGCGGGCCTCCCGCAGAGACGCAAGGGCCAAGCCGAACTTTCGTCGTGATAGCGCTTCCTCGCAGCCCTTTACCAGGGTTACCATAAGGGCCTCAACCTCAAGGAGCTCTGCTTGTTTCGCGGGGCGCGACAGTTGAGGTGTGCAGACACTAACGCTTCCGGCCGGTAAGCCCCATAGGCGCAGGGTGCGATCTTCACTCCCAGACAACGCTAAGCGGCCATCGGCGCTCAGGCAGGCGCAGTTCACCCAGAATGCATGCCCCTCAAAGGTACGCAGGCAGCGGCCTGTGGCTACTTCCCAGAGGCGCACAGTATGGTCGGTACTTCCTGACAGCGCCCAACGGCCATCGGCTGTAATGGAGACGGAAGTTACACTGCCCGCATGCCCCCTGAAGACGCGTACGCAGCGGCCCGTGGCCACTTCCCAAAGGCGCACGGTCCGGTCCGAGCTTCCGGAAAGGGCCCAATGCCCTTCAGCACCCAGGCAGACCGATCTCACCCCGTCAACATGTCCTTCGAAGATATTCCGACAGCGCGTAATTGAAGTGTGAGTAATTGGCGAGTAGACTCTTTCGATCGCCGTGAGGATGGAGCTTCGTGAAACCTTTACGGGGTCGATTTTTTTGCCCGTTTTGAGCCTGAAATAGTCAATGGCGAACAGATTTGACGGATCCACCATCGCCAGAGTGAGGAGAAAGGGATATCTGCTAATCGGTAGTACCTCAAATTTGACGGCTTCCTCTCGAGGGATCATTTTGGCTGCCATGACGTCAATTTCGAAGTTGTCAAGCTTTACTACAGACTGCTGGTCTGCCTGTATCGGGTGCGACGGGCGGGGGCCCTGCCACTCGGTGTCAATTTCCCACAGGCGAAGGCTCTGGTCCTCACTTCCCGAGAGTGCCCAGCGGCCGTTGGAGCTCAGGTAGACACAATACACCGCGCCAGAATGCCCCTTGAAGGTGCAGAGGCAACGCCCGGTGGCCACCTCCCAGAGGCAGAGTTTCGCGTCGTCACTTCCCGAGAGCGCCCAGCGCCCATCGCCGCTGAGGGAGACAGAGTGCACATATGAGCCATGTCCCTCGAAGGTGCGGAGCCAGCGGCCCGTGCCCAGTTCCAATAGACGCACAGTGTGGTCGGGACTTGCAGACATCGCCCAGCGGTCATCGGCGCTAAGCGAGACACGCACCAGATACGAGTTCTTAGGTCCCTCAATGATCCGCAGGCAGCGGCCCGTGGCAAGTTCCCAAAGCCGCAGGGTTTCGTGATCACTCGAGAGTGCCCGGTGGCCATCGGCGCAGAGGGAAACCGAGTGGATAGCATCCTCGTGGCCTTCCAAGATGCGCAGGCACCCCGAAACAATGCCCGCGGATCGCGCGTGCTTTTGAGCAACTTGAACTTCGCTCTCTTCCGGGGCCTGCTGCGCGGCACGCTCGAGTAGCGGGAGAGCCGATTCAACGTCGGCTCGTTCGAGATGGACTAAGGCAAGCATGTACTTTGCGTCCCATTGGTCACCACGGCTTTGCCGGGCTGTTTCCAGTTGACTGACGAGGTGATCGTCGGGGATCTCCCCTAGCCGCCAGAGCACGACGCCGCGGTTGTAAACCGTCTCCACATGCTGCGGGTCAGCCGCGAGCGCCTTCTCCCAGGCGCCCAGCGCTTCCTTTCCTCTGCCCAAATCCAAGAGCGACAACGCCCTGTTGTTCAGGCTGTCGGCGGTGAGTTGCGCCGCCGTTGGTTCCTCCCGCCGGTAGTCCTTGCCGGTGACCTGCTTGTAGGCTTGTCGCAGCGTGTCGGCAATCTCCTTCATGTCCCGCGGGCGAGCCTGCGGGTCTAGCGCGAAGCATTTCCCCAGCAGCGCCGCCACGCCTTCCGGCATGCGAGGGATGGCGGCATCGTCCGCGCCCATCTCCAGGTAACCCTCCAGGGCCTCGGCAGCAGCCTGGCCAGCCCTCCAAGTTACTTCGCCTGTGAACATCTCCAGCACCGAGAGTCCCCAGCTCCAGAGGTCCGTCTTCCGCGTGAGGGGTTGCTGGCGCGCTTGCTCGGGGGAGCAGTAGGCTGGCGTCATCCCGCCGGTGCTCACCAAAAGGCTAGTCCCCGGCGTCGGCCGTGCCTGTTCTCCCGCCATCCCCCGCGCCTTGGCCAGCCCGAAGTCCGTCACCTTCGCCGTGCCGTCCGGCGTCATCATCACGTTCGCCGGCTTCACGTCCTGGTGCACCAGCCCCTGCTGGTGCGCGTAGTCCAGTCCCCAGGCAAACTGAATCGCAATGTCCAGGATTCCCTCGAGCGCCTTTTCTGGGCCCCCCTCGTAAAGCTTTCGGCTGCGAATCCACTCCGACAGACTTCCGCCCTCTAGGTATTCGGCGAAGACCCGCGCAATGCCGCCCAGTTCGCGCACGTAGTAGCAACTCACGATGTGCGGATGCAGGCCCAGGTTGACCCAGGTCTCCGCTTCGCGAGCGAAGTTTTCCTTGCCACCCGCCTTCTGAAAAATCTCCGGCTTCGGGCTCTTCACGGCCAGGTCCACATTCCAGCCTTTGTGATGGACCTTGTAGACCTTGCCCATGCCGCCCTCGCCCAGAATGCCTGAGATCTCGTAAAGGTCGAGGATAACGTCGCCTACGTTCCACTCGGCCGGCACCGCCGACGATCCACGCTTCTCGTTCATCGCCTGGCGCTCCTTCTGGTGCGTTCAAGGGCTGGTACACCCGCACTGGCACGCTATGTGATGCTGCCGAAAAACCTTCCTGCGCTGTCATGGTGAGCCAGGCGACGGAACCTCTGCATTCACAGGAGTAGCTCGGCACACCCTCACAGCACTTTGGCCAACGCGTCACGAAACTCAACCGCCGTCTGATACCGATCGCTGGCGCGGTCGGCGATGGCGCGATCGATAACCTGCGCGACTCTTGCGGGGATGGAGGGATCACGCTTGCATACGGGGATAATCTCGCCTCGCAGAATTACTTCCACGGGGTCTTGGCCTCGCAAAAAGTCCCGCGGACCCCTGCCGGTGAGCATGCAATAGAGGGAAGCGCCCATGCTCCACACATCCGTGACCGGCTTGACGTACTTGTAATTCACAACCTGCTCTCGGGCCATGAAGGTATACGTGCCGGCGGCTGCCCCAGTGGCCGTCATTCCCGAAAAGCCAGCCTTTTCGAAGTTCTTCGCCAAGCCGAAATCGGAGACCTTGGCGATAACGCCCTTCGAGTCAGCCAGCAGGATATTTGCCGGCTTCAGGTCGCGATGGACGAAGCCTTGCTTGTGCGCGTAGGCAAGTCCCTCCAACGCCTGAAGCATGATACCTCCCGCTTGTTTCAGGGGAAGCTTTCCGCCACGGCGTTGGATCAGATCATCAACGCTCCCGCCCGGACAATTCTCCATAACGAAATAAAAGGCGCCGCCCGCCGACCCATGATCGAGGAGCTGGACGCAATGTGGGTGGCGCAAGCTCCGGGTTACCTCAATTTCCCGCTGAAACACCCGCCGCGCTCCCTCGTCAACAGCGACCTTTGAGAGCATGACCTTGATGGCAACGGTCGCGCCGTCTTCTTTTCTGCGGGCGAGATACACGGCGCCCATGCCACCTCTCCCCAGCATCTTCCCCAGTTCGTATCCGGGAATCTCCGCTATCTCCGGGCCTTTTCCCTCCTTCATGAGGGACTTGAGCAACGCTATCGCCGGATCAGCCGAAGCTTTAGCCTGACAGGCCTGACAAATGTAGTCCCCACGCCGGCCTTGGCCAATCTCTCCCGAAACACTCTTGCCACAGCTTTGGCAGACCACAGGCTGCGGCGTCTTGGACGCCATGTCGGACTTCAACGTCGCCATCTCGCGGCAGTGGGAACAAAGAAAAGATCCATTGCCCATATCGGAAGCGTTCCGGTCGCCCTCCGGAATTACTCGCCCGCACGGGTTGCATTGGACTGGAACCTCGATGACTACGGTGAAAACCGTCTCCCCCACTTCGATCACGTCCCCGTTTTTCAGGTCTACCTCGGGGAACCTTCTCTTGGCTGCCTGCTCGGGAGTCTCATTCTTCGCTCGGCCGCCGTATTTCGTGTGGTTCACGAGCGTACCGTTCAAGCTACCCAAGTCGTGGATGCGAACATCGGGAGGATTGACCTCAAGAATAAAGTGGTGCCGTGATGCGGTCGTGTCTTTGTCCGACAGCCGTGCGTGACAATCTGCGGCCCGCCCGAAGATAAAGGTGTCGTGTTCCTCGAAGGCGAAGGCCTGTCCGGCAATGGGGCCCTTCGTAACCATCAGCGTCACCTTGCCTGGCATAAGCTGCCTCTCTCAGCGCGCCGGCCTGGAACCGCGCCAGTCAACAACTAGAGCCGTGATGTTGTCTTGTCCGCCCGCAGCGTTGGCGGCCGCCACCAGCGAACGGCATGCTAAGTCCGGATCGGCGCACTCCTCGAGTAATCTTGCGATAGCCTCGTCGGGCACCATCCCGGTCAGGCCGTCACTGCACAACAAGAACCGGTCGTCAGTCGACAGCTTGACCGCGCATACATCTGGGTACACTTCACCCTCCATTCCGATGTATCGCGAGATCTGGTGCTTGGCGGGATGGTCTCGTGCTTGCTCCTCGGTGATCTCTCCCCTTCGCAGCAGAATCCCGACCACGGAGTGGTCCTCAGTCAAATGTTTGAGTCTCTTATTTCGAAACAGGTACGCGCGGCTGTCGCCCATATTCGCAATAAGAACTTGATCTTCTAAGAAGTAGGCGAGCACGACCGTGGCTCCCATTCCAGCCAGACCCGGTTGGCCCACAGATTGTTCGCGTAGTTGTCGGCTCAGTTCGACGATGGCATCGTGTAAGGCGTTGGAGACTTCGGCTGGTTTGGCGGGCGCCCGACCGAGATGCTGCTTGACCATGGGCGGCAGAACTTTCACCACAATTTCAGACGCCTTGGCGCCGGCCTGATGTCCGCCCATTCCATCGGACACAATGAAGAGATTCTTGTCGGGTAAGAGCGCAGAGGCGTCTTCGTTGCCTCGGCGAACCTTTCCAATGTCGCTCAGCACAGCCGCTTTGAAGGGTCGTGTCTCGCCCCCGCGCGCACGCAATCTTGCGCCCCGTGATAGGTTTCGCGACTTCTTCATCGCGAAGAAGCCTCCTGGACGGTTTGCGCTGCACTCTGAGTTCGCTAAGAAACAGCGAAGCCAAAAAACTCATTTTGGATTATAAACTCACCTTGACTCGCAAGCTACAGGAACTGGAGCGTCTCGGAGCCGGGTTCGTATCCCTGACGGAAGCTCTGGGCCTGACGGCGCCCAGCGGCTGCATATTGACCGCACCTCGTTGCGCGGGATTCTGAAAGAAAGGACTCGACCATGGGCAGCCCCCTTTCGGAACTTCACAAGATCTGGATCGAACAGTGTGCAGCGACGGAAGACATCCGTGGAGACTTCGGATTATGTTCTGGTGAAACCGGCATAGCAGCCGGGTATGACGGGCGCGGTCATCCCATCTGCCCGCCGCAGCCGGAGCGGATGCTCGCGAAACATATCCCCCCATCGGACCTGAGGGCGTACAGTTTGCCCATATTCATGCAGCGACCACATCTGACACACCTTGGGTGTATGCTCCTGTAAAGTGCCACCCGCAGACGGGTGCGGTGCGGCATCCAGTGGTGGTCTCTCCAAACCGGAGGGTCGGCATGAGGCTCTCAAAGTCACGATTCACGGCCGGATTGCAATGCCACAAACGGCTCTACTTGCAGGTCCACCAGCCGGAACTTGCCGCCGAACCAGACGAAAGCACGCAGGCAAGATTCGACCAAGGGATCGAAGTGGGCCGGTTCGCCCGCGGATTATTCCCGGAGGGCGTGCTGGTCGAAGACGACGACGCCGACATCAGAGTAGGTCTTGTACGCCAAGTCTACCGAGAGAATTGCCACAAGCGTCCCACGCTGTCTTAACGAGAGCCGCTTCCGCTGCGGCGCATTACAGAAGTCCGGCAGCGCAGCCGTCGCTTCCTTGGAGATTATACACTGTCGGCTGCCAGCAGTGGTTATGGTGTCCCGGCACATCAGCCAGATTTCCGAGTGTTGGGCCGACACAATCGCCGTGTGATCTGGTTTCGGTAGCGCTTTCTGGCTTCGGGATTCGCATTCAACTCTGTGGGGATCCACGCAGGATGATCAATCACGCGGCCATCATGACGGAGGCAATGACAGCTAGAGGGCGGTATCCGACAAGCCCCCGTCTACACAGGCTTCCGATCGATTCTGCGGCACTATCCGGCAGTTTGCTATTGCATTAATGCCTCAAAGGGCTAAAATCTCTTCACGCTCTTTGCTGCTTACTGGTGATTCATAAAAGAGGCATTCTCGTGCCGGACCGAAGTACAGCACCCGCCCAGGAAATCCCTCCACTCGTCGAGGGACCTGGCGCAACTTTTGTTATGATGTGTCAAACATCTCGGGTGACTTGCGCCAATGAGCGGTAGCTGGGCACGAAGTTGAAGTATGGATAATCACTTCTTTGAACGCCCCATTCTCAACTCACCATACGCCTACCCGAGGCGACATTGGGAGCTCGATGGTCAAGGACAACCAACTCAACGCATCATTGAAAACCGTCGCCGGGTCGAGCTTATCACGCCTATTCCCAAACCCAGAAAACGGAAGGGCGCAGCTCGCCAGCAGGAAATTGTATTCGACGAAGGCAAAGGACTTTCGACGCAGGCGCAACAGTACGACCCGACTCCGATCATCAATGAACTGCGCGGTCACGTAGATCAGTGGCGCACCTTGCAAAATCCCAGCGATTGGCTCGTCACGCCGGAAACGACCCGATTACTACAGCATTGGCGTTATCACAAGTTCAGCAGCATCCGCCCATTCTTTTGCCAGGTAGAAGCTGCGGAGGTCGCCATTTGGCTGATGGAGGTTGCACCGAAAATCGCGGCTGGACGCCAGTTCCTGGAACACCTGGCTAACGCTAACAACGATGCGAATCCGGGATTGGCACGCCTTGCGCTGAAGCTGGCCACCGGCGCCGGCAAAACCACGGTAATGGCCATGCTGATTGCTTGGCAAACCATCAACGCAGTACGAAGGCCTGGCAGCAAGAAGTTTACACGTGGATTTTTGGTCGTGACCCCAGGGCTGACGATCAGGGACCGATTGCGCGTGCTCCAACCCAACGACCCGGACACATACTACCAGAGCCGCGAACTTGTTCCGAGTGACATGCTCGCTGACGTCGAACGTGCCAAAATCGTCATCACGAATTACCACGCCTTTAAGCTTCGCGAACGCATGGATCTCTCAAAGGGTGGTCGTTCGCTCCTACAAGGCCGAGGCGACCCAATCAAAACGTTGGAGACAGAGGGGCAGATGCTCCAGCGAGTCATGCCCGAGCTCATGGGCATGAAGAATGTCCTCGTGATAAACGACGAGGCGCATCACTGTTATCGCGAAAAGCCTAACCCGGAAGCCGAGGCTGATCTTAAGGGCGAAGAGAGAAAAGAAGCCGAGCAGAACAATGAGCGGGCCCGCCTCTGGATTTCCGGGCTGGAAATCGTCGGTCGCAAGCTCGGCACCGAACGCATCCTGGATCTTTCAGCAACACCATTCTTCTTGCGGGGGTCGGGCTACGCCGAGGGGACTTTGTTTCCCTGGACCATGAGCGACTTTTCTCTTATGGACGCTATCGAATGTGGGATCGTCAAATTGCCTCGCGTACCGATCGCCGACAACATTCCGGGCAGCGACATGCCCAAGTTTCGCAATCTTTGGGAACACATCCGAAAAAAGATGCCAAGAAAGGGGCGAGGCAAGGCCAATGTTCTCGACCCGCTCAGCATTCCCGTGGAACTCCAGACCGCCCTTGAAGCTCTCTACGGCCATTATGAGAAGACCTTCTATCTATGGCAGGAGCACAGCATCAGGGTTCCACCCTGCTTTATCGTGGTGTGCAACAACACTTCGGCCTCAAAACTCGTTTACGACTACATCTCCGGCTTCCAACGAGAGAACGAAGATGGTTCAACCACACTGGAGAACGGCCGCTTGGCCCTCTTTCGAAACTTCGATGAGCACGGCAATCCGATTCCTCGACCGCGTACGTTTTTGATTGATAGCGAACAATTGGAGTCCGGCGAGGCGCTGGACGAGAACTTCCGGAGCATGGCCGCTGACGAGATCGAACGCTTTCGCCGCGAAATCATCGAGCGCACTGGGGACCGCAGCCAAGCTGAAAACATCAGCGATCAAGACCTCCTGAGAGAGGTGAGGAATACCGTGGGCAAGTACGGGCGCCTCGGAGGCGAAATCCGCTGTGTGGTCTCCGTTTCGATGTTAACCGAAGGCTGGGATGCCAACACCGTCACTCATGTACTGGGGGTTCGCGCTTTTGGCACGCAATTGTTGTGCGAGCAAGTCATTGGCCGGGCCTTGCGCCGACAGTCTTACGACCAAAATGAACAAGGCCTTTTCAACGTTGAGTATGCAGACGTTTTGGGCATTCCCTTCGACTTCACGGCTAAACCGGTCGTCGCTCCCCCACAGCCACCTCGCGAGACAATCCAGGTTAAGGCAGTTCGCCCCGACCGCGATGCTCTCGAAATCCGCTTCCCGCGTGTTGCAGGCTACCGTGTCGAGCTACCACAAGAACGGCTCACGGCTGTATTCAACGACGATTCAGTTCTGGAGCTGTCGCCCGATCTCGTTGGGCCTTCAATTACTCGAAACGCTGGAATCATCGGCGAAGGCGTCGATCTCACCCTCGTGCACACCGGTGATTTGCGCCGCTCCACACTGCTTTTCCACCTCACACAGCGTCTGCTTTACACCAAATGGCGTGACCCTGGCGAACAGCCCAAGCTGCACCTCTTCGGACAGCTGAAACGAATCACGAAACAGTGGCTCGATACATGTCTGATCTGCAAAGGCGGCACCTATCCGGCGCAGCTCATGTATCAAGCGCTGGCGGACATGGCCTGCGGGCGCATCACTGCGGGCATTACCAAAGCCGAGTTAGGAAAGCGGCCCATCAAGGCTTTGCTCGACCCCTACAACCCCACCGGCTCAACCAGCCATGTGAACTTCAACACGTCCAAAACCAGCCGCTGGGAAACCGACGCCCGCCGCTGCCACGTCAACTGGGTGATCTTGGACAGCGATTGGGAAGCGGAGTTCTGCCGCGTAGCGGAGGCGCACCCGCGCGTCAAGGCTTACGTGAAAAACCACAACCTCTGGCTGGAGGTGCCCTATCGCTATGGTCCTGAGATGAGGATTTACAGACCCGATTTTATCGTCAATGTGGACGATGGCCGCGGTGATGCTGACCCGCTGCATTTGATTGTGGAAATTAAGGGCTACCGGCGCGAGGACGCAAAAGAAAAGAAGGCCACGATGGAGACATACTGGGTGCCAGGCATCAATAACCTGGGCAGCTATGGCCGCTGGGCCTTCGCTGAGTTCACAGAGGTCTATCAGATCGAGGCCGACTTCGCTGTGAAGGTTGAAGCTGAATTCAGCAAGATGATTGAATCCGTCGTCGCTCTGCCCGTTGATCCCGGCACGAACGAAGCTAAGCGTGCTGAAGCGTACATCAAAGCCCAACTCGGCAGCGCTGAGAAATGGGCGAGCATCAATAACGCCATTTGGACAACGATTACTTCAACTCAGAAACACGCCTTTTCTCTGGCGGACGTTCCCTCTGTCGCTGAGTTAGCTTCCTTTGAACTTGATGACATATTGGCGGTTTTGTCGATGCTCTCACGACCGTCAGTACGAAGCCTAGTCATGGAATTCCGGTCAGAGTCACTTAATGGGGCCGAAGTATCCCGATCTGAATTCATCCGGAAGCTGAGAGATTGGTGGAAGAACAAATCGCTCTCTCAAAGCCAATGGAGCGCCTGGGCATCCCATATCCAAGTCAGATGGATTCCCGCCAATAGAAGGATAAATTGATGAGTGCTGTACGTGGCAGCGCGGCAGAGCTCGTTGAGCAGATCAAGCGGAAGGCACCGGAATATCTGGATCTTCTCACCGCCGTAACAATCAGTGAGTTTGAGAAAGCATTCGACGCGATACTTGGAAAGGCGATTTCCCTGCTTGAGACAAACAAGAAAAACTTTGAATCACTAGGTGAAGAAGGTCTGACGGCTGTGCTCGCGGCTGGATTGTCGATTCCAGGGCTAACGGTGACTCAGGAAACAAATTCAAACGGCCATGTAGATATAACGATCGAAGCAGACTATTGTTCGCCAGCACGAAAAAAGCTCGGCGAAGCGAAAATTTACGATGGGCCTCAGTACCATATCGACGGTCTGCAGCAGTTGCTCGGAAGATACACTACAGGCAGAGAAACGCGAGGGCTACTGATTGCCTACGTCCGGAAGCCGAACATTAGCGGTTTAATCGAGAAACTTCGGGAGAAACTGGATGAAGATTTGCCCATGAAGCAAAAAGGGAAAACCGAAGACCATATTCTGAATTGGTCATTCATTTCTACTCATGTCCACGATTGCGGCGACGACCTTCAAATCGGCCATATCGGATGCAACCTTCATGTGGCGTGATAGTGCTTTTCGGATCGCAATGACATCCGCGATTCTTAAAGGTCTAGGCGGCAATGGAAAAAAAGGAGCCGAGCCCCGTTCGAGTAGCTTACGAACGTCGTGACTGTTGACCGGCCACGAGTAACCATGGCCAAGAAATCTATCACCAAATCCGTCGAAACCCTTAAGCACGACGCCAAGCGGAAGAACATTCCGACGGCTGAGTTTCAGCCGGTGCTCCAAAAAGAGCAGGCAAGTCCCCGCACGGTGAAGTATCCCCGCAATACCGACCTCGATCCCCAGCTTGTCTGGCGCGGCAAGGATGAGCAGGATTGGAGCGACCTGGTAGTCCATGCGCCGCCCCTCTACATTCAGGAAAAGGTCCATCCCAAGGTGCTCATTGATGACCTGCTGCGTAGTACCAAGGAGCGCGAGCACGAGACGGGGATGACGACGCCCGACCTCTTTGCCGACTTTAACGGTATGCCTAAGGACGTGGACAGAACTGAGTTCTACCAGCACGAGCAGAACTGGTCAAACCGCATGATCCTCGGCGATTCGTTGCAGGTCATGGCGAGCCTAAACGAGCGCGAGGGCCTGCGCGGCAAAGTGCAGTGCATCTACTTCGACCCGCCCTACGGCATCAAGTTCAACAGCAACTTCCAGTGGAGCACCACGAGCAATAAGGTGACGGACGGCAGTCCTGAGCACATCACGCGAGAGCCAGAGCAGGTGAAGGCATTTCGAGACACGTGGAGGGACGGGGTTCATTCATTCCTTACTTACCTTCGCGACCGGCTGACGGTTGCTCGCGATCTACTCGCCGACTCTGGGTCATTATTCGTGCAGATAAGCGACGAGAATGTCCACTTGGTGAGGGCATTACTGGATGAAGTGTTCGGAAGTAAACACGCGATCTCGACAATCGTCTGGAAGAAGGGCGCTCCACAAAGTAAGACAATCAAGAACGCGTTCAATTACATTCTCTGGTATTCGAAGAATGCAGAAGCATGTAGGTCCCACAAAGTGTATAGGCCACGTGAGGCGAACGAAGGTTCTACGGAAGACCCGCGAAAGCTCGCATTGTGGGGAGAACTTCCCGACGCGACAAAGAGGCCGTTAACAACCGATGAAAAGCGAGCTCCCTGGCTCGTCCCGGAAGGGACGCACATATTCAGGATTCAAGACCTCGAGGGCACCGGCGAGCGGTTTGGCTTTGAAATCGAAGGGAAGGAATACTGGCCGCGTAAGGGTCGCCGGTGGCGCGGTGATATACAACAATTCTTACGACTTAAGAAAGCTGACCGCGTCTCGGTTACCGATGAGGAAGGCCTTGGCTTCAAGTTCTACGTCGTCGAAGATTCACCAGTGATCGAATTCACGAACGTATGGGACGATACGGCTGGCAATGTGCCCAACATGGTTTACGTGGTGCAGACAAACGCAAAAATTGTCACTAGATGCATACTGATGGCCACCGACCCTGGCGATCTCGTGCTTGATCCGACGTGCGGTTCTGGCACGACCGCCTTTGTTTCCGAGCAATGGGGCCGTCGCTGGATTACCATTGACACATCGCGCGTGGCATTGGCGCTGGCCCGGGCTCGCATCATGGGTGCGCGTTATCCGTATTACCTGCTGGCGGATTCGCGCGAAGGCCAAATCAAGGAAGGCGAAGTTACCCGCACTGCGCCGAGTTCGCAGCCCGCGCACGGGAACATCCGCCACGGCTTCGTTTGCGAGCGCGTGCCGCACGTTACGCTCAAGTCCATCGCCAACAACGCGGAGATCGATGTCATCTGGGAAAACTGGCAGGCCGTGCTTGAGCCATTGCGCAAGAAGCTGAACGCCGCGCTTGAGAAGCAGTGGAATGAGTGGGAGATTCCGCGCGAGGCGGAGAAGGCATGGCCGGAACCAGCAAAGAAACTTCACGCCGACTGGTGGCAGGCGCGTATCTCCAGACAGAAGGAGATCGACGCTTCCATCGCCGCGAAGGCCGAATCCGAGTACCTCTACGACAAACCCTACGAGGATGGTAGGACGGTCCGCGTAGCCGGCCCTTTCACTGTCGAGAGTCTTCTACCTCACCGCGTATTGGGAGTGGACGAGAACGACGAACTGATCGACTCCCTCGCTGACTCAAAACTCGGCTACAGCGCGGCACAGGATTTTGTTCAGATGATTTTGGAAAATCTCAAGACTGCGGGCGTACAGCAGGCCCACAAGGAAGACAAGATCAAGTTCACATCTCTCACCCCATGGCCCGGCGATCTGGTCTGCGCGGAAGGGCACTTTATGGGGGGCGATGGGAATTCGGGCACAGAGAAACGCGCCGCCATCTTCATCGGCCCGGAGTTCGGCACTGTGTCACGGCCGGATTTGGTAGCCGCTGCCCGAGAAGCCGGTGACGCTGGCTTTGACGTGCTGATAACCTGCGCCTTCAACTACGACGCTCACTCTTCAGAGTTCAACAAGCTTGGCCGCATCCCCGTGCTCAAGGCCCGCATGAACGCTGACCTGCACATGGCCGATGACCTGAAGAACACGGGCAAAGGGAATCTCTTTGTCATCTTCGGCGAACCGGACATCGTGATTCTCGACGCTGGAAATGACGGCAAGCCCGGTCAGATCCGGGTCAAGGTAAATGGCGTTGACGTGTTCCATCCTAATACTGGCGAAGTCCGTAGCGACGGTCCTGATGGCATCGCTTGTTGGTTCATCGACACCGACTACAACGAAGAGAGCTTCTTCGTTCGCCACGCCTACTTCCTTGGCGCGAATGATCCCTACAAGGCGCTCAAAACGACGTTGAAGGCAGAAATCAATGAAGAAGCCTGGGAGACGCTGCACAGCGATACCTCACGCCCGTTCGACAAACCTCAGAGCCACCGCATCGCGGTCAAGGTGATCAACCATCTAGGGGATGAGGTTATGAAAGTATTCCGAGTATGAACCGGTTGTGCATCGCAACACGAGGGATCGCAAGCTGGCGAGAGCGTCTGGCCAGCCCTGACCGCCAATGGAAGCGACGGTTCTCAGCCTTTGAGACAGCAGTCTCCTGGGAACTTGCGTCCAACAGCAAGTCCGGGCTGCCCGGACCTATCGAGAAGCTGTTTCGCGAAAGCAACTATTGCGACCCTCTCCTGGTGTTCGCGGTTGCCGAGCATAAGGTTGATTTACCTGGCGGCAATGCCGCCTCCCAATCCGATGTGTGGGCCGTAGTGAGCACCTCTTCGGGCATGTTGTCGCTCACCGTGGAAGCGAAATCCAAGGAAGCATTCGGTGACGAGATACTCGAAAAGTGGCTCGTTGCGGGCGCGACAGAGGAATCGAAAAGCAATCGCCAGAAACGCTTTGACTATGTCTGCTCGCATCTTCCAAAATCAGATTCCTTTCTTCAGGTGCGCTACCAGATGTTGCACCGCTGCGCCGCCTCGGTGATTGAGGCCAAGCGATTCGGATTCAAGCGCGCCGCATTCATCGTTCAGGCGTTCGAAACACCAGCCAACGGTTTTCAAGACTACGCTATCTTCTGTCAGGCTCTGAAGATTCCTGCAGCACGCGGCAGTATGGCCACAACCTCTGTAAACGGTATTTCTCTCAGTGTTGGTTGGGCCGACTGTCCGCTAGCTACCGACCATGAAGTGGCTGCGACCGCGTAGGCCGGGTGAAGGACAAACACTTAATGGAATTTCGCATCGCGGACACCTTTACCGACAGCCTCGCCAAACTAACGGGCGAGGAGCAGAAGCTGGTGAAGACCACAGCCTTTGACCTTCAGGTGAATCCAGCCAACCCCGGCATGCAGTTTCACAAGCTCGACAAAGCCAAGGATAAGAACTTCTGGTCGGTAAGAGTGGGCGGTGACCTTCGGCTTATCGTTCACAAATCCGAAACAAGCCTGCTGCTGTGTTACGTGAATCATCACGACAAAGCCTATCAATGGGCAGAACGGCGAAAGCTCGAAGCCCATCCCCAAACGGGTGCTGCGCAGCTGGTTGAAATCCGTGAGACGGTTAAGGAAATCACTGTTCCGAAATATGTGGTGATGGCCGAACTGCCGCTCGGCCTCGGCAAACCGCCGTTGTTCGCAACTGTTTCTAATGATGATCTGCTCGGCTATGGGGTGCCCACCGAGTGGCTCGCAGATGTGCGCCGCGCCGACGAAGAGTCCATTCTTGAGGTAGCCGCGCACCTGCCGGCTGAAGCTGCAGAGGCATTGCTGAACCTCGCAACGGGCGTGACGCCGGAAGTCCCCGAACGGGCGGTCGCCGGTGCCGACCCGTTCGCTCATCCAGACGCACAGCGCCGCTTCCGCATAATGACTAACGTTGAGGAGCTGGAGCGGGCCCTCGAATATCCGTGGGAGAAATGGACCATTTTTCTCCATCCAGCGCAGCGCGAATTGGTTGAAAGAGTTTACAGCGGTCCGGCGCGGGTTTCGGGTTCGGCTGGCACGGGCAAGACGATTGTCGCCCTGCATCGAGCTGTCTTTCTCGCTCGCACCAACGCCGATGCTCGGATACTTCTCACCACGTTTTCGGACACCCTTGCGAATGCACTGCACACGAAACTGAGGCGGCTCATCAGCAACGAACCGCGGCTCGGTGAGCGATTGGAAGTCCACGCCATCAATGCGATCGGTCAGCGGCTCTATGAGTTGAATGTAGGCCCACTCAACCTCGCTTCGAGAGACCTGATGCGCCAACTTGTCGATGAAGCCGCCGGCAAGATAGAGGAACATAAGTTCAGCCCTCACTTCTTACTGACCGAGTGGGAACAGGTCGTGGATGCGTGGCAATTGGAAACCTGGGAGGCATATCGAGATGTAGCGCGCTTGGGGCGGAAGACTCGGCTTTCGGAAAAGCAGCGGCTCACGCTCTGGTCGATCTTTGATCAGGTTCGATCCAGCCTGAAGACTCGCAACGTGATCACCTCAGCCGAGGTGTTCACGCGGCTGGCCTCCAAACTGACTGCTAGTAAGAGCCCGCCGTTTGACTTCATTGTGGTGGATGAGGCGCAGGACATTAGTGTAGCCCAGTTGCGCTTTCTCGCCGCCTTGGGCGGAGCGCGGCCGAACGGTTTGTTCTTTGCTGGCGACCTTGGCCAACGAATTTTTCAGCAACCTTTTTCGTGGAAATCACTTGGTGTCGATATTCGCGGCCGATCGACCACGCTACATATCAATTACCGAACGTCACATCAAATCCGGATTCAAACCGATCGGCTGCTGGCCCCCGAAGTTTCTGATGTTGACGGCAATACTGAGGAACGGCGTGGCACGATTTCGGTGTTCAACGGTGCGACACCTCAAATCGTAGCTTTTGACACGCTCCAAGATGAAATGGCATTCGTAGCTCAATGGCTTTCCAAACTAAGGACTGAGGATACTGAACCTCAAGAAATCGGCGTCTTCGTCCGGTCGCCGGCTCAGTTGGAGAGAGCGAGTAAGGCAGTGGAGAAAGCCGGCTTGCCCTTCAAGGTCCTCGATGAGCAGGTTGAAACCACAAGCGGCTACGTATCGGTTAGCACCATGCACCTTGCGAAGGGCCTGGAATTCCGCGCGGTGGTCGTGATGGCCTGTGATGATGAGGTCATTCCATTGCAGGAACGGATCGAAAAAGTGGGGGATGACGCGGATCTCGAAGACGTATACAACACCGAGCGACAATTGCTCTACGTGGCTTGCACACGAGCGCGCGATCAGCTGTTGGTGACCGGCGTCGCCCCGGCCTCGGAGTTTCTGGACGACCTATTATAGTGAAGGGCTCATCCTTTCTCACCCTCTATTCTCTACTTGCTAATTCAACGGCGCTGATGAAATCAAGGTCTGAATGAGCGGTTTGCACGCAATCCACACGCTGGCAATGTGATTCAGGATGTCGGAGCTGTAAACGTCCGGACAGCGCTCGTATCGGAATATCGCGCCCACCGCAATCTGAAGATTGGAGTTCTTCTTGGAAAGCGCCTCGTATGTAGCGTCCAGCCACTGCGGATGATCCAGCCCGCGTCCGTTAGGAGCTTGTCGATTATTCGCCGAGCTTTTTCTTCGGGCTTCTCTGCCATGGAGAGTTCTGCCTGATTCGCTTAGGCACCCGTAGGTGTGTATCCAGATATTACTGCGAACGTGAGATTTCTGCCAGAGTGCAGCGTGCAAATCTCTCCGGCAACTGTTACTGAGCGGCCCGCAGTCCGGGAATCCATCAGCGACAGACACAACTATAGGAGAGTGCACTCCTGTGCTCAGTCTGAAATTCGAGGGAGCGTTTGACGACGAGAGCTTGCAGCCCTGAGGACAGCCTCGATGCCTTTCATTGCGCCGACAGTAATAGGTTCAGTTTCGAGTAGGCCGTCCGAGCGGCATTGATCTTCGGCTCCTGCGACGCGGTCGTGCTGCCGGCTCGACGGTTCGGCTATCCTACGCCAAGGCCGGGTTGAATTGGCGGGGCAATGTGGAACCCGATGGCTTTGTCGTGAATGGCTTGCACCTCAGATTTCCTTCGCGCCTTTCGGAGCCAAGAGCTTCTCCAGCCAAGTCAGTACAGGTTTGCGGTTTAATTTTTCCCAGTGGGTTTGGTTGTCGTAGTCCTGTAGACATGCTCGGCAGGAATAGCTGCAGTCGGCCGGGCAATCAAGCGTGTTGCGGGCGGTGTTCAAAAGCTCGCGCATAGAGTGTAGGCTCATTAGCATCTGGCAGTAGCCTGCGCCCCCAGGAACATTGTCGTAAAGGATGACCTCCGGTTGTTCGAACAAGCGTCCCCGGACCGAAGCGGAGACCTCGCGCTGATCAATACCGAGGAGTCGTGCACCGGACATGCGAATGGCCTCTGCCAAGGTCCTCGTGAAAGCGTTTAGCCAATCATTTCGTTCTTGAGCGGGAACATCTCCAGGCAGAGGGATCGGCTCATCGACGCGTATCTGAAGGACGTCCGTGCGGAATTCGTGGGCCAAGTCCTCTACGGTCAAATGATTCAGGCTGCATGGCTGATCGTACGGGGTGCGATGGCCAGCCGTGCGAACGCGGTTCCTGTGGTTGATCGGGTCCTTCAGCATTACGGCAAACCCACAGATGCAACGCAGGAATCCGAACCGATGCCCCCTATTAACCACGAACATCAGGCCCTGCTTGGCATCCTGATAGGCCCAGCTGGTGCGTGGCACATCAGTGGGGCATCGCTGAAACTCGCTGTCTTCGGCGGAGGTGAGTAGGCGTGCCTCCTGTGCCGGTGGGGGGCGGAGGCGCGTGAGGCCAGGGTCAGTACCATTAGCTTTCTTACTAGAGGTCACGAAGCTCTTTGGTTCGATGAAGGGACGAATCTGGTTCGGTGCGATAGGCTGGCTGCATTTCAGGCAGTCCGTGGTGAAAGCCTCCCGTTCTTCAGCGATCTCGACGTGATGACACTTCAGGCACTCTCGATAGAAGCGGGTGGGCATGAAGTGGCGTGGATATTTCCCGATGCCATAGGATTCCCACACACGTCCCGCGGCAACAACTTGGGCTCCAGGTGCGTATTCGCTAATGCCCACTCGGGCGTCGCGAAGGAGCAGAATCTCTTCCTCCCACGGCTTCCCGAATCTGTTGGGCTGATCCCCCCGCAGGACTTCGAGCTGGACACTGTTGACAGGGAAGCTGTAGGTGGGCAAGAAACCAAGCCGTGGGAAATGGTTAATTAGGAGCTGATCCTGCCATCTCTCTGTCTGGCCTGCCCAAAACCGGTTCTCTTTCGCGCGCTGAATGTCGCCCGCCGTTTGCATAAACATGTCATAGTAGTAGCGCCACCGCTCGCCGTACCACTCACAGCAGCCTTTCAATTCCTTAAGGAACTCTTCAGCTAGTTGTGTGTCAGGCACCCTTACTGATGAAGGTAAATCTTCACCCATGGCTTGTGCTTCGTTTAGGCGTCGCTGGCCTTCGATGGAGCGCAGATACTCCTCGGCGTCACGGATGAAATCAAGCTGTTGCTGCTCGGAGAACTTTCCCCCAAAGAACTCCGCAAGAGAAGGGGAGCCACCAGACTGTCCAACGTTTCGATGTTGCAGTAAGCCCCCGAGGAGCACCGAGAACTGGTGGCGGCGGAAGAGTCGCTCGTTGCCGAGGTGAACAAAAGGGGTCTTTGGTTCACGCCGCAGGTAATCACCCACGTTGCGGTATTCGGCTTGATCGTAATTGCGGTTCTGCGCGAACGTCACGCAGAGGGGCGCGGCCTGAGCCCGGCGTCCCGCCCGGCCAGTCCGCTGCTGATAGTTCTGTATTCCCGGTGGCACATTGCGGCAAAACACGGCCTCAAGTTCCCCAATGTCTACGCCCAGTTCCATAGTCGTAGAGCAACTCAGCACGCTCACCTTGCCGACCTTGAAGTCACGTTCAAGTTGCTCGCGGATACGGTTGTTGATGGCGGCAGTGTGTTCTTTGGCGACCGTGCCGGCGTAGTCGTCTTGGGTGTAGAGCTGGAAGTAGTGATTTTCTACGAGCTCACGGCGCCGTTCCTCTGAGGAGATTTCCTCCAGCTCGCCCTGGCATCGAAAGGCAGCGCATTTGTCTTGCACACTGGCGAACTGCCGCCACCCGCAGGCCTTACACCGGCGTAGGACGTTGGCTCGCCCGTCCACGAAAGTCAGCCGACGCACATCCACAACAAACGCCGCATTGTCTTGGACGATGAGCCCGTTTGCTTGCAGTGCCTGGAATGCCTCGCGCAAGGTGGCATCATAGCTGGCCAGACCTAGCTGCTTTTCCAGGAAGTAACTCCGACGGTTTTGGAACACCTGCCCTCTATCGCTTACGGTGGGCAGCCAACTGTAGCGCGCGTTAACCGAAGTGCCCTGTAATTGAAACCGTCGGTTTCGACTGATGAAATCTTCACCCCAGATATGAGCCGATTCAAGGCTGACGTTGGAGGGCTGCGAAATACACCGTGCGCGGCGGACCGTCTCCAGAAGAACCTCCAAAATTGGCCCGGCCTGAGGAGACAGGGTCTTTGGTAACGACTGCGCGAACTGCTCTGCCGCTTGCGCCAACTTCGTTGGGTCGTAGGTGACATAGACGAGGCCGAGGGCCTCCAGAGATGTGCGACGGCCTGTCGGCAAACAAAACTCCGCAGTGATCTTGCCACGAAGAAAGTTAGCGAAGTCCGCGTCGACATCGAAAACCGACCCTGCGGCGTCCACAAAACTGATAGCTCGTGACAGCAAGTTATGCACATTGTCGGTCAGCGAGGCCAGGGTCTGAGTGCCCGGGCAGCTCCGGAACACCCGCATGATGGCCCAACGCAGCAGAATATCTTGGCTCGTACGCTGCAAATACGGCGCAAAAAACGCGGCGTCCTGTCGATTGTCGGAAAACGCCAGGAGACGACGCCCGTTCCCGGGAGTCGGTTCTTCTAACACGTCCGAAGGGAGGCGTTGATACAACGCATCGGCAATTACAGCGGAAAGCGCAAAGTCACCGGGATGAAACCCTGTCACCACTTCGGCCGGTTCCGGCAGTCCCACCGCAAGCTGGACATTTACGCACGTACCGTCTGTTTTCCTCAGCATCTTGCCTGAGTTCCACTACGCGGAGTTTTACCCGAGGGCCAAAGATGGAGTTGATCTCGCCAGTGGCAGGGTTCATTTCCCAGATGGTGCTCCCAGTGCGGAGGGAATCCGCGGTGTCGTCATCTTCGTCTTCGACCTCGGGACCCTTGTCCCCTAACCAGAAAACGTGCCGATGGGTAACGGGTTTGGTACCTGTCGGCCGCGGATGCAGACGTTCACCCTCCAAAAACCCTTCAACGTAAGGCTGGCCGCACTTCCGGCAGATTAGGAGTCGGTACAAATTCTGGCCGTCGTGTTTGAACTGGCTACCGAGCCGCACCTCGGCAAACCCCTCTGTCTCTCCGGCCGCCAACCGTAGGGTTATGTTATCGATGCCGCTGGTGAAGAAATGATAGCGTGCTGGTAGCAGCGGGAAGTCTCCCGGGCTCGACCGCGCTCGAATTCCAATCGCGATCAATCCTGCCAGCGCAGCTTCTCCCGGCGCTCCGCTTCCGAAGATTGTTTCGGCAAGTTGAGTGAATTCAACGGCGCCTCCCTCAGAAAGAGTCTTGGACGCATGTCGCATTTCTTTGCTTAGGGCAAAAACACGCGCCAAACCCCGCTCCACTGGTGTCTTCTCATCAAGCCACAGACTATCGCGTAGGCCGCCTGAAAGATTCGACACTGAGATAGCTTGATTCCACGTCTGCACACCATCAGGGTCCCCAGGGGTAAGCGATGCCGCTGCCCTTCCTAGGGCAATCCACGCTTCAGGCGTCATGGAGAAAATCCTATCCGAAGCCTCGCGAAGTAGTATGTGTTCCTGCCGTTTCCCGCGGATTACGCGAGAGAACCGCACACCGAACAGGTTGGTCGCGAACTGCAGAATGTCCTCGTCTGCACTCTCGCCGGGTGCAAAACTGGCACTAGTACCGATGCAGATCGTGTCTTCAAAGCGCAAGTTAAGCCGCTGTCTCAGCTTTCGGATTAGGAGAGCAACTTCGCTCGCTTGGGCACCAGAGTAACTGTGAACCTCATCTAGCACCAGGAAGTGAAGTGCGGAGTTTCTGAACAATGGTGCGTTCTTGGGGAGCAGCAGTAGGTGCTCAAGCATCGCATAGTTCGTTATCAGAACATGTGGCGGCGTGGCCAGCATTTCCTCGCGAGTGAGTAGCCAATTTGCCGGGATTTGCTTCCAGCCAAGCTCCCGTGCAAAAGACGTATCGGAACTGAGGACTTCCTCCTCGGCCTGAGCGCGAGTCAGGCCTTGGCGCGTCAGTCCCGTGTAACGGCCCACCTTGATGCCTCTGTGTTGAAACGAGTGCACAAACAATGGCACAAGACGCTTGTAGAGTTGATCGTTTGCCAAAGCGTTGAGCGGGTAGACAAGAAGTGCCCGCACGCCGGGGCGACTGAGGCTCATGTCTTTCAAAAGGGAATCAAGAATTGGATATAGGAAACATTCTGTTTTACCGCTGCCGGTGCCAGTGGCAACAATAACGTTTTCCCGGCGGCGAACCACTGCCTCCAACGCTTGTGCCTGATGTCGGTGCAACGGGCGCTGGTATTCAGTCTGCGGCAACTTGGAAAACTCGCCGTCAAGAAGCCGGTCACCTCCGTGCGTTAGCGCCTCCAAGGATACGTCTTTCACGAAGTCGGGTAGCGCCTCGACAAAGGGCCCCTTAAGCAACAGTTCGGGCTCCGTGAGTGCACGACCAATTTCTTGCCGGAGGCGCGGGTATTGATGACTGACGGGTAAGGCTGACTTCAGGTAGCCCCGAATGCTGTCCTCCATTTGCTTGCCGAAGGCAACGGGGTCCTTGTCGTGTCGATTGTCAGTCATGTGGGTAGGTCCGTATCATAAGTTCCCAAAACATGAGGTAAAAACCAAAGAGTTCCGGCGCGAGATCCACGAGGGCAGTAATTGCTTGTCGTAAGATCCGGTCACCGCCACCAATCCGGGTTAGCCATTGTATAACATCTTCAAACGATAGCCGCCCTGCACTTGCAGCACGCGCGGCCATGGCGAATATCGAGGCAAACTTGTTTGAGCAGCTTACGATGGCTGGCTCTTCAATGGAAACATGGAGCCACGGATTATTCCCCGCATCAAGCGGCACCAGGCCCTGATAGTCGTCCATCGTTCTCGACACCCAATCGAGGAATGTAACCGCGTTACAGAAGAAGGCATTGACAGAGCCCAGTTCCCGGCTTTCACGGGCGTTTTCTAGACGCGTGATGAACTTGCCGAGTGCCGATCGGGCATGGGTTCTCCCCAGCACGCGGTTGGCGTTCCACTCCAGTTGCGCCCCAGCGTCGTCAATATACCCGATGGTTTCGTCGAAGTATCGACGGTAGTCGAAGCGTGCAAAATCCAACGGCTCCACGCCGCTGTCGTTTGTCTGAACAACATAAGCAAAATTACGAAAGTTCTTTAGGACTGCAAAGGTGTCTGGTGGTACGGATTGGGGGTTGCAAAGCGCGTCTTCGATCATGACCCGAAACGCCTCAAACACAACGTCATAAGTTGCAAGCAACCCGCACCACGACAAGGACAAGCTCAGTGGGTGACTCACTGAAGCCTGTGCATAATGCTCAGCGCGCAGAGCCAACAGCTTGGGGATGAGCACCATCACAGAGTGCTTCTCAGAGGAACTGCCGCCCGTTGCATAGTGGTTTCCGTCGGTCGACGCAAGTTGCAGTAACTTGCTGATGTCCTCCCTCGATGATTTGTGGAGCTCTTGCCTTACTGCTTGGACGGCTCGTTCCAGAATATGCTCTAACCAACGGAATTCAGTATGAAGGTCGGGCACGAACCCGCACTGCACCACTTGCAGGACATTCGAAAAAGCCTGCACCAACATTTGGTATTTCCTGTTCACGAAGTCATCCGAAGTGTGTGCTGCCTTGTCGCCCTCTTCCTCAAATTTGATGAGTTGTTCAAGAGGTGAATCGGCGGTCGTCCCGTCGACTCCCCCAAAAACCATCAGTGGGGCGCGCCGCCCATACGAATCGGTCACAAGTTCCCAGTCCGAGGCCTCGTCTCGACGAACCTGAAGTTCCACCAACCACAAGCCGTGTGGCCAGTCAGATTTAGGTACCAAGAGCTCAGTAGCTGACTTACATTGCAGATCTTTCGCAGGAGTAGTTAGGAAACACTGAAGTTGCGGAAGATCCCCGCCGCAAAAGACTCCCTCTTCAGACGCTTTTAGGTTCTGCCCGGCCAATTCAACCGTTCTGCCAGTGACCAATTCAAGAAGACGGGGCTTCACCCATTGGATCTGTTCGCGGAAAAGGAATTTGACAGACTTGGATTCCTGGAATGCCGCGAACTGCACTCGATCGGGCGTCAGCGGCCGCGCGAACTTTGCGACACCCGTTTCGGTATCGTCCCACTTGAGGAGGATACGCCCACCTTGTGGATACACCGTAGAGACTTGTGCCAGGCTTACGTCGAAAAACGCATGGTTCTGTCCGGATTTCATTCGCTGCAAAACCTGATTATTTACCATCAGATTTGCGGAAATGGCAGGTATACACCAAACCCGCAACCACCTTTGCGAGTCTCCTGAGGCTGAGAATGTTTCACCGAGTTTCTGGGAAACTGGCTGGCTTGCACGCCCTGGAGTCCTCTGGAGTGATTCCAGAAAGATCCCTTTCCTGGACCAAGCAAAGCGTTTTACCACGCCTCGAAGATCAAAGGCGAGGTAGTGCTGTCGGTATGCGTCCGCCCTATGCGTTATTGCGTAATGGGACACTTCAAACCCGCAACATTCGGGTATGACAAGATTGAACGGGAGGGCGGAAAGCACGAACTTGTCACCCGCGTCATAGGCGTCGAGCCCCACCCACAGACAATAGGTCTGTCGCAAATGGCACCGGTGACGCTGAAAAACAGAAATCTCAATCTCATGTAACCCCGGAGGAAGGGTTGCCAGTACCTGCGATCCCCGGAGCGGGCAGCGCACTGTTGCTCCCTCGATCTCGCCCTCGGAGAGGGGGTACATCCGCACGTCAGAGGCTACCGCTACCCTGGCAACCCAACCTGTATCGCGGTCTGGAACTTCATCTAACGGCCGGCATATTTTGGGCAGTTCCTTCCAGTCATAGTGGATTAATTCCCCATTGTCGGTTAAGACGGAGCGTCCTCCAGTCTCGATAAAGGGTACTGGGGCTGCACGAAAACCCCATGTATGGATGTCCTCTAACCTGATTTCCCTTTCCGGTCGGACCTGGAGAAGGGATAACGCACGCTCACAGTCTGGCCAATCCCAACGTTCTGCTTCTGGTGAAGTCCTCGCCTGGTTTGAGTGCAAGAGAAAATAGTCCCCGCTCGGAAGCCAGGTCGTACGACCGGACTCTTCTCTTCTAAGCTTGCGGGAACCGAGATCGAATATCATGAATGGCTGCAATTTCCCTTCGAGTCGCGACGTAAATGTGCGAGTTGCTGTGACCCCGCTTAACAAGCCGCGCAGTTCTATTGAGATTTGCGGAGAGCCCCGGAGTGGGAAAACAAACTCATCAAAAGATGCTGTCGGATATAGAGTGCCATCGACGACCCAACAAAGTCCGTCGGGGCCAACCTCATTCTCTTCCTGGCGAGGCCCCACGACCTCCAGCGAACAATAGTCTTCACCTAATCGCAAGAATGGTTGCCGCGCTGATCGGCGAAGTTGTCGTCCACTTTGGCTGGCAAAAGCTTCCTTGAGGGCCTCCCCTAACTCTGGGTTTATGCCTTGATAGTCCCCTTCAAAGACCACTTTCAAGGCGGAGTGGCAAATGAGCGGGCCAGCAGGACCCTGTAGTGCCCGCCTAAGCATCGGTCGGGCATAAACGCCGGAGAATGTTAGGACGTGGTCCCGCAGTTCTTCGCCAGCCTCGGACAGCTCAAGGTCGGGCAGCCCATAGCGCCGCTCCACCTGGCGAACCATATTGGCAAATGGACGGCAATGGCACAATGGTAGACCGGCTTGAAACAGGAATGCCTCTACGTGCTTAAAAGCCCCCGGTTCTGGTGGCGAAGTGTAATTCCCCATGACTACTGAACACGCCTCGCGAAAACATTGGGCCAGGTTGGGTCGTTCCACTGAAGCTATCTTTGTTCCAATGCTTCGTTCGAAGTGCTCCCAAAAAGTACCGAGATCGTATGCCTCGCCCGCTTTCCGAGCCAGCCACACGCTTGTGACTGCCGGATATCTATCCAGGAGCAACCGGAGAGCCCTGGGTTGATCTTTCCCGGGGATCTTCATCATCGCGTTCTTGACTAAGCCGGTGATGAACTCACAGTTCTCCAAAGATAGAGGAACCAATCCCAACACGGGCGGACACCGGTCTGAGTGAAGAACGTCCTTCCACGTTTTCTCCCATTGTTCAAGGTTACCGGCCACTTATTTCCTTCTCCGACGATCAAATTTTCGATCAGCAACGATGCACTCCAAGCTCCCTAAAGAATCCAAGGCCTGGGCACAAGTGAGCCCAGCTAGGATTGCTCTCGTGCCCCGAATCTTGCCGGGGTTTGCAGTCACGGGTAGCGGGCACTCTCTGACATGCGGCGAGTTCCCCTCTCGCGTCAGCAGATCGAGCAGCCCATCCCCGAGGTCGGACGGCACCATGCCTTGCAGCAGGTATTGCATAAAGGCCTTCTGCTGCGCTCTCACGGACAGTGTTAGAATAACCGTTATGATGGAGACTAGTAAGGTAACGAGTGGACGATCCGCCATGTGCACCTCTGCAGGGCGGGAATCACACTGACGAATTCGGGCATTGTACCACCCAACGGCGCGTGCAGCGCGTCTGCCTGTCGCCGGAATTACTCCCTGCTCGCCCTTGCCAGCGCCACCAACCGTCAAGACTCTGCCCGCAAACGTCTGATTTTGGGCCAGGCAATCGACGCAAACCTGCATCACAGGATCAACCACTTGCGGCGGGCAGCAGAGTGAGGTTTTTGGGCAGGTGGTACGAGCACGATTCGGGCGCCACCTCTGCTCAGAAACTGGCACGATTTCTTCCGAGTGCGCGTCGCTCGGCCAGAACTTCGGATTGCCCCTGCGGAATCGGTAAACATAAGGCGACTACCCGCGAACGCCGTAGGGTGGAGTTTCCGTGCATTCTGGCGACGAGGGTCAAGGATTCCGAGGCAGGATCGCGCGGCTGCCAGTTCCCACAGGGTAACCCCAGCGTGGGAAGTCGGAAAACGGACGAACACACTCTCAGGACGCGGCGCTTCCGTCACGGGTAATCTGCCAGCACTTTAAGAACGCACAAAGGCGTATCTGAGCAGGGCGTCAGGGTTTTTTCTTTTTGAAGAGGCCGCCGAGTGTGCCGAGCGGATTGTTGTTCTGCTGTTGCTGCGTGCCGCTAGGAGATGCAAGGGGGCCGAGTTGTGATTTGAGCATATCAGCGGCGAGGCCCTTGACGTCAGGGATGAATTTGGGATCCGAAGTCGTGCCCTGAATCAGGAACGGAATGCGTCGGCCATTACTCGCGGTCGAGCCGCCACCGCCTCCAGGAATTCTCCCAAGTAGCCCTCCAAGAACGCCGGCGGCCCCCCCAGACGTACTCGTCGCGCCCGGCGCGCCAACAAGGGAATTCGTTAGTGTGGCGACCATCTTGAAATCGAGATTGTTTTTGGCATCGATGGTGCCGGCTCCGAAGAGCGTGCCAAGAGCAGGAACAGAGGCGTTGAAATTGTCGGCGCGGAGGCCGTCGGGCGCCATGCGAAGATTCGTAGTCAGCTTCTCGATGTCGAGGTCCTTGCCAGTCTTCAGACCGGTAAGCGCCGAGATGGCGGACATTTTCGAGCCGAGATCGAAGCCCGTCAGCTTTCCGTTAAAGAAACCCGCCGTCCCCGTGGAGACCAGTTTGTTAATTGGACCGGCGAGAGTCAGATCGGCGTCGAGCGTTCCGCCCTGAAGCGAAGCACCCTTGGGAATGTTGATCCCGAGGGCGGGGAGAAAAGCCTCAAGATCTTTGGCGGGCATGTCCTTCCCATCAAGCTTGATGTTGACGACGGTGGCCTCGCCCGCAGTTTCGTACGTGCCCTGGAGCCTCGCCGCCGCGCTGCCGATCTTCAGACTGGAAGAATTTAGGACGCCAGAGTTCTTGCGCAGATTGTATTTTGTATCGAAATCCACGTTAACCGGAGCCCCGGCGGGCGATCCCCCGGCAATTAACACGGCTTTGGAGAGTTTGGCGTTGCCCTTGCTTTCGGCTTCCCCGTTTTGCGAGGCGAGCGTGCCGTCGAGATCGAGCATGCCCCCGAGTCCCACGGAGGGATCAAGGAAACCCATCGTGGCGAGATTTAAGGAACTGATATGGAGCTTGGCGTTGAGCGGAGTCAGCGAAGTATCGGCTTGATCGATAGGGCCGACAGTGCCATCGAGCTTGAATTTACCACCTCCGGGAAGATCGGCGGTGACGGTGACCGGAAATTTCGAGGTCATGGAAACGTCAGCGGCGGTCACGTTAACGTGATCGTAGGTGCTGCGCTTCTGCGAATTCGTCGAGCCGAGAATGATACTGCCGTCCCCGAGCTCGAGTTTCTTAACGGAAAAGCCCGCGGAGGAGTTTGACGGACTCGAAGACTTTGCGGAGGAGCCGCCTAGGGAAGAATAGTTCCACTGGCTGGCGGCATTCCGAAGGAGCGTCACTTGTGGACTAACAATCGTGATGCCGGTGACGTTGATTGTCTTCGAGAAAATCAGCGGCATGATTTCGACGCCCACCTTCAGCGATTTGGCGGTGAGGAAAGGCGACGAGCTGAACTTGGGATCGTCGCCGATCGACAGATTCTCGGCGGAGAGAGAGCCGCTGAGGAGCGAGAAGCTCAGGTTTCCGAGTTGTACTTTACGCCCCAGGGCGGCGGACGTTTTTTCTTCAATGGTGGGTCGGAACTGATTGACGGGGATTAAGAAGGGAGCGACGAGAACCAGGACAATCAAAACTCCTACAATGATAAGAACGATGCGAAGCTTGCCTCTCATGACGACCTCCAAGCCGGCAGGGATGGGCTATGCCCAGGGGCGCGCTGAGAGGATTATAGCACCGTGGGAACCGGAATTCCCGATTCCGACCTTTTCTTTTCGCCAAACCGGCCTGACGATTGCGTTCACAGGCGCTCGGGTGTATGTTAACGGTCAGCCGAAAACTGAAAACGAAGATTCCGGGTTGGATAAGATCGAAGCGGCCGTGCAAAAGCCAGGCCTGACCCTGGCATCGGTCGCTGCCGCGAACATTTGGTTGACCGCAGGCATCGCTTCTTTGTCGTTTGCTCCTGCCTCGTCGTTTATTGATCCGACGCCCGGCCGTTCCAAGTCATTCGCGTCCTCCATGCGTCACGCGACCGGATCGGCTCTGAATCCTACGCGCAGGCGTTTTTGGTGGGCGCAAGCAAGGAATACGACGTGCCCGTGGCAGGGAGACTGTTCCTGGGGATCAATCAGGGGATGAGCGAAGCCTCGACCGCGGACGGAAGCTTCCATGTGAAGGTCGAAGTTCTGAACGAGGGTTCAGCGGAGGCCACAAACGCCGGCGGCCCAGCGGAAACCCGCCTGCCGGGCATCACTCCCGATTTGCTGAGCAAAATCCCGCGCCGCGTCTCCGATCCCAACGGCAGACCCGGCGACATGGTGAACGTCTTGATCGTGGGAACACAGGACCAGTTGGTTCAGGTATTCACGACTGCCGGGTGGGTCCAGGTGGATAAGTCGGTGCGGAATACGGTGCTGAATGCCGTCTTGGACTCGCTCGAGAAGAAAGATTACCTGACGATGCCGATGAGCACGCTCTTTCTTTTCAACCGGGCGCAAGACTATGGATTCGCGCACGGTGAGCCGGTGAAGGTGGCCATGTCACGCAATCACCTGCGCGTCTGGAAATCGCCGTACGAGGTCGACGGGCGGCCGCTGTGGTGCGTGGCGGCTACGCACGACATCGGATTCGAGCGCGACCAGCGCAACAATGGCGTGACCCACAAGATCGATCCGGCGATCGACGGCGAACGCGAGTACGTGAATGGCACGCTTTCGGGAACGGGGCTCGTCGCCCAGCGGGACCACGTGACGCCAGCCGATCCGCTGCCCACTGCCAAGACCGCGACGGGAGGGGAGTTTCACTCCGACGGACGCATCGTCGTGCTCGTGCTCCGGAACACGACGAGCCAGAGCAATTAATACAAACGCAGGGGATCAAGTTACATTGGAGGCTTCGGTTCACAACCCTCACCCCCGGTGCTCGGGGCCCCCTGCCCCCGCCGGCTGGTGAAAGCGTCGGTCGCGAACAACCCTCTGGGGAGAGGGTAAGAATCAAACTTTCCCAGCCCTCTCCCTTGTTCGGGGGCCCGGTCATAACAACCCTGCTCGGGGCCTGGGTCTATAAGGAGCAAGCGCCCTGGTGCCGGATGGGCGTATACTCGGAGCCGCTGGAAGGCCAAATGGAAATTCCAATTTAGAATGGAATGGGCAACTGTTTGCACATGAGACCGAGGCAAAAAATCGGCGCAATTACGCTGGTGCTCCTCCTGGGCGCTGCGGTTTACGGCTTGAACCGCACCGCGCGGGCCCCGAGCGCGCCGCGAACCACC
>Ga0187858_10000817_pt1 | contig 36991 bp, 29 predicted proteins | sample June2016WEW_8_15_FD_133015 | JGI IMG/M metagenome (GOLD analysis project Ga0187858, IMG submission 133015) | Peatland microbial communities from SPRUCE experiment site at the Marcell Experimental Forest, Minnesota, USA - June2016WEW_8_150 | ecosystem: Environmental > Terrestrial > Soil >...
AACGCGCTCGATGCGCGCCGCTGGGACGATGCCGTCCAATACTTCGGCGAAGCAGCCGCGGAAAACGGCGCCCACGCAGATGGCGCACTTTACTGGAAGGCCTACGCGTTGAACAAGCTCGGACGGCGCGAGGAAGCTCTCGCCACCATCAAACAACTGCGCGACGGGCACGCCGGTAGCCGCTGGCTGGACGAAGCTAAGGCGCTCGAGATCGAAGTTTCCGGCCGGAAGGTAAACCCCGATGCCGAGCCGGATGAAGATCTCAAGCTGATGGCCCTCAGCGCCCTGGCAAACAACGATCCGGAGCGCGCCATTCCGCTGCTCGAAAAACTCCTGCAAGGCAACCAGTCGCCCAAGCTGAAAGAGCGCGCGCTCTTCGTGCTGGCGCAGAGCGATTCGGCGAAGGGTCATCAGATCCTGGCGCAGATGGCGCGTGGCGGCAATCCCGACCTGCAAATGAAGGCCATCCACTATCTCAGCATCATGGGCTCGAAGGAGAACCGGCAGATTTTATCCGACGTGTACGCCAGCTCGAACGACGGCAACGTGAAGCGCGCCGTCTTGCACGGCTTCATGATCTCCGGCGACCGGGAGCACTTGTTACAGGCGGCCAAATCGGAGAAAGACCCGGCGCTACGCATGGAAGCCATCCATCAACTCGGCATTAGCGGCGGGCAGTCTGAGCTCGCCCAGCTATACCAGGGCGAGAGCTCCGTGGAAGTCAAGGAAACAATTCTGCATTCCATGTTTATAGGAGGCAATGGCGAGAAACTGGTCGAGATCGCCCGCACGGAAAAGGATCCCAGACTGCGCAAGGCCGCCATACACAGCCTCGGCATCATGGGGGGCGAGCACTCCGGAGCGGCGCTGGTAGCGATGTACGGTTCGGAATCCGACCCGTCCATCAAGGCCGAGATCGTCAACGCGCTGTTTATACAGGGCAACGCCAAGGCAATGGTGGCGCTTGCGCGGAAGGAGACCAATCCCGAGATGAAAAAGACGATCGTGGGCAAGCTGGCGATCATGGGAAACAAGGATGCCACCGAGTACCTGATGGAGCTTCTAAACAAATGAGACCGATTCTGTGGACCCGCCCCGCCGTGGCGCAGGCACTCATGCCTGCCCTGCCGACACTCCTGTCGGTGCAAGCGAACCGTGCTCGCCACCAGGCCTCGGACATTTGCAGCACACCCGCGGGGCGGCCCCGAAAGTGGAGCTGTTGGCGAGCCCTGGCATCCCTTTTCACCTGCCTTGGTCTCGCGCAGGGCCAACCCTCGCTCGGCGAGCGCTTCCGCGAACAGTTGAACCTGCAGCCGCAGCCGGCGTGGGTGGGCTACACGGTGCCGGCGGTTGCCGATCACGGCGAGAACTGCGATTACGGCCAGGGTGCGCGCCGTGCGGTCTCCGCGCCAGGCCCGGTGCACCTGGAGCCGCCCGACCAGGTGCAGATTCTTTTCCGAATCGAACAGCGGCATGTCGGCAAAATTCGCGTCATCTCCGGCGATTGCCAGCTCGACGCGGACGGCCTTCCGCTACGCTGGCTTCGCGGCGACGTGCGGCCGGCGGAAAGTGTGGCGCTGCTGGCTTCGCTGGTCATGGAGCCCGACCGCGTTCGGGATGGCGCCGTGACGGCCATAGCGCTGCACGCGGACGCCGCCGCGGATGAGGCTCTGGAACGGTTCGCCGCCGCGGGGCAAACCGAGTCTTTGCGCGAGAAAGCCATCTTCTGGCTGGGTGCGGCGCGCGGGAAGCGTGGATACGAACTGCTGCGCCGTATCGTCACGCAGGATGCGAGCGATCACATCCGCGACAAGGCGATTTTCGCGCTCTCGGTCAGCAAGGAGCCGCAGGCGGTGGACACCATGATCGCGGTGGCACACAACGATGCCAGCTCGCATGTGCGCGGGCAAGCGCTCTTCTGGCTGGCGCAGAAGGCCGGCCACAAAGCCGCCGCCGAGATCTCCGACGCGATCGAGCGCGATCCGGACACTGAAGTCAAGAAGAAGGCCGTGTTCGCCCTGCAGCAGCTTCCTGACGGCGAGGGCGTTCCCATGCTGATCCAGGTGGCGCGCAGCAACAAGAACCCGGCCGTGCGCAAGCAGGCCATGTTCTGGCTGGGCCAATCCAGCGATCCGCGGGCGCTGGCGTTCTTTGAAGAAGTGCTGAAGCCGTAGCCGGAGGCGGTTACGGTCTCAACTCAAAGTCCGTGCCTTTGTTCGAAGCCCCGCCAATCGGGGTAGTGCCATAGAGCACGCCATCGTGGCCGATGACCACACCCGCTTCGGGACCGGATCCATCGCTGGGATAGCCAGTGAAAGTGTGCAGCAGTGTCTCAGTCCACGCGCCACCCGCAGATGACGGCGGGGTCAGCGAATATACCGTGCCGGTGTTGAACACACCTCCGGTGGTGGTGCCGTAGAGCACTCCGTCATGGCCGATCGCGACGCCTGCTTCGGGAGCGGTAGCGGCGAAGCCTTCCAGGAAATTGCAGAGCACGGCCAGAGTCCACGCGCCGCCTGAAGATGCCGGCGGGGTCAACGAGAACACCGTGCCATTGTCCGAAGTCCCTCCTACCGAAGTGGTGCCGTAAAGCACTCCGCCCCGGCCAATCGCCACACCTCCCAAGGGGAAGGAACGGCCATTAGGGCCATCCAGCGAGAAATCGTGCAGCGTCCGCAAGAGCCACCGGCAGACGCCGGCGGTTTCAAACTGAACACGGTGCCAGCCCCCGATGGGTAATTTCCGTAGAAATCGCTGGTCGTACCGTAGAGCGCATCGGGGCCGATTACGATACCTGTGGGATAAGACCCGTCGTGCCCGCCGGCGAAGCTGTGGAGCACGGTCTCAGTCCAGGCGCCACCCGGGGATGCAGGAGGTGTCAGGGAGAACACGGCACCTAATCCACACCTAATCCGGTTCCGCCTAAGAGAGTGATGCCGTAAACTACGGGGCGCCCGTTGGATTCGCCGCCGACCACCACGCCATAGGTAGGACGTTCGTGCTGAGCGTGATGTCGGCGTTCATCGACGATCGGCGGACTCCGGTGCCGGAGGTGACGCGCATCGTGTACCGGTATTTCGAGAAGCTGGCCGGAGCGAATGCGTGGGGGAACAGGTTGAGGTAAGGCGCAGGGCGGCTGACAACGGCCGCAGCGGGCTGCTAGAATCGAAATTGTCCGCCATGGCGCTATCGTCTAACGGTTAGGACGGAGCCCTCTCAAGGCTCAAATACGGGTTCGATTCCCGTTAGCGCTACCATATTTTCATAGAGTTACGGGCTTCAGGGGACGACAGGGGACGACGCACAACGCGCCAGAGGATACCGGGTCGAATAGTCGTCCAAGACATTAAAGCGCTCTTGCCAACTGGCTTCCGTGGCGCAAGTCCAGCATTCGTGACACCAGTTTCCGCACGCTGCTGCACTCGCACGCATCGCATCTGATTTTGCTGGCCGTACCACGTCCGGCAGTGTCCGCTCACCTCGGGCATTGCGACACGAACATCGAACATCACGGCGCGGATCTACTCCCGTACCTTGCCCGAGGATGAGCAGCGCACAGCCGCGGTGTGGCACATGGCCCGTGCGCTAGCCAACCCCGCGGTGTTCGAGCAACAGAACATGTTACAATTCGCAAGACGCAGAGGTCTTCCGTTTGGTTTTTCTTGGCGAGAATGCCAATTGCCGCACGCTGACGGACCAGGCTTCCTAATCTCGGACCCGCAGGCGATCTGCAGGTTAGCAGGGGGGTGATCCTGGGAGTGTGTAGCGGAGGCGTCTCCCGAAGCGATCACAATTTCGCTCCCCAAAGGCGTCCGTGTCATTTTCTAACTGTGAACAAGGTGGATTGAACATGAGGGTCTTTCAGAGGCTAGAGGTCATAGGTGCCGGCCCCGACTTGATGAAGCTTGCATCTACCATAGAGAAGAACCTTTCGAATGGCTGGACCAGAGATCTCAAGCGCGAGGAAGAGGTGGGAGGATACGGTGCTGCCCCGCAGTATTGTTTCGCCTGCGACGCGGCGAACAACCGACGAGCCGCGCACCTGTGGCTTAGCTTCAGTCGAGATCGGAGCAACCTGCGGGTCGGCAATATTGTGCCACGCGCTCAGTCCAGCCTTTCATATGACGAGTACAACCTGATTCTTAACGAGTTTTTCCATTATTTCGTCGAACCCGAGATAGACGGTGTACGCCTTCAGGCCTCACTCAGCAAGGCAGACGTGACTCTGGAGGACTTTGCGTCCCCCAAAACAGCGCGGCTGTTGCGCCGCTTCTCCGAAACCGCAAACCGCAGTTCGGGGTCGTCGCACCCTTCCGATCGAGAACTTTGGGAACAATTCCTTATCTCGGCACACCTGGCCAGTGATCGAATCTACACCGATATTCTAGAACGCTGGCTGATCGAAGAAGAGCGTTGGCCGCTTGATGCGGCATCGGAACTGACGATCCAGTACGAGCGGGGGCGATCGCTGCTGAAAACGTATGACGAGCATACCAGCCGCTAAGGCGCACCCGCTGGTGGTTGCTGATATCTTGGCGAGCCCTGGCCCGGTGGTGTTGCTTGACACGTGCTCATTGCTTGACGTAGTTAGGCAGCCAACAAGGACCAACATCCCGTCGGGAACAATCACTGCAGCACTAACGATCGCGCAGCGAACGCGAACAAATCCGCGCGGAGCGTGGATTATCGCTTCGGATCTCATACTTGAAGAATGGGCAACGCGTGCACAAAACATCAGTAAAGACGTGGAGGTCCAGATCAGCAAGATCGAGCGTGATGTGGATCAGGTGCTCGCTGCGGCGAGACTTCTGCCAACCGTTACGCAGCCTCCGCGCTTGAGTCTGACGGGCCTGCGGCTCCATGACGAACTCCACGACATTGCGGCTCAAGTGCTTGCATGTGCCGAGATATTAAAAGGCGAGCCAAACGAGATACTGAACGCGCATAGGCGTTTAGTCAACGGCCTCGCTCCAGCCAAGAAGGGAAAGCAAGAATATAAGGACTGTGTAATTATTGAACAGTACTTGAGTTTCTGTCGAGACCTGCGCGCCGGCGGCTTGACGACACACTGTATTTTTGTCACCTCGAATATCAACGACTACGGAACACCACAAGGTTTGCTGCCACCGCGCGACATGGAATTCGCTGCTGTGGGATTAGAGTTCGCTTTGAACTTCGATGCGGCGTTGTCTCCGATCAAGTGAAACGTCCCAGTGCCGGCCGCGAATCGCGGCGTTCGATTGGCAATGTCACGTCCGCGTCACGGCGGCCAGCAGACGCCGGACCCACATGTCAGAATGCGAATAGATAGACTCACAATCAGCACCTTAGCACGGGGCGGCACCGGATACCCGGTCTCACTGCGCGGCGGAAAACCCGGCAGTTGGATAGAACCGCTGGAGCCGCCGCTGGTTGTAAACGCCGGCAAGCACGAGAGATTCAAAATCACGCAGACGGAATCAGGATGCGGTTGGACGGCGTATATCCAGATCGCGCTTCTCTACGCCGATAATCTCGACCTGTTGCTCCCAGCCACGTTCCTCACGCTATGAATCGCGGTACACTTGCGTAGCTGCCTATACTCCAATGCCGACTGTTATCCTGGGCGACGCCGCCGGGCTAGCGTAATAGCCCGGACACTAGAGTTTGGCGCTCCGCGTGGTGCCTTCTCGGCTTCGCGCAGTCATGAGCCGGTTCCGCTTGGCAGTCGGCATCCAGATCGTGTACGACAAAACTATGGACGACAAAACGAAGACTCCACCGTCTCTCTTGGAGCAGTTTGTCCGAGACGCCGGCGCCGGAATACCCGAAATCAGCAACCGCGACATGGCCGGCGTCATCCTGCCAAATTTAGACTACGAGGCGCAACTTATCGCCATATCCGGCCTCCTGCAGCGGAACGATGAAGCCGATAAGCGGGTCGAAGCCGAGATGAAGGCCCTCGATGAATACGCGGGCCGAACCACAGGAAGGCGGAATCAGCGGGCTATAGGCGAATATGGCGAGCTTTTCTACGTCTCGATCTACCAAGGAGCCGCCCATAGTATGGCCGCGCTCGGCATGCTGGCGCCGCTGTTCGAATCGCTTTTCTTCCAAGCTTTCCAGGGGATTAGGAAAGAGTATTACGGCGGTGCGATTCCCGCAGGCACCCTGCGGAGCGGGATTCCCAATCCCGAGCACTTTTGGGACTGCCATTTTGTCTACAGTGGTAAGGCCAAGAGCAAGACACGGAAGGATCTGGTCCTAGGCGTCATCGAACTTGCTGAAGCCATTGGATTTACGCCTCCATCCGATCTGCTCCCGGCATTGAAGGCGCTCTTCCGTTACCGAAATAAGATGTTCCATTGCGGGTTCGAGTGGCCGGCGAACGAGTTGGCGAATTTTGCAAAGGAGGTCGCCGACGAGGGATGGGAGACGTTGTTCTCCAATGCAATGCATGGCGACACGCCTTGGATCTTCTATATGACGGATGCCTTCATTAATCACTGCCGAGATCTGGTGCATCGGTTGCTCGAAGCACTTGGAAAATACTGTCACGATAGGCACCCGCTTGCGCAAGTTCCGGTCGGGCCGATCTAAATCGCTAGAGCAGATCAGATTCGGCGATGCTGTCCAAGGTCGCTATCCGAAGCAACTGAAATTCGGCAATCGTCATGCGGCAATGGTCCGTGACCACCCCCATGAGAGGATAGGAGAGCGCACCCATGCCGAACACCGGCCCACCGCTCAAGCCGCCCATGTCTCCATCACGAGACGGCAACGGACCGTCACCGAAGCTGATTAGGTCCCGATCCTCTATCTGACAGTCGCAGTATCCCTCTCTCACATTCGTGACGCGGAACATAGCCCCGACCGGCTCGGAGCCTATCCGGCCGTCGGCCGTCTTGAGCGCCCGTGGAAAGCCGGCAACCAGAACGACCTGGCCTGGAGCGGGAGGGGGTGGCGGCCACCCGTTTAGGATCGGCACAACCCGTGAGCCCGTGCCACAGGCAATCGCGGATTCGTTCTTGGTCAGTCGGAGGAACACCAATCCTCCGTTAACCTTCCGCGCAGGGAGGAGATCTTCAACGAAAAGCCGAAGCAGCGGGCGATTGACTGCTGGAGCACCTGAAAGCGGAGTTCACGTTGACGACGCAGAAAGACGAAGTGGAGAGCGCGATCAAGAGCATCAAAAAGCTGTGAGGCCCTACCAAGCGCTCATGGCCTGCAGTTTCCGGAGAGCCTTATCTACATGTAGTAGCGATAGGAGGGTTCGGGGTCTCCTTTGCCCACCTCCGCTATGATGCCGCCGACTCGTCGGGCAAATCGCAGCGTGACCGGCTGCCCGCTCGTATTTTGAGCCGTATTCCAGTTGATGCGGGTCAGCCCGAGAATCTCGCTGGCGGCCCGCTGCAAGTCGATTTCGTCTGGGCTCATGATTCGGATCGGCGCGGGGATGTGCGGGCCCGGATATGTGCCCCACTCCAGCACGAACCCGGTCGTAAATAGAAACCCGGCGCCGTTCAACGTGCAAAGCGTGCCGCGGGCGGGCGGATAGGCCCCGTACTGCAAGAGCCGGAACATCGTCGGCATCAGGTTAATGAGTTCAACGATGGGCACGCGGGCAAATGCCTCCTTGAACCCGTCGATTTCCGCGTCATCAAACTTGCTGGTTTTGTGGAGGACGATGCGGCGCGGCTCGGTGCCGTTCAGTTCGGCGTATTCGTTCAAAATTCGTTCGCCGAGCTTGCAAGCCTGGGCCTCGCTCAGGTGCAGCCTCCGGCCCTGCTCCGGGTTCCAGGGAACTAGTTCGCCGCGCAACGCAAAGCCGTCGCCGTCCGATGAAAACGCCTGCGCGATGCTGGAGTGCACGAAGTGCCGCCGCGTGGTCTTCATGTGGTGAAAGCTTACGCCCACAAAACACGTCTGCGGCCCGTCCAGCTTCAGCCGCCAGGGGATGCCGCCCGCCTTGTAGTACAAAGCCACGCTCATGTTCCAGGCGCGGGTAGCGGGGTCCTGATTTCCCTCGCCATCGACGAACACGTTGTCCCGCCCGATCTGTATGGGCATCTTGTGCTGCATCGCACGCGCCTTGAGAGCGCGGCGGAAATCCCGGGTCAACAAATCACCAGGATCTTCCTCCGGCTCCCAGCCGTCGAAAAACGACATCTGGCCCGCTTCGGCCCGTTCCGCCTCCCGCTTAATGGCCCGCTTCTCAGCGGCCGTAAGCGTCTGGGGCCCAAGGCTAAACAGGCCGCGCAGCAAGCCACGGCACCGCGCGAAGGCAGCAAGACGGCTCAGGTGGTCGCAATGCTCCAACGCAAGAACGGAGCCACGCTGGCCGAGATTATGGAAAAGATGAACTGGCAAAAGCACACGGTCCGCGGGTTCATGGCCGGCGCGATGAAGAAGGCCGGATACACGGTCAAGTCCTTCAAATCCGACAAAGGCGAGCGCACGTACCGCATCAACAAGTAGCATCGGCCGATCCCTTCTGGCCCGCCCGGCTCCTGCCGCGGCGGGCTTTTCTGCATCTGGTACGCCCGACGCCATGCCACGGCGAACTTGCCGAGAAGTCAAGCCTGCTGGGCACGTGCGAGGCTGGATTAAACGTGACGCAATTTTAGTCAAAACCCGCAGCCCTGTGTACCTGGAGGCAATCTGCGAGTTTCTCGCGCAGCAGTTTGAAGAGTATCTGGCTCGGGTTCCAGGCACATCCCGAAAGACTGGCATTTGGTTAGCCGATCCAAGTGAACAGGCCTCAGGGGTGCCGGAGACCGCGCTATACCGAGTCTGGGACGGGCTGCCGTTTCGATCAGCAGGCGCACTTAAGTGTTTGGACACAACGGATCCAGGCTGTCAGCGTATTGGTTCGCCCACCGTAGCCACTTGCCGACCTCGCCCTTGGGATCGATTGGCCCTGACCACTTTTCGAAGACGGCGACAAATGCGGCGAGGTACGTGCGAATCCGACGGCCGTGTCGCAAGCGCCGTCACACGCTGGGAATTGAGCGGGTCGTACCTTCCGTCGGTGGTGAAGACGTAGCCGGGGAGAATTTGCAGGACCCAAGTGTCGGCGAGGCACTCGAACGAGAAGTAAAACGCCTTGTGCTCCCAGTACCGAATCTTCTGTGTCGTGCGGGAGACCACGGGTTTGGTGACGACCCGGGTCGCCCGGCGCAAGCGGGCCTGGTAGGGGACCGGGCGTTCGCCCGCCTCGGTACGCGGAAAATACGCGCGCTTGCGCTTTTTGTCAACCGCCAGCCCACGGGCTTTGAGGTGCCGGTAGAAATGCTCGTACAACAGCCAGACGAAGAGTTGTTCTCCCGTGCGCCACCCTTGGCCTTTCGTTCCGCCTTCGGCTTCGCAGACGCTGCCGGTACTCCGCCGTCTCGCCAAGTCCCTGGATGCGCTGCCACACGCGGCTGGCGGCTGTTTTGCGGTCCTTGAACTTCGTAACCGGCGTGACGCCCGGTAGGCTGTTCCAGACTGCGACCAGCCGCTCCGCCGGCCAAGCCTTGGCAAGTTCTGTGAGTTCCTGCTGGCTGCTGAAGGAATCGAACGGGGTGGCAGTTGCGGCGGCGGCCTCTTCTTGAGTGGCAAACGCCGTGATGTTGTTTTGTTCGTCGATGGTAAAGGTCGTCATAATCGTTCTCCTTGGTACCGCGCTCTGCGCGGTCATGACATGGATCGCTTCGAACTGCTTGAAAGGCAAGGCAATTGTGCCGAGAATCGACCTTGGCGAAGGGCTGGCGATGAGGCTGGGGCCGACTATTCCAGAAGCCCTCGCGGATAGCCGCACTATTGCGTGGTTACTCGCGGTTGTGATCGGTGAATTTGAACAGTTGGAAAACAGGTATCTTCAGCCGACCGGCGATCTGCTCCAACTTCTCGAAAGATGAGGGTGCGCGTTTGGTTAACTGGCGTATCGGTCGACCTTGCGCTGTCAATTCTGTAAAACAGGGGACCGAACTGCGCGACTGCCTTACTCGTTCCTCGGCAAAGTGAAGTAGAAAGTCGCGCCTTTGCCAAGCTCGGATTCGACCCATATGCGGCCGTCGTGGCGGCTCACGATCTTGCGGCAAATGGCCAAGCCCATACCGCTTCCGGAGCTCCTATCCCGCGGTTGGAGGCACTTGAAAATTCCGAAGACCTTCTCCGCATATTGGGGCTCGATTCCGATACCGTTGTCGGTTACCGAGAAGAGCCACTCACCGCCGGCCCCCTTTGCCGCGACGTGTATTTGGGGGGCTTCCTGGCTTCGGTACTTTACGGAGTTGACCAGCAGATTCTGGAAGAGCCGCGTCAACTGGACGGCATCGCCGGTAACCACCGGTAAGGGCTCCCGCGTAATGATCGCACCGCTTTCTTCAATCAACGACCGAAGATTGCGGAGTGCGTCATCCAGGGCCGTTTCGCAACTCACCGTTGTAAAGAAGTCGGCCCCCCGCGCGTCAACCTGAGAAAAGTCCAGCAGGTCGTGGATCAGTTTTTCCATGCGTTCCGCGCTCTCCACAATGAAGCTAATGAACTGGTCCGCATCCCCCTGGAGTTGCCCGCTGTAGCGCTTCGCCAAAAGCTGGGCATAGACTGAGACGGTGCGCAGCGGCTCCTGCAAGTCGTGGCTGGCTACGTAGGCAAACTGCTGAAGTTCTTCGTTGGACCGCATCAACGCTTCGGTTCGCTCGAGGACGCGCTCCTCCAGGTTCGTATTCAGTTGGCTAATCTGTTCCTCGGTTCTCTTCCGCTCGCTGATGTCGCGGATGGCGCTCGTAATCACCACGCCTTCCTCGGTTTGCAGCGGGCTGAAGGTGATCTCGACTGGAAACGGGGCACGGCCCTCCGGGTACGCATGCAACTCCACGCCTCGCTCCACGGGTACGACCGCCGCGGGGCCAGAGTCTGCATCCCAATCGGCCGGCAGACGGAACCGCCAACCGGGAACCAGAGTTCCGATGTCCCTGGATAGCAGTTTGTCCCTGCCGCAGTTGAATAGTACCTCGCTCCGCGAATTGACCATGACGACTCTCCCGTCCTCACGGCACATGACCATGGCGTCGGGCGCGGCTTCGAGCAAGGACCGGAAGCGCTGTTCGGCCTTTTGCAGTACTTCGGCTTGCTTCCGCAACTCATCCGCTTGTTCCTTCAGCTTGGCATTGCCGCGGCTGAGTTCCACGAACACTGCCACTTTGGAACGAAGAACTTCGGGCACGATGGGCTTGAACAGGAAATCGACCGCGCCAAGATCGTAACCTCGAAACAGATGTTCTTCGTTTCTGTAGCCAGTCAGGAACAGAATAGGAATCTCGCGCGATCGCGGGCGGCTGCGAATCAGCTCGGCGGTTTCGAACCCATCCATATCGGGCATTCTTACGTCCAACAGTATGGCCGCGAAATCGTCGTTCAAGACGTGCCGAAGCGCTTCCCTGCCGGAATGCGCCAGTACCAGATCCTGGCCCAAACCACTGAGTGTGGCTTCGAGCGAGACCAGGTTCTCCGGCGTATCGTCCACCAGAAGGATCTTCATCCTCCGCTCTACGTCGGGCTCTCGGGCTGTTTGCACTCCGTTGCCAGCAGACGACATAGGTTCCCTATCCGGCGACCGTCATTGCCGCCGGCAGCAAGTCATGCGCCCGGACCAACCACACGCGCAGCACGGAGAACAGTTGCTCCAGATCGACGGGCTTGGTGATGTAATCCGACGCGCCCGCGTCGATGCACTTGGCGCGATCCCCTTTCATGGCCTTGGCCGTCACTGCCACGATGGGGATCGAACGGAATTCCGGAATCTGCCGGATGGCCTGCATGGTTTCGTAGCCATCCATCTCGGGCATCATGATATCCATTAGAACGCCATCGATGCCGGGCGTTTTGAGTAGCATCTCGATACCCGTGCGGCCATTCTCCGCATGAACGACCTGTAGACCGTGCTGTTCAAGAACCGTCGAGAGCGCAAAGATATTGCGCACATCGTCGTCGACCACCAGAACCTTCTTGCCGGCGAGTAGGGAGCTGCCTTGGCGCAGGGCTTTCAAAGTCTCCCGTTGCGATTCGGAGAGATCCGCTTCGGCGCGGTGCAGCAACAGCACCGTTTCCTCCAACAGGCGTTCCGGCGATTCCGCGTACCTGACCACGCTCTGCCGGGCGAGGTTTTTGATGGCTGCTTCGGCCTCGGGGCTGGGCCGCCGCGGGCCATACACGACCACCGGTGGCGCCGGATTGGTTTCGGCCTGGATCTCCTCTACCAGTTGAATGGCCGGGATGTCGTCGACACGAAGATCGAGCGCGATGGCATCCAGGTATTGCTGTTTGACGACAGCCAGAGCTTCCCCGCCGGAACTCACCTCAATGGTTTCTACATCGAATCCGCCGAGGGCTTCCCGCCAATTGGTGCGGCGGGATTCCTGCGGAGCGACAATCAGCAACTTCTTGGTGCGCCGCTCCAGGGAATGATGAATGGTGTCGAACGCGATGTTGAGATTGTCCTTGGTGAGCGATTTTTCCAGATAAGTCATAGCGCCCAGGGCCAGCCCGCGGCGGCGGTTTTCATCGCCGGTAATCACGTGCACGGGTATGTGGCGCGTAACCGGATCGTGTTTCAGGCGGTCGAGAATTGTCCAGCCGGCCATGTCGGGCAGATTGATGTCTAACGTAATGGCGCCGGGGATGAACTCGCGGGCCAGTGTCAGCGCCGCGCCGCCCCGGAGTGCGACCAGCGCCTTGATGGATCGCTCGTGAGCCAGGTCCACCAGAATCCGGGCGAAGGTGACATCATCCTCGACGATCAACAGCACTGCATCGCCAGGATGAATCAGGTTCCGGTCGTCGTCGATTTCAATGTCATGCACAACGGCAATGGGCGCCGAGGATGGAGCCGGCAGAATGATATCCAGGGTCCCGGCATCAGCCACACCCGCGCCATCCACCTGAGCCTGTGCGGGGCGATTGTCGACGCCCTGCATGGTCCGCATCTCGGTCTTGGCCGGGGACACCTGGGCCACATAGGTCTGCGGAAGATACAACGTGAACGTACTGCCCGCCCCAGGGGCGCTTTGCAGCCGGATCTCGCCGCCCAACAGCCGGGTGAGCTCGCGGCTGATCGACAGGCCCAGTCCGGTGCCGCCGTACTTGCGGCTGGTGGTGCCATCCGCCTGCTGGAAGGCTTCGAATATGATGCGTTGTTTCTCTTGCGGGATGCCGATGCCGGTATCGGTCACGGAAAACGCTATGACGGATTTGACGCGGTTCAGCACGGTGTGATTCGCGCTCCAACCGGAGTTGGCGCGTTCGACCCGCAAACGCACAGTCCCGTGTTCGGTGAACTTCAGCGCATTCGACAGAAGGTTCTTCAGCACCTGCTGCAGCCGCTTGGCGTCGGTAATGATGTTCTCCGCCGGCAGGCCCTCTTCCAGCTCGATCGAAAACTCCAGCCCCTTACCGTCGGCGACATGGCGGAAGGTGCGTGAACAGAAATCGCGCACTTCGCTGTAGCGGACGCTGCCCACTTCCACGTCCATTTTTCCGGATTCGATCTTGCTGAGGTCCAGAATATCGTTGATCAAGGCTAACAGGTCGGTGCCGGAAGAGTGAATGGTTTCGGCGTACTTAACCTGTTTCGAAGTTAAGGTGCTATCGTTGTTCTCCGCGAGCATCTGCGCCAGGATCAAAAGGTTATTCAGCGGAGTGCGCAGCTCGTGACTCATGTTGGCGAGAAATTCGCTCTTGTATTTCGAAGTCAGCGACAACTGTTCGGCCTTCTCTTCGAGCGCCGCCTTGGCCTGTTCTACTTCGCGATTCTTGGTTTCCACTTCGTTCTTTTGCTCGGCCAGAAGGCTCGCCTTTTCTTCTAACTCGGCATTCGTCTTCTGGAGCTGCTCCGCCAAGGCCTGGCTCTTGTTTAGCAGTTGTTCCGTCCGCATGGTGGCGGCGATGGTGTTGAGCACGATGCCGATCGACTGCGTGAGCAGGTCGAGAAAGGCCAGGTTCACATCGCTGAAATGACGGAACGACGCCAGCTCGATCACCGCTCTGGTTTCCCCTTCGAACAGAACCGGCAGTACAACGATACTAAGCGGTGTGGCTTGGCCCAGGCTCGAGCCGATTCTGATGTAGTCTTTGGGAATGTCGGTAACCAAAATGCGGCGCTTCTCCAACGCGCACTGGCCGGCCAGGCCCTGGCCCATCCGGAACTGCTTCGGTACATCGTCGTGGCCGGTCGAGGCGTAGGCGGCGAGGAGCTTTAAGGAGTCCTGCTCCTCATCCGTGATGTAGAAAGTGCCATGCTGCGCGCCCACCAGGGGAGTCAGCTCGGACAAGAGTAATTTGGAGACGGTAACCAGATCGCGCTGCCCCTGCATCATGCCGGTAAATTTCGCGATATTCGTCTTGAGCCAGTCCTGATCCGTATTCTTTCGCGTAGTCTCGGCCAGGTTGACGATCATTTCGTTGATATTGTCTTTCAGGGCGGCAACCTCGCCCAAAGCCTCCACTGCGATCGAGCGTGTCAGATCGCCCTTGGTAACCGCGGTGGCCACATCCGCGATGGCGCGTACTTGAGTGGTTAGATTCGCGGCAAGCTGGTTGACGTTGTCAGTAAGGTCGCGCCACAGTCCGGCCGCGCCGGGCACCAGTGCTTGGCCGCCCAGCTTACCCTCGATGCCGACTTCGCGGGCTACATTGCTGACCTGGTCGGCGAAGACGGCCAGCGTATCGATCATTTCGTTGATGGTGTCCGCCAGTTCCGCGATTTCGCCCTTGGTCTCGAGCACCAGCTTGCGTTTCAGGTTGCCGTTGGCGACGTCGGTGACCACCTTTGCGATGCCGCGCACTTGGGTGGTGAGGTTAGCGGCCATGGAGTTCACATTATCGGTAAGATCTTTCCATGTGCCCGCAACCCCTCGCACTTCGGCCTGTCCGCCGAGCTTTCCTTCGGTGCCCACTTCGCGCGCCACGCGGGTAACTTCCGAGGCGAAGCTGTTGAGCTGATCCACCATGGTGTTGATGGTGCTTTTCAACTCGAAGATCTCGCCCTGCACATCCACGGTGATCTTGCGGCTCAGGTCCCCGTTGGCCACCGCCGTAGTGACTTGCGCAATGTTACGGACCTGGGCTGTCAGGTTGCCGGCCATGGAATTCACGCTATCGGTCAAGTCCTTCCACGTGCCGGCCACACCGCGCACCACGGCCTGGCCGCCGAGTTTGCCCTCGGTTCCCACTTCCCGCGCGACGCGAGTCACTTCCGCCGCAAAGGAGCTGAGCTGATCCACCATGGTGTTCACGGTGTTCTTCACTTCCAGGATCTCGCCGCGCACATCTACAGTGATTTTACGCGACAGGTCTCCTTTAGCGACGGCCGTGGTTACTTCGGCGATGTTGCGGACCTGTGTCGTCAGGTTCGCCGCCATTGAATTTACGCTGTCCGTTAAGTCCTTCCAGGTTCCGGCCACACCGCGCACATCGGCCTGGCCGCCCAGTTTGCCCTCGGTACCTACCTCGCGCGCCACACGCGTTACTTCGGAGGCGAACGAACTAAGCTGATCCACCATGGTGTTGATGGTATTCTTCAGCTCCAGAATCTCGCCGCGCGCATCCACGGTAATCTTGGTAGTTAAGTTGCCTTTGGCAACGGCGGTGGTGACGCCCGCAATATTGCGCACCTGGTTCGTGAGGTTGCTGGCCATGGAGTTGACCGAGTCCGTCAGATCTTTCCACGTGCCGGCCACACCGTGCACGCCGGCCTGACCGCCCAGTTTGCCTTCGGTGCCGACCTCGCGGGCCACGCGAGTAACTTCGCCGGCGAAAGCGTTAAGCTGATCCACCATGGTGTTGATGGTGTTCTTCAACTCCAGGATTTCGCCGCGCACATCCACGGTAATTTTGCGCGAAAGGTCGCCCTTGGCCACGGCTGTGGTTACTTCGGCGATGTTGCGGACCTGGGCGGTCAGGTTGCCTGCCATGGAGTTCACGCTGTCCGTCAAATCCTTCCAGGTTCCACCGACGCCCTTCACGTCGGCCTGGCCGCCTAGTTTGCCTTCCGTTCCTACCTCGCGCGCCACGCGAGTCACTTCACCGGCGAAAGCATTGAGTTGATCCACCATGGTGTTGATGGTGTTCTTCAGCTCCAGAATTTCGCCGCGTACATCCACCGTGATCTTGCGGCTCAAGTCACCCTTGGCCACAGCCGTAGTGACTTCAGCGATGTTACGGACTTGGGCCGTCAGGTTGCCCGCCATGGAATTTACGCTATCAGTGAGGTCTTTCCAGGTGCCGGCGACCCCGCGAACGTCGGCCTGACCTCCCAATTTGCCCTCGGTGCCTACTTCGCGCGCCACTCGCGTGACTTCCGAAGCGAAGGAACTGAGCTGATCCACCATGGTGTTGATGGTGTTCTTCAGCTCCAGAATCTCGCCCCGTACATCCACCGTGATCTTGCGCGACAGGTCACCTGTGGCTACTGCGGTTGTAACTTCCGCGATGTTGCGCACCTGCGCGGTGAGATTGCCGGCCATGGAGTTGACGGAGTCCGTGAGATCCTTCCACGTGCCGGCTACGCCTTTCACTTCCGCCTGGCCGCCCAGTTTGCCCTCGGTACCCACCTCCCGAGCCACGCGCGTCACTTCGGAAGCGAACGCATTCAACTGGTCCACCATCGTGTTAATGGTGTTTTTCAATTCTAAAATCTCGCCGCGCACATCCACGGTGATCTTACGCGACAGATCGCCGTTGGCCACCGCGGTGGTTACTTCCGCGATATTACGGACCTGAGCGGTGAGATTGCCCGCCATGGAGTTTACGCTATCGGTTAAATCTTTCCAGACGCCGCCGACCCCTTTGACTTCGGCCTGACCACCCAATTCACCCTCGGTTCCCACCTCGCGCGCCACACGGGTCACTTCGGACGCGAAAGCGTTCAACTGGTCGACCATGGTGTTCACGGTATCCTTCACTTCCAGGATCTCGCCCCGCACATCCACGGTGATTTTACGGGAAAGGTCTCCCTTTGCAACGGCGGTTGTCACTTCCGCAATGTTTCGAACCTGTGTCGTCAGGTTCGCCGCCATGGAGTTCACGTTGTCGGTCAGATCCTTCCAGGTTCCACCGACGCCTTTCACGTCGGCCTGGCCGCCCAGTTTGCCCTCCGTGCCTACCTCGCGCGCCACGCGGGTCACTTCTCCGGCGAAAGCGTTGAGCTGATCCACCATGGTGTTGATGGTGTTCTTCAACTCCAGGATCTCGCCGCGTACGTCCACCGTGATCTTGCGGCTCAAGTCGCCCTTGGCCACAGCCGTGGTGACTTCGGCGATGTTGCGCACCTGGGCTGTCAGGTTGCCCGCCATGGAGTTCACGCTATCGGTGAGGTCTTTCCATGTGCCCGCCACGCCCCGCACGTCGGCCTGACCTCCCAGTTTTCCCTCGGTGCCCACCTCGCGGGCAACACGCGTGACTTCCGAAGCGAAGGAGCTGAGCTGATCCACCATGGTATTGATGGTGTTCTTCAACTCCAGGATCTCGCCGCGTACATCCACCGTGATCTTGCGGGACAGGTCTCCGGTGGCTACGGCCGTAGTAACTTCCGCGATGTTGCGGACTTGATTCGTCAGATTGCTGGCCATGGAGTTGACTGAGTCCGTGAGATCCTTCCATGTGCCGGCTACGCCCTTCACCTCGGCCTGACCGCCCAGCTTGCCTTCCGTACCGACTTCCCGGGCTACGCGCGTCACTTCGGAAGCGAACGCATTCAACTGGTCCACCATGGTGTTGATGGTGTTCTTCAGCTCCAGAATTTCGCCGCGCACATCCACTGTGATCTTACGGGACAGATCGCCGTTGGCCACCGCGGTGGTCACCTCCGCGATGTTACGGACCTGGGCGGTGAGGTTGCCCGCCATCGAATTGACACTGTCGGTCAAATCCTTCCAGACGCCGCCGACCCCTTTGACCTCGGCCTGGCCGCCCAATTCACCCTCGGTTCCCACTTCGCGCGCCACACGGGTCACCTCGGACGCGAAAGCGTTCAACTGATCCACCATGGTGTTAAAGGTGTTTTTCAGCTCCAGAATCTCGCCTTTGACGTCCACTGTGATTTTGCGAGACAGGTCGCCGTTGGCCACCGCGGTGGTCACCTCGGCGATGTTGCGGACCTGGGCCGTAAGGTTGCCGGCCATGGAGTTTACGTTGTCTGTGAGATCCTTCCAAACTCCGCCCACGCCCTTGACCACGGCCTGGCCGCCGAGTTTGCCCTCGGTGCCGACCTCGCGAGCGACGCGAGTCACTTCGGAAGCAAAGGAATTCAACTGTGCGACCATGGTGTTCACCACACGGGCAGTGTGCAGGAACTCCCCCTTGAGCGAGCGGCCGTCAACCTCGAGAGCCATGGTCTGCGAGAGGTCGCCCTTGGCTACGGAGCCAATGACTCGGGCGACTTCGGTAGACGGCTGGACCAGATCTCCTATCAAGCCGTTGACCGAATCGAGGCACTCCGCCCAGCCGCCGAACGCCGATCCCAGGCTCGCCCGCTGGCTGATCTTACCCTCCTTGCCTACCGCGCTGCTGATGCGGGCGAACTCGCTCGCCATGCGCTCGTTCAATTTGAAAATGTCGTTCAGGGCGTCGGCAATTTTGCCGCCGACCCCGGTCTGGTCGACCGGCAGGCGGACCGAAAAATCGCCATCCTTGAAAGCAATCAAAGTCTTTAATAAAGTGCTTGTATCCAGGGCATCAGTTGCCAATTCGGTTTTCATCGCAGACTTCCTTTTCGCGGGCCGAAATCCTCGGCGATTCAGGCCGCAGGTCTCGTTTTTGGCTGTCTTAACAAATCTTTAAATATCGCTCCCAGGCTGAGAAACTGTTCCAAACTGGACGGTTTTCGCAAGTAGCGGGTGGCGCCAAACTGGTTGGCAACCAACCGGTCGCGCGGTGAATCGGACGAGGTCAGAACCACAACCGGAACGTGGGCGAAGTCCGGAGTCTGCCGGAGGCGTTCCAGGATCTCGGTTCCATCGTGCCGTGGAAGATTCAGGTCCAGGATAATCAGGCCCGGGCGCCGATCCTCCATCTGGTCCTGCCCCGAGGAAATGATGCGTAACATCTCCCCTCCGTCCGCGGCCACGCGCAACGTGCAGTCGACGCTGTGCTCCCGGAGCGCCTCCCGGATCAGGTAAACATCCGCGGGGTTATCTTCCGCCAACAGGATTTCATATGTCGTTGGGTCACTCGTCGTCATGGCATCCTCGTTTTCTGCCCCGGAGGATCCTGTATGGAACGCTTGGTGTGCAGTTCTTGTATCATGAGCAGTGCAGGTTTTGTCCTGAGCGTATTCCATATTCTCGTCCAGCGGGGCCGGATTCTGCCGACTGGCTGGCCGCGGACCGTACTGTAATATCCAGAAAACCCCGCTATTTGCACGTTTGCGTCCATTTGGGGCCGGGTCTGAAGAATGGCGTTCTCTTCAGATTCTCCCCGATCCGGTGAGCCCATACGCAGACAGCATCTGTAGCACGACCACATCCCCGGATGCCGCGCCCGCCGCCGGCACCGGATTGGCTCATTGCCTGCTGTGGTGCGAAGCGATGCATGCCGATCAGCTAATTCGTGTGTTAATTATCGATGACGACCGCGTGGACCGGAGCCTGTACAGACAGTGCCTGCAACAGTCCCCAGCATGGGAGTTCGAGTTTGCCGAGGCAGACTCTGCGATAGCCGGATTAGAGATCGCCAGAGCCTGGCGCCCCGACTGCACCTTGCTCGATTTCAACTTGCCGGACATGGATGGAATCGAAGTTCTGAGCCGCCTCAGAGGCGGGACTGCCAGACTTCCGTGCGCCACTGTGATGCTGACCGCGTATGGCGGCGAAGAACTGGCGGTCAGGGCGATGAAGGCGGGAGCGTCGGATTATCTGCCGAAGGGACGCTTGTCCGCCGACACGCTGCCCCACGCAGTGATGAACGCGATCCAGCGGTTCCAGATGCAGCAGGAGATCGAGCAACAGCGGTCCGCGCTGACGATCAGCGAGCGGCGCTACCAGATGTTGATCGAGGCCATCCCGCAAATGGTATGGAGCGCCAACACAGAGGGCCGGGTGGAGTACGCCAACCGCCGGTGGCTCGAGTATACAGGCCTCGCCCTGGAGGAAGCCGCACATTTGGGGTGGGATGGCTTGCTCCATCCGGAGGATCGGGAACGTACGTGGCGGGCCTGGAACGAAGCCACGGGGTCCGGCTCGACGTTTGAAATCGAACACCGTCTCAAGAGGGCGTCTGACGGTACCTACCGATGGCACCTGGTACGCGCCGTTCCTCTGCGGACGAGTGCCGGAGAGATTACCAACTGGCTGGGCACGGGCACGGACATCGAGGACCAGAAGCAGGCCGACAAAATCGTCCTCGAAGAGCAGAAGCTGAAAGGCCTCGGGCGGATGGCGGGCGGGGTTGCGCACGATTTTAACAATCTTCTGGTCTGTATCCTGGGCGGCGCGACTTGTGCGATGGATACCTTGCCGCCCTCGCATCCAGCCCAGAACATGCTGAGGGGAGTGGTTCAGGCAGGGGAACTGGTGGCCGACCTGACGCGTAGAATGTTGACCTCGGCGGGCAAAGGCAATCTTAGTATTGCGAGCACCAACATCGACCGGCTTGTCCGCGAAACCTGCGAGAGCATTCAAACCTCGATTCCTCGAACCATTCATCTTGAAATTCAGGGCGAGCGCGACATGCCGCCGGTGAAGACAGATGCAGCGCAGATGCGGCAAGCGGTGGTGGATCTGGTGATGAACGCGGTAGAAGCGATCGGAGAAAAGGGTTCCGGCAAGATTTCGGTGCGCTCGACAGTGGTGGAAATCGGCGAAGATCCCGTGCGAACGGGCGAATTCACACCGGCTTCCGTACCCGCCGGCAAGTACATTGCCCTAGACGTGCAGGATACCGGTTGCGGCATGGACGAGGAAACCCGGAACAAAGTTTTCGACCCTTTCTTTACCACTAAATTCATGGGACGTGGTTTGGGTTTGGCGGCTGTGCATGGCTTTGTGCGGAGTACCGGAGGCGGCGTTCAAGTGGACAGCAAGCCAGGAGAAGGAACCAAGTTCCGGCTGCTGCTGCCGGTGGCGCTCGAAGAAGAAAAAGAATCGTGTGCGTGCGTCTAAGCCACGGCTCTTCAAAGGTTTTCCAATGTCAGGACAAGCAAAAGCGCCGGCCAACGAGAACGCTGCCACGCAGTCCGGTTCGGTCCAGTCGATGGGTGAAGACTGCTGCGTCCACTTCAATTCCGATTCCCTGCATGACCTCTCAAGCCCGGTGGACCAGATGGGCACGATTGTCGATCTGATTCTCCACAAGTACCGGGGCAGGCTGGACGAGGAGGCGGAATCCCTGTTTGGATTCATTCAGAACTCGGCGAATCGCCTGCAAAACCTCCTGGCTGGATTGAAAGTGTATCTGCAGGTTCTTGGTTCTCCGAGCTCTTATCGACACTGCGACGCCAATGCGCTTCTGGCCGTCGCACTCGTCTCAATTCGGGCGGCAATCGATCAAAACGGCGCCATGGTGACTCACGATCCGCTTCCGGAACTCTACTGCGATCCAAGCCAGATCAGCTACGCGTTTGCCAGCCTGACGGAAAACGCCATCAAGTTCCGGCGCGAGCATCGGCCCGAGATCCACATCGCCGCAACCGCGGAAGAGAACAACTGGGTATTCTCTGTCCGCGACAACGGCATCGGAATCGATCCGAGGAACAAAGAGCGCATTTTCGGAGTGTTCAAGCGCATCCACAACGAAGCGCATCAAGGATCGGGCGTGGGGCTGGCGATCACGCGAGAGATCGTCGCGCAGCATGGTGGACGGATTTGGGTCGAGTCGCAACTCGGCCTGGGCGCCACGTTTTTCTTCAGCCTGCCACAAGAAGGCTGAGTCACGGGCTCGTGGGAACGGTGAGCGGCGGCTTGTTCCGGTTTGGCAACTTGTGACAAGAGGAGCGGTAGCGTGCACTTTGGGCGTGACGAAAAACCTATGGCATCAGATTGGGTTGAGCAGTTTCCATGGTATGCATTGCGCGTGTTGTCAAATCACGAAAAACCTGTTGCGGCGGCCTTGATGCAACGGGACTATCCGGAGTTCTTGCCGATGTACCGCGCCCGGCGCCGCTGGTCCGATCGCTATCGGGATGTGGACGTCCCTTTTTTCCCCGGATACGTCTTCTGCCGGCTCAATGTCAGCAACCGTTTGCCCGTGCTCACGATACCCGGTGTGATGCACATCGTGGGTGTGGGCAAGACTCCGATTTCCGTGGATGAACGGGAGATCGCATTTCTACAGGCGGTCGTCCGCTCGGGCCTGCTGCCGCAGCCCTGGCCTTTCTTGAAAGTGGGGCAGATTGTGCGGATCGAAGAGGGGCCGCTGCGGAATGTGCAGGGGATTCTGGCCGAGTTCGACGGTTCGCAGAAGTTGGTTCTTTCTATTACTCTCCTACAGAGGTCTCTGGCTGTCTCCATCCCGCGGCAGGCGGTGCGGCCCGCGGAGGAAGCCAGGGAGAGGAGAATGCTGGGCGCGCTCGCTACTGCGTAGCAGGCAGCGGAAAAAAGTCCAGTAACGGCCTCGATGGCCATCCGCAAGTGGTTGATGCGGTTGTGGCGCACGCTTCAGCGTGCTGCGGCGAGCTTTCAGCTCGCCGAATCGACAGTGGGCTGAAGCCCACGGCGGCACGCTAAAGCGTGCGCCACGCGGCTCTCTGTACACGTCATGAAAAGAACATAAGTACTCTGTCTTGTTTCAAACAGCCGTGGACTCAGCCATCACTGGGCGAGGGCGCCTGCCCCACCACAGAGAATCAACCACCTGCAAAGCTGGTAGGCAGGCATCCAAGCCGTCGCGTACGCGTTCGGAATCTCCCTTGGCGCGTTCTGCTCCGCCGGGCTGCCTGTCGCTTTGGCGGGCACGTGGCACGCAGGATTGCCTCGGAGCCGGTGGCTCCGAGGAGCCTGCGAATCGCGGATCCAACCGTTTGCAGGAAATCGTCGAGCTTGGAAGGTTTGGTGATAAAGGCGTTGGCTCCCAAGTCCAAGGATCTCTGCCGGTCTTCCGCCGCCCGGGACGACGTCAGCACGGCTACCGGCACGCCGGCATATCTCCGTTCGCTGCGAACCACTCTTAGAAGTTCGAAGCCATCGACCCGCGGCAAGTTCAAATCGAGGATTATGGCGTGCGGCGGTTCCTCGCAGCTTATCAAGTAGCGGGCGCATTCCTCGCCGTCTGAGAATACCTTCAACTCAACCTCAATGTTCGCGGCTCGCAACGTCTCCTTGACGAGAATCACGTCGGGAATGCAGTCTTCGGCAAGCACAATTCGCATGGAACCTGGCTCGGCCATCAGGACATCTCCCTGGGAAGCGTGAATTTAAAGGTGGCCCCCTTGCCAGGCTCCGATTCGACCCAGATGCTGCCACCGTGCTTCTCCACGATCCTCCTGCACAGCGCCAAGCCAATGCCCGTTCCCGGATATCGTGCGCCATGCAATCGTTTAAACAGACCGAAAACCGTCTTATGATAGGCGGGATCGATGCCGATGCCGTTGTCCTCGACGGAGAATACCCAGTCGTGATTTTCCGCGGCAGCGGATATTCCGATTCTGGGACGACCGGAATCGCGATACTTGATGGCGTTGCCGATCAGGTTTTGGAACAACAGCACAAGATTCACCATGTCGCCCTGGACCTCCGGCAGGTCGCCGATATCGAGAACAGCGCCGCTCTCCTCGATGGCAAGTCTCAGATTATTAACCGCCCACTGCACGGCTGCTTTCGTGGCTATTGTCGTCCGCGGGATATCGGTTTCGTTGAGGGTTTTTGAATACTTCAGGAGATCGCCGATGAGATCCCGCATGCGGTCCGTGGAAGCTACGACATGTGCGATCAGTTCCTGCGCGCCCTGGTCAAGCTGGCCGCCGTAGCGGCGTAGAAGTAATTCGCTCATGGCGGAAATGCCGCGCAGAGGCTCCTGGAGATCATGGGCCGTCACATAAGCGAACTGTTGCAAATCCGCGTTGGATCGGGCAAGGCGTTCCGCCTGTTCGGCCAGAGCATCTTCCGCAAGCTTCCGCTCCGTGATATCGCGCGCAATCTTCGATGCGCCAATGATTTTGCCGTGCGCATCGAGTATGGGAGAGACAGTCAGCGATACCTGCAGGAGTTGGCCATCCTTGGTGCGCCGTATGGTTTCGTAGTGGTCCACGCGCCGGCCCTGTCGGATCTGGTCAAGGATTCCAAGCATTTCGTCGCTGCGGCCGGGGGGCGCAAGAATCGTTATGGGTTGGCCAATGGCTTCCTCGGCGGAGTAGCCAAAAATTCGTTCTGCCGCTTTATTCCAGGTGGTAATGACGCCATTGAGATCTTTGCCGATGATGGCGTCGTCGGAGGACTCGACAATCGAAGCGAGCAGCCGGCGAGTCTCGACGTCAGATTCTAACACTTGTGAAAAAAGCCCCACCAGCGACATCACCCAGAAAACATCAAGTATAGACGCCAGGACTGGCGGCATTCAAGCCGCATCGGAATCCATGGACAGGCGATTACGGCCTTCAACGTGCTTGTCTCTTGCCATTCTGATCTTAAGGAAGGCGATTTGCCGGAGCCGGTGGGTAACCGGCGGGAAAGTGGCCGCGAATAGATGTTCGAGGGAAGAGCAACGATTCTCGTAGTGGACGCGGAGTCGTCACACCGTCAATCAGTACGGCGCACTCTGCGGGCGGAGGGCTATAGGGTGCTGGAAGCCGTGGATTATCGGGGCGCCGAGAACGTCCAGCAGCAGCATGGCGGCCAAATCGACCTGCTTCTGACGGCTATCTCGCTGCCTGGGGGCAACGGCTACGAGTTGGCCCGGGCGTTGCTCAATGTGGAACCGGACCTAAAGGTGCTGTTCGTCTCGGGCCAAACCGGAGCCAAAGCGAGTCGATACTACACTGCGCCTTGGGCGGAATTGCAAACATTGCCACGGCCCTTCGAGCCAGCCGATTTGTTGCGGCTGGTCAAATCCCTCCTGGAATCGGGAGGCCTCGCGGCTGGAGCTTCTTAGCTTCACACCGGCAGGTTATGTGGTTCACCAGCGCCGGTCTCAGGCGAAAGCGCCAGAGGTTGCTTTTCTTATTCGTCACTCGGGGGTAGAATAGCGAAGAGCGGAGGGAATGGAAGATGTCTGCCCGGATTCTGGTAGTGGAAGACGATGCCGGCGAGAGGGCGGATCTGGTGGCTATGGTTGCGGCCTTCGGCTTTCAGGTCGCCACGGCGGCGGACGGCCACGAGGCTCTTGAAACGTTGGCATCCTTCCCCGCGAAAGCTATCCTCACAGACTTGATGATGCCGCGCATGAACGGCATCGCGCTTTTGAAGGAACTGGCCGCCCGGGGCGATCGCACTCCCACCATCGTCCTGACCGCATTCGGGAGTATCGATCGGGCGATTTCGATTGTGCATGACCTGAAGGCCTTCTGGTTTCTCGAGAAACCTGTGCAGCCTGGAGTCATGCGCGCTCTTCTGGAACGTGCGATTCAGCAGAGCCACCTCGTGGAGGAAGCCGAGCGGCTGAACCGGCAACTCAGCTATCAGGGCGTCTTGGGCGAGATGGTAGGCGAATCTCCGTCGATGAAAGAAGTCTTTTCTATGATCCGGCAGGTTGCGCCGACGACCGCCTCGGTTCTGATCACTGGCGAAAGCGGAACTGGCAAGGAACTAGTCGCGCGCGCGATTCACCAGCTAAGCCCGCGAAGTGGCGGTCCATTTGTGGCCGTGAATTGCGCCGCGCTGCCGGAGAGCCTTGTGGAGAGCGAGCTATTCGGCCATGAAAAAGGAGCGTTCACCGGCGCGGCGGCGCGCAGTATTGGTTGTTTCGAACAAGCCCAAAATGGGACTCTGTTGCTCGATGAGATCGGGGAGATGCCGATTGGCACGCAAGCCAAGCTGCTGCGCGTGATCGAGGAGTCGAAAGTACGGCGGTTGGGCGGTGCGAATGACATCCCGATCGCAGTGCGAGTTTTGGCAGCGACGAACCGTTCGCCGGATAAGGCGATAGAGGACAAACGGCTGCGCGAGGATCTCTACTATCGCCTGAACGTGTTCCACATTTCGCTTCCGCCTCTCCGCGAGCGCAGGCAGGATATTCCACCCATCGCGGCGGCTTTGATCGACGATCTGAACCAGAAGCACGACTGCCGGGTTACCCATCTGAGTCCCGAGGTGCTGGCCCGCCTCGAAGCGGGTTCCTGGCCCGGGAATGTCCGCGAACTACGAAACGTAATCGAGCGCGCGGTGATCGTGGCGCGCGAGGGTGAAATTCAACCTCGACACCTTCCTGGCGCCTTAGCGCCGGAGGCGCCACCATCCGCACTGCCGCAGACTCCGCAGGATGACGCCGTGCTACCGCTCCGCGCGGGCGCCCGTATGAGCGAAATGGAAGAAGCCTACATCCGGCTGGTTTTGAAACAGACGAACAATAATAAACGCCGGGCGGCGAAGATTCTGGGTATATGTCTGCGGACGCTCCACAGCAAGCTGCGCTCGTACGATGCCCGGAACTCCCACGGCGTCGGCGCCATCGCTTGAGGGCTGGCGATGGGCGGCTAATCCGCGGCAAGTGTAAACAGGAACGCAGCTCCGGCGCCGGCTGGCGGTTCGGCCCAGATCCGCCCGCCATGCCGTTCTACGATTACACGGCAAATCGCCAGACCCAAACCTGGACCGGCGTGACGCTTTCCGTGTAAGCGCACGAATGGCTGGAAGACACTTTCCAGATAGGCCGCCTCCAATCCTGGGCCGTTGTCTCGAACGGCAAACAGCCACTCTTCCGCCCGCCTTTCCGCGGTGATTTCGATGAGAGGAGGGGCTGGACCCCGGTGGCAGAGAGCGTTATGGAGCAGGTTCTCGAAGACCTCCATGAGCCGGTCCGGGTCTGCGGAGACGCACGGCAGCTTGTTGTAGGTTACGGTGGCTTGATTGGCGCGGAGCTCCTTATCCAGCTTCTTCAGGACAGTTCGAAGTAGCACATCCATCGGCGTCGCTTGGAACGATCCCTTCTGGATTTGTAGCGCAATCGAATAACTGGCGAGGCCATCTACGAGCCGATCGATTTTCTGGGCGCCGTCGACGATGAAGCCGAGGCGTTCTTCAAGGCCGGGCACTTGCGCCGCTTCGCAGCCCCGCAGAAGCAGCTCGGTGTTCGTGCGGATAGCGCGAAGAGCCGTCCTCAAGTCGTGGCAGGCATGGAGAAGGAATTCGCTAACCTGCGGCTCGCCGCTTGCCACTTCCTTTCGCCCATGGCCTTCAACGGCGGACGTGCGCCTCTCTGAGGACATAATTAGAGGATAGCGCCGCGCCGGTGAATAGCCCAAGCAAGCCGTAAAAGCTGCTGCCGGGCCAGCCATCCGTACCGATTCGGTATCCATGATCATGACGGCGTTGGGTGAATATCAGTAGGCAAAGCGGCGCGGGGCCGATATCCAGGTTCGCCAACCGGCTCGAGATTCCGCCACAGCCTTCAGGCGATCCAAGATACGCAGCGATACGCAGCGGATGCGAGGAAGGTTGCGCTACGGCAACACGAACGGCCGCCTTGCTCGAAAGCGTGCCACCGGGTGTCACCACCTGGACTGCGCCGCTAGTCGCACGGAAGGGGACGCCGACGGTGATTTCGGAACTCGAAACCACTCCGAAGACCGCCGCGGTGCCGTTGAAGGCCAAGACCTACAGATAGGCTGGACGGGGTGCCGCAGCCATTAACCGGATGAGAGTCGAGCCGACAGAGTCTGCACCTCTCGTACCAGGCCCTGGGTGCGCTTAGCGAGTTGGCGCGCGGTCTTATCGACAGTTTTTGCCATCCGCAACGACGCGCGATTAATGCGTTTAGCCCTATCGCGCATAAGTGCGCGGCGCCTCTTCCCAAGAACCGGGTCGAATAGATACATCAAACTGCTGCCTAAGCCGACACCTGCGATTAATGCTACTTTACCTCTATCTTCCATACGGATTGCCTCCATTCCAGAAAAGTTGTCCGCGTAACGGCCTGCATCTGAATTGCCTCAGCGGGTCTCCGCCGCGTCGATGTGCCGGCCATCGTATAAAACTGCACGCAACAGACGCATCCGTGTGGTTCAGTAGCTCCAGGTAACGCATCCCAATGAAGAAACAATAACATTGAGTATGTGTAACTTAGGTCTATCAGCAAGCATCAGAATAATTGCGAAGGGGATCTATGTCTAGTATCAACGATTCCTCATATGTGTCTTTTTTAGTACGTGGCCGTGCCTGGGTTCTGCTGTTTACCTTAGCTTTGCCTGCGTTTGCCGGAACCTCTGTGCCTGGCATCAGGAATTTTTACCAAGTGAGCCAACTGGTTTATCGCGGCGCCCAGCCGACCGATGCGGGGTTCAAGTACCTGGCGAAAATCGGCGTAAAGACTGTCATTGACCTGCGCGAAGCCGGCGAACGCTCCGATGCGGAACAGGCTGCGGTCACGGCTGACGGAATGAGGTTCATCAACATTCCGATGACTGGAAAGACTCCTCCCACGGAAGCGGAAATCAGCAGCATATTGAATATTCTCGAGGCTGATAATCCGGGCGGCGTGTTCGTGCATTGCAAACGTGGAGCCGACCGTACCGGCGCGGTGATCGCGTCTTACCGCATCGATCATGACGGCTGGGATAACTCTCGTGCGCTACACGAAGCGATGGATCGTGGCATGAGCCACTTCCAGTTTCCTCGTCAGAACTATATCCGGGCCTTCAAGCCTCGTAGGATCACGGTGAAAGCTGACGCCCAGCAGACCTCGGCGTCGCCCGTTTCTGGTGCCTCGGCTGCACCAGCCGATGCGGTTACCATCGCGCAATAGGCAAACGTGTTTGGTGGCGGTGCATTCAGAAGACTTTCGGATGGCGATAGCGAAATACATACTCGCCGTGATCATTCAACTTGGCCGCTCATAGATCGCCTGGCCTACATTCTACCCAGGCCTGTATATCTCCTCACACATTAAATCCTCTCAAACGTGCGCTCCAAGACGCAACCAAATTCGCGGTATTGCGTTTCTCTAAGTGGAGGGTAAAAGAGATGAAAAAGAAACTGGCGATACTTTTGGCGACGGCGGCCACGTTTCTGTCACTCGCGGCTTGTGGTGGACGGACTTATTACGTGAGTCCTCCGCCGGCCCCAGGCGCCTATTGGGTTCCAGGTCACTGGCAAACCGGGCCGTATGGCGGCCAACAGTGGGTCCCGGGCCATTGGCGATAAGCCTTTAAGCCAGGGGCAACCAAACTTTCGCGTACTTCAACCCCGCTTACGCCCAGCGTGCCGGAAGGTTATCACGCTGGGCACGAGTTTTTCCCGGTTTCATTCTCTATTTTGGCAAGCCTTGGCAGTGGCTTTCAAGGCAATGGAAGTTGAATTGCTTTAATCTTAACGACCCTTGAGGAGGCTCAGGGCCGCAGAATACTCAATAGAATTCCGGGAGTGGCGCATCGATGTGGCTCTACCTGATCGTTTTCGTATGCGGCGCCGCGGTTTCGGGCGGCTGGCCTGTCTCCGCCAGTTCGTGGAATAGCCTTGCTGCCAGGGATCTCGTAGGTCGATTCTTCGAGTGGTTTGGCGAGTTTGGCCTGTTTTGCGGTCGTCTAATGCGCCGGGCAGTGGCGCCTCCTTATGAGATCGCGGAGATCGTTCGCCAATGCGATTCCGTCGGTTCGAAATCCCTGCCCCTGGTGGCGCTCGCGGGCGCCGCTACGGGAGTGGTTCTCTCGCTTGAGGTTCGGGACAGCCTGGCCCGCTTTGGCGCCAAGTCGCTGCTTCCAGCCGTCGTCATCTTCTCGATCGTCAAGGAGAGCGGACCGGTCATCACCGGGTTGATCATGAGCGGACGCGTGGGGGCCGGCATTGGAGCCGAACTCGGCTCCATGAGAGTGAGTGAGCAACTGGATGCCATGGAAGCTTCCGCGGTCGACCCCTATCGATACCTGGTCGCCACGCGGGTGCTGGCTTGTATTTTAATGCTGCCTCTACTGACCTTGGCTGCGGATTTCTGTGGCGTAATCATGGGATGGGTAGCCGGGCAACTCGGCGAGCCGATGTCACTCCGTCTGTTCCTGGATAGCGGCTTGAAAGACGTCGAGTTCAGCGACTTTATTGCGCCCACACTTAAGACCATGATCTTCGGCTCCATTATAGGGCTGATCGCGTGCTTTCAAGGCATGCGTACAGAGGGAGGTACGGAAGGCGTGGGACGAGCGGCCACCAGTTCGGTGGTACTTTGTTCCCTGTTCGTTATTATTGCGGACGTGATACTTGTACGGTTGCTCCTCCTGTTGTTCCCATGAGAGGAATCATGGAAAGCGATGACAGAAACGATGATCAAGGTCCGGCCATTGTGGTCAAAGATCTCGCCAAGCGTTTCGGCGATCAGACAGTCCTGAACGGGATCAGCTTCCAGGTTGAAACCGCCGAAACCCTGGCCGTCCTGGGACGGAGCGGCACCGGCAAAAGCGTCCTGCTGAAGCTTATGATCGGACTGCAGGCGCCGGATGCTGGTTCGATCCGCATCCATGGAAAAGACGTCGCGCGCATGCAAGAGGGCCCTCTGAATGAGGTGCGGAAGAAGATGGGTTTTTTATTTCAGCAGGGCGCTCTCTACGATTCGATGTCGGTGGAGGAAAACGTGGAGTTTCCCCTGAGCCGGCACACGAACATGTCACGGGTCGAGCGCAAGCAACGGGCGCGGCGCCTGCTGGCGAGCGTCGGTATGGACCGGGACCTCGGCAAACTGCCTTCGCAACTTTCCGGGGGCATGCAAAAGCGCGTGAGCCTTGCTCGTGCGTTGGCGCTCGATCCGGACATTCTGCTGTTTGACGAGCCGACCGCCGGCCTGGATCCGATCACGGCGCGTGAAATCGGCGAACTGATCCTGAGCATGAAGGAGACGCGAAAAATGGCGGCCGTGGTGGTGACTCACGATGTACATGGAGCCAAGAAGTTCTCGGACCGTCTGATTATGATGCGCGACGGCAAGGTGTTGATCGAAGGAACATTTACCGACTTACAGAAAAGCCGGGACAAATTTGTCGTCCAGTTTCTCAGAGACTCTGGCTAGGTGAATGTCATGTCGAGAGCATTCAGGTTGGGAATCTTCATAGTAGGCACGATGCTGATATTTGGCGCCGGCGTATTCTTGATCGGCGGCAGGCAATTCCTTTTTAGCGGAACCTATCGCCTGTACGCCCAATTTCAAAATGTGGCTGGGCTTGAGACCGGGGCTCCTGTGCGGGTGGCCGGCATTCACGAGGGAACCGTGCGGAGCATCGCCTTGCCTAACCGGCCCGATGGGCAGGTGCGGGTCGCCATGGACTTGAAGAACCAAACTCGCGACGTCATCAAGAAGGACTCCGCAGCCTCCATCGCGGCTGAAGGCCTGGTGGGAGACATGTACGTCGAAGTCTCGCCGGGATCGAAAGACGCCCCGGCGGTGATCAACGGAGAGACCATTCAGGGTCAACCGCCTTTGCAGGTCTCAGGCCTGCTGAAAAAAACGGATCAGATCCTGGATTCCGCCAAAGGCGCCATGGAAGGCATCGACCAAACGGCTGGAAATTTGACCTCCATCAGTTCCAAGATCTCTCAGGGCAGCGGCACGGTCGGCGCTTTGATCAACGACAAGGCACTTTACCAGCACGTCAACGCTGCCGCCACGAATCTCCAGGAAGATGCGGAAGCGTTGAAACACAACTTCCTGTTGCGGGGGTTCTTCCACAGGCGCGGATACGAGGATTCCGACGAGCTGACAAAGTATGAAGTCTCTCAACTGCCCGCCGCGCCGCCCGAAAAGCACTTTACCTACGACGGAACGAAACTATTCGAGAAAGCCGGCACGGCCAAGCTCAAAAATCAAAAGGTCCTGGACGAGGTGGGGAGATTCCTCGAACGGGAGCAGTTCGGTCTGGCGGTTGTCGCGGCATATGCCGGGATGAAAGGGGACACGCAGCAGGAGCGCTTGCTGACGGAAGCGCGCGCGATGGTGGTTCGCGACTATCTCGTTCAGAATTTCCGGTTGAACGATACACGGGTTAAAACGATCGGCCTGGGAAAAAACGACGGCTCGAACGATAGTGGTGTTGCAGTGATGGTTTACGCTGCGGAACCGGAGCGAAAAAAACTGGTCAACGGCGGTACGCGAAGCGCCACCTCGGTGCGGCCGTGAGCTCAGCCCGCGGGCTCCGCTTTGTCTCAACATCGGCGTCTATTCGATGCTAAACCCTACGCCAATGTAAATGGTAAGGTGTATACTGGTGGCAGAGCTTTCCGAACTGAGAATCGGTACAGTACTTATGTCGGCACCGCCAGAGATCGTGCAGGTGAGCCATTGCCCTAAAGTCGCCACTTTAGGACACTACCCCAAGCCATAGTCGTCACTTGTGTGCTAAACTAAGCATGACAGTCTAAAACTCGTACCCCTTTCCAGAAGGGTTAATGCTCGGCAATTCCGCCGGGCAGCGCTCCTGAAAAGTCGTGACACGGCTTTTACTAAGGTTGCGTGGGCGCAGTGCCCCACGATGTACCGCCAGGAGCGAACTGACCAGGCACACCCGCCAACTGGAGATCTCAGATCCTAAAACGAACCGTCTCCTGGCCCCGCTGGAACAGCCGGATTATGACGCCTTGATGCTGGAGGCCGAGATTGTTCCTCTGAAATTCCGCAAGCGGCTGCATTCTCAGGATGAGCCATCGATGCCGTCTACTTCCCCTTGACATGCATGGTCTCACTGCTAGTCACGAACGACGGCAGGCCCCGGATGGGGATGGCTACCATCGGCAACGAAGGAGTTGCGGGAGCCTCGGAGGTCCTTCAAACGCAGCCGGCCATGGGCTTGAATATCATCCAGATACCCGGCGCCGCCGTGCGCATCAAGGCGGATGCCTTCCGGAGAATAATCGCCAGCCGGCCCCTGATGCAGAAGGCGATCAATCAGCACCTGTATGCGCTCATGCGGCAGATACTGTATGGAGCGGCCTGCAATCGGACCCACAGCATGGAAGAACGTTGCGCCCGCCGGCTGTTGATGACGCACGACGGCGCCGCCGCGGATAGCTTTCCGCTCACTCAGGAGTTTCTTTCGCATATGCTTGGCATGGGGCGGGCGACGGTGAAGCCACGGGCATGTTGAAGAAAGCGGGGTTTATCCGATTCGTGCGAGGAAAGATCGCGGTGATCGACCGGGCCGGCCTGGAGTCGGCCGCCTGCGACTGTTATCAAGCCATCATCGCGGTATACGATTCCCTGCTTCCCGATGCTCCAAAACAGGCGCACTAGTTTGTGTTTGATTCGCAGCGCCAGCCGTTTGCCTTATGTCCGCCAGCGTTCAAATGGATGTGGCCGGTTTCGTTCAAATGATCCTCGTTTTTCAGGCGTCTGTTGTGTTGACAAAGGTTAAGAAACGCACGAATATTAGATAAGGCACTCACTGCCCGCCGGGGAGAAGCAGGTCGCCGCTTCGGTGGCACCGTAATCGGCCCTTCTTGGCTTGCTCAATCGCCTCGGCTGCGCCGAATAAGGCAATGAATCGATGAAACTCAGCCTAGGGATCCGGCAGGAGGCTGAACGCCTATCGTTGCTCATTGCTCTCCTGCTGGTGCTGCTCACCGCAACGCTTACTTATCGCTCGTGGGCTGCCTCCGAACGCAATCGACAGGACGCCCTAATCACCCGGCAGGTCATGGACGGAACCACCGCGCTTCTTTCGTCTTTAGAGGACGCTGAATCGGGGCAGCGTGGATTTCTTTTGACCGGAAGCGATCGTTACCTGGAGCCCTACCAGGAAGCGCTCACCAGAATACCCGCCAGCTTGGGTGTCCTCGCTCGCACCGAAGCCAGCCGCCGCCTGCCCCAGCAGCTCCAGCGCATCGATAGGTTGAGACCCCTGGTGAAGGAGAAAATGGATGAATTGGCCGAGACGATCGAGCTTCGTCGAAGCAAAGGTCTCGACGCGGCTCTCGCCATAGTCGACAGCGATCGCGGAAAAGTGGCGATGGATCGCATCCGGGCAATCTGCTCTGAGATCCAAACTGCGAGTAACGATCTATTGGGACAGCAACGAGAGGAGGTGCGAGCCGGCGCCTATCAAGCGGGATTTACCAGCGTGCTTGGGTGCGCGACCGTTTTCCTGCTCCTCATTCTTGCAACGATCACCATCCGGAAGGGAACTCGCCAGCGCGAACGGCTGATCGAAGATCTCCAGAAGAGCGACGAGGAAGCAAGAAAAGCGCGAGATTTGCTGCAAACGACAATCTCAAGCATTGGCGATGGCGTCATTACCACCGACACCGCGGGGATGGTCGTTTCTCTGAATCCGATCGCCCAATTGTTGACCGGATGGTCGCAGGAACAGGCGTCCGGTAAGCCCCTGGAAGATATTTTCGACATCCGCAACGAAGAAACCGGCCTGCCTGCCGAGAACCCCGTCGGCAAGGCCTTGCATGAGGGACGCGTCGCCAGCCTTCCAGATCAAACCGTGCTCGCCGCGAAGGACGGCCGTCACACTCCGATCGAAGACAGCGCCGCCCCCATCCGCGCCGCTAATGGGAGCGTCACCGGCGTGGTGCTGGTGTTTCGCGATGTTACTCAAAGAAGGGAAGCCGAGCTCGTTGAAGAGAAGGCAGCCGCGGAGCTCGCCCGGCGCTCCGAATTGCTGGAACGAACGAATGCCGAACTGCAGCACTTCGCGTACGCGGTCTCCCATGATCTGCGCGAACCGCTGCGAACGATCACGGCTTTCACGCAACTCGTTCAGATCCGCAGTGGATCGCAGCTCGATAAGAAGAGCGCAGAGTGTTTGCAATTTATCGTGGCGGCAGCCGACCGGATGGGTCAGCTCATCGATGCCCTTCTGGATTACTCCAAAGCTGGAGAAATCACCAACAGACCTCTTAGCCCCCTCCGCATCGAAGAGGTGCTGGCGGAGGCTCTTGGCAATCTGAATGGGTCTATCGAAGAAAATAACGCGGTGATCACCCACGATCCGCTTCCCGCGATCATGGCGGATAGGACCCATCTCGAGCAACTGATGCAGAATCTGATCGGCAATGCCCTCAAATATCGCCGGCAAGATGTCCCCCGCGTTCACATTGCGGCGCGGAACTTAGGCAACGAATGGCTTTTTTCGGTTTCCGACAACGGTCAAGGTATTCCTCCTCAGTACAATGGGCAAGTCTTTGAGCTCTTTAAACGGCTCCACGGTCAGCAGTACCCTGGCACTGGGATCGGACTGGCAACGTGCAAGAGAATTGTTGAGCGTTACGGCGGGCGCATCTGGGTTGAATCTGAAGTAGGCACGGGGTCGACGTTTTTTTTCACATTGCCGGCGAGGACGGAGTTCTACCAAAGCGCTTCCGGCTAGACAATGCGCTCCTATAAGACAGGGGCAGCAGAGGAGCGACCGAGCGGAACTAGGTGTGCCAGCCCATCCCGCGTCCGATATCGCTGCATTCCGCAGAGGCAGATCGACAACCGTGCAGCCGAAGGTGGCACGAGGGAACAATCCAATGAGTGCGTGCAAAGACAAGTTGTGTCATCGGGCACCATGCCGCGAGGCTTTCCCAGAGCTCGATTCTCGCGTCGTTTTTGCCGCCATCATCGACGGCCAGGTGGGACCTAGCGGTGTCTCGGCCGAGCTTCAATTCGGCGCCGTGTTCCCGCAGGTACTGCTCCAACTCATCCGCATTCAGGCCCACCGGGATTTGGTGAGGTTCAGGACGCCGACCGGACCGGTGAGGAGGTGGCCGCATTCACGAAGAATCTGCGTGCAGGTGTCCTCATCCAGGGCCACGCCCCAACCTGGCGTGAAACGCGAGCGCCTCCGGTGAGCCCGGTAAGTCCGGGTAGCTCTACGCAACTGATTCTGCCACCACCACGTCTGGCCTCTACCCCTAGGCGCAACACGGCCCAACCAGGCGTGAACGCTGGCCCCAATTCCGGCCGCAGGGGACGAACAGGGGGCGACGCCAGCCACCTGTACGGCTCAAAACGCCTGATCGCCAAACTGAGCTGGACTGAAAACACAACTACTTGGACCCAACTGCACTGTACTGAACTGGCAGGCGGCGGGTTCGATTCCCGTTAGCGCTACCATGTTTCAATAATTTACAACCGGATCCATCCTGGCTTCCCGTTAGTTCATCCATTTTCTAAAGCATCTTGCTCACATGCTGCTCACACATTTTGAAGTTCTTCGATGGTGAGTTCGTCTTCCCGGATGATGTGGACAGTCCCCGCGCCTCAACGCTGAAGCGGCCGGAACGCGCAGAGGTCTGAATCGCACCCGCCAAACGCACAGACAGTGCCTTCCCGCACGCCGGCTGAAATTGTCGCCTTGGCCCCGCCTTTTTTTTTGGGCTATATGCCTTGACACGCATATGCTCTGTGGAGTATATTCGGAGAGTGGAATCGGTGTTCGAAATCATTGCGGAACCGAACCGGCGCGCGATATTGAGCCTGCTGGTCTCGTCGCAACAGTCGGTGGGAGACATCGAGCGTCAACTTCGCATGCCGCAGCCGGCCGTGTCAAAGCACCTGCGAGTGCTGCGCGAGGGCGGTTTCGTAGAATCCACGGTGGACGCACAGCGCCGCCTCTACCGCCTAAAACCTGAACCATTTCAGGAGGTGGATGCCTGGCTGGCTCCATTCCGCCGGTTCTGGAACGCTCATGTAGATGCTCTCGAACGCCACCTCGACCGCATGGATCCATCCACACCGACGAAAAGGAAGACAAAGGAGAAGACGACGCGGCCCAAACCGCGAACGTGACAAAGGAGAAACGAAATGAAAATCAAAGTGACCAGCCTATACGTGGACGACCAGGACAAGGCCCTGCGCTTCTATACGGAGGTGCTAGGCTTTGCCAAGAAGACCGATTTCAGCCAGGGCCCATTTCGCTGGCTGACCGTGGCCTCGCCCGAGGAGCCGGACGGCACTGAGCTGCAGTTGGCGCTGAACAACA
>Ga0187858_10000835_pt1 | contig 36574 bp, 26 predicted proteins | sample June2016WEW_8_15_FD_133015 | JGI IMG/M metagenome (GOLD analysis project Ga0187858, IMG submission 133015) | Peatland microbial communities from SPRUCE experiment site at the Marcell Experimental Forest, Minnesota, USA - June2016WEW_8_150 | ecosystem: Environmental > Terrestrial > Soil >...
ATGATGGTCAATATAACAATGAATGGCCAAAAAGTCAGCGCGCCGCCCGGCAGCACGATTCTCCAGGCTGCCAAACAGGCGGGTATAGACATCCCGACCCTGTGCGACCATCCTGCACTGATTCCGATCGGTGCCTGCCGAATATGCGTTGTGGAGGTTCAAGGACAGCGCACTTTAATAACGGCATGCACTTTCCCTATCACTGAGGGAATGGTAGTTGAGACAGAATCTTCACAGGTGGTTAGTGCGCGAAAATTCATCCTTGACATGTTGTTTTCGGAACGAAACCATTACTGCCCGTTTTGCGAGGCGTCCGGGGACTGCGAATTGCAAAAGCTGGGGTATCGCTATGGTCTGGATCACTGGATTTACCCAACTTATACAAAACCCTTCCCTATAGATGCCTCACACAAGCACTTGATGATGGAACATGGCCGGTGCGTCCTCTGCGGCCGGTGTGAACGCGCGTGCAGCGATCTTGTCGCTAATCACACGCTGGGTTTGCGAAACCGCGGCAATGCGGCCATGATCCACTGCGATGCTGATCTACCCTGGGGCGAGTCTTCCTGTATCTCCTGTGGTACGTGTTCACAAGTATGTCCTACAGGCGCCATATTCCATCGCCGAAGCTCCTTCATGGGCCGTGACGTGCAGACGGAGCAAATCAAGAGTACCTGCAACCAGTGCAGCATGGGATGCGGCACGGAAATCATCACCCGTGCCGGCAATGTCCTGCGTATTCAGGGCGATTGGGACGCAAAGGTCAGCGGCGGACGGCTTTGCGAATACGGTCGCTTTCGTGTGCTGTACGATGAGCGCCAGCGAGTCACCAGGCCCCTGCTCCGACGAGGAGGCAAACTTGAACCGGTAAGCTGGGATGAGGCGTTGCAGGCAGTTGCCGATCGTATTGGCAGGGTTAATGCCTATGAGCTTGGAGTGTTGACCTCCAGTAACTGTACAAATGAGGCGCTTTACCTGCTGGGCAAGTTGTTTCGTCAAGAACTGAAGGCAGCCAACGTTGGCTTGCTCAACACCGTTGCTCCGAAGTTGATTGATAAACCGCAAGGGTCGCTTGCCGAGGCCGCCAGGAGTGATGTCATTCTTGTAGTGGGCGCCAATCCGGTCAAGGATCAGCCGGTCTTATCCTTCCTCGTCAAACGTTCCGTTGACAAGGGTGCGCGGCTCGTGGTGGTGGACGGCAAAGACAATGGGCTGGCACCGTTTGCATCCATGACCCTGGAAATGTCTGAAATCAATAAGGCCATCGAGGTCGCCGAGCGTGCACAACAGCCTATCGTGCTGTATGGGGCGGGTGTTACAGAGGAGGCTGCCGGCGCCCTTAAAAAGTTGTATGGCAAGGCTGCTTTCGTGGCACTTGAGCCTGGTGTCAACACCCATGCTGCGGTGGCCTTCGGATTTGCTAACGGCTTCAGGCCGTCAACCGTAAAAGTGCTGTACGCTTTGCTCGGTGAGCAGGACTGTGACGGCATGGATGTGCTGAAGGATGTCGATAAGGACGCATTTATCGCCGTGCAGGCCAGCTTCATATCTCCACTGACCGAGCAGGCTGACGTGGTGCTGCCGATGGCAATATGGTCCGAGCGAGCAGGCAGCCTGACAAATACAGAGGGCCGCGTGCAGAAAGTTAACAAAGCGGTAGAGCCCGCGGGAGAAGCCAAGCCGGACTGGGAAGTCCTCTCCTTACTCGCAGAAAAACTGGGCAAGAGACTTGGGGCTTCGTTGGACGAGATTTCGGTTGCGGCGTCCGAGCAACTCAAGTGAAAGGAGAATGAATGATGGCAAAAGTCAAGATAGCCACTGACTGGCTGGCCGGCTGCGCAGGATGTCATATGTCGATATTGGACATAGATGAACGCATCGTTACGCTGTTGGAAGCGGTGGAAATTACATCGAGTCCGGTGACGGATCTTAAACACCCGCCCAAAGAAGGTGTAACCGTGGGCATTCTCGAAGGGGCAATCTGTAACACACACAACATCGATGTTGCCAAACAGATGCGGGAGCGATGCCAGATTCTTATCGCCCTTGGCGATTGTGCCACTTTTGGAAATGTACCTGCCATGAGGAATCTGGTGGGCACGGCTGAAGCATTGAAGCGTGCCTATCTGGATGCGGAGAGTGTGGTAGATGGACTCATCCCTGATTCCCCTGAGCTCGGGAAGCCCCTCGACATGGTCACAGGCATTGGCGACGTGGTGAAGGTTGATCTCTTTATACCCGGCTGCCCACCGAGTGCCGATTCCATTTTCTTTGCGTTATCGGAACTGCTTGCAGGGCGCGTCCCCGTGATTTTGACACCGCAATATTTCAAATATGATTAGAGGAGAAGAGCATGGGTCCTCGAAAGATAACCATCGAACCTGTGACACGCATCGAAGGTCACGGGCGGGTCACGATCCACTTGAATGAACAGGGCGAGGTGGAACAGACGTTCTTCCACGTGGATGAATTCCGCGGTTTGGAGAAATTCTGCGAAGGTCGTCCATACTTTGAGATGCCGGAAATCACTCAGCGCATCTGCGGTATATGCCCGGTAAGCCATCATCTGGCCGCAGCGAAGGCGTGCGATGGCGTCGCTCGTGTCGAACTGCCACGACCGGCCAAGCTACTGCGCGAATTACTGCACATGGGTCAATTCATACAGTCGCACGGGATGCATTTCTTCCACCTGGCGGCTCCCGACTTGGTTTTGGGTTTCGACGCCGACCCTGCTATTCGCAATGTAGTGGGGATCATCCAGGCGAACCCTGAACTGGCATTGAAGGCGGTGAACCTGCGTCGCTACGGACAACAGATTATCGAGAGGCTGGGCAGAAAACGTGTTCATCCCACTTTTGCCGTTCCCGGGGGAGTGAACACAGCTCTCACTGCAAAAGACCGCGACGCAATCCTTGCCGAATTCGATACCATGGTCGAAATTGCCAAGGTGGCAGTGAGCATCGGCAAGGACTGGCTGGGAAGCAACAAAGAATTGGCTGCTAACTTCGCAAGTTTTCCCTCCAACTACATGGGTTTGGTGGATATGGAAGGGGGTCTTCAGCTCTACGACGGTGAGATCCGGGTAAAGGATTCCCTAGGCAAAATGATCGCACAGTTCAAGCCGGCTAATTACCTGTCACATGTAGGGGAGCATGTAGAATCTTGGTCATTCCTCAAGTTTCCCTTCTATCGGAAATTGGGCTGGCCGAACGGGACCTATCGAGTCGGCCCTCTGGGACGTCTAAACGTTGCGGACAAAATTGGCACGCCCATGGCGAACGCGGAGTTTAAGCTTTTCAAGCAGATCAACGGTGGCAAACCTGTTGAAGGATCTCTCTATTATCACTACGCCCGGTTGATCGAGCTTGTCTATGCCTTAGAGCGCCTTGCTCAGTTGCTGGATGATCCGGATATTATGTCCAACGATATCCGCGCCTATCCCTCACCGACCAAGCTTCCCGGCCAGGGAGTTGGCGTCATCGAAGCTCCTCGAGGGACCCTTTTCCACGATTACAGTACAGACGAAAATGGGCAATTGAGCAGGGTGAACCTCATCGTGGCCACAGGCAACAATAATTGGGCTATGCACACAGCCTCAGGACTCGTTGCAAAGGCTTGCATTGATGGCACAAAGCTGACCGAAGGGATGTTGAACCGAGTAGAAGCGGCTATCCGGTGCTATGATCCCTGCCTGTCGTGCGCCACGCATGCCTTGGGGAAAATGCCGCTGGAAATCACGCTTGTGGCGGCGGATGGGACGGTCCTGGACCGGATAGCCCGGAATGAAACAATCTGATCTGAGATGACATGAAACCTGAGAAACAACCACCTCGTACCCTGGTTATTGGTTACGGGAACATAGACCGCGCTGACGATGGTGTTGCTTTTTGCGTAATCAATGCTTTGCGACGGTGCCTGGGTCAAAAAACATTGAGCGAGGACAACACCGGCTTAGATGAACTTGGCGCACAGGTAGATTCTATCTTTCTGGTTCAACTTGCGCCGGAGATAATAGATGTGTTGGCTGATTACCGCCAGGTCATATTCGTAGACGCACATGTTTATGAGGGCGCGGACAATCTCCATTGCGCACCCATATCTCCGGCATACGCACCGTCTACATTCACTCACCACATGACCCCGGCGATGATTCTTGCGCTGCTCAAACTACTGCACCATGAGGGACCCACTGGACACCTTGTATCTATCCGCGGTTACGATTTTGACTTCCACCGTGACCTTTCTGCAGATACCAAGGCCCTTGTGGAACCGGCAGTGGAATATATCCTCCGAATGGTGACTGCGTTGCCTTTCGGCATAAGTGCATGAAAAAGGCCAAGAGTTCGTCCGTAGTCTGTTGCTACCGGAAAAGAGCGGTAAATGTGCAATAACGCCAGAACCTGTATCTTCGCTTCAGAAAAGGAGGAATGACATATGATTTCAGTAGATTCGCTAAAAAAGTTTGAGTTATTCGAAGGGTTTAGTGATGGAGACCTAAGAAAATTTGCGGACATAGGCACGGAGGAGTTTTATAAGTCGGGTGTCCTGCTATGGAAAAAGGGGGATCCGGCAAAAAGTCTCCTCCTGTTGGTTGAGGGAAAGGCCCTCATGACATTGGATATTGACACAGGACCGCATAGCCCCCCGATACGGGTCACCGTCGATATTCTGACCAAGGGTGACGGCCTGGGGTGGTCGACTGTCGTCGAACCTTATCTTTATACCAGAGCTGTGCGCTGTCTTGATGACTCGAAAGTAATTGCCTTGGACGCGGCAAAAATGAGGGAGATATTGAACGAAGACAAAGCCCTGGGATTTAAGTTTATGCATGCCATAGCAAAAGTTATACGGGACCGTCTTTCCCATACCGAGATCATACTGGTTGGTGAACGAGGCATTTCTACCTTGACAGAAATGTGAAAAAGAGCATAAATGGTAGAAGTGAGGAGGTGGTGGAATGTTCATTTCTCTCATGCTGAAATCCCGTCTGGCCGCAAGCAGAGTTGTTATATCCTCGTATGGAAGCTGTATATTTCGCACTGTGGAGCATGTTCAAACGACATTCATCGCCGAAGGAGGACCCAATGAGCCCAAGAATTCAATACGACGCTAATGCCTGGGTCGAGAAAGCAAAATCGTTTTACAGCCAGTCCGGCAAGAGGATAGCATTGGCTGAGTTCACGAACCCCAAAGGGGTATTTGTCGAAGATGAACTGTATATTTTTGTGTTGAGCGACAAGGGAACCATGCTTGCGCATGGAATCAATGAAGGATACGTGGGGGAGGACTGGATTGATGTCAAGGATTCAGACGGCAAGCCCTATATCAAGGAGATAGTCGACACTGCCAACGTTAAAGGGAGTGGCTGGGTGCGCTACAAATGGCATCATCCAATAACCAGGAAGGAGGCCCCTAAAACCGTTTATTTTGAGAAGATTGATGGCCTGATCATCTGCTGTGGTATCTATGCCGCAGAGACTTCATCGGAGGAAGGCATTCGGAGAGCAAGGATAACTGTACATATGGGTTCGTGCGGTGTCGCTGCCGGGGCTAGGACGGTAATGGATGCACTGATGAGTGAGATTGCCAATGCAGCGGCAGCAGACGTCAAGGTATCGACCTCCGGTTGTGCCGGCATGTGCAGTAAAGAACCCATGGTCACAGTGACAATGCCCGGGCAGGAGCCGATCATTTACGGACAACTGAATGCAGACAAAATGCGCCAGGTATTCAGACAACATATTCTCCAGGGAGACGTCCAGAAAACGTTTGTGGTGGCCAGAGGCTAACGTCATAGGATAATTTCTTTTGGGTATACCCCCGGCTCTGCCGGGGGAAAGCCCAAAGTCTGACATGAACAGGAGAAATCAGTCAATTAAGTTTCCCCGTGGGAGATTGCTCAGGATTTTTCCCATTTTTTCAAGATCATAGGGAACGTCCACAACCCCAAAGAATCCGTACTTCCCGAATTCTGAAACGGCCGGGTCGTCTGAATGCTTGGACGATAAGATCGCCATGATGTATGGATCTATCGCAAGTAACTCCCTCATGGCTTCCTTGCCCCCCATGCCCCCCGGCACATATAAATCCAATATGACGGCAGAAAATGGCCAGCCTTTTTCTTTTGCTGTTCTATAGAGATCGATGGCGTCCTTACCGTCCTTTGCGTATTCAACGTCGTATCCGAGATAGTTAAGGACAATACCTGCCGCATTGCGCACCGTCTCCTCGTCATCCATGAGAAGGATTCTCCCTCCTCTTGTATAACCTTGATCCGTCTTAGCTTTCTTAACAGAGGTTCCCAGAGGGGACGCTGGCAAATACACGGAAAAAGTAGACCCGGCACTCGGTTCGGATTTAACGCCAATAAATCCATGGTGTCTCTTGACGATGGAATAACAGATAGCAAGTCCCAGACCCTTGCCCCTTACGGTTGCTGTTCGCTTGGTCGTAAAATAAGGGTCCAATATTCTTTGCAAATCCTCCTGAGGGATGCCTGTACCATGGTCTTTTACAGACCATTTAACGTATTTGCCTTCTTTGAGAGGCAGACCGCTGCCTGCTGTTACGTTCACATTTTCGGCATCGATGTTTATTGTGCCGCCTTCCTGCATAGCCTCTCGAGCATTGACGACCAGATTATTGATTACCTGTCGGATCTGTACATCATCCATTTCAATAAGCCAAAGATCACCGGGCAGAGAAAATTCGCAGGTGACGTTGGAACCTGACAGAGACAGATCAACAGAATTCATTAGCAATTGTGAAATAGAACCAATTTTTCTGATGGGTTCGCCCCCTTTGGAAAAGGTGACCAGGCGATGGGCTAATTCCTTTGCCTGAAGTCCGGCCTTTTCCGCTATCTCCAGTCCTTCTCCCCAAAGCTCAAATTGTTCATCGGCGAGAGACAACTTGGCAGCAACTATGTTTCGCAACATGATAGATACCAACTTATTGAAATCATGTGCGATTCCGTCGGCAAAAACCCCAAGGGACTCGAGTTTCTTGATCATGATCAGCTGTGCTTCGGCCCTTTTCTGCTCCGTGACATCCTCGAGGGTCTCCATTGCACCAACCAGGTTTCCTTGAGAATCCCTGGTCACGGCTGCCGTAAAACGAAGCCATTTCCCACCACCTTTCAGTTCCGAGAAAAAGTCAGTTGCCTCGTAAGCCTCATCCAGCAAGCTGGACTTGGTATACTTTTCAAAATACCAGTGGGGAATCGCTTCCAGGGCCTGGTCTACCATCAGGTCCGCCAAAACTGGACGCTTCTCGCTGTAGAACGCTCTATGGGAATCTGTTGTCCCAATCACCTCTTCAGACTTGATGCCGCTGAGCTCCTCCAAGGCCTTGTTCCAGTAAATGATTATGTGATCTTTCCCGATTACAAAGGTAGGAATGGGAGAACCATGAATGATACTCTGCAACCTCAGTTCACTATTTCTTAGTGCCTGTTCACTAAGTTTATGCTCCGAGACATCCTCGAGGGTCTCTATGGCGCCGACCAGATCCCCACGAGAATCCCTGATCACAGCTGTTGTAAAACGAAGCCATTTGCCGGAATTACCCAGTCCCGGGAAAAAGTCTGTCGCCTCATATGCCTCCTTAATCAACCTGGATGTCATGTACTTATTTGAATACCATTGACTAATTGCATCCAGCGCCTGGTCCACCAGCAGGTCCGCCATACAGGGCCTCTCGCTGCTATAGAATGCCGTCCAGTGATGAGTTGTGCCGATGATTTCCTCAGCTTTAATGCCTGTAAGTTCTTCCAGTGCTGTGTTCCAGTATAATACTTTATGGTCCTGCCCGATCACAAATGTAGGGATAGGAGAACCCTGAATTATATTATGCAATCGCTGCTCACTTTCTGTCAGGTTTTCTTCCATCTGCTTGCGGTCAGTAATGTCTTTTGACGCCACTGTTACAGCTATTGTGGCTGTTCCATCAGGGCTTTTGACAGGACTGATAGTTCGGAGAAAGTAGCGATTGTCCCTCTTGCTTCTATACTCGTACTGGATAGGTATAGACAATTTAAAAACACGCTCTGCCATTTGCACAAATTCATTAGTTTCCTCTTCGGAATGGAACTCGCTATATGATCTGCCTATGATCTTGTTTTGTGGCAGCCCTAACCTTGACGATAGCTTTTCATTCACTAATATGTAGTTCCAGTCTCTGTCGATCATATACATTGGATCTGCAGTGTTGGCCAAGGAGCGATACTTTGCCTCACTCTCCAGTAAGGCATCTTCCGACTTCATGATTCCGTAAAAGAAAGTCTGAATGAATATCACACCTGCCACAATTACAATGGATGCACAAACGTCAATACATTTATTGAAATAGCTTATTCCATACATTATATTAATAGAGAAGAAAGACAATATATCTATAATGTGCCATACAGCCATAAGAGTAAATCCAATAGTTATTAGAAGCCATCCTGCACTGAACTTAGTAATTCTAATAAGCTTAAATGCTAACAGTGCTGCGACAACTAGTAGTAAACCAGAGGTGAATAAAAGTATTTCACTCATAAATCGGCTCCATCTTCCCGATCCAATAACCAATTAATATCATATCTATTCAGTAAATGTAATATCATATTACTTGTACACATTACCCCACTGTATTGCATTTAGCTCAATCTTTTTAAGTCGTCTCAGGCCCTGCTGCCGGCGCACCAAATACAATCCGTTGGCATGCGGAATAATATTCCCCAAACAATTTATTCATGAAGCCTCTTCAAAGGTGTTAACCGTGTGTGACTTTTCTATCATAATTACGGTTCATCCAGCTAACGAGTACCTCTGGGTATGTAGGCGGTAGAGGTGGAGCTTAAAATACTCCTGACCTCTGAATCCGTAAGCCTGCCTTTTGAGAGTTTTTTTTGATCGACCCCTCGACAGCGCCACTGGTGATGCGATGTTTGAAGTATCGGAGCTGAAAACGATCCTGCCGGCCACAAAATGAGTCGCTCTGTACTCAATACCCTTCAGCCCAAAAGCGTGGTAAAGTATCGAGGTGGACATGGCTCGGGCCTCCTCCGTATTGTTCGATTGCCGTCAAACAAGAACGGAACCCTGCCCTGCCATGCCCTTTTTTAGTTTTCAACTGTCCGGGTACGCGTTTACCGGAATTTTTATAATTATCACAAATGGATAATAAATTGAAGATATCATTGGCCGGGGTTCATGATCAGCATTAAACACTGTTTATTATTCGTTGATGACGGGAATTGCTTTTGCTCCTTCAATTTCCAACCAGGTCAGCAATAAGAATCTTCTTACTTTGATGTGAATTTCTGAAAAGCCTGGCCTGACTTGCAGACTGGGCGGGTAAAATATTTTGATGCCATCAATCTCGGCCGTCAGATATTTATCCCTCCCCTGGCAAGAAGGCTCGCCGGTAAAAACCGTTGGCACGTAACTTCCAGTTACGTGTTTTGAGGAACAGGGTCAGCCCCCCATGGCCGGTTCCAGTTTCATTTCGATCATTATGGAACCGGCGCGCCTGGAAATGTAATCTGTCGCCTTGTAACAGAGTTTAAACATGCGGCCCTCATGTCCATATTGACCTGCTGCTCACAACCATCAGCCAATTAGACCATTCTTTTTAAAACTCAGCCTGTATTTGCGAAGCTTTCTTAACAGGGTGGTCCGATGGATGCCCAGTGCAGCGGAAGCCAGGTGAAGATTCCCGTTGTACTGTTCCATCACCTGGGAAAGAACCTTTTTTTCAAAACAATCCACAGCGCACCTATAGTCGCCCTCCAAGACAAATGGTACTTTCGCGGCAGATGAAAGTACCATCCCCAGTTCATCAAGAACATGTTCCTTGGTAATCCTGGCATCGTCGCACAATATTACCAGCCGTTCAATCACGTTGTGCAGTTCGCGCACATTTCCCGGCCAGTGGTAATCGGTTAGCGCCTGCACTGCGGACGGGGTCAGGATTTTGTGTACATTGTAGCGGTTTGACAAATTATTCAGGGCGTAGTTCGCCAGTGCGTAAATATCTTCGGGACGCTCCCTCAGGGGCGGGATGTGAATAGGGACCACATTGAGCCGATAAAAAAGGTCCTCGCGGAATCTGCCCTCTGAAACCAAGTCGTTCAAGCTGCGATTAGATGCGGCAACAAATCTCACATCCACATGCTCGGGAATGGTGCTCCCAACGCGGTAGATTTCTTTTTCTTCTATAACCTTGAGCAGCTTGGCCTGGCCCTTCAGTGAAACCTCGCTGATCTCATCGAGGAAAAGGGTCCCTCCGGCGGCTGCCTGCAAGAAACCCGGTTTGCCGTTCTTGAGGGCCCCTGTAAATGAGCCTCCCCGGTATCCGAACAATTCTGATTCGAATAAATCCTCGGGGATAGCCGTCATGTTAACTTTAATGAAGGGCTTGCTCCTTCTGGGACTAAACTGGTGAATTACTGAGGAGAGGACCCCTTTACCCACCCCGGTTTCGCCCAAAATCAGGACGGTCACATCCATGGCCGCTACCTGAACTGCCCGCAGAAGGACCTTCTGCATGATCTTGCTCACCGCCACCATATTGTCCATGGCGGTGAAAGAAGGTGACGGATGCTCCCCGTGTTGATGCGGCTCATTGCAAAATTCGCGCGGGTAGACCGAGGTTACGACATAGATAACATCCCCGGCCTGATTGAATATGGGATTTCCGGTCACAACCACGTTTTTTGATGTGCGAAGGACCTTTTGCGGGATGGTCATGGGGGCTTTGTTTTTGAGGACGAGCAAAGAAACGGACCGGTCAAAAAAACGGTCCTCTTCGAGAGCATGCATATTCCGGCCAATGACTTCCCGCTCCTGAATCTCGGTCAGTTTCTCGTAGGCCTGATTCACACCCAGAGTCAAAGCTGAACCATCCGTAAGGTAAATGGCCGCCCCACCGGAGCTTACGACTTCTTTTCCTTCTTCGTTCAGGAGGTCCTTGATCCGGATCATCGCCGGTCCTTGCAAGGGTGAAAGGGAGGTTGGAAGAGCCGAAAATACCCCGCTTGGCACCTTTATAGCAAATACGCCGGAAAAAACAATATCCGCTGCTTTGTGCACGCCCGCACTTCAAATAGTGTGCAAAGCTGCACCACTTTCGATTTTGCATCTGCCGAACATCCGCGCAAAACCTTTTCACACATTAAATAAGCCACTTATTACAATAGTTTGGGCTGGAACCCAACCAAACGGATTTTCTCCGATTTACACATTTTCTCCATTGGCATTCTCCTTGCTCTTAAGAGATACTGTCCTACATAAAACTGAACCCGAAGCGTTCCCATCAGCCAACAATCAACGGTTAAGGAGAGTTCAATGAGCTTGTTAGGCCCTGTTTTCAAACGCGAGCCTGGCGGAAGGCAGCCCTATATCCCTCTGGGGCCTTTTCAGCTGAGACTGCCGTTCATCCACTACCGTTTTGAAGCGCCCGATTATATTCAGGGTTTGATCATGTGCGCTGTGTGTCTCGGGATCATACCCATCCTGACCGAATATCTTGGAATGCCTTTCGAGATTGCCTTAACGGTCGTTATGCTGAACGGCTTTCTCTACCTGTGGCATTCTCACCTGGGAGATCCGGTCGTGCCGGGATGGATCACCCCGGCGATCCCTCTGCTGCTTCTATGGCTTAAGACTTACCCTGAAGGTGTCCCGCGAATGCATGCGCTCATAGCCTTCGAGTGCGAGCTGGGGGTGCTTTCTCTGATTCTGGGGGCCACCGGACTGGCGAAAAAGTTCGTCGATCTTGTCCCGGACGCCCTGAAGGCGGGCATTCTGCTCGGCGCCGGGGTCGCGGCCGTAAAGCTGGTTTTTGAAGCCGGTGGCCGCTTCGATCACTATCCCTGGACAATCACGATCTCAATCGGTTTTGCATTCTTCATCCTTTTCTCAAATCTTTTCAAGTCCTTGCGCAACAAGCACAAGCTATTGACCTACCTGTCGGATCTTGGGCTTCTGCCTGCTTTGGTGCTTGCCATAGTCATTGCGCCCATTTTCCGGGAACTCCCCTGGCCCACCCTCGAGTGGGGATTTACAACCCCGCATTTCGTCACCCTTTTTACTGAGTGGACCCCTTTTTCGTCCAGAATCGGCTTTCCGCCATTTAGTCTCTACGTAGCAGCCGCTCCCCTGGTCTTTGCAACTTACATCGTCCTTTTCGGCGAACTGATTCAGGCGGAGGCACTCGTAGATGAGGCGCGGGAATATCGCCACGGCGACGAAGACGTCCATTTCGACGCAAACCGCAACAACATGATCGTCGGCCTCAGAAACATAACCATGTCGATGATGGGGCCGGATGCGTCCATGTGCGGTCCGATGTGGGCGGCCATGCAGGTGGTGGAGTGCGAGCGGTACAAGCACGGCAGGGAGGCTATGGACAGCCTTTTCGGCGGTATGGCGTCATTCCGCCTGGGCACCTTCACCGGCTACTTTCTCGCTCCGATAGTCACCCTGGTGAAGCCCATCCTGCCTATAGCACTCTCCCTGACCATGCTCGTCCAGGGCTATGTGGCCGTAAGGGTCGGAATCCTGAAGGCCAGGACGTTCAATGATCTTGGAGTGGCCGGAGTAGTTGGCGCGGTGCTCGTCTCCCGAGGGGCAGCTTATGCGTTTGCAGTGGGGATCGTCCTGTGCGCCCTGATCTACGGCAGGGATTTCTTCCGCAGATGGCCTACGTACAACAAAATCCAAGACCCCGTGTTCAACGCGAAGATATCGGGCGAGTAAATATAGGTTACAATGAAGTCTCAAACGGCAACTCGATTACTCAAGCTCAAGCTCGTTTGAAGGAAAAGCAAGGAGAAAAAGATGGCCCTTATGACAGGTGAACAGTACGAAGAGAGTTTGCGCAAATTGAATATGAAGGTCTACTTACTCGGTGAGATCGTGAAGAACCCGGTCGATCATCCGATCATCCGGCCTTCGATGAACTCTGTGAAACTCACATATTCTCTTGCCCAGGCCCCTGAGCATGAAGACCTCATGACCGCAACTTCCCATCTGAGCGGCAGCAAAATCAATCGGTTCTGCCACCTGCACAGGAGCACCGACGATCTGGTCAGGAAGGTGAAAATGCAGCGCCTTCTGGGGCAGAAGTCAGGAGCGTGCTTCCAGAGGTGTGTCGGAATGGACGCGATCAACGCCGTGGACAGTGTCACCTTCGAGATGGATCGGAAGCTGGGCACGAAATACCATGAGCGGTTCAATAAGTTCCTCCTGATGATGCAGGAAGAAGACCTGACGGTGGACGGCGCCATGACCGACCCCAAGGGCGACCGAGGACTGCCTCCCCACAAACAGGCAGATCCCGATCTTTTCGTGCGCATTGCGGAGAGGAAAAAGGACGGCATTGTCGTCCGAGGTGCAAAAGCGCACCAGACCGGGGCGATCAACTCGCACTGGATTCTGGTGATGCCCACAATGACCATGGCCAAAGAAGACGCCGATTACGCCGTCTCCTTCGTTGCTCCGGCCGATGCGGATGGCATCTCCTACATTTACGGCCGCCAGTCCTGCGATACCCGCAAATTGGAGGGCAGCCCGATAGATGTAGGCAACAGGCAGTATGGGGGACATGAAGCACTGATGGTTTTCGACGACTTATTCGTCCCGTGGGAAAATGTTTTGATGGCTGGAGAGTATGAGTTCAGCGGCCCCCTTGTCGAGCGTTTCGCAGGGTACCACCGCCAGAGCTACGGCGGCTGCAAGGTGGGCGTGGGTGACGTGCTGATCGGCGCAGCGGCGCTGGCCGCCGACTATAACGGAGCCATGAAGGCCTCCCATATCAAAGACAAGCTCATCGAAATGATGCACCTCAATGAAACTCTTTACGCCTGCGGCATAGCCTGTTCGGCGGAAGGCAGCAGGACGGCCTCCGGGAACTACCTGATTAACATGCTGCTGGCAAACGTCTGCAAGCAGAACGTCACCCGCTATCCGTATGAAATTGCGCGTCTGGCCGAGGATATCGCCGGCGGGCTTATGGTGACCATGGCATCCGAGAAAGACCTTAGGCATCCGGAAATCGGCAAGGTAGTCGAGAAGTATTTCCGTGGGGTGGCGTCGGTCCCGACCGAACACAGGATGCGAATCCTGAGGCTCATCGAGAACATCACGCTGGGGACTGCGGCCGTTGGCTACCGGACGGAATCGATGCACGGGGCCGGTTCACCTCAAGCCCAGAGGATCATGATCTCCCGCCAGGGCAATCTCGAGCACAAAAAGAATCTGGCAAAAGAACTGGCCGGGATCAAGGCATAATTGGCTTGTGTGGGTTGATGAAAAGATTAATGAATCCTTTGAGGGGAGGAATCCTCATGAAGTGGCATGATCACTACGATCAGCATTTAACAACCGCTTCTGAAGCGGTAAAAGCAATCAAATCAGGTGACCGGGTGGTTACAGCTCACGCCTGCGGCGAACCGAAGTCTCTGGTTGAGGCCATGGTAAACCGGGCGAATCAACTCGAGAGGGTCGAAATTGTCCATATGGTAGCCATGGGAAGTGCGCGCTACTGCCTGCCGGAATATGCCCGGGCATTCCGGCACAACTCCCTGTTTGTAGGGGCCACGACCCGCAAGGCAGTCAATGACGGGCGCGGCGACTACACCCCCTGCTTTTTCAGCGAAATTCCGAGGCTGTTCAGGGATAAAATACTCCCGGTGGACGTGGCGCTCATAACTGTTTCACCCCCTGACAAACTCGGTTTCTTTTGCCAGGGCATTTCGGTAGATTACACCAGGCAGGCGGCTTTAAGCGCCAAAACAGTGATAGCCGCAGTCAATCCTCAGATGCCGAGGGTGGGCGGGGATTCCTGCCTGCATGCCACAGACATCGATTACTTTGTCCCCACGGGGGAACCTCTCATCGAACTTTCCCCCCCCAAGCTCGGGGAAATCGAGAAAGCGATCGGCGGCCATGTGGCAAGCCTGATAAAGGACGGAGATTGCCTGCAACTTGGCATAGGCGCCCTTCCGGACGCGGTCTTGAGCTACCTCGGAGAAAAGAATGATCTTGGCATCCACTCCGAGATGATTTCGGATGGCGCCATGAACCTTGTTAATTCGGGAGTCATCACCTGCCGCAAGAAGACTTTTCTGCCCGGAAAGATTGTAATTACTTTTGCCATGGGGACTGCTGCTTTTTACGAGTGGCTAAACGACAACACCATGATCGAAGCCTACCCGGTGGATTTCGTGAACGATCCGTTCAGAATTGCCCAAAATGACAACATGGTTTCGATCAACTCGGCACTGGCCGTGGATTCAATGGGGCAGATAGCCGCAACTGCCCTGGGTCCGATGCAGTATAGCGGGGTCGGCGGCCAGGTCGACTTTGTGCGAGGCTGTTCCCGCTCGAAGGGAGGCAGGAGTATCATCGCTCTGCCGTCCACGGCGGCCAAAGGAACTCAATCGCGGATAGTCGCCTGCTTCCAGCCCGGCCAGTCGGTCACCACCTCCCGCTACGATGTGGACTATGTGGCGACCGAATTCGGAATCGTAGCGCTTCGCGGCAAAACTCTCAGGCAGAGGTGCGAGGCCCTGATCGAGATCGCGCATCCGGATTTCAGGGACCAACTGCGGGATGATTGCACGAAGCTAAATGGCGGCGGGTGTTGTCAATGATTGGTGACAAGGCTGTTCCTTTTTCTTCAAACAGAAAAATCATCCCCCTGCCGCACCTCGCCCAGTGCAGAGTTTAGAAATGGTATTATCTTTAACTCCCGAAGGAGGGCAGGACAATGCGCGCTAACTATACCGCCTGGACAGGGTTATTCATTATTGCAGTCTTGGTCACGCTGGCCGCAAAATATTTTACATACTTTCCCGGAGACGTGGCGGTTGAAAGGTGGGTGCAATCCCTGGTCCCCCAAAACCTGAATTGGGCCGAAGCAGTGTCGCGGACAGCCGAGTTCCCCTGGATTCTCATTATACTTGCGCTTACCGTTGCCATTTCCTGGGGCATTGCGGGATGGCGTGCCGCCCTTGTTTCCATCCTCAGTTTCGTGGGGATGTTGGCCCTGGGCAATTGGCTGGGTCCGTTCATTGGCCGGCCGCGGCCCACAGCGGAACTGGTCCGCGTGGTTCGTCACCTTTCGGGTTATAGCTTTCCTTCCCTGTTTGCCCTGAGGTATGCCGCCACCTTTGGCTTTCTGGCAGAACTGGCGGCGGTGAAAAGCTCCGGGCTGCTGCGAACCGCCCTGATGGTTGCGTGCGCCGCTTTCTTAATTCTCGGTTTCATTGCCAGGGTCGCCTTGGCGGGTCACTGGCCGAGTGACGTCATCATCTCTTATTATATTGGGTTGCTCTGGGCGGCTTTCCTCGTTGATAGACTTAAATAATACCTTGCGCGAAAAAAAATGCACCTCACATGATAAGAGGGGCGACCGTACGTGCAGCCATGCAGAATGGACAGACATTAAACGTGGTGCGTTTGAAGGCAAGCCAAGTGTTAAGCACATCAGAAAGTTAAGTTACAATGGTGTAAAGGTCTCGCTTCGCGGGGCTTCGCCCTGCTTCACTTTGTGAAGTGGGCTTGCCCGGCCTCCCGTAGCGGCATGTGAGCGCGTAGCGCGGAAGCCGGCCGCTCATTCTCGACGCTCCGCTAGACGGGGTGGGATCGGGAGGCCTCATTCGGTTTGCACCAATGGTTTAATCAGCAAATGGATGATGAACATCGAGATCAGGCCCTTACAGGCGACAAGATAAGTTTGAGCAGGTTGGCCCTTTTCTTCCTCCGTCTTGGAACGACGGCTTTCGGAGGACCTGCGGCTCACATTGCCGTGATGGAAGACGAGGTGGTCCGGCGCCGGCGATGGGTCTCCAGGGATAAATTCCTCGACCTGCTGGGCGCAGCCAACCTGATTCCCGGTCCCAGTTCAACGGAAATGGCGATCTTCATAGGCTACTTGTGTGAAGGCTGGATGGGACTCCTTTTATCCGGCGTTTGCTTTATCGTTCCGGCAATGCTCATGGTCCTGGCGCTTGCCTGGGCTTACGTTCGGTACGGGGACCTTCCCCAGATTGGCTGGCTGCTTTACGGGATCAAGCCGGTGGTAATCGCCGTCGTTTTGCAGGCCCTTTTAGGCTTAGGGCGCACTGCGGTGAAAAATAAGTTCCTGGCGGCGATGGCCGCAGTTAACATTATACTGGGTTCTCTGGGGGTCAACCCGCTCGTCCTGCTCTTTGGGACCGGGTTGATCGTGGGATTGCGGCAGGGATTCATCCAGGATTGGCGGAGACACCGGATATCGATCCTGATTATGTTTCTTTCGGCCTGCTGCTTTCCGGTGACCGCTTACTTCGCCTCGACTTCTCACTCTGCGGGCAAAGTCGAGTTCGGTTTGTTGCCGCTCTTCGTGTTCTTCCTCAAAATCGGCTCGGTGGTGTTCGGGAGCGGCTATGTGCTGCTGGCCTTCCTGCACGCCGATCTTGTCGACCGTTGGCATTGGCTGACCACAACACAGCTTCTGGACGCCATTGCCATAGGGCAGGTGACCCCCGGCCCGGTCTTTACGACGGCGACCTTCATCGGTTATTTGCTTGCCGGCCTGCCGGGCGCATTAATCGCCACGGCCGGGATCTTCCTTCCTTCATTCATCCTCGTGGCAATCGGCAGCCAGGTCGTGCCGTTCCTGCGCAGATCGGCAATTGCAGGAGCATTTCTGGACGGCGTCATTGTGGCGTCCTTGGCCCTTATGGCCGTGGTCGCCTGGAGCCTGGGCCGAGGCGCGGTCATTGATCTGCCCACTTCTCTCTTGGCCGCGGGAAGCGCTATCCTGCTGATTCGCTTCCGCTTGAACTCTTTGTGGCTTGTGCTTGGCGGGGCGCTTATCGGGCTTCTGGTTGGTGCGATAAGGCCTTAGACCAAGTTGCGTGCAAAGAACGGCTAATAACTCCAGGCTCTGCCAGGTGGGGGAAAGTTTCCCCCGCACCCGCCAGGATTTCGGCCACGCGCGGACGCGCGTGGCCGAGCGCTCGGCGCTGTCGGCGGCAAGCCACCGCATGCGCGGGGCCGCCGCCGACAGCGCCACACTGAGCCGTGTAGCGGCGAGGGGGTGTGGGGGGCATGCTCCCCACGCTTTTGACCTTTCGCACTTTGCCGGATTTTGCTTTTGGCTTTATCGTGCCGCTTCCCGTTCGGCCTCGTCTACGAGCATCTCTATGATTCTCAGGCCCCGGTCCCAGAACCCGGCATCGGCCAAATCGACTCCAAACGGCCGAAGCAGCTCTTCGGGCCCGGCTTTCCCGCCCGATCCCAGAAACGCCAGGTACTTTGGGACAAAATCCGGCCCATCCCGCAGGTACTGTTCGTAGAGGGCCATCACCAGCAGTTCGCCGAAGGCGTAGGCGTATACATATCCAGGGGAGTGGACGAAGTGAGGAATATAGGACCACCAGGTTCCATAGTGGTCGAGCAGCCGCACAGAGTCACCGAACATTGCCGTTTGTGTTTCGATCCACGCAGAGGAAATGAAATCGGGGTCCAGCTCCCCACGTGTCCTTCTGGCGATGTGCACGGCTTCCTCGAACCGGTTCATGGCCACCTGCCGAAAAACGGTCGCAAAGGTATCCTCTATTTTTGAGCAGAGCAGTCCCAAGCGTTCAGCCGGGGAGGCGGTCCTTTTCAGGACGCTGCGGAAGACGAGCATTTCTCCGAAAACCGATGCACTTTCGGCGGTCGTAAGAGGCGTATCGGAGTTAAAAAGTCCCTGCCCTCGCGCCAGATACTGGTGGATGCCGTGACCGAGTTCATGGGCAAGGATCCTTACGTCCCGGAGGCTGCCGGTAAAATTTAGAAAAATGTAAGGATGCGCTGAAGGGACCACAGGGTGCGCAAAAGCCCCGCTGCGTTTTCCGGGCAGGACCGGAGCGTGTATCCACCCTTTTTTAAAGAACCGCAGGGCGATCTTCTCCATTTCGGCGGAAAAATCCCCATAGGAAGAGAGCACGATCTCTTTTGCCTCATCCCATGAGGTCTTGACCTCAGCCGGGACCTGGACAGGGGCATAGCGGTCGTAGTCGAAAAGCTCCTCATAGCCGAGGAGCTTTCGCTTGAGGCGGTAATAGCGTTGGACCAGGTCGTACCTGGAGCAGACCGCGTTCACCAGGGCGCCGACCATGGCGTCGTCCGCTTCGTTGCTCAGGTTCCTGGAACTTAGCCAGTTGGGGTATCGGCGCAGCCGGTCATCTATCGACTTATCGAGCAGGACCGTATTGAAAATGTGCGTCAGCGAGGGAAGGATCGACTGGAGTCCGTCGCTAAGCTCGGTTGCGGCAAGTTTGCGGACCTCGCGGTCGGGGCTGTAGATGTCGCTTAACAGTTCCGATTCCGTCCTCTTTTTCTCCCCAAACTTCAACTGGCTGAGCATCTTGTCGAAAAGCGCCCCCCAGGCCGATGCCCCGGCGGGTTCCTTTTCGGCCAGGATGCGCTCCTCCGGTTCGCTTAGAAGGTGCGGCTTATAGCGCCTGAGGGATATGAGGTAATGATGGTATTTGGTCAACAGGGGACCGGATGAGAGTTCTTCGGCCCGGCTGTCTTCCAGTTTGCTCCATTCGATCTCGAAAAACAGGGTATCCCGGCGGATTTCGCTGTAGAGTTCTTTCAGCGATTGAAATAGCGCGCTTGCTGCCGCGTTTGATGTCTGGGTCGAAAAATTCAGATATGCGTATGCCAGAAGCTTCTGGGCCCGCTCGTTTATTTCTTCCAGTCTCACAACGGCCTCGAGCAGATTCTCCGGCGAAAGCCCTGCCACCTTCCCCCTGTAGGAAGAAAAAGACAAAACCTCTTCCCGGAGCCACTTTGTATCGGCTTCGATTTGCGGATCGGATGGCCCCGAGTAAAGATCGCCCAGGTCCCAGATGATGTTTTCTGCTAATGTGTTTTCCACTGGCGGCTCCGTGGTTTTGCAAATCATTCGGCATGAGTTTGAAATCTTGCAAACAAGGTTATAGTGCTGTAACGATAAGACTTCCGGTTTGATTTTTCACGCCGGGGCTTGATTCTAAAAGTTGTAACGTTTTACTCCAGGATGGCTAGGCCAAGTTACGTTCCAGAAAGTATCAAGTGATGATTTTCAAAAGCGCGGGGAGCTGTGCCCCCCACACCCCCTCGCCGCTACGCGGCTCACGATCTCTACGCTCCTTGAGGCGGGCCTTTGGCTACGCCTCGCGGAGCGTAGAGATATTGCGCTCGGCCACACGCGCTTGCGCGTGTACGCCGAAATTTTGGGAGGCGCGGGGTATCTTTAAAGTGAGAAAACTTTCCCCCGCTCAGTTTGGGGTTATTCACCGCTCTTGAACGCAACTTGGTATCATACATTGAAGGACAGACTATGGACCCATCGAATGTGATGCAGTCAAAGGTGTCTTCAAAGGGTTGGGTTGTCATTCCTGCCGCGCTCCGCAGGCGCTATCGTTTGAAGCCCGGATCGATGATAGAGTTTCGGGAAGAAGGCGAAAAGATTCTGCTTATCCCAAGAGGACCTGATCCCGTTGAGGGCTTATTCGGGAAGCTGGCGGGCCGTATTTCACTGACGAAGGCTCTGCTAGAAGATAGAGCTGCGGAGTTGAGCAGGACTTGGAAATATCCAAGAATTAAGGGATTGCGAATTGAGGGATTCAGGGATTAATTCCTCAATCCCTGAATCCATAGCCATTCCTGTTAATCCCGTAAATCCTGTCTTACAAAGCTTTTCTCTCCTTGACCGGACTATGCTCCGTCTCTGCGGTGAACGCTTACACCGTTCAGAGCGCAGCGGCCGCGATTTCTTCATTCGTATCTGGCTGAAAATCCTGAGCATGCAGGGGTCGGGAGAAGACCAACCGGGAAAAAGACTTCCCGGCAAGCTGAACGAATCTTGTCTATCTCCGATGACCTGATCGCAGGCCTAATTCAACTGGTAGATCATCGAGGCAGTCAGTCCTCGACACCCCACCTTTCCCCGGCACCCCGTCATCCCGCACCCGCTTGGCATGATCCGACCAGGTCGGCCAAATTTTCTCTTTTCAAGGCTACCCCCTTTTCTCACAGCAACAGAGGTCCTTCTAATAATCGTCTGTTTTCAGCATAAAATGCTTTGTGTTGGCAAATTATCCGAGTAATTTATACAGGTGAGGACTGGGCGTCTATCATGCGTTTCGAAACTCCAGGTGGTCTCTGGAGGCCTCAGGCATCGAACGGTGGCCCACGGAGGATGGAGGATATGGATTTACAAGTGGACAGAGCATACAGGTATTTTCAGCCATTGATTATTCAAAGGGTAGCCACTTGCACATTCGGGACGATCATCGAGTAGGCGAGTCGAAACAATCGCTTTTTGAGTATACGCTGAGGTGTATGAGCACTCAGGCGTTTGATGCGTTGCTCAGCTGTGGTGTTCGAGACCTCACAGGGCTCCTTGGTTTGACAGTAGAGGGCCTGAGGCAAGCTGGCATCCCTTCACGCATTACTGCGGAGTTAATGCTAATTCAGCTGCAACTCCGGGAGCAAACCCAATCTAGCCAACAAAAAAATGGATCCGGTCAGGATACCGCCATTGATAAATCCATCCCCGAAGAACGGCAAGAGCCGAATGATGCACGATCTATTAGTGTGCCCAAGTTGCTGCAAGACACCCAAATACCAAAAGATTTGATGAACAACCTTTCTACACGGGCACAAGATGCTCTAGTGCGCGAGGAGATCCTGACCTGTCAACGGCTATTGCAATTTCAAGAAAAAGACCTGACTAACCTTACCGAGGTCGGTAAAAAGACGTTATACGAGATCCTGCATTTACAGGAAAAGATTGCCCAGCTACACCCCGAGCTTCGCCAAATACTTGTTAAGACCGCTCAGAACGAAGAACCAAAGTGTGATCATCGAACAAGTTTTTCACCATGGCGTGCCGCTTACCTCCCTCCTTGCAGGGAGCACAGGGTATCCGATCCTGCGGAGTGGAGTTTATTGTCTCGTACATTACCGGAGATATTCAACGTTACACTTCCTCACTCTAGTTCCTCAATCGACGCTGCCCAGTTCACCATAAACGATCTCGGAATACCACCAATTGATGTTGACCGACTTCGCGGAATGGTGCTTTTCCCTGAAGATCCAGCCGACGTTTTGTTTTCAATCAGTGTCAGTTACCTTCTTGACGCTAGTATAGGCGATAAGACACTTTCGATCATTCTCGACTATTTAGCGCGCATTTGCGGTTTTACTGATCGGTTTCACATCATTGAAAATCTATCTGACATTGCTATCTTCGCTGACATAAAAACAAGTTTATTCGAAGAGTTCCTGCTGGCTGAGTTTTCTAATTTAGGCTCAATTCTTACAAGTGTTCTGAATGCCCCAATCACAAAGGTGGGCGATATCGAGAAGATGAGTGAGCGAAGCATCATCGAACGTTGTGGGTTTACCATCCAAGGGCTTAAAGCTCTTCAATGCATTTGGAAAATAAAAGGTCAAGCATTGAAAATCGAAAAGGCCATGCCGCAAGGATTACCTGTTGAGGCATATGTTGGCTTTGAACCACTCGTAGATGCATTTGTGCAATCGGTCGTAGGATATGGCGCTTTTGGAAAGACCTCCAAATTAAATATGGCATCTTCGGCAGGCAACGATCTCCGATTGCAGGCTTGCAGATTCCTAAGAGCAACACCCACGAGCACAAAGCGCCACTACAATTTATTAAAAGGGCGCTTGGGATGGCTCGACGGGCGGAAGTGGACGCTAGAAGAATTAGGACAACGTGAAAATCTCACCCGTGAGCGAGTCAGACAGATCGAGCAAAAATTAATGTCCTTTCTTCAAAAACCACGAACACTTGAGCGATTATATCGCCTCTGGCTTGCAGTAAATGAAGCTGTTACGGCTGCTGGAGGCGTATGTTGGGTTGCCGAGGTAGCGGAGTCATTAAGAAAGCGCTGGCAATGGCCAACACTCCCTTCGGATGAAGCCCTTGCAACACTCATTGATTTGTCTAGCAATTACGATGTGGACTGGACTCCACCAATTAAGATAATCATGCCACACTGCAAATGTGTGAGTTGTACTGAGGTAGGCACGGCACTCGCCAAAACTGTCGAAACCCAACCCAACGGGATGCTCCCATTTGGACAGGCATTTTCTATAATGGGCGAGTTCTGTCAAGGCCAACCTTGTTATAAGTCATCTTCAGTTCTACAATTCTCAACTGCTTACCTTCATTTTCTAGCTGATGCGATAGAAAACATCGAGGCTGATGATATAGGGTTTTACACCCAATACGCATGGGGAATAAAATATGGAAAAAGTCGAACATTAATTGTGGAAACGGTTCTTCGCGATGCTGGACGAGCCATGCATTTCACAGAAGTCCGTGCGGAAGTGAATAAAGACCTATCGATTTACCAACAATTATCAGAACGCAATATTTATGGCTACATTTCACGAGCACCTAATTTACTGCTGTGGGATAGAGGAACATATATCCACCGCGATCACATTTCAATTCCATTTAATATTATTGCAAAAATAGAAAAGGACCTTATCACTCGACTCGAAGAGAACATCCCGTACTTGTCGGTATCGGGCATTTTCGAAAAACATAAGGATGACCTTTTGACCCTTGGCGTCCCAAGCGAGAGTGCACTTTACTCTTGTCTGCGAGAGTCAAACAGCCAGGCATTGGTCTATCCTGAGTACCCATACATCATGAGAAGAGAGAGTCATGAGCCCCGCTTGCCGTTACAATTGGTACTTGAAGAATTTGTCCTGGATCAAGAACGCATGGTGACATTGGATCAAATCAGGAAATACGCCGTTGATAAACTGTGTGTTTACGAGCCTTTGTTTACTGCTTATTATATTCAACATATCCCGAATCTTCTTCGTGTTGATCATGGTAAATATATCCATTTATATCAACTTGAAATTCATAAAGATAAACTCGAACCGATTATCGCACATCTTAATATACTTCTCAGTTCGTCGAATCATGTATCTGCAATAAAACTATTCAACGACAAGAAAATTACTTGTAAACTTCTCGGAATTACGACCCCAATATCGCTGTTCTCAATAATTCAGATTTTCTATTCTGATCAATTCAATCTTTCCAGATATCCAAGTATCCGTCTTCCTGCCGGCATCGCAGATGGGGGCCGTTCTAACGGTGTTGTTTCAGAAGTCATCAGATACATCCGAGAGAAGGAAACCCCTTGCAGCTTTGCTGAGTTGTACCAGCATTTTGTTGATGACTTGGGATACGAGCAGATGAGCCTCCATCATCTTTTTTACTCTTGCAACGAAATCATCCGTTATAGCCGAGGGGTTGTTGTACACATCGAGACACTTGCATGGACTGAAGGAAAGCAAGCAGTGTTGGAGTTGTTGGCCGCGAGCCACTTACGGAACAGAGAAAGCTCAGGCAAGGCATTTGGACTTATTTCTAATCTCTTCGAGTATATGTATGATCAATTGCCGGAACTCCCTCCCCATATCTCCTGGACTCTAACTCTTGTCAACGAACTATTATCACGCGGAGAAAACTATCGTATTCTTGGTACCCAGAGAAACGCCTTCGTCTCAGTACCTAACTCATACGGCATTGAAAATCTCGATGATTTGCTCTATTACATTCTCGACGCAGAATACGAAGGCGCAGCGAACATTGATCATTTTCTTTCGGATATGCGTGAGGCTGGCATCATGAAGAAGAATCTGACCTCCTTGATGTTAGGGTCAGACAGTCGCGTCGTTATTGATGGAAATGTTGTTCAATTGGCGAGGTTGCACGACAGTGTTAAAAGAGCTTGAATTGCTGCCTGTCTACGACAGTGAATGCTATGACCTAATTCGTGACCTGCAAGTACCTTTACTTCTTAACGCCAAAGATTACTTGCGTGGAGTGGGTTTCTTTACCTCCGGTTGGTTACGTCTTGCCGCCCAAGGGATGGCGGTCTTTGTTACTGGAGGCGGCTCTGCTAGGATCGTGGTCTCGCCAATCCTTGATGAGGCGGATTGGGAGGCGTTGAAGTTTGGGGAAGCTGCTAAAACGGATGCCATCCTCCGAGAAGTGCTGGCACGAAACATCGAAGACCTTGCGATATCTCTGGAAAACGATACGCGTAACGCGCTTGCCTGGATGGTCGCCGATGGGCTTCTCGAGTTCCGCTTCGCACTCCCCAGTGACCGTATGTCGGCTGGAGATTACCATGACAAGGTAGGGATTTTTGCCGATGGAAATGGCGACCGAGTAGCGATTCATGGGTCGCTGAACGATTCTATCAAGGCATCTTTGAATGGTGAAGCTTTTTCGGTGTTTAAATCATGGGACTCTGGGCAAGCTCCGTATGTTGAAATGCATCAGAAAAGGCTAGATGCTCTGTGGAACAATCAGAACAAACAATTTAGCGTCTTCCTCATTCCTGACGCCATCCGCGAAAAGTTCATCCAGTTGCGAACTTCACCATATCCTCCGTATACTCGTTCCATTTCGCACCAGATAAGTTCGGCATCCCCATACTGCACTGTGCAGCTCCATGATTACCAGGAAATCGCTATCAGTAAGTGGCATCAAGCGGGTTGCCGTGGGGTCTTTGAAATGGCCACCGGCACCGGGAAAACAATCACCTCCTTAGCGGCAGCGACGTCTGTCTACCACAGACATGGTCGTCTGGCACTGGTCATTCTTGTTCCTTACCTGCACTTACTCGAACAATGGGAACTAAACTGCCAGCGGTTCGGCTTTGATCCGATCTTATGCAGTGGTGAACATAGTCAATGGCAGATTGGCGTGAAATCAGCTATTCAGGATTTCAATATCGGTGTAAAAAGCCATCTTTGTATTCTTGCGGTGCATAAAACAGCCGCGACGGGCAGGTTTGCTCTGGCCATTCGCCGCCTCCCGGCAAAGGATACTTTGCTAATTGGTGATGAAGCTCATGGCCTTGGAGCGACGCATTTACGTAAAGCCTTGGCTGAAAATGTCGGGCTGCGCCTTGGGTTGTCTGCCACACCACGACGCTGGTTCGATGATGAGGGGACCGACACTATTTTCCGCTATTTCGGACCAACCTGTTTTGAATACTCTTTAGATCAAGCAATTGGAAAGTTTCTAACCCCATATGAGTATTACCCCCAACTAGTGAGCCTCAACGATCAAGAAACCGAGCTATATGAGGAGATGACACAAAAAATCATTACCATTGCCGGCTCGGCAGAACATGACCCCAAATTGCAGGAACGTCTGCAACGGTTACTTTTACAGCGCGCGAGGATTATTTCATCGGCGCAGCAAAAACTGCCATCACTACTCCAGTTGATCAAGAATATTCAGGTGGACTTTCGACACCGTGGGGAAGAACCGACCGGCATTCTAATCTATTGTGCACCGGGGGGGCATAAGGAAGTGTTGAAGGCCGTCGCGGCACTTGGCTTACGCTGCCATGAATTCGTCCATGATGTAAACTTACGGGATCGAGAAAAGCTTCTGGCTCAATTCGATTCCGGCGACATTCAAGTACTTGTTGCTATCAAGTGTCTTGATGAAGGAGTCGATGTGCCTTCGATGAGGACCGCCTTCATTCTCGCCAGCAGCACAAACCCGCGCGAGTTTGTGCAGCGTCGTGGGAGAATCCTGCGTCGGGCACCAGGGAAGGAGCGCGCGGTTATCTATGATTTTCTTGTGGCACCTCCTCCTGAGCGACTGACACTGAAGCTTGGCGCAGATGTGAGCGTACTCAAACGAGAGATGCCACGCTTCGCTGAGTTCGCCTCCTCTGCGATGAACCAATTCAGTGCTCGGTCGGTGGTGCGGGATATTCTCGACCAGTTGGAGATGCTGAATCTTCTCGATGAGAAACCCTGGGATGTTTACCATGCGCTAAAACGCTGGGATTGGAGTGATGATGACTAGCGCCATTAAAACTTTCTTAGCCGATGTCAATGCTTTGATCATCGAAAAACTTAACACATATCCAATTGAAGTGCGTGAGTTAGCGATACAAGCAATCCGGTTGTCCGAATCCTACCCTGAAGCAGCGGTTGCAGATCAACTTCAGGCCGTCGTGCGGAAGCTTGCCAAGCAACAGGAAGGTGATGACCAATGATATTGCGTAAGATGACGGTGGAGAATTTCCGCCAGTTTCATGGAAAGCAAGAGATCGAATTTGTCTCCCCATTACTAGCCCAGGGCAATGTGACAGTGATTTTTGGGGAGAACGGACGAGGGAAGACAGGGCTATTTAGAGCGATAATGTTTTGCCTCTTCGGAGAACGTCGTCTAAGCCAGGATGGTGATGTCACTCGTGAAGAGTTACAGCTTGTGAATGTATCGGCACTTGAGGCGAATCCGGGACAGCCGGTACGAACATCTGTAGAGTTGGAATTCACGCACCGGGGCCAGACCTATCGTCTGCGTAGAGCCATACGGGGGATGCAGGATGCCAACCGTGTAATCGAAGAGGAGGATGAAAAACGCCTTTTTGTGGTCACTGCTGAAGGGAATACCCAGACCGTTCCGACCATCGAAATCGATGCGCTAGTTGACAGCATTCTTGATCGGCGTGTCAAAGATTATTTCTTATTCGATGGCGAGAAGATCGAACGCTTGACGCGTGCCAGCATTGAACAACGCCGGGAAATTAGCACCGGCATTCGAAATCTGCTTAATGTTGATGCGCTTCAAATTGCTATTCGAGCTGTAGGCCGACTCGCTAAGACCCTTGAAAAAGAGCTATCAAGCTCTTCCCATGAGCAGTTGTCACGGTTGCTGAAGCGGCTTGGCGATAATGAGGACGAACAAACCTTGGCGCGCAAGCGACTTGAAGAACTTGCAGAAGAAATCCGTCTTGCCCGGCAAGAGATCGATAAGACCGACAAAGCATTGGAGCAATTTAACGAAATCAGACACTTGCTCGAAAGGCGCAAATCGCTGGAACAGGATCTCCATGAATTGGAGCAGCAAGCGACAGGTGCCTTGAACGAAATGCGGAATCTCGTTTGTAAAGCAGCAGCCCTCATTGTGGTGCCGTCTGTTATTAACGTGTTCGAACATATCGAGCGGCAGAAGCAAAAGGGTGAAATTCCCTCGGAAATTCGTCGTGATCTGATTGAGCGTATCCTCTCGGAGAAGCGATGCATATGCGGCAGTGAAATATACGAAGCCACTGAAGCCCATTCTCACATCATCGACTGGTTAAAGCGCACCAGTGATGTTAAAATACAGGATGCGGCACTCAACCTGTGGCGGTATCTGAGCGAAGTCCGCAATCACTTCAGCGATGATGCGGACTTAGTCGAAAAGCGACTGCAGCAATATGGAAACATCCGCAGTGCAATTGCCAACATTAATCGTAGCCTGGAAATTGTCAGCAAGCAGATCGGTACATCGGAACGGCAGGATGCCACAAAATTAGACGAGCTCCGCAAGAATCTACAGGATAACATTATCACTATCGAGGCAAACGCCCGCGTCGCGAAGACTCAGCTAGACCAACTCCAACAGGAAAATGACAGACTGCGAGCACTCCTTAAAGAAGAGAAACTCAAGGTCGGGCGGAATGACGAATTGTCGCGACGCTCTATCTTGGCTCGTGACACGCAAGACGCTCTCTCTGACGTCTACAATCAATTCACACATGAGATAAAAGATCTTTTAGGAAAGTCCGCCACACAACTCTTCCATGAACTTCTGGATAAAGAGGGACGGGAGAATCTTCGGACTATCGTCGTCAATGATGATTATTCGTTGCAGGTACTGGATCGGTATAAAAAACCCTTCCTCGCCAATATCTCTGCGGGGCAACGGCAAATTATGTCTATTGCGTTCATCGCCGCCCTGGCACGGACTGCTTCACGAGAGGAACAAATTGAAATTCCGCTATTTATGGACACCCCATTTGGAAGATTATCCTTCGAACACCGGCAGAACCTCATCAATCGCGTGCCCACATTTGCTTCGCAATGGATTCTGCTTGCAACTGATACGGAGTTCCGACGTCAGGAGGCACAACTTCTGAAGAGCAGCGGCAGATGGGCGAAGTTCTTTGTGTTACGTGCAACACATGACGGGAACACGGTGATTGAGGAACAAGACATAAATTCCGCGCTGGCGATTCTTCGCGACGAGGAGGATTACCAATGAAGATGGATGGGAAGATTCGCGTCGCAACCGATGCAAAATATAAAGAGCTATACAGCAACATGAAGAATTATGGGGCTGTCGAAGATGCCCATGAATTATTCTTTGTTTGTGCTTGCCTCGGTTATCGGAAAGGAAAACCGTCACCAATTAAGAAACGTGATGATCGTTTTTGGTCAAGCACGATCACGCCTCGTGAGTGGGCATGCTACTATGCCCTGGTCTTAGAGCAAAATGACTATGACTTTACAAAAGCCTCGGATGACAAGGACGTACTTGCGATCATCGAAGGCTATGCGAATACTGGAATGGACTTCCTAATTGAGGAATTCCTGGGGGATTACTTGCTTCCGGGTCCAAAAGGTACCGAACCCCAACTCGACCCAGCATGCTGCAAAGAGATCCCCAAGCAGTTCGTCCATTTTATCTTTGAACAGTCTGAAACGGAGAATTTTGATAGCTAATGCGAAATATTTTACTCGTTGAGCCGTCATATAAAAGTAAGTATCCCCCATTGGGGCTAATGAAAATAGCCGCATACCATAAACGGTTAAATGACCGAGTTGTTTTTGTAAAAGGGTGCGTTCCCGAAAAGCGTGCAGAGCGCTGGGATCGCGTATATGTGAGTTCCATTTTTACCTATTACTGGCGAGAGACACTCAAAGCGATTGAATACTATCAAGATAGCGTCCCACGCCGGGCTGATGTTATTGTGGGCGGTGTATTGGCGACACTGCTTCGGGATGATCTGGAGTTATCGACCGGTGCTACAGTGATACCAGGATTGCTGGATACCGCAGGTGTACTTGACCCAGGTGACAGGACGAGGATTGATACGTTAACGCCAGACTACAGCATACTCAGTGAGGCAAATCATACTTATGAGCTGCAAAACTGTTATATCGGGTATGCCACTCGCGGATGCCCGAATGGATGTGGGTTTTGCGCAGTTCACCAGATAGAGCCAGAGTTCAAAAGCTATTTACCCCTTCGCCGCATGATACAGCTTATCGAAGAACTCTACGGCAAGAAACGAGATCTCATCTTACTGGACAACAACGTTCTAGCATCGGAACGGTTCAAAGATATTATCCTGGACATTAAAGCACTGGGCTTCGCGAAGGGGGCAACCTATTCGTATAGAAATAAGTCAGGACGCACAACCACAGTAAATAGGTATGTCGACTTTAATCAAGGACTGGACTCACGTCTATTGACCGATGAGAAAATGGCATTGTTGAGTGAGATCGCTATCCGGCCTGTGCGCATTGCGTTTGACGACATTCGTCTACGCGATCTCTATGAAGAAAAAGTGCGATTAGCAACTAAATACGATCTTAAGTATCTGTCTAATTATATACTATATAATTTTAACGATCGTCCAGATCATTTTTATGACCGATTGAAGATCAACCTCGATCTGAACGAAGAGTTGGGATTGCAGATTTTCTCTTTTCCAATGCGATATGTCGACCTGAAGTGCAAGAACCGACTCGCAACAACCCCTGGTAACATCGGCAAACACTGGAATGCGAAGTATCTTCGCGCCATTCAATGTGTATTGGTGCGCACACGAGGCCTTGTCGGCACCAAGCGAGACTACTTCTTGAAAGCCTTTGGTCACGACCATAAGGAATTTCATAAGATATTATTGATGCCCGATTCCTACATCATCTATCGCTTCAAGCACGAAGGAGATGGGTCCACGGATCTGTGGTGGTCACAAGTGTGTGCACTGTCAGATTGGGAATACGAAATCTTCGAGCATATCGTCTGTAACCAACTCTTCCGCTCGGTCAACCATGCTGAATTACCGCGTGGTGTTAGAGAAGCGCTCACACATTACATGGTCCGTGATGATAGGGGGAAACCCAAGATAGACGAAAACAGTGTGCAGCTTGCTGTGTAACAAATCGGGTGCTCCCAGCAAACGGGGGTATCCTCCGGTTCCTTCAATAACGCATGTGGTCAGCCCTTGAAAACGGAAATTGCCCGACGGCGGACGGCGTCCGGCCGCCCAAGCCAAATCAAGCATATGCACCCATTAAATATGCCGCAGGCGCTTCGAACGGAGAGATTGGAGAACTATTCGGAAAGTGCACATATCCGGCGATTGGCAAAATAATCAAGACGAATGGAACATGATAGGAGAAGCAGGGAGCAGGGAGCAGGCATTCAATCTTAGACACGGATGAAGGCGCGTAGCGGGGTGGCTGACCTCAGATCTTAGGTCAACTGGCCGCTTCCCGCTGAACACCGTTTCTCATTTGCCTTTTTACTTTTGCCTTGAAACCGTCCTCCGTCTTCCGTCCTCCGTCTTCCGTCTTCCGTCCTCTGTCCTCCGTCAGCTCCCCGCTTCCTGCTTCCCGCTTCACGCTCCCTGCTCCTCGCTACCGTCTTTTTGCCGTTTCTATTGCCGTTTCCATTGCCGTTTCTATTGCCGCTTCAGGATGCCGCTTCTGGATGCCGTTTGGCAAAGCAAAATCACTGCGCGGTACAATATTGTCGGAGAAGGGACTGCCGTTGTCGAGCAGAGTTTAGAAAATTCGGCTTTTTCTGTTCACTGCTCACTGTTCACTGATCACTACTCCTCGCGTAGTGATAGAACCAAGAGGAGTTATTTTTAATTGTTCACTGCTTCCCGCTTCCTGCTTCCCGCTTCATGTTCCTCACTCCTCACCATTCACTATTCACCATTCACTACTCACTATTCACTATCCTGTTATCACCTGTTATTGCGGAGAATCTAATCCAAAATTGCCAATTAAATCAGCTTGTTGTGCGATCGGCCCCTGTATTTGCCCTGTATTTACAGGACTTACAGTAAGCCAATGAAACTCTTTGACAAATGAATATGAGTATCGGATTGTCACTCCTGGCCGTTCAAATCCTGAATCTGTGCTGTTTCTCTCAGAAGATTCCTTCGTGTTCGTGACCCTCCCAGTGGCCGTGCTTTGAAGAAGTGAACCAGGCCCTGCACAAACTCAGCGATGATCACGTCCTGACAATCTTTAATGATACAATGATATTTTACCCCAGGAATATCCGGGAGGACATTAAGACTTTCTTTGTACGAACCGGTGTTGACTGGCTTTCCGTTCTGGACAAATCACGAAGCTACGATGACCTGCTCGTCCAACTGCAATTAAAGGACCTGGAGATTCGAAAACTTCTGGCGGTCTGTGATGAACGGCTGAAACTGGTCGAAAGATTGAGCACAATGAGTACAAGCAAGCGTTGAGAAAGGTATCGAAGGGCGAACGCATTGTTGGAGCTTCGATCCGGCGCGAACGGCCACCTATCGATCAATTGAGAGACGCAACGCCCGTAAGACCATTAGCGTGGAAGGGCCTTGGATATTTGCTTTTGCCATCTAAAAAAGCATCCTGAAACGATTCTCTGACACCCCAGGTACTTCAGGGCATGTTTTTTCGCTCCCCGCCTCGCTCTTCACACCCTATGCCGGCAATCAGAACCGGAGACCGTGTGTCAGTCCCATTATTCCTATTATGATGAGGTAGATAGCGACCACGTAGTTCAAAAGCCTTGGCATCAGCAGGATCAAAATGCCGGCAAGCAAAGCTATCACAGGTTCCATCTGTATGTGAGAAAAGTTCATTGCACCTCTCCTTTACAAGAGTCAAAGTTATCTAGTTTCCATCCGTAAAGGGCCCTTTTCCGCCCTAGGGCGGTGGGATCGCCGGCCAGATTCGCCGCTGCCTTCGGCGGAGGCTGTAAAACCCAATCAGGGATCGCGAAACCCCGCGAGGCGGTACATATGTACGCCTCCGCTCAACCCCTCGATTTCCTTGCCAGGACGAAAAACGCCTCCTTTTCGAATAGGAAACCGCCAGCGTTCCATCCGGAGTTTCCGGATGACCGATATCTAATTATTTGTTAAGCCTGTACTTCTAATAGTAAAAAATATGATCCAAATGGACTGCTCGCCGGAATACCAACCGACACCGTTTGCATTAGACCCGCCAGGATGAGACAGATTCCAAGCAAGAACATTCCCACACTTTCGTGTGAGTTTCAAGTTCATATTGCTGCTCACCTCCCGTTGAGCCATACTGTATTATCTTCAGGCACGTTTATGCCTCCCGCCGTCTCGATGAACCGTCGTGTTCCCCTTTAAAATAAAGTATGTAGACACTTAGGGTATTGCAAGAGCCGTCCGGTGGGCGAAATCCCGACTCCGGCATTGCAGATCGGCCCCGCGCGACAGACTTTTGCCAGGCAGGCTCGATGCCTTGATCGGCCTGCTTCCGATCGTCGAACCGTATGAGGGTACCCGTCTTGTCCCTGCTCACGGGAAGACCGGGGCATTCTGCGGAAACCCCGATTTGACACCGGAAAGAAGCGATCCTTACCTTATCAGTCAGGAATGAGTCTCCGTGAAGCCGTAACTGGAACGGTGACCGGTTTTACTCTGCTTGAAGACCGCAGAAAGGATCGTCAAATGAGGATACGATTTATTTGTTTTTCAATCGTTGCGGCGGTGGCATTCGCCCTCGTGCCGTTCTTCGGAATACAGCAATCCGTCAGTGCCGATGATGCCGGCATAACCGCTGGGAGTGTCAAATACATTCAGGGAGGATGTCCCGGCGCCAAAGACAAGGACGTAGAGCCTGAACGATCTGAAGAACCTGTGACGCAAAGCGCTAAAGGGCCCAAGGTACAGGGCGCCGGAATTTTGCTTGCCGGTTCTTACGAGTATGAGAAAGTCGGGTTGCTGATCGAGTAGGAACAGGATTGCGGCCCCGACCGCCTGAGATTCCATCATGCGTTACTGAATAACTCTTAAGGCTTTGGATACTGTTTTTGACATCTAAAAGGCATCCTAAAATGATTCTCTGACACTCCAGTTACTTAAGGGTATGTTTTTTCGCTTCTCGCTTTTCGCTCACTGCTCACTGTTCCCTGCTAAACAAAAGACCCCTCTAAAAAGGTCCGGTCCGAAACGAACATCTTTCCAGGGTTCATTATATTGCGCGGATCGAGGGCCTGTTTGATTCTTCGCATAGCGTCGAGCCCGGCCCCCCCTACCTCCAGTTCGATGAACGGGGATTTGGCGATCCCTATGCCATGCTCTCCGGAAATAGTGCCTCCCAGCCCAAGGACTATTGCGAACAGCTCCTCGACCGCTTTCCCCGCCCGCCTCCGCTCGCTTTCGTCCTTTCTGTCGAGCATGATATTGGTGTGGATGTTGCCGTCACCTGCGTGACCGAAGCAGACTATGGTAAGGTCGTATTTTTCGGCTAGGGAACGTATGGACCTGATGAGCACAGGTATTTTGGTGCGCGGGACAGTAACGTCCTCGTTTATCTTGCCGGGCCTGATCCGCCCCAAAGCCGGGGAAATAGACCTGCGCGCCCGCCAGAGCCGGTCTCTTTCCTCATCGGACTGCGCCGCCTCAATCCTGCTCGCGCCCGCTTTTTGGCAGATTCGCTCGATTCCGGCAACCTGGGCGTCCAGCACGGCGTCGTGTCCGTCCACTTCGATCAGCACGAGCGCTTCCGCTTCAACCGGAAGTCCAATCCGCAGGTAATTCTCGACTGCGCAGATCGTCGGCCGGTCCATCAGTTCGATTGTGGACGGAACGATGCGGTCCCTGAATATTTCGCAAATTGCGTTTACGGCGCAATCAAGGCTCGAAAATACGGCGGTCAGAGTGCGAACTGATTCCGGTGCAGGAATCAGCCGAACGATAATCTTTGTGAAAATCCCCAGCGTGCCTTCGGATCCCGCCATAAGACGAGTCATGTCATAGCCCACGACTCCTTTCATGGTGCGGGTCCCTGTTCGAATAACCTCACCGGTGGGAAGGACCATTTCAAGCCCAAGCAGATAGTCCCGGGTCACGCCATATTTCACCGCCTTTGGACCTCCGGAACACATCGCGACGTTTCCTCCCATCGAAGAAAAAGCAAGGCTTGCCGGGTCAGGAGGATAAAAAAGTCCGCACTTTGCGACAGCTTTCTGAAAATCACCGGTAATTACACCCGGCTCGAGTACTGCTGTCATATTGTCGGCGTCGATTTCAAGGATTTTGTTGAGCCGGTTGGTAACGATTACCAGCCCGCCCTGCGCGAGGCAGGCGCCAACCAATCCGGACCCCGACCCCCTCGGGTATACTGGAAAACCATGTTCATTAGCCAGCCTGACAAGGGCCGATATCTCGGCCACGCCGGCAGGGAACGCCACCCCTTCGGCAACAAAGCTCATCTTGCTGGCATCGAAGCTGTAGCAGTGGAGTTCTTCGGGCGACATCAACAGGTTCTCATCGCCCACAATGGACTTTATTTGCGAAAACGGCAAAGGCATGTATGGAAAAATCCTTGTATGATAGACTTACATATATCACTTAAATAGCTCCACATCTCGGAGCGCGGAAGGCGACCGCATCGCGTGTCTAATCTGGTCACTCCTCTTACCGCCTTTAGGCGGAAGTCGGACGCGTTGGGCAGGCGCGGGATGCCTTCTGATGCGGCCGATGGGTCGTACTGAAGCATCGGCCCTCAAAAAAGATTTTCGAGAATATAGGCTTGCGGGTCTAGACATTCCTTGAACCATCTCGAATTTAAATATATTTGTTAACAGATTTCTAATTGACCGGAAAATAAGAGCAAAGGGAATTAAAATCAGGTGACCGGCAAAGACGATCAGTTCCGCTTGGGGTGTGAGGTTTTACTGCACTCGCCCCCATCATGGTTTCGCTCGGGGCGGCTTGGGCTTCTGGCTAATCAGGCTTCGGTCAGCAGGTCTTTGGAAAGCGTCAAGGGATTGATCCTGGGCGCGGGAGGAAACCTGAGCTGCATTTTTTCGCCCCAACATGGATTTTATTCGGACAAACAAGCAAATATGATTGAATCGTCGGACTCGCGCGATCCGGACACAGGCGTCCCTGTGGTGAGCCTTTATTCCAAAACCCGTGAGCCCTCACTGGAAGCTCTCGAAAAAATCGACGTACTCCTGATCGATCTACAGGACGTGGGGACACGCATCTACACCTATACTACCACAATTGGCCTCTGCCTCGAAGCTGCCGCGCGCTCAGCCGTCAAGGTGGTAGTCCTGGACAGGCCCAATCCGATAAATGGTGCGCAAATTGAGGGCAATGTGCTCGAACCGGCATTCCGCTCCTTTGTGGGAAGATACCCCGTCCCTATGAGACATGGATTAACGGCGGGGGAATTCGCGCGCTTCGTCTGCGCTGCAGCAGGTCTCGACTGCGATCTCGATGTCGTTTCCATGATGGGCTGGAAGCGAAGCCGGCGGTTCGATGACCTCGGCCTTCACTGGGTTTACCCCTCGCCAAATATGCCAACTTGTGAGACCGCCTTGCTCTACCCCGGCATGGTGCTGCTTGAGGGGACCAATATCAGTGAGGGGCGTGGCACGACATTGCCGTTCCAGCTTTTCGGAGCGCCTTTTTTGAATC
>Ga0187858_10000837_pt1 | contig 36513 bp, 27 predicted proteins | sample June2016WEW_8_15_FD_133015 | JGI IMG/M metagenome (GOLD analysis project Ga0187858, IMG submission 133015) | Peatland microbial communities from SPRUCE experiment site at the Marcell Experimental Forest, Minnesota, USA - June2016WEW_8_150 | ecosystem: Environmental > Terrestrial > Soil >...
GTGGATGAAATGCAGGTGACCGTTGGGCCTGCCGTGCGTGAGGAGCGGGGTGTATCCGTAGTCAAAATTGAACGGATCGCCCGCGTGCGTCCAGCGAGCGGCTGAAATGTTTTTTTCCATCAATTCCCAAACGCCCGCAAGCGACAACGCCGCGGTGAGCTTTTGCTTGATGCGAATCCGAGTGTCCTCGGGCTGAGGCCCGGTGAGGCGCTGACCCACATAGCGCGCAAAGAGGTCCTGAATCTCGCTCTGCGGCTCGGCCAGACGAAAGGCGCGCGGCTCGGACACCTGAATCAAATTTGAAAACGACCTACGCATGAACTGGAGGTAGCCTTCGAGGTCAGCGCCGTGCTGGTCGATTTCCATTTCGAAATGCGCTTGAAGTTGGCGCAAGAGTTTTAGGTCGGCTCGCGGATGGAAGTGTTTGATGCGGCGAAAATCGTCCGTGAACAGGCAGCCCAAGTATTTCTCCTGCGGGCTGTGCAGCAGAACGCCGATGTTCACATACTCGCCCCGCACCAGGTCGGGGACGTACTGGACCAGATAGAGCGCGCAGTCCTTGAGTTGGCTTTCGTCGGTCATCGAATTCCGCTCGAGTCGAACTTTCATTGCCAATTCGGAAACGGCCGCAACTCGCAATTCTTGGCGTCCACGATGGCCTGCCGCACCTGCCTTCGCCGCGCGTAGAGGCGCTCAGCGAGACGAGTGAGTTGCTCCGGCTCGTCGCCGCACCATTCCGGGGGAATCTCTTTCACGCAAGCCTCAATGTGGCTCGCCTCCAGGTTCTCGATCCTGGAAAGATAGGGCTCGAACGATTTGAGCCCGCGCACTTTTTCGTAAACCAGGCGCCGCGGGTAAAGGCTGCGAATCGGACTGTCGGGAAAATTCCACTCGCCATCGTTAAAGCAAAAGCCGTGATCGATCAGCCACGCCGAATAATAAGGAGAGCGCTCTTCACCATTCGCGCGCGCGAAAATCACTTGGCGGCCGTCGCAGTTGCAAGTCCACTTGTCGAACACAAAGGCTCCCAGAAATGCAGAATCCAGGCCACGAACCTTGCGAAGCAGGCTGTCGGGAAGAAAGTCTACCACCAGTGTCTCACCCGGAGTTCCCGGAAAGCAGGAACCAAACTGAAGCCCGGGCGCACAGGGCTCGCGACGGGCACCTATCTCCATCACCAGTTGTGGATTCCCTTGGATGACATCCGCCGGTACTTCCACGAAAGCCGGCTTGGGCACCGGCAGGCCGATCAGCAAAGCGAGGCGAGCCGCCAGCATTTCGTTGGTCAAAATCCGCACATGCTGGGGATTGTTCTGAAACTTGACGACGTAGTAGTCGCCGTCCTGGCCGCGCATCAGGTGCGGCTGCGATGCGCCCCGCATGCGCCGCACAAATTCAGTGCTGCGGACGGTGGCGACGGGCGCCGGCTGGAACTGAGCCTGGGCGTCCCTTCCTGGACGCTGGTTGACCGCGGCGTTCAGCGCGGATGGGCTAGGTCGGCTTGGCCGCGGACGGGCTGGCATGGTAGTTAGCGCGGCGGGCGCGGGTCACGAAAAGCATTCCACATCGGCTGTCGGAGTGCAAAATGCTGCTTGGCAAGAGAGTGCATCGGCGCGCCGGGCGTCGCGGCACTGAGCGCCCGGCAGGGCAGAGCACGACGGGCGAGAAGAGCGGGCCATGAAGAGAGCTGTCTCTCAAGGGCTACCGCGCACACGTTTTCCTGGCCTCTCCGCCCGCTCTCTTTCGCAACTCCATCAACTCGCCTCAGCGCCGCCGAGATTTCTTCTTCCCCTTCGGCTTCGCTGCCGGCTTTTTCTTTTTCGCCGGCTTGGCTTTCGCTTTCTTCGGAGCTTTTTTTGGTTTCGCCATCTTGGCTTTTTTGGCGGGCTTGCGCTTGGCTGCGGCCCGCTTGGGTGCGGCGGGAGCGGGCGCCGCGGGTGGTGCCGGAGTCACCGAAGGCGTCGGAGGCACCGGCGTGGTCACCTCCGCCTCGTAGGAAACTTCCTCTTCGAGTCCCTCTGCTTCCTCCCCCCCACCCTCTTCCTCCTCCTCCTTGTAATCGGAGGAAAGTTCTTCTCCGAAGTCCTCCAGCTCATCGCCCGGCTCATTCTCTCTGTCGAACGCCATGAATCCCTCCTCGCTGAGTTTCCTTACTCAAGCCAAAATCTTGTCGCCCACGACCCATCCGAATAACTAAGCATGAGATCCTTCGCGAAGTTCACCGCGAGCGCGAAATGAAAAAGACCCTTCGCTGCGCTCAGGATGACAAGCGAAGGGCTCAGGATGACATGCCACTCCGCTCAGAGCCTGCCCTGACCGAAGGGAAAGGATGACCTGTCATTCTGAGCGCCGCGCAGCAGAGCGAAGAATCTCGCAAGCGATTCGACTCTCTGCGCGCTCGGGCAGATGTATACCAGAGAAATCATGTTGTCAAGCGCCATGATGCAAAGACACGGCAAAACGATTATCGGCCCGCCGGGGTGGAGATGGCGGTGGCTTCTGTCGCGCGCTGGGAGCGGCTCGGAGCGTTGGTGGTGCTGCGGCGCGATGGCTTCTTCTTCGCGGCGCTCGGTGGGCTGCGGCGCGCTCGGCTGGTGCCCCCGCCCGCCACGTAGACTCGCAACGATTTTCCTGGCGCCAGTTTCGAGTTGGTTTTCAAATGATTCCACTGGCGGATTTGGTAGGCCGTCACATCAAAGCGGTCTGCGATCATCTCCACCGTGTCGCCGTCGCGCACCCGGTAAGCCACAGCGCGGCGTGGCCCACGCTCATGGACACGCTGCAATGACGCCTCGCTGCCCGCGGCGAGAGGCAGCACCAGCCGTGAGCCCGCCTCGAGTTCGGTGTCGCGTTCGATGCCATTCGCCGCCGCCAGCGCCACGGTGGAGATGCGGTACTTTTTGGCGATGGAAGCCACTGTCTCGCTGCCTTCCACTTTGTAGGCCCGCCACCAGATGCGCTTGCCGCCGGGAATCGCCGCTATGGCTTTCTGGAGAGCGTCGCCGGTGCCGGCGGGCAGCGTCAACTGGAATTCCGGGTCGTTCGCCGGCGTCGTCCATCGCAGCAGCGAGGGGTTCAACTGGATCAGGTCTTCCACCGGGTGGTCGATCAGTTGGGCGATCAGGCGGAGGTCGGTGGGCTCGCTCACTACCACGCGGTCCACGTTCAGCGGAGGGTCGGCGTCTACTTGAAAGCCGTACGCCTGCGGGTCCTTGCCGATCAGCGCCGTGGCCAGAAAGATCGGGACGTAGTTCTCCGTCTCTCTAGGCAAGGCATGTAGGCTACGCAATTTCCAGTAGTCCGCGTAACCCGTCTCCTCCACGGCGCGCTGCACCACCATGGGGCCGCTATCATAAGCCGCCATGGCCAGAAACCAGTCGCCGAAAGTGTTGTAGAGGTCCTTGAGATGCCGCGCCGCCGCCAGCGAGGATTTCACCGGGTCCTTGCGCTCGTCAACCCAGCGGTCCTTCTTCAATCCGTACAACGCGCCCGTGCCCAGCGCGAACTGCCAGATGCCCACGCATCGCATTCGGGATACCGCCATGGGGTTAAACGCGCTCTCGCCCGCCGCCAGATAAATGAGGTCGTGGGGAAGGCCCTCCTTGTTCAAGGCCTCGCTGAGGATGGGATCGTACGTCCCCCGGCGCTTCAGGACCCTTTCGATAAAGCCGCGGCCGCGTCCCTGAAAATAGGTGAGCACGCCGTCGACGAAGTCGTTGGAAACCAACGGCAAGTCCGAGTGCACCGAGCGCAGTTCCTCCTCGGCGCGCTCTTTCACCTGCGGATCGACGGGGAAGGTCAGGGTGGCAATCGAGTCAATCGGCGCCGGCACTTCCCGGTGGCCGTTCAGCGCCTCGTAACTCTCCAAGCTGGCCACCTCGAGGCTGTGAACGTCCTCGACCAGCTTGTTGAATTCCGCGTTCAGCCGGTCGTCGGCGCTCAAGTTCAGCTTCGATTCAAGCATCACGCTCACCGCCTGGTCGAACTTCTGCCGGGCCTTCTCGAAATTGCCCGCCCGATAGTCCACCATGCCGGCGGCATAGAGAGCCTCGGCTTGCTGGATCAGCAATGTGCTTGAGTCAGGAAAGAGCTTCTGAGCAGCTTGCGTCGCGGGAGTCGATTTCGGAAGGGGCAGCGGTTCGGGCTTCCAGGCAGATGGCGGAGGCGGAGCTGGGACGACTGGCTGGTGCTTCTCCGCGGTTGCGCAAGCACCCAGCGCAACTACCACAGCCAGGCAAAAGACCGCCCTTGGCCTCCCCAAGACCCTTTCCCCCTCACCAGGTGTTTTGACGAACTCGCCGCGCGCACCGTTAGCTGTCTGGCCGCACTTGGAGAAATTCTAACCGTAAGCCTCTTTACAGGTCAACCAGTTTGGAAACTGGAAAATGGAAACTTGAAATTCGAGGCTTGAAATTTGTACGCGCCGGCCCGGCCGACGTGCCACTTTCGAGTTTCAGATTTCCGCTCCCAGGCGCACCGCGTGTCGCACCGCGTTGACAATGGGCGAGAGGAGCCGTATATCTTAGTTTCAACTGATTCAGCTCGATCATGGCCGTCTGCCGGAGCAATGCCGTGGCTGAGGAGGCACCAGGAATCCCACGGTCACCCCGCCCGGAGGCACTGACGGTTGCTGCCCGCTAATCCCCAGTCCCGCTTGAGCCGTCCAGGCATTGGGAGGTATCGATGAAGCTAAAATTCGCGACAGTCATCCTAAGCCTTCTCATGGCAAGTGCGCTCGCCGGGGCTCCCGCACCTGAAGACAAACCATTGACTAAAGACCAAGTCATGGGCCTGGTTCGAAACCAGTTGGGGGATGAGTCCGGGGCGAAAGTGGTCGAGCAGCGTGGGATTGATTTTGAGCCCACGGATGATTTCGTCCGCGCCTTGCGCGACGCCGGCGCGGGTGAGGTCTTCCTCAAAGCCGTCCGGGAGGCGAGGCAACCGACGAAGTCTCAGCCTGCGGCGCAGGGCCCGCTCGACCTTTTTCAGATCTCCGCTCTCTTGCTGGACGGGGTAAGCAGCCAACGTCTGGCGGAGTTGGTCAGACAACGAAGAATGGACTTTTCACCCCCCGAGGAGAACTTGCAACTCCTGAAAGACGTGGGCGCCGACGAGGTTCTGCTGGATGCTATACGCGACACTCCGCCCGCGACGAACGTGAATATAAAGGAACGCCTCGAGACTGAAAACAAGCACGCTCAGATCGCCGAGCAGGACTATCGTGATCGCCTCGGCCGGGAGCCCGAGAATGTTGCCGTGCGGATACTCTTGGTATACGCGCTGAACCGGCAGGGAACGAGCAGCGACGGGTTGCAGATCTTGCGCGACGGGATTCGCTTTCATCCGGAGAGTGGGCTTTTGCACCGGCACCTTGCAAACGCACTTTATGGCGGGGGTAAGGGCGACGTGCAGGGAGCGATCGCGGAGTACCGTGAAGCTTTGCGTCTGAACCCAAACGACCGCGATGCGCACTATGCCCTTGGAAATGCCCTCCTGAAAAAGGACGACTTAGACGGGGCGATCGCGGAGTACCGTGAAGCGCTGAGGATTGATTCCGGTTATTGGTTTGCGCGTACCGGCATCGCTTACGTGCTGGAACGCAAGGGGGATGTGGACGGGGCCGTCGCGGAATACCGAGAGATCTTGAGGCGGAATCCCAACAACGAGATGGCGACAATCACCCTCGGGGGCATGCTGGAGCGCAAGGGCGACTTGGACGGGGCGACGGAAGAATATCGTGAGGCAGTCCGCTTGGCTCCTGGCCACAGCTTGGCGCACAGCAATCTGGCCTGGGCCCTCTTGAGGAAGGGCGACGTGGACGCGGCGACAGCAGAATCTCGCGAAGCTATCCGGCTGCTTCCGAGCTACGCCCCGGCTCACCTTATTTTGGGCTATGCCCTGAGCAGAAAAGGGGACGTAGACGGGGCGGCGGGAGAGTTCCGCGAGGCCGTTCGCCTCGATGCGAGCAATCCTGAAGCGCACCTTGGCTTGGCTGGCGTGCTTCAGACCAAAGGCGACCGTGAGGGGGCGCTGGCCGCGGCTCGCGAGGCGCTGCGAGTGAACCCGAATTACAGCCGAACGCACGACGTCCTCGGCGCTATGCTGATTCCAAAGGGTGATCTGGAAGGCGCGATGGCAGAGTACCGGGAGGCGGCGCGACTGAATCCAAAAGATGACCAAGCCCATTACGGCGTCGGCTGGTTACTTCAGAAGAAAGGGGATTTGGCCGCGGCACTGGAGGAATACCGCCTGGCCTCCACTCTCAACCCCGGCAACTCCAGCTACAAGCAGGCCTATGAGTTGCTCGCCAAACAACTCGGGAAATGATTGGCCTTGTGGGGATTAGGGGGAACTGGTGGCGCGAAGTCGTTTGCTAATTCCGCGGCGCTTATCCCGACCGCAGCAACCTTCGCTAAGAGCTCATCGCTCGGCTTTTGGCCGAGTGTGTTAGAGTCGGTGTCAGCATCCACCCGGAGGTGCCATTCCCATGTCACCTGTCCTGCCTGCACCATCGCCGGCGCCGTTAAAGAGCCGCCGTGGCTGGCTGATAGCCTTCGGCGTAATCGAGATTCTGATTGCGTGCTTTTGCCTGCTGCTCGTGGCGCTCATGGCGGTCGCAGTCTTGACGCTTAGCCACGGGAACCAGCCCGCGGGAGCTCCGGAACTCCCAACCGCCCCGGCCATCATGGTCGTTGTGGTTTACGGAGGGCTCGGCGCACTGTTTCTTGCACTCGGTGTGGGATCTATTAAGTGCAAGAACTGGGCCCGCATCGGCACGCAGATTGTGAGTGGCTTTTGGCTGTTCACAGGGCTCCTCTCCAGTCTGTTCCTGGTATTCGTTCTCCCCAGTACCTTGGAGCGACAGGGCAAGGTTCCGCCTGAACAACAGCACCTTATGCTTATGGTGCTGGGTCTCTTCATGGTTGTGGTCATGGTGCTGCTGCCGACAATGTTGCTGGTGTTTTATTCCCTCGGGAGCGTCCGAGCGACGTGCCTGGCGAGCGGCCTGGGGCAGACGTCAACCATGGCGGCCACAACGAATGCATCGGGCCAACTGCCGATTTCGGTCATCGTGCTTGCTCTGTGGGAATGTCTCGGCGTTCTCGCCGTGCTCTCCCTGTTGATTGTGAGGGCGAATGTGGTGTTTGGTACCGTAGTGCGCGGGCCGGCTGCCATGCTTTTGATTACTGCCCATGCTATCGTGAGCGGCATCGCGGCTTGGCTGGTTTATCGGAGAGATTATCTTGGCTGGGCAATTTCCTTGTTCAAGACCCTGTTCTGGACGCTCTCCTGGGGGGTCACTCTTCTGAGCCGCTCCTTAATGGACATCTATCAGGAGATGGGATTCCCCGAGGAACAACTGCAAGCCATGCGCCAGCTTCCGCACTTTCAGTTGATCACTGTCGTTTTTTCCTTGGCGGGATTCGCACTCTATTTCATTTTCATCGCCTACACGAAGAAGTTCTTCTCCCGGGCAGGCACAGTGGGCGAGTAGGATCGCCACGCTTCGCGCAGGCGAGCCCACGCCGCGCCCTGGAGTCGTGCCGGACCGTATTGGTGACTGCTATGCGCTTCGCGTCACTTGCACGAATCGAGCTGCTCCTTCGATCTATCTTCCTATTGTTGCTCCTGCGCGCATCGACGTATAATTGTCGGCAAATGGAGTGAAGGGCTATGGGGCTGCTTCGCCAGCTACTCGCGTGTTGCTCGACCGAGACCGCTCCGGACCTCTTAAGCAAGCCCGCACAAGAGCGGCTGGGCCGTTCGGCCATCCCGGCAATTTTCAACCTCATTGAGGCGTGGCAGGTGCGCGACGAATCACTCCGGCAGCTCTTGGAGGTGTGTTCAACAGCGTTTACTACTTACTAATCCGTCATCAGGAAAGAGGAGAAGCCCATGTTCCGGGTGCTGACGATTGCTCGCGAGTTTGGCAGCGGCGGTGCCGCCATTGGTCGCAGCATCTCCGAACGCCTCGGATGGAAGCTACTGGATAAGGCTTTCATCGAGAACATCGCCCATGCTGCGAAAGTCGATCCCCAGTTGGCACGACAGTTTGACGAGCGCACAGATTCGTGGCTGGAGCGAATCGGCCGAGGGCTTTGGCGAGGCGCCTTTGAGGCGGTCGCCGCCGTCAGCGAACCCGATTATTTCGATGCGGAAACGATGGCGGCGCTGGCGCGGAATATGATCGAAGAAGCCTACCAGCGAGGCAAGTGCGTGATCGTCGGCAGGGGGGCTCAATGCGTGCTTCAGGCCCGCCGAGATGCATTTCACGTCTTTATCTATGCGCCCTGGGCCGAAAGGGTGGCGCGCATCCAGCGGCGCGTACCGGGCAAGACAAACATTGAGGAACTGATCCGGTCCATGGATCGTCAGCGTGCAGATTACATCCGGACCTACTTTGGGTGCGACTGGATGGATCCGCACCTTTACAACCTCATGGTCTGCTCGGGACTGGGCGAAGACGTGGTGGAATCAACAATCGTCGAAGCCCTCGCGAGCGGGGGTTAGCAGTGCTGCACCCTGTTCACCTGATGAACTGGTAGGACGCGCCGGGAAGCCGGGCAGGACGGTGAACATGAACAGGATCCCTTTAGCATTGGCACTGGGTCTAGTGATGATCGGATGGGGGTGCGGCGGAAATTCAACTTCAGTTACGAATCCCAGCCCTCCTTCGCCGACGCCTCCGGGGCCGAACGCGACTCCCGACGAGCGTGCCGATTATCTGGTCTCGCAGATGACCCAGGACGAGAAGGTGCAGCTCGTGCACGGCGGCTCCACGAGCTCAAACAGCTCGCTGCCGCGAGGCGGGGCGGGATGGGTGCCGGGCATTCCCCGGTTGAACATCCCCGATCTTTATCTGGCTGATGGAAGCGTGGGCGCAGGCAACGGCATCGGGCAAGCGACGGCCCTTCCGTCGTCAATTGCCAGTGCGGCCAGTTGGGACGTGAATGAGGCTTACAAATACGGCAAAGTGATTGGAAGCGACCTCAGCGCCTACGGGATGAACGTCAACCTGGGAGGAAACATCAATCTAATCGGGCGCGAACCTCGCGATGGGCGCACGTTTGAAACGAAGGGTGAGGATCCAATTCTGGCGGGAAAAATCACCGCCGCGCATCTGAAGGCGATCCAGGACCAGTATGTGATCGGGGGCATCAAACATTTTTCACTCAACGATCAAGAGACGGGCCGCACTCAGGCCAACGTCCTGATTGATAATCGCTCGGCGCGCGAAAGCGATCTGCTGGCCTTCGAAATCGGCATCAAAGACTCCAACGTGCAGTCGGTCATGTGCTCGTACAACCTGGTGAACAGCGTCTGGGCCTGCGAGAATCCCTATCTGCTCTCGACCGTTTTGAAAGGCGACTGGACATTTCCTGGCTTCGTCATGTCAGACTGGTGGGCCACTCACAGCACGGCGGCGGCAGCGAATGCCGGCCTCGATCAGGAGCAGCCGAACAACACCTATTTCGGAAGCCTCGGGCAGGCTGTCCAGAGCGGCCAGGTTGCGCAATCGCGCCTCGATAACATGGTCCACCGGATTTTGCGCGCCATGTATGCGGCTGGAGTCTTTGACCATCCTGCTTCGCTGCACGCCGTCGATGTGGCGGGCGACGATGCCATCGCGCAGGAAGCCGAAGAGCAGGGCGCGGTTCTGCTCGAGAACAACGGAGTGCTTCCGCTGAATGGCTCGGTCCTGAGGTCGATCGCCGTCATTGGATCGCATGCCGATATTGCCGTGCTCTCAGGGGGCGGCTCGGCGCAGGTGATTCCCAACGGCGGGGCGGCGCTTACGGAAGGCAATCCGTGCCCTCCTTGCTGGTCGACGGTGATTTGGGACCCGTCTTCGCCGATGAGGGCGATTCAGGCGAAGGCTCCCGCCGCGCAGGTGCAGTTCAACGACGGCACAAATGCCGGCGCGGCGGCGGCGCTGGCGGCTTCCTCCGATGTGGCCATCGTGTTTGTCAGCCAATGGGAGAGCGAGGGCATGGATCTGCCGAGCTTGAGTTTTACCGATGTGATTCATTCGGCGCCGATCGATCAGGATGCTCTGGTGGCGGCAGTGGGGGCGGCCAATCCGCGCACCATTGTGGTGATGGAAAACGGCGGGGCGCAAGTGATGCCGTGGCTCAATCAAGTGGCCGCGGTGCTGGAGGCGTGGTATCCGGGTGAACGCGGCGGGGAAGCGATTGCGAATATTCTCTTCGGCGCCGTCAACCCGTCGGGCAAACTGCCCATCACGTTTCCAGCGAGCGTCAATGACCTGCCTCGCCCTACCATTGCCGCCCCGCCCGACCAGACCACGGTGTTTAACGTCGATTACACCATCGACGGTTTCAATGTCGGATATAAGTGGTTCGATACGAAAAATGTCGCGCCAGAGTTTCCGTTTGGGTTCGGCCTATCTTACACAACCTTCTCGATCTCCAATGCGCAGTTGGCCACCAACCTTTCTTCGAGTAATCCGAATTTCCAAGTGAGTTTCAGTCTGACGAATACAGGATCCGTGGCGGGCGCTGAAGTGGCTCAGGTCTACCTGGGGTTGCCGGCGGCGACGGCCGAGCCCCCGAAACGGCTGGTTGGTTGGCAGAAGGTTCTGCTCCAACCCGGTCAGGCACAGAGCGTCAACATCGAAGTCGATGAGAACGACTCGTCGCATCCCCTGTCTTATTGGGACGTGAATTCAAATTCCTGGCAGGTCGCAAACGGCGATTACTTGGTTTATCTTGGGAACTCGTCCCGCAGTGTCACCCAAGTAGGGACGTTTCACGTCGGGCCATAGGTTGGGATGAGCCCTCCAGATCCAAGTCGTCCTGTGGTGAATCGGTGGCTGATTGCGATCGCGGTCATGTCGAGCGCCATCATGGAGGTGCTGGACACGTCGGTGGTGAATGTCAGCCTGCCGCACATTGCCGGCAGCCTCTCCGCCACGGTGGATGAATCGACCTGGGTGTTGACCTCATACCTGATTGCCAACGCGGTGATTCTGCCCATCAGCGGGTGGCTGGCGAATTTGATCGGACGAAAGCGGCTCCTGCTGACGGTCGTGAGCGGGTTTACAATTTCGAGCGTGCTGTGTGGGCTGGCCCCCAGTTTGGGAGCGCTGATCTTCTTCCGCGTGCTCCAAGGGACGACGGGGGGAGGGCTGCAACCCCTTTCGCAAGCGGTCCTCCTGGAGGAGTTCCCTCCCGAGGAGCGGGGCAAAGCGATGGCGTTCTGGAGCCTCGGTATTATTGCTGCCCCCATCCTGGGGCCGACGTTGGGTGGCTGGATTACGGATACCTACTCCTGGCGCTGGGTGTTTTACATCAACCTGCCGATCGGCATCCTCAGCCTGCTCATGATCTCGCTGTTCCTTTACGACCCTCATTACATCCGCCGCGGGTCGCTGCGCGTGGACTTGTGGGGATTAGGCATGCTGGCCGTCGGCATGGCAGCGTTACAAATCATGCTGGACAAAGGCCAGGAGGAGGACTGGTTCGCTTCGCACTTTATCGTGATGCTGGCCGTGATCGCGGGGGTCATGCTGCCGGCCTTCGTGATCCGCGAGCTCTATATTCCGCAGCCCATCGTGCGTTTTAGGTTGCTGAGGTACCGAAGCTTCGCCGCCGGGATTGTGTTGGTCACGATACTCGGATTTGTTCTGTACGGCAGCCTGGTCCTGCTGCCGCTTTTCATGCAGACGCTCCTCGGGTGGACGGCGGTTACGGCAGGCATCTGGACCAGTCCGCGCGGGGTCGCCACCGCCTTGTGCATGCCGCTGGTGGGTTATCTTCTGGGCAAGGGCTGGGATGCTCGCTGGATGCTGGTCTTTGGGTTTGTCGTAGCCAGCATGGCCTTCTTCGGCTACTCCCACATGAGTCTGGACTCGGGCACCTGGGACATCCTCATGCACCAGATCAACCAGGGAGCCGGCATGGCGTTCGTCTTCGTGCCCTTGACCGTACTCACGATGGACCCTATCCCCAAGGCGGAGACCGGATACGCCACCAGCCTGTACAGCGTGGTGCGCAATATCGGCTCGAGTGTAGGCATTTCGTTCATCACGACGTGGGTGGCGCGGCGGTCACAGTTCCATCAGTCGATTCTGGCTGCTCATATCACAAGCTACGACCTGGGGACCCAACGGTTCCTGGAGCTGGCAAGAGGGCTCTTGTTTCAGCAGGGTTCCGACCGGAGCACGGCGGCTCGCCGGAGCCTCGGCGTGCTTTACGGAATGCTCCAGCAGCAGGCGGCTTTGCTCAGCTTCATCGAAGTTTTCCGGATTATGGGTTTCCTGTTCCTGGCATGCGTTCCCTTCGTGCTGCTCATGAGGAGGGCAAAACAGCGACGTCCGGCTCGCGCCGCCGGTTAACCCCGATCCCGAAGCAGGGCGAATCATGAAAAGCAGCGAGGAGTCTCCCGCTATCAGAAAATCCAAGGCTGTTCTGATTTCGGTTGGTACGACATTTCGAATCCAAAATCCGAAATCAAGGGCCTGCAGCGCTGGTTGCGGGTTAGTTCCTGGTGGTCTTCTTCAAGACGTAGTCGAAGAACCTTTCGGTCGTGTTATCGCTGGAGGTCCATTCGGCGCGGAGCGTCGTCTTCCTTTGCACCTTTCTCAAAGCGGAAAGGAGCGTGCGATTCAATTCCTTTGCACTCGCGCCCTCCATCTCGGCTTCAACCATGAAATCTTCCCCCGCCTTTCTGACCGAGCCCTTGGCAGCCAATTGCTCCAGAGCATGCCGGATGGTCTGAGCATCTGAGCGGCTCACTCGTGCCTTGAGCTTGAAGTTCATCTGGGTCTCCCCTTTTCCGCCCTCTGCGCGATTCCGGCTTCGCGGCCTACCGCTCTGGTGAGCGACGCAGGCGGTGGGCTGCATCCTCGTCGGCGTAGGCCGCCACGATCTCTCCGAAGTAGACACGGTGGAAATCACCGTTGGCGTAGAACTCCTCGCGCACCGCCTCCGCCAGGGTGTCAGGCGCCAGGTCGTTCCGGTGCAGCGTTCGGCACTCATAGTGCACAACGCATTCCTTGATGATCGGTGGCCGCACTTCGCGGCTGGAAATCGGCGTCAAGTGCATTTCTTGAAACTTATCGTGATCTCTCCCCGAGACGGTCCCGCAATGGCTCACCGCCGCTGCCAGCTCCGGAGGGGGCACATTCACCGTAAAATCGCTCACCTGTTCCAGCCGGCTGTAAGTATGGCGCGAGGGCCTTACTAGCACGATGAAAACGGGCCGCGACCAAATGGAGCCCATCGTGCCCCAGCCAATCGTCATGACATTGGGTTTTCCGTCCGTGCCCAAGGTGACCAGCAGCAAGCCGTCCTCTCGCATCCGCTGGATCGTCTGGGCAAATAGATCGGTGTACCGCACCCGTACTTTGGCCATGTGATTTTCACCTCAATCAGGATTCCTGTTTTGAACACCGGGCCACATTAATGTACACCCTGCGCGGCCAGTGGCAAGGCCCTGAAGCATGACGACTGTAGCGCGGGCGGGAAGTCCGCTGTGGCCGGAGCGTCGCGCTCCCGCCTTGGTGCAGTCTCGCACAGGCTAGCTCGCTAGCCGACCATGGAGTGTAGCGCAAGGCTCGGCCTCCAGTCCCGCAGGGCGGGACGGCTTTTCTACTTTCTTGGAAGGATTGGAAAACGCCCCAGGGGGCTGGCGCAGGCCTTCTGAGGCCTGCATCTTTAGATCAAATCCCCTCGGGATGAGATATATTTGCCTTTGCCGTGCCCCTCTATCATCGCCACTATACGCCGGGCCACGAGCAGTTTATCACTACGAGCATCTATCGGCGTGTCCAGTTGTTTCGCAGCGAGCGATTGGCTCGCCACTTCGTCGACGTGCTTCGCGAACGGCGCGCGCAATTGAAATTCGCTTTGATCTTCCCCCCTGCAGGATCATGCCGGAGCATTTCCATGTCCTATTGCGGCCCGAGCCGAGGTCATTCGCTCGCCTCTTGCCACTGATCACTCGCCACTTTTTCTATTGGCCGTGGTCCAGTTGGAGGTCTTATTTTCTGAATGACGCTTCGATCTTGGCGATGGACAGAATGCTGTGATGGAGCCGACGAAACGCGGGTCGCAAAGATCCCCACAAAAACCGTCGGCACGTATGCGCCACCCGCGGTCTCAGTCGCAGAAACCGGTAGGGAGCATCCTTTTCGGCATAGTTTGGACTGGAGGGAAGGGGTTGTAAACGAGGAACCAAGCAGAAAGAAGGTTCAGTATTTACGGTCTAGAACTCGTAAACATAAGATGCTACCTTATGAGCCCTCGTACCTGCGGGTCAGCGTTACGGAATGAGGGCCCGCTGAAAGGACAAAGATTCGCCAATGAACATCACGCTGTCAAACGGCAAGACCATCCCCGTCGAGATGCACAGAGCGAGGATCGTGCAGAAGATCACCCTGCCGCCCGTCGCGCGCAGACTGCAAGCCATCGAGGAAGGTGGCTACAACACTTTCTTGCTTCGAAACAGAGATGTGTTTCTGGACATGCTCACCGATAGTGGCACGAATGCGATGAGCGACAACCAGCTCGCTGCGATGATGGTCGCCGACGACGCCTACGCCGGGAGCGAAAGTTTCTACAAGCTCGCCGCGGCGGTCAAGGACGTCCTGGGCTTCGACTACACCATGCCGGTGCACCAGGGCCGCGCGGCCGAGCATCTGCTGGCCAAGGTCTTCGTCAAGCCCGGCGACGTGGTCCCGATGAACTATCACTTCACCACGACCAAGGCCCATTTCGAGCTGGCGGGCGCAACCGTGCTGGAAATCTACGGCCCGGAGACCCTGAACACCCAGAGCACCGAACTCTTCAAGGGCAATATTGACTTGCGGAGATTCGCCGATGCCATCAAGAAGTACGGCGCCGACAAGATTCCGTTCGTCCGGATGGAGGCGACCACCAACCTGGTGGGCGGCCAGCCTTTTTCCCTCCGCAATCTGCACCAGGTGAAAGAACTCGCAGCCCAGCACCACATCCCGTTGGTCTTTGACGGCAGCCTGATCTCGGAGAACGCCTATTTCATCAAGCAGCGCGAGGAAGGCTACGCCGACAAGTCCATCTCGGAAATCATTCGCGAGATGGCGAGCCTGGCGGACATCTACTATTGTTCGGGGCGCAAGAGCACCTCCGTGCGAGGCGGCATGATCGCCACGAATTCCAAAGACTATTATGACCGCCTGCGCGTCTGGCTGGTGGTGTACGAGGGGTTTCCCACCTACGGCGGCATGTCCATTAAGGAAGTCGACGCGATGGCCGTCGGCCTTCGGGAAATGACCGACTTCAGCGTGGCGGGTAGTGCGCCAGAGTTCATACAGTATTTCGTCGGACGGCTTCTGGAGAACGGAGTCCCGGTGGTTACTCCGGCGGGCGGACTGGCGTGTCATGTGGACGCCGCGCGTTTCCTGGCGCATTTGCCGCAGAGCCAATACCAGGCTGGCGCGCTGGCCGCCGCCATCTACATTGCCTCCGGCGTCAGGAGCATGGAGAGAGGGACCATTTCGATGGACCGGGATGCACAAGGCAACGAGGTGTACGCCGACCTGGAGCTGGCGCGGCTGGCGCTGCCCCGCCGGGTGTTTACGCTGTCGCAGATCGAATATGCGGTGGACCGGCTGACCTGGCTCTACCAGCACCGCCACTTGGTGAAGGGTTTGAGATTCGTGGAAGAGCCGCCGGTGTTGCGGTTCTTCTTCGGAAGGCTGGAAGCCCTGGACAATTGGGGCGCGGAGCTGGCAAAGGCCTTCGAGTCGGATTTCGGACCGCACTGCTGAACTGGGACGGTGGACTCTTCCGTTGTGCTTGGAGTGACCTCGAACACATGGGGGGCATGACGGGCACTGGGAAGAGGCTGGTTCGGTCGGCGGTGATCGAGGATTTCCGGACGCGGTTTCAGAGCGGGTGTGTGGCGCTTCCTATAATCCGCGCAAGGCGCGCGCCAGCCCGCCCGACGTGGCGCAGCAGGGCCTTCTGAGCTTTGTCCGGCGGCTGTGCATATCTCGTCACGGCCCGAAGAGTTGAGTTGTCGCTTGCTGGGTCTGAGTCGGAAAATCCGACCTATGTGAAGCAACTTGCACCATAACGGAAAATGCTTTCCACTCTCGATTCCCAACGAGGTCATTGGGCTCTAATGAAATCAATAACTTCCACCCATCATAAGTTTGGAGCGCCAATTGCAGGTGCCAGAGCGGAAGTCCACCCACCCGATAATAACATAAGCCCGGAGGACGCATGCACAAGACTCGAAATTCGGTTTTGATTCAGGTGGTACTTCTGCTTGTCTTCGGATTTGTGGCAAGCACAACCGCGCGTGCGGAATCGCTTCTCATAAGTCAGGAAAGCCCCTATGGGGGATATGGGTACGGCCTCTACTCCTGGGGTGGAATGACGAACGCCCTGAACTCTGCTTTTGGCGCCAGCAATATCACTGTGGACGGCTCAGACTTGAATAGCCTCAGCTACATGTTAGGGTTTGACAGGCTTTGGGTGACGGCGCGCCAGCCGTATGGCCAAGCGCTTAGCGCGACGGAGATTGCCAACATCGAGGCATATATTGGCACGGGCCGGCGCGTGGTTCTTATTGGTGAGAATGGTGCCTGGTCTAGCTGGAACAACTCGATTCTAAGCACAGTTGGGGGGTACTACAGCGGATATGACACGTCCGACACGCTCACCCCAGTTGTCTTTGACTCTTTGACCGCGGGAGTCAACAGCTTGAACACCATTGCTGACGGCCTTGCGGTTGGCGGCACATCGTTATTCAACGAAAATGTGGCTACACTGTGGGGTACAAACCAGAACACGTTGTCGCTTCTCAGCGTGAATGTGGAGGACGATTACTACGGGAGCGGGGCTGGTAACGTCCGATTCAAGACTAACATGGCGGACTGGCTGGCGGGGAGTTCGGTTCCCGAACCGGCAACGATTACGTTATTGGCGACTGGCCTCGCAGGCGTTTTCAGCTTGCGGAAACGACGCAAGGCTGTTAGGTAGCGATCTTCATCCTAGCGAGACGGGGAGCGACTAGCGCAGTCGCTCCCGCTCCTTATGGGCCGGCAGTTCTGCCTCCTTGGCCCCCGAGGTGACCGTGCGAGGATCGTTAAAGCCATAGCGCAGGGCTCAGTCTCAAAAGCCCTCCGGCTATTCCATTTTGTTCCCAAACAACTCGAGCAACCGCACGCCGCAGCCCAGGCCCCTGCGCTGGGCTCATAGTGCAGCCCTGCGGCGATTCCATTTCCTTCCCAACCAACTCAAACAACCGCAGGCGGGCTGGTGCAGGCCTTCTGAGGCATGCGTCTTTGGATTATCGAGTTTCACATTAGGATTATACTTGCTTCTGCCGTGCCGCTTTACTACCGGCATTACACGCCGGGCCACGAGCAGTTTATCACCACGAGCATCTATCGGCGTGTCCAGTTGTTTCGCCGCGAGCGATGGGCTCGCCACTTCGTCGATGTGCTTCGCGAACTGCGCGCGGAATTGAACTTCGCTTTGATCGTCCCGCCCTGCGGAATCATGCGGGAACATTTCCATGTCCTGCCGCGGCCGCCGGGAGGCTAGCTCGCTAGCCGACCATGGAGTGGTGCGCAAGGCTCAGCCTTCAAGGACAAGACTGCCCTGCGCCTACGACGATGACCTATGACCACGTTGACTGAGGCGCTCACGGGCGGGCTTCGTAAACTATGTTGAAGGGGGTTTCCGTGGCTCGCCGAAAACGGCTGAACCCGGCGGAAGTGATCACTCGTCGGATATTGGCTTCTCCGGCTTGCGCGCCCAGGCACAGTCCCACTTCCTGGGACCGGGAGCACGGCGTGCAGAGCAGGGTCGAGAACGAATAGTAAACTCGGCCCACAGGATTGAGGTTATCTTTCAGGGCGTCGTTGGCAAACGGCTCGACGATCATCCAAGTGCCATCTTTACCCAGTGACTGCCGGACGTGCTTGGCGGCTCCGATCGGGTCGCCCATATCGTGCAAACAGTCGAAGACGGCCACGAAGTCGTAGTCCTTTCCGGGAAACTCCTTGGCCTTGGCCACGTCGAAGGTGACGCGGTCCGCCACACCTTCACGCCGGGCGGATTCACGGGCCGCTTCGATCGATTTATCATGATAGTCGAATCCGAAGAAGTAGGATTTAGGGAACGCTTTCGCCATCAACAACGTGGAAGCGCCTTTCCCGCAGCCCACGTCGGCGACCCGCGCTCCCGCCTCCAGCTTCTGCTTGACATCGTGGAGCGCGGGAATCCACGTGGTCACCAGGTTGGCGGCATAACCTGGACGGAAGAACTTCTCGCAGCCGTGAAACACGCCGTCATCATGTTCGTGCCAGCCCATGCCGGCGCCGGTGCGAAAAGAGTCGGCGATCCGCGGAACCGCGGCCAGCGATCCCAGGGCGAGTTGGAAGGCTCCGGGAAGGTAGGCCGGGCTGTCTTCTTGCGCCAGCGCAAAAGCCTGTTCCTCAGTCAAGCTGAACTGGTTGGCCTTCGCATCGTAGGTGACGTAGCCGCCCGCCGCTTGCGAGGAGAGCCACTCCCGCACATAGCGTTCGTCGGTTTGGGTCTTGGCGGCCAGTTCAGCGGAGCTGAGCGGCCCGGCAGCGAGGGCCTTGTACAATCCGAGTCGCTCCCCAATCACCACCATCCCCGCCCCGACAGCGGCGCCGAGATCGCCAACGAACTGGCCGAGGAAAGCATTCAGTTTGTTCATGTCAATTGCCATCGAAGTCCTCCGTCAGATTGAATCCCCGCTTCCGCCGAGAGTGCTATGGCCAGTGGCTTGCAACACACCAGCCATTCTGGTGGACTCTCGGAACCCGCGGTTAGAATTTGAACGCCTACGAAAGATCAGATCTGCAGGTCGAATTCTAGTTCGACGCCACGCGGTTTGTCAATCTTGTTGTGCGTCTTATGTCAAAGCTCGTTAGAAATGTCCCTACTTTTGGTTTTTGTTTCTGGTTTTGCTTGTTTGGTTTTCGTTCTGCTTTGGCTCGCCACTTCGTCGACGCGCTTCGAGAACTGCGCGCCGAATTGAAATTCGCCCTGATCGTCCCGCCCTGCGGGATCATGCCGGAACATTTCCATGTCCTGCTGCGGCCCGAGCCGAGGTCATTCGCTCGCCACTTGCCACGGATCACTCGCCACTGCTTTGTTGGCCGTGGCCCAGTTGGCGATTCTACTATCCCGCCGATGCTTCCCTTCTGGCCATGGATCGATAGCAAGGACGCTCCCCACCCATGGTCGCAGGCCTCAGAAGGCTTGCGCCAGCCCCCGAGACTTGTGTCGGGCGTCACAGCATGGGGCGCGCCACTATGATGTGATATGCTGGGTTTTGTTTATGGGTTTTGACAGCATTCTCAACATCGTTTGGGCGCTTGTAGGTGTCGTGGCTCTCACCGCACTGGCGGTGTCGGAGCGGCGACGCGATGCGACCTCTTTGTGGTCGCGCTGCCAGCGGGGCATTGCCGTCGCAATCGTGGCAGTTGTACTTTTCCCCTGCATCTCTGCCAGCGACGACCTGATCTGCCTCGAGCAACTGCACTTTGCCTATGCCAATCATCATGGCTTTGCCGCTCCCAATCCCAGTGGATCCAACCACGGACCCAGGCCAGACTTGGCTGCGCTGCTTGGATCGCTTGAAAACTTCCAGATTTCGACGGTCTCTCCTCTTTTCACCACGATTTATTTCTACGATTGTGTCAGACCGCAGACCATCCAGGGCTGTGAACGACCGCTGCCCGCTCGCGCAGAGCGTGGACCTCCTCAGGCCACCTCTTCCTTGTAGACGGCAAGGCTAGGGCGACCGGCGACAGGTGGCACGCACTCAACGGCGTGATCTTCTTATCCCCTTCCCGCAAGCCACTAGCCACTACGTCTCAGGCCTCCCCGGAGGTTGTTCGATGCGGAATTTCAGATGGCCGCGGCGCCAGGCGCTGATGCTGCCGGGCGGCGCCGTCACGGCGGTGCTTCTATACACCGCTGACCTTTACGCCCAATCGCAGGCCGTGATGAAAATCGACCTGGAGCGCGCCATTCAAATCGCGCTTGGGCACAATCACGCCTTGAAGGCGGCGCAAACCCAGATTGATCAGAGCAAGGCAGAAGAAATCGCGGCCGCGATCAGGCCCAACCCTGTATTCACTTACGACGATCCGTTCATCCCGATCTTCAGCCCGGACCAGTTCACCGCCGATACTCTGAACAACGTTCCGAATTCGACAGGTGCGTGGCCTGGACTTACGAGCGGGGCCGAAAACGGCTTTAAAAGCTCCAGACCGCGACCGATGCGGCCGCGGCCGGAGCGGGGCGCTGGAGACGAGGCAGCGGCATGGGGGCACGAGCATACGAGGTCGTGGGAATACTGGCGGCGACAGTTGTGGCGGCCGCGGCATTGACGATTGTGGGGCTGGCGCTGGCGCTGCTGGTCCGACGGCTGCTTGGGCGGCGCAGCGACGGCAACGGGGACGAGCCCCAGGACCACTACTGCCCCAGATGCGGACAGCCCGCAGCAATGATGGGGCAAGCGATGCATTGCCCGGAGTGTGGACTGATCCCCCCCGATGAGGACGGGAACGAAGGGGCGACGGGAAATGACACTAGTTGAATCCTCGGCCTGCGGTTTTTCGACCCTGCCATCCCGCAGGGCGGGACTTTCACCTTCTGATCCGCCCCGAGGCGAGGTCATTCGCTCGCCACTTGCCACTGATCACTCGCCACTGGCTTGTTGGCCGTGGTCCAGTTCGGCATTCTACGATCGCGCCGATGCTTCCCTTCTGGCCATGGATCGGCAGGCTTTCTTCCACCCCATGGTGGCAAGCCTAGGGAGGGCTACGCCAGCCCGCTAATCTTGGGAAAGAAGAGTGCGCCCCTCGAGTTGCGGCCGTCGTTCTAACGAGATTTAACAGGCCAAGGCGCGCTGGAGTTGTCGATATCATTGCCCGCGAAGAGGAACAGGCGGGCGCTTCGATTCGTGGTGAATCTATGGAGTCTTGTGCAGAGCCTCCAAGAGTTTGATTGCGGTTCCAGTTCCGGGATCGTCCCACTCGAACCTAACGAAGCTCGCGACACCGGTCTGTGGATTTGTAGCCATTCCCTGACTTCCTACGTGCGACGGAGCGGCGTTGCCTGGGTTGCCTTGCGGTATGAATTTAACTTGGCTAACAGCTTTCGTTTGGATGTCGATGAGCTTTTCGAAATCCTCGGGCTTTACTTCGGATATCACCAAGGTGAAATGCGCCATATTTCCTCCATGTGCTTGAATGATGTTGTGTTGGCTAGCCCAGCGCTGCACCCCTACGTTTCCGCCGGTGTGCCTCTGTTGCCCGGCGTCGCGCGCTGTTTGGTTGCTTCGACTCCGGCTTCATCTTGTGCAGGTCCGAGATCACTCCATCGGACCTGAGCGGGTAGAGTGAAAGCTTCCTTTCCAACCTGGACACCAATTCACCCTGCTTTCTTCTTTTTCTTTTCCCTGCCTAGCGGTGTAAGTTCCTTTGCGTCCCACACGTTCCCCATGCGGGTAATCCTCGCCATGCACGGCCCACGGTGCTTGCGAAGTACAGTTTCAATTTCCCTCCGGGCGCTTATTATAGCCTGTGCCCACACTTCTGAGGCGGGATTGTTTGAGGAGAGGAAAAAGATTCTAACTTTGTGCTCTCCAATGACCCTCATTTTCCGCTCGTCCCTAAGTATGTTCGTGTCTGGCGTAATCGCAATCCACTTTCGCTTTCCACAGGCCTCCAGCCAAACCTCATCTTCCTCGTCTCGACGAAAGTGTTCATCGTGTACTTCGATTATAAAATTCCTAGCGCGTAGCAGGTCGGCAAGCTTTTCCTTTCCCAGACTGCGGTCCAGAAAAAAGATGTGGATTTCAAGCTGCTGGGGCGTATCGGATGGCTTCTTCAATCTGACCTTTGTCTAGGCCGTAGTCTTGTGCTAATTCATCAACTCCCTCGCCAGACCTGAACCTCCCGGCGAGGATCGTAGTAATGATGCCAGTGCCATAGACTATCGGGCGACCGGAGGAAATCCTGGGATCAATCACGATTACTTTCGGGGGTTCCTCTTCGTCGCGGCGTCTTATCCAGTCCATTCGCAAGGGGAAAAGACGAAGCGGGAGGCCAGAGCGATCCCGCTCTATTCTCTTAAGGTACATGTCAAGCACAGGCCCAATGCCAAGCTGTCCGTATCGGGACACGTCAATGTAGCCCTCTATTTTTCTGACAAACAGATCCTTCCCGTCCGTATAAAATTCTTCAGTTAAGAGTGGATGTTTGGAAGGGTATTCACGCGCAATGTAGTTCATCGCATGGCGCACAGCCACCAGCGGAACGTTGTGCTTTTTACGGGTCGCCAGAAGAATATGAGCTTCCACTAGGTTGAAAAAGGAAAGATATCCTGGCGCGGGGAGCTCGATCAGCGGCCTGAATAAGCGCGTGCCATGTTTACTTGGATATTTTCGCCCTCTCGTCCAAGTCTTGAGGGTCGCTAGTTTTACTCCCAGGTATAGCGACGCTTCCGTAATCCCGTATCGCGGCAGCTCCCGGTCGTCGTGTCCATTTCTGCGAGAGCGCGGCACTTTCAATGGCGGCGCCTTAAAAGGACGGAAAGAAAAATCTACGCTAGCCACGGCTGGCCTCCTCGTGCTATATTGCGAGCTAGTCGGAGGCAAACTTCGGCTTGGCAGCGCAGGCCGATTGATTCCGGTGCCCTCTTCACCGAAGTCAACTTGGTTTCTCCGCGAACTAAAGGATCAGTTGTACAGGCCGTGCTGGTTCACGGCCTTTTGTTTTTGTGAGCCTCATGCCCTCGCGCATGAGTCCCGGTATGCCGGGCGCCTTCCCTCGGCGCCTCCAACGGCGACTGACGCTCGCTCACCTTCCGTAATCTCGCGGGCATCGTACCTGAAATCGAACTGAGAAAGATAGCGGCGCAAGTCCTGCCTTCCGACGTGATGGTACACCCCAACCATGCCCCGTTTCAAGAGAGAAAAGAAACCCCTGACCGTGTTGGTGTGAACCTTCGCTTCGCCTTCCTCCCCCGAGTAAATCTTCAGGCAGGCTGGCGCAGGCCTTCTGAGGCCTGCGTCCTTGGTTTATCGAGTTCCACATTAGGATTATACCTGCTTCTGCCATGCCGCTTTACCACCGGCGCTGTACGCCGGGCCACGAGCAGTTTATCACCACGAGCACCTGCCGGCGTGTGGCGTTGTTTCGCGGCAAGCGACTGGCTCGCCACTTTGTCGACGTGCTTCGCGAACTGCGCGCGGAATTGAAATTCGCGCTGATTGGTTGGGTGCTGATCCCGCAGGGCGGGACTTTCACCTTCTGATCCGCCCCGACGCGAGGTCATTCGCTCGCCACTCTCTCCCGCCGCCACCGCGACCAGTCTCCTGTCCCGTCTGATTCTTGCCAATGCCAAGGCAAAGCGACAGCTCCGCTGTCGCAGTCCAAGGCGCCTGCGGCGCTTTCATGGGTTGCGGGCGAAGCCCGCCGTGGAGTGCGGTAGCGGCAGCTACCGCCTTCAAGGGCTCAGTGGAGCTATTTGCTCGATGCTAACTTCGGGATTGGGGTGTATACTGCATCGAGGACCGAAATGCCCGCCGGTCGTGGGGGTGCGCCTCGATGAGGGAAACCCACCGAACGTTTTGCGGTCTCTGCCATCCACGTTGTGGTGCTCGCCTCGTGATCGAAGACGGGCGAGCGATTAAGGTCGAAGGCGACGCGGAGCATCCTATCTCTCGCGGGCGGCTCTGTGCGCGAGGCCGACTGCTTGTCGATCACCTCTATCACCCCTCCCGCCTCAATTATCCCTTGAAGCGCGTGGGCGCGCGCGGCGCCAATGAGTGGCAGCGCCTCTCCTGGGATCAGGCGCTCGATGAGGTGGCTGAGCGGCTGGCATCGCTGCGCGATCATTACGGCGCGGAAACTCTCTCCTTCACCCACGGTACCCACCGGACGTACCACTGGGACGGCCGGCGCTTCTTCAATCTCTTCGGCTCGCCCAACCTGTGCGGCGCGAACAACATTTGCATGTGTCCCACCCAAGCGGTCGAATACGCCACTTACGGAGGGTTTGTCTCCGGGGATATGAGGCGAACGAAATGCCTGGTGGTGTGGGGGAAAGCCCTTTCGCAAAGCGACCCGATCCTCGGCTTTCCTGAAGTTGTGGCCGCGAAAAAGAACGGCGCGAAGCTCATTGTGGTGGACCCGCGGCGCACGCGCGAGGCGCAACTGGCGGACTTTTGGCTGCCGATCCGGCCCGGCACCGATGTGGCGCTGATGCTGGGCTGGCTGCGGCTGATGATCGAGGAGGGCTGGTACGACCGGGAGTTTGTGGAGCGCTGGACGGTGGGCTTTGACGATTTGCGGGTGGCGGCCGCCTCCTACACGCCGGAGAAGGTCTCGGCCATCACCTGGCTTTCGCCTGACAAGATCTGCGAGTCGGCGCGCTGCTACGCCACGACCAAACCCGCGGTAATCACCTGGGGCTTTGGTCTCGACAAGCAAGGGGTCAACGCGACTCAAGCGGCTCGGGCGCGATGTCTGCTCCGCGCTCTCTCCGGCAACTTGGATGTGCCCGGAGGGGAGCTCTTGGGACGAGTGGATCCCGTGGGAAAGATCGTCGGCCAGGATGTGCTGGAGTTCAATGAAGCCCTGCCTCCCAAGCAGCGAGCGAAACAGCTGGGGGTGGATGAATATCCCTTTTTCGGTTTTCCCGGCTGGGAACGCAACGTGGCTGCAAACCGCCGCCTGCCCGCGGGCTATATTGCTCTGCCTTCCGCAGACATGACCTGCGTGGCCCACGAGCGGGCCGTCTTCGAGGCCATCTTCACCGGCCGGCCCTATCTGGTGACGGCGATGATCTCTCTCGCCAGCAATCCCTTGCTGACTCTTCCCAACGTGCGGCGGACGCGCGCCGCATTGAAGGCCCTGCAACTTTACGTCGTCATGGATTATTACCTCACGCCATCGGCGGCGCTGGCCGACTACGTGTTTCCCGCGGCTTCGACAGTCGAGCGGACCGAGTTGTGGCTGACCCCAAGTTTCTGCGTGGCCTGTCCCAAGGGGATTGGACCCCTCTACGAGCGGCGCGACGATTACCAGTTCTGGCGAGGTTTGGCAGTGCGCTTGGGACAAGCTGAACACTGGCCCTGGCAAACGGTGGAGGAGGTGTGGAATTATCGGCTTGCCCCCGTCGGCCTCACCTTTGAAGAACTGCTGGCGCGGAACGGCCTGTTCGGGCAGCGCGAGTACCGGCGATACGAACGCTTCGGGTTCGGCACACCGTCGGGGAAAGTGGAACTCCGCTCGAGCACCTTCGAGGCTTTGGGATGCGCGCCCGTTCCCGTCTATCGCGAGCCTGCCCACAGTCCTGCCGCCGACGCTGATTTGGCGCGAGAGTACCCGTTGGTGCTGATCACCGGCAGCCGGTTCATGCCCATGTACCACTCCGAACAGCGGCAAATAGCAGCGGCGCGGGCGCGGGTGCCCGATCCGCGTGTCTCGCTCCACCCCGATACGGCGTCGGCGCTGGGGCTCCGGGAGGGCGCCTGGGCCTCGGTGGTCACACCCTTGGGGCAAATCCGTCTGCGCACGCACCTCACGGCTGCCATCGATCCCCGGATGGCCGATGTCGAGCACGGCTGGTGGTTCCCTGAGCGCTCGGCCGCGGAGCCGGAATTGTTCGGCGTCTTCGAATCCTACGCCAACGTGCTCTGCCCCGACGCCGCAAAGTTCTGTAGCCCGGAAATTGGCAGTTGGCCCCATACCGCTTTGCTCTGCCGAGTGGAACGCGCGGCAGTGTCCTAATTTGATTGCGCCGCTCGGAATGACGTCATCCCCGGGAATCTGTCATCCCGATTCCGCGAAGCGGGAGAGGGATCTCGCCCTGATGCTTTGAGTGGACAACACTAGTGCCGTTCCAACTTTCTTGGGCAAACAGTTTTCAGCCACTCAGAGAGTCTCTCCGGAAGACGTAGGTGCAATACATAGGCGTAACAAGTTGGAACGGCACTGGCAGAGCGAGATTCTTCGTCGCTGCCGCTCCTCAGAATTACAGCCCTTCGTGTCGGGATGACGTCATTCCCGGGAATCTGTCATCCCGATTCCGCGAAGCGGGAGAGGGATCTCGCCCTGATGCTTTGAGTGGACACCACTACCAGAGCGAGATTCTTCGTCGCTGCCGCTCCTCAGAATGACAGCCCTTCGTGTACGGGGATGAATCCAAATTAGGACATCACCGGAACGCACGGCTACGCCAGCGGCGTAACCCTACGGAGGTTTGCAAAAGCCACATTCATCTTCTGTCAGGGCGCTCTCTGAGCGCCGAAAGCCCGGCGGGCGGGCCGCCCCGCCGGTTTCATCCAGGTCAGCCCCGGCGCAAGTTGCGTGGGCATCCCGTTTTTTGGACTCGTATGACACCCAGTTTGCCCGAAGATGACGTGCGAGAGATACGGGGCGTTGCCGATCGGTGGACGGCGGCCGTTGAGGCTGGAGACGTCGAACGACTCGGACGGCTCATGACGGATGATATCGTCATCATCCACGGAAATGGGCGGCTGGTTCGTGGAAAAGAAGCGGTCATGAACGACTTTGCCCGGTCGTTGAGAGACTTTTCCGTCCAACAGACCGTGGAGTCCGAAGAAACGATTGTCGCCGGCGAGTGGGCATTTGATCGCGCCACAGTCCACACCACCATCAGCTCTTCGAGCAGCGGCGACACCAAGAAGTTCGATTCCAGAACGGTGACAATTCTGCGGAAACAGAGTGGTTGTGGGTGGTGCGTGGCAAGGGTAATTGGCGTTGTATATCAACAGCACTGAATTGCGGCGCGCTATCAACAGCAATGAATTGCGACGCGCTGGCAACAGCAATAAATTGCGACGCGCTGGCCAAATACCGTCCAGCGCGGAACCACTTCACTTCCCCATGCGCCATCCTGCCGCCCCGTTGGCGCTCCGTCCGGCGAGCAAGCCCCGGCGCGTTGGGGCAACCTCAGGCCCGGATATCACTGCGGCGCTGATCGCCAAGACCAGGCACCTAACCGCGCTTTGATTGATAAACCGTCCGGACGGTTTATGATGTAAGGCTGATCGTGGCTGGGGTGGGGAGCAGGGCAGGAAGGGGGTCAACTATCGTACTCATGATATAATAACTAATCGTGTCCACATGCGCCGCAACGGGCCTCCGAATGTAACTATTGAAACTTTTGGAACTATTGAAACTAATTTTTCTATCTGACGCAAATAATAAACTTGCGCGAAAATAAAATTTGCAGAAATTTGCGATTTTGGGAAAAGTGTGGCATTTTACCCCACCGATTCCATTTTTTGTAGAGCCTAAAATTTATTGTAGAACTCAAAATCTTGCGCAGGCCAATACCTTCTCCAAGCTCCTGAGCCGCGCCACGGACGTCGAACCAGAGTGCCACTGATCGTCAGCCGCCGGCCATGTTCGTCGCGCTTGCCTCGGAAGAAAGTGCTTGTACTCGGCGTCGGCTTCGGATAGATTCACGCCACGGGTTCGGATACTCTTGTTCCACTTGCAAGAATTGTGCTGCTTGCTCGACCGTGGAATCGCGCCGTCTTTATCTCCGCGATGCTCGTGAAAGATTTCAACGAGGAGAACCATCATGAACGATATACCAAGAACGGCCTGGGTTTGGTACATGGACTGTTTGGCCATCGTACTCCTGGCGAGCTTCGGCTTGGCACAGACGCCTCGCGCTTCGGCGCAGACTCGGAGTGCATCGGCATCACGACCATCGCCATCCGTGAATTCCCAGAATCCACCGTCGCCCGAGGCCGGCGCGCCTGCCAGCCCGACTTTCGAGTTGACGAGCACGCTGGCGGGTCACACGGATCCGATCTCGAGCATTGCATTCAGTCCCGACGGGAGGTATCTGGCCTCCGCAGGGTGGGACAAAAGGCTCGTCCTCTGGGACGTGGCGACTGGCCGCGAAGTGCGCACTCTCGTGGGTCACGAGCGGCAAGTCCTCGCCGTGGCTTTCAGTCCTGACAGCCGCTTGATCGCGTCGGGAGCCCAAGATTACACGGCCCGGCTCTGGGATGTTGCCACCGGGCGTGAAGTCCGCATGGTGTACGGCGGCGGCGACTTTGTGTGGACGGTGGCTTTCAGCCCGGATGGGACCCAGTTTGTCACCGGGAGTGGAAGTGTAATCCGATTATGGGACGTGGCGACAGGCCACTTGGTGAAGACCATGAAAGGCGCGACGAACTTTGTCCGTTGCCTGGCCTACGCACCCGATGGAAAGACGTTAGCGGCGGGAAATCACGACAAGGCGATTGAGCTCTGGGACGTGGCGGAAGGCCGGGCCGTACGCACCCTGACGGGCCACACGGACGGAGTGGAAGCGGTAGCGTTCAGCCCCGACGGGCGATACCTGGCCTCGGCGAGCCGCGACAAGACGCTGAAGTTGTGGGAGGTGGCGACCGGCAACCTGGTGACGACGCTGGAAGGTCACACGCAGGAATGCAATGCGGTAGCTTTCAGCCGCGACGGACGCACCCTGGCCTCGAGCAGCAACGACATGACGGTGCGTCTGTGGGACGTCGCCAGCGGCAAGGAACTCGACACGATCAGAGCCCACAAGCTGAATGTGAGTTCGGTGGCGTTCAGTCCGGACGGCGGCATGCTGGCCTCGGGAAGTTGGGACAAGACGGTGAATTTGTGGGACGCGGCGACGAGGAAACTGGCGCGCACGCTGAGTGGGCATACGGACGGCATCCTCAGCGTCGCGTTCAGTCCTGACGGGCGATACTTGGCCTCGTCGAGTCACGACTGGACCATCCGGTTGTGGGACGCGTCCAGCAGCGCCGAGGTGCGGACCTTTTCCGGGCACAAATACGACGTGAATTCCATCGCCTTCAGTGCGGATGGAAAATACCTGGCCTCCGCCAGCGGCGATAAGATGGTGAAGCTCTGGGACATTGCCAGCGGCAACGAAATCCGCAATTTCCGGGGTCATACGCTGGACGTGAATTCGGTGGCGTTTAGTCCCGACGGCCGTTATCTTGCTTCGGCGGCGGCGGACAAGACCATTCGATTGTGGGAAGCCGCGACGGGGCGCGTCGTTCGCACATTGACGGGCCACACGAATAGCGTGGAATCCATCACTTTCAGTCCTGACGGTCGGTCATTGGCCTCCGGCAGCCAGGACCGCACCACCAGACTCTGGGACGTCAGCACCGGTCGAGTTTCGCGCATCCTGAGCGGTCACCGCGACGCAGTGATGTTTGTCGTCTTCAGCCCTGATGGCCACACGCTGGCCTCGGCCAGCCGGGATCATACGATCCGACTTTGGAATGTGGCGACGGGGCGCGTCCTAAACACCCTGACCGGGCACACCAGCACGGTGTTTTCCCTCGCCTTCAGCCCTGACGGAAAGTACCTCGCTTCCGGCAGCCAAGACGAGACCATCAAGATCTGGGAGGTGAAATCAGGGCTTCAGACGAGCACGCTGAAAGGGCATCTGGAAGCCGTCACCACCGTGGCCTTCAGTCCAGACGGTCATTATCTCGCCTCGGGCAGTTTTGACCGAACGGTTAAACTCTGGCGGCGCGAAGACGCTGTCAGCGGCGGGGCGACGGCCGGACCCGCTGGAAAGTGAACGTAGCTCCGGGGCGCGCATCACCGAAAGCAGAAGGGAGTAGGCACAAGGCAGCAGAAAAACCTGAGAGCTGTCGCCGCCCTCTGGTTGCTGCTTTCTTCCTACCGCCTTCTGCCTACTGGTTCGGTGCCTGACTCCTACCCCTCCCGAATTGAAACCTGGCTTACGTCTCTCCATGTGATCCGTCAGGCTGAAGAAGCGTCTCACCGGTTCAAGGCTACGCTGCGATTGACCGCTAGGGAATAAAGCGAGTAAGATGTCGACATCTGGATTCCTTAGAAGAGGTCGTCATCATGAGAGTTCACTTCCGCGTCCTCACACTTATCTCATTCCTGTGTCTCTCGCCGCTATCACTGTTCGCCCAGAGGGGTACAAATATTTCCGGAGACCCCGGTCAGCCAGGTTCCGCCAATTACGACATTACTGCCGCCCTGCAAAAACATTGGATCGTTGCCGGCAAGGTTGTGACGGTCACAGGTGATCCGATCAAGGGGGCGAAGGTCGAGGTGGCGCCCATGGCCGCGTCGGGCGAATTCCATAGTCTCGTGACAAACTTTCCCGGCGAGTTCCAGACGGAGTATTGGTTAAACTCACAATATGTCAAGCAACTCAGCGTGGCCATTACCGTCACCAAGAAAGGTTATCAGAAGGCACGCGTGCTGGCTGATTTGGGCGATGCCGAGAAGCCCAGGGCCTTTCTCATAACCCTCCGCGATCTCACTGAAGACCCCAACTTGCTCTCGCAGGCCGATCTGATTGCAGCGCTGGCGCCGAAGCTGAGAGAGCTGAGCTCCGCGGATGGCCTGTCTTCTAAAAGCACGCAGGACTACGAGCGTGGTGTGGAGGAGTTTCTCAACAAGAAGCATTCCGACCGGGCCGTGCCGTTCTTCACCAAGGTCATCAGCCGCGACCCGTCCTGCGCCGCGTGCCGCACGATGATGGGTTTGGCGGAACTCGATTACGGCGACTGGGACGGCGCGCAGGTCAACTTTGACGAAGCGGTCAAGGCCATCCAGGCGGATCGAAAACTCGGACGCCCCGAGCCTTTCGTCGCCTACGGCGTGATGCACAGTTGGCGGCACGATCCTGAGAAGGCTGCGCCATTCTTCATGGAAGCCCTCAAGTATCCGCCGCAGGAACCCTTGGCGTATCAGGAACTCGGGCGCTCGGAGCTGCTGCTGCAAAACTGGGCCAACGCTGCTCCCTACCTTAACAAGGCTCTCGAGATAGGCGCAAAACCGGAGGCTCGGCTGATGCTCGTCGAAGCCCTGTTGAACGCAGGCTCTGCCGAAGAAGCGAACAAAGAAATGACCCGTTATCTCGGTGGAAAAGACGTAAAGCAGATGCCGCTTCGAGTCCGCCAGCTTTGGGCTCAGGTCCAGGAGAAAAAGAAAGTGGAGGTAGCCTATGCCGAGGTAGGTTCGGGTAGAAAAGTTGCGGCCATCGATTATCTTCGTCACCCGCCGCCCGAGCTGAAGGGCATCGAGCCGGCCCAGGATCAGAAAGAGCTGGACTCTATCCTCAAAGCCGCGGGCAAAAACGTTGCCGCGTTTTTTCAGAATTTCCCCAACACCAGCGCTCTTGAGCAGATCCACCAGGAGAAGCTGCGCCACAAAAGCAACAAGGTGACCGGCTCACAGAATCAAGAATTCCATTACATCTGCATCGTTTCGACGGAGTCCTTCGGGCCAGGATTCAGCGAATACCGCGCCGATCTGTCGGGAGAAAAGGGCCAACCGCATGGCTTGCAGGAAGGATTCATGCTCACTAATGGATTTGCATCCGCTTCCCTCGTTTTCCATCCTGCCTATCAATCGCAATCGACGTTTCGTTACTTGGGACGCCAGAAAATCGAGGGCCGGGACGCGTTCGTCCTCGCCTTTGCTCAGCAGCCGGGGAGAGCGCGGATGAACGGAAACTTCAAATCCGGCCAGGTGAGTATGCCGACGTTCTCCCAAGGCCTGGCCTGGATTGACGCTTCGAGCTATCAGATCCTCCGCCTGCGCACCGACCTGCTGACGCCTTTGCCGGAGGTCCGGCTGGAGCGAGAAACGACGGAAATCGATTACAACGAAGTCCACTTTAAGACCATCGACCAGGCATTCTGGCTGCCGCGCGCCGTCACCGTCACGGTGGGATGGAACGGCAAGAATCTGCGGAATGCGCACCAATACTCAGACTTCAAGCTCTTTAATGTGGCGTCCTCACAGCGGATCGGTAAACCAAAAGAAGAAGCCTCCAAGGATGCAACTGGCCCCGGAGCGCCACTCTAAGGCATTGCGTGATTGGGTGATCGGGCGATGGCGCGATTGAAGCACGTCCCGATCGCACCATCACCCAATCGCCGGCTCACTCAATTTTTTTGAATTTTTCTCTTGACAAGCCCAAAAAACCCGTGGTATTTCATTGGCCAGTTTGGCGGCCTGTTCAATTTGCGTAATCGGGTAGCTGGGAACAATCTGCTCAACTGAGCAAGACGCACGTGTGTCGGGCGTCGTATGTTGACTTTGCCGAATGCGGGTCTAGCATCTTCAGGCATTCCAAAACCCAGGAGGAGGGCCGCCGTGAAACGACTTCTCGCTTATGGATTATTTTCCGCATTGCTGTATTGTTGCCTCGCGCCAGCATCAATGTGGGCGCAAGGCGGCGCCACAACCGGGATTGTGGCCGGGGACGTGACGGACCAGACCGGAGCCGCAGTAGCGGGCGCCGAAGTGACGCTGACCGATACGGCCACGAAAGCCTATCATACCCAGCCCACCAACACCGTCGGCCGATACATCTTCGCCAGCGTCAATCCGGGCACTTACGACATCAAGGTGACGCTGAAGGGATTTCGGGTATCCGCTGTGACGGGGCAGCAAGTTATCGTCGGCCAAACGCTCACCGTGAACGTCTCGCTGGAAGTGGGCGCTACTACGCAGACGGTGGAAGTGAAAGCCACGCCGGGCGCGGAGCTTCAAACGATGAACTCCACCATCGGAAGCACGCTGGGCGGCTCCACGCTGCTCTCGCTTCCCAACGTTAACCGCGACGCCACCACACTCCTCGTCTTCCAGCCCATGACCGCCCCCACTTTCCACGGGACAGAGGGCAACACCACGGGGGGGCAGGTGGCTGGCTCGATGAGCGACCAGAACACCTTTACCCTCGATGGCGGGAACGCCACCGACGACCTGGCGGGCGACAATAACTATATAGCCCCCAACCGCGGCTACGCAGGTCCCCAGGCCGCCATCCCCACGCCCGTGGAAAGCATCGAGGAATTCAAAGTCGCCACCAACAATCAGACCGCCGATTTCAGCGCCTCCGCCGGCGGCCAGGTGATGCTGGTGACCAAGCGCGGTACTAACACCTTCCATGGCTCGGCGTATGATTATTTCCAGGCGGACTGGCTGAACGCCGCCGGCTGGGATCTCAATTCAACTTATAACGCCCACCTTACACCAGTGAAGCAGCACCAGAACCGCTTTGGGGGCAGCGTCGGCGGACCCATGCTGCCAAGTATGGCGGGCGGAAAGACCTACTTCTATTTCAACTTCGAAGGCAGGCGGTACCCGTACGCGAACGGCAAGTATGAAAGGATTGTACCTTCCGACACGTTGCGGCAGGGGATCATCGAACTCAGAGATACCTCGTCACCGGCCAACTGGATTCCATACAACCTCAAGACTTCCATGCAATGCGGGACGGCAGGCAACGCGGCTTGCGACCCGCGCGGCATCGGGTTGAACCCGGTGGTCTCCCAGTTGTGGAGCACCTACATGCCGGAGCCGAACGATTGTGACAATTACGGCGACCACCACAACACTTGCGGCTATTACAGTTCTCTGAAGCTCCCCATAAAAGATGACTTCGCGGTCGTGCGCTTCGATCACGATTTTGGCGCCAAGTGGCGCTTCAACACCAGCTACCGGTACTACAAGCTGGACGATCCCTCCACCAATCAGGTGGATATCGGAGGGATACTCAAGGGCGACACGAAAGGCGTGCTGGCGTCGGGGTCCTCCAACCCCCAGCAGCCACGCTACATCGTGGCGGGGATGACCGGAACCCTTACCCCAACCCTGACCAACGATTTCCACATCAGCTATCTGCGGAACGATTGGAACTGGATTCGCGCTGGGGCTCCCGTCGGCCAATTAGGCATCCCGGGCGGACTCGAGGTTGAAACCACCACCGGCGAATCTACCGGAGGCGGGAACCTCCTCGCTCCCATGAACTTTGACACCCAGAGCGCCCGTTTCCGCACCTGGGACGGGCACGACTGGAACTACTCTGACACCCTGGGCTGGCTGAAGGGGAAGCACTTCATGCAATTCGGCGGCAACATCCTGCACTGGTGGGACGACCACGTCCGGGACGACAACGTGACGGGGTCCCTCAGCGAGTTGGTCTATCAGATCAACAAGGGCACGGGTCTGTTTATGAGCACGGCGTACCAGCCGATGCACTGCACCGCGGACGGCCAGACGAACTGCCTCAACACCACCTACGCCAGCACTTGGAACAATCTTTATGCGATGACGCTGGGCTTCGTGGGTACTGCCCAGCAACTGATCGTGCGGGGCGGGAGTAACTTTTCGACAACGGGCGCGTCCTATCTGGAAGACCGCTCCATCACCGACGGCTATAGCCTCTATTACACTGACTCCTTCAAGGTCAGGCCAAACCTGACCATTAACTACGGCTTGGAATGGGGCGTGGTGATGCCTCCGTACGAATTGAACGGAGTGCAGGACTTCATGACCGACTCTACCGGCGCCGCGCTGAGCTATAATCAGTATGTTAGCAACGTGGCATCTTATGCCGCTAACGGAACAGTCTACAACCCCGTGATCGGCTTTGAGCCGATCCGAGGTGTAGGCGGGTCGCCCAAGTATCCGATCGACCCCTTCTATGGCGGCTTCAGTCCCCGTATATCCCTGGCCTGGAACCCCAATGCCGACTCGGGCATCCTGCATACGCTCTTCGGCAACAAGAAAACCGTGATCCGTGGCGGCTACTCCCGCATTTACGACCGGACCAATGCCGTGAACATGGTGCTGTCGCCCCTGTTAGGCTATGGCTTCGGACAGCCCGTTAGCTGCAACGGCGCCGGCATTATTGGAGGCGTTGCCGGATGTTACGGAACCAACAGCACTGACCCCACCAACGGCTTCCGCATCGGCGTGGATGGCAACACCTCGCCGTTCCCGGCGATCGCGCAAACCCTTCCCATTCCGGCGGAGCCTGGGATTGCCCAGTTCAATCCCTCAACCGGCCTTACGACTACAACTCCCCCCGCCACCGTTCTGTTTTCTCTCGACAGTAAGTGGCGGCCGGGAACTGACGACTCCATCGACTTCAGTATCCAGCGTGAACTGCCCGGCCAGATTATCCTGGAAGTCGGGTACGCCGGCAAATGGATGAAGCACACTTATCTGGGCATGAACAACGACGGCGTGCCTTACATGCTCTCGCTGGGCGGCCAGAGTTTCGCCCAAGCCTACAACCAGCTCTACCAGGCCGATCGCGCCGGTACGGCAATAGCTCCACAACCCTTCATCGAAACCGCCTTCGGTGCCAACAACCCCTATTGCGCGACATTCGCGAGTTGCTCGGCTGCCGTACTGGCGAAAGAAGGGGCTGGTGGAACGGCCAACATTACCTACCAAGCTGTGTATCCGCTGTTCCAAGACCTCGATCGCAAAAAGGTGTGGAACTTCCCCGGATGCGTGGGCTGCCCCATTCTGTCCGAGGATTTGCAGGGGTACCATGGGATCGATGTGAGCACCACCAACGGCTTCGGGAACTATCAGGCCGGCTTCCTGAGCGTTCAGAAGCGCACCGGCCACGGGCTCACGTTGAGCGGCAACCTCACTTGGTCGCATACCCTCAACACCGTCGCCATCAACCAGGAGTACGTCGAGGACAGTCCCAACAATATCTACAACCTTCGCGCCGACTACGCTCCCGCTCCCTACGACCGCACGTGGGTGGCCAACGTTCTGGGCCGCTACGAACTGCCGTTTGGGAAAGGAAAGCGCTTCTCAACCACCAACCCCATCCTGGATCGGATCATCGGCGGCTGGTCGGTTTCTCCGATCTGGACTTGGGCCACGGGACTTCCCATTGAAACTTTCACGGGATCGTGCACTGAATTTGGGACGGGACAATATTTCCCCTGGTGCGCCGGAGCGGTGCCTCTGACGAATACTGGCAGTTTCGGCAAGACACCCCACATGGCAGTCAGCACTGCGAATCAGAGCGGCGTCGGTGCATACGGCGCCTATGGGGCTTGCACCGTTGGCGTCCTCAACGACCCTTCGTGCAACGGAGCAGGCGTAGGCACGGGAGGGAACCTGTTCGCCGACCCCACCAAGTCGTATAACTCGTATCGGCCGGCGATCCTCGGTTTAGACACGCGCGCCTACGACACCGGTCCATTCTACGGGCAGCACCGCTGGAACGTTGATATGACGATCGAAAAGTACACGAAAATCACCGAGCGCGTCGGAATCTCCTTCTACGCTCAGATGCTGAACGCCTTCAACAACATGGAGTACAATGATCCTTCCATGAATATCCAGGACCCGGGCGACTGGGGAGCTCTCTACACCCAGTACAACCAACCGCGGATCATCGAGCTTGGTCTGCGGCTTGCGTTCTAGAACTTCGTTACAACTGATCAAGACGTTCGAGGGCCAGCTTCGGCTGGCCCTCTTTTTTTTCCGGGAGCGCGGGCGGCTCATTGCGGATCGCTGATTGCCGATTGACGATTGAAAAGGGGGGGCCGCTGGCAGAATCCGCTCCCAATCGGCAATCTGCAATCGACAAGCGTCAATTAAAGAGCGGGCGGGACGCCAGCGCTCCCAAGTCGATTAATATAGAATTTAGAAGATTCATTATTAAA
>Ga0187858_10000842_pt1 | contig 36347 bp, 42 predicted proteins | sample June2016WEW_8_15_FD_133015 | JGI IMG/M metagenome (GOLD analysis project Ga0187858, IMG submission 133015) | Peatland microbial communities from SPRUCE experiment site at the Marcell Experimental Forest, Minnesota, USA - June2016WEW_8_150 | ecosystem: Environmental > Terrestrial > Soil >...
GATAACTGCCTGGAGCAGGTATCGCGCCTTGAACATAAGAGTCTCCTTTTGGGCTGAACACGGCTCACAGGCAGAAGGGTGACACCAAATGAGATCCCCTGTCAGCGGACAGGGGATCTGGGTTGCGAGGGTCGACTTGCCCATGGTCCCTTCCCCTTCCTGCGAGGCGTTGCGGAACCGCAGCCTGGTGGTCGACCTGACTTGCACGGCTTTACACGAGAACCGTGCCCACAGTTGCGCGACAGTGCCGGACTGTTACCGGCTTCGCCGTTAAGCCCGCCCATCCGGGGGATCGGGCGCCAGAGCTGCAGACTATTCAATTGTGTCCTACGGCTGATTATACTCTTCGCTCGCCTCGCGTGAACCGATTGCAATCAAGGGCGGTGGACCCCCGCCGGCGATCGGGTTTGGTTCTCAGGATAAGGACACAAAGGCCGAGGCCGAGAAAGGCCCAAGGGCCAGCAAGTCGGGCAGCCTTGCCGCCGTCGAATGGAGCCGTGTCGGAAGGGGAAGTTCAAAGGAGATCCCCAGGAAGAGTGCAGCCATTTGGACGCGGAAAAACCATTCCAGGAGCACGAAGAAGATTGCCTTCCGACCACTGAGTTGCCCGGAAGGTCCCGACGCAGGGGCAAGAATATGCGAGACGTGGCGATCCCATATGGGAAACAGATCGCAGCGGCTGCAGTCATGGTGAGCCGCCTCCGCGCCAGGGACAGATCGGGCTCACCAGATCGCCGCGCCATCGGGTTTTCGTTGAGGAAGGCATCCTGCCAGGCGAAGATCAGGCCGCCGGATAGACTCCCCATGGAACAAGTGGCTTTGCGGCGTTCCAAGCTGGGGGAACAGGGTTGCGAGGGTGGTCACGCATCCTGAGCCTGCCAGGTTTGGGCGCGTCGATGTCTTGGTCCGATCGTCACGGCGTGTGCGACCCGGTGAAGGACACGCCCGGTTCGCGAAACGCCCATTCCCAGATTGCCTGGTGCGAGTTGCCCGCCCGCGGTGGGCTGACCTAGTCTCCTACCGCTTCTTGGACGAGGACGAGCGTCACGCTTCGCTGCAGGTAGGGCGCCTCGCGCTCGAAGATCAGAAGTTTCCCAATGAAACTGCCGGAATTCTCGCCAAAGGCCTTCTTCATCCGTTGGTCCTCATGGGGCAGGACTTGCTCGCGTACCCGTTGCAGCGCATCCTGGAGCGTGGGCACGATCTTTTGGACTCCCGCGACCCACAAGACGTGGCTGCTGGAGAAGGCGTAGGGAGCAATTTGGCTCCCGGTTGCACTGGCAACGACGATCTCCCCCGTTTCGGCGATGGCGTGAACGCTGCCCAGGAAGTAGTCCGCGAGAGTGCCCTCCTTCCGCAATCGCGCTTGCTTGGAGGGATCCTTCTCGGCGACGATTTCAGCCTTCAGATTGCGCCAGGGGTGTTTCCCGGATTTGAGCAGCTCATCCAAGCCGATCTCTCGAAGAGTGAGGGAGGCCCCGGTCATCACGGTGGATCCGGCCGGGATCAGATTGACGATTGCAGACAGCGCGGCCTGTTTGGTCTGGGCGGGAATTACAGTCACTCCCCGGCTCTCGATTGCCTTGACCGCATTGGCGATCCGCTGCGGGGTGGGGGGGCTTGCTATGCTCATGGTTTTCATTACCTCCTGGCACATCTCCTCACACGCTCAATCTCCAACGACGCTGACCCGTCTCGCAAGGGATCGGCCCGAGCGCGGCTCCATCCCCGGGGCCATTCGCCGAATGGCCCATCCCACCGGCCCACCCGCTGAGTTCCCTGGGGTCGAACCCGGCTTCTTTTCAGTGCAGGACCAGGCTGCATCCAAATCAAGATGACCTCGGTCACCGCCTCAGAGAGTGGCTGTGGCCAAGCGGGGCCGGGCCCGGACGCTCGGATGCGTCTTGGCCTCGCCCCAGCAGGGCAGGGGCCACTTTCTGGAGGTCCCTCGGCCTGGGATCAGAAGAGCAGGTCGCGCGCCCGTCTCGACCCTTCAAGGTGGAGACCCTCATCTCTGCCAGGGCACGGTAACGGGCGCATGAGGGGTTGGGACGGGTGCCTCCCGCTCGCCCGACCGATCGCTGAAGTAGACCTCGTAACTGTGTCCTGGCAAGACATCGATTGCTTTCAGGTCGGAGGAGGCGCACTCGGGCCCGGGCCCGCACCCCGTGGCCCCGAAATGGTAGTCCTCGGGCGCATTGATCATGTTGGCGTAGAAAATGTAGGTGCCCGGGGCATCGACCGAGAACGTGAGCGGCCCGGAGGTGGGAAGGATAACCCCTCCATGGGCACCTGAAGAGTAGAGTTCATAATACGTCTTGCCCGTGCGCACCTCCTGAGCATAGACCGAGAGGGAGAAGCCGGACCCACCCCCAGCAAGGTCAAACATCACGGTGACCGTCGCGGATCGTTGCCAGGGCGGGCGGATCGTGCCACAGCCACTCAGCACGAACATGGCGACAACTGCCCATGTCCTACCCAATCGAGTCTTCATGCCTCCAACCTCCCGGACCCATGACCAACGCGGCAAGACCGGTCCCCTGGCGAAATGGCGCGCCACAGCCATGACCTCGGCTCCCCCGGCCCGAGGCCGACGGCCAAAGATCAAACGCAATCGTGGGCGTCTCGAACGTCCTTCTCGTAGCACTCTATGGTTTTCTTGAGGATGAATCCCTCGGAAAGGTAGAGCCGCATGGTGGAATCCTTTCTTGCCGTTCGCGGATCTCCTTTCGGCGTGCGCCAACTTCTTCAGCCTTCTGGCCATCGCCCTGAGGACCTCGGGCGGGTCCGCACCGCTCGGGAGGAACGGACTGGGCAGCTCGACCCCTGCCGGATTGGTCAGGCGCATATCCTCCGGAACCATGACGGTGTTGAAGCCGTAGATGCATCGGACGCTCGCCTCATTGTTCGCCAGGGGGAGTGGTGGCGCCCCGCACGCAGGGCATTTGATAGGCTTTTGGGCACAGGCGCTCCTGGAATTGGCCCATCCCGGCGGGGTTGCTCCTGAAAACCAGGGGATAACAGAAGACGAGGTTCGACCCCAACCCTCCAGCTCGGCAGCCCGGAATGGTGCGCCGGGTGTCCTGTCCTCCAAAGCGGCGCACGCCCGGTTAGCGCCTGGGGGGCGCACGAAACCCGGCCGCCTTCCATTTGCCCCCCTCCTTCTGGGAAAGGACTTGGTTGCGGGCCTCACGGGCGATCCCTCATTTGTTTCAGGCATCTCGGACGCCAACGCAGAATAGGGAAGGTCATGACTCCCGGTAGCGTGACTCGTCCAACTCCCTGCGCAGTTTCTCCTCTTCACCCTCATCTGGGATTGGGGGGGAGGATTTGCCGCTATCCAGCTCGGCGGATTCGGCCTGGCGCAATTCGTTGGGCGAGGCGCGGCGAACCAGGCCGAAGCGGCCGCAATAAGGACAGCGGGCGAGTTTGAAAAAGAGTAGATGAGGCGAGAGGAGGCCGAGAACGAAAGGCCGCCCGCAACGGGGACAAATGGCACCGCCCCGCAGACCGTAGTTACGCTCCGCGCCGGCTGGCAGGGAGGCCTTTCTTCCCCCGCTGGCCAGAACCGAGATCAAGGCGGACCCCAGGACCGCCAGCAGGATCACCGCCAGAATAGGGATCACGACCTGCAGGGTCCCTCTCGAGGCCTGGCTGGCCGTCACGAACTCGGCTTGGATCTCGGCGGACTGCAGCTCCTGCCCCCCGCTGGTGTACCCCACCGCGCTCAGGGAGTGTTTTCCAGGTGCAAAGCCATCCGTGTTGAATTGCAATTGGAAGGGCGCGTGGGTTACCTCCGCGATGGTGACGCCGTCGATCATGAAGTCCACAAGGGACAGATCGCCCGGACCGGTCGCGTGCAAGGTAAACGTGCCCTGGATTTGCCCGGAGCCGGAGGAGTAGCCGAAGTCTCGGGACAGGCTCAGGATCAGGGTGCCATTTCCGTCTGCCCGCGCGGGGAAGACGAGGCCAAGTGCGGTGAGGGCCGCAGCCAGCAGAGCCAGGGGGAAGAATCGGGCACGGGGGTGCATGGCACTACTTCCAGCGGGTGAGGATGACCTCTCTCTGAAAGAGGCCAACGCCCAGGCGCCCGATCAGGATGTCAAGGGCTGCCAGCAGAATCGCAATCAGGAGAATGAGCTGCCGGTTGATGAGCAACAGCCCGGACACCTGAGCGAAGAAAAGTCCCAAGACGGGCACGATCACCACCATCGACAGCTGTTCGGCGACCCGCGGGTCGTTCACCCGGGAAGACACGATGATGCTGACCATGATGGCCAAGAAGGCCATCAATGGGCCGACGACGAACACGGCGATCAGCCAACGGACGTTGAGGACGGCGCTGAGAAGGATTCCGCTACGGATCATCACCGCCGCCCCGGCCGCATAGATCAGGAAGGCGCCATCGGTCGCCAGCACCGCGGGGATCAGAGCGGCGAGGCATTTTCCGGCCAGAAGCTCACCGGTCGTGATAGGGGTTGCCAGAAGTGGTTCCAGGCTGTGGGTTGCCTTTTCCCCGACGATCGAATAGGCGGAGATCGTGACGGGGACGGCCACCGGGATGATCATGAAGAGCAGCATGAACTCACTCACCAGCGCCACCTGCAGGCAATCTGAGCCGCTCAGATTGGCCGGACAGATGGCGTTGTACTGTTGAGGCAGGTTGTTTTCGATCGGATTCCCCGCGCCGCTGCTTTGGGTGGCATGAAGGATCACGAGGGGAAGGGCCGCCATCAGCAGCGGCAGAAATGCGACCGTGAACAGGACCATGCGGTTCTTGAACACCTCAGCCCATTCCTTCGCGACGATCGTCTCGATCTTCTTCATGCCTGCCTTACCAGTTCCAGGTATACGTCCTCCAGGGAATGGCGCAGCTCGCCTACGAACTGGATCTCCGCTCCGGCCCCAACCAGAGCCCGCACGAGATCGGGGTTCTGCGCCTCGGGGTTCTCGACACGCACCACCAGCTTGTTCTCCAAGATCTTGGCCTCCTGCACGAAGGGCAGACGGCGGGCCGCAGCCAGCAGCTTATCGTCCGCACGCCCAAGGTGGAACACGACCCTGCGGCCGAAGAGTTGCGAGCGCAGTCGATCGGGTGTGTCCAGAACCAGCAAATGGGTCTTGAAGACCCCGATGCGGTCGCACAGCCGATCCGCCTCATCCAAGTTGTGTGTGCACAGGAAGATGGTGCGTCCCTCCTTGCGCAGTTCGGCGATGAAATCGCGGACCAAGTGAGCCGATTCAGGATCCAAAGCTGCAGTCGGCTCATCCAGGAAGAGCAGGCGCGGTTCGTGGAGCAGTGCGCGAGCGATCGCCAACTTCTGCTTCATGCCCTTCGAGAAGGTGCCCACTTCCTCAAAGCGGCGCTCCCAGAGCCCGAGCATGCGCAGATACTTTTCGACTTGGCCCCGGGAATCCTTGACCTCGTAGAGATTGGCAAAGATGCGAAGGTTGTACTCGGCACTCAGGTTATCGTAGAGCCCCGGGGTCTCGGTGAGGATGCCCACCGTCCTGCGGATGGCGGTGTCGTCCTTACCCAGGGTGAAGCCGTTGACCACCGCGCTGCCGCTGCTGGGCCCGATCAGGCTGGTGAGCATACGCACGGTGGTGGTCTTCCCGGCCCCGTTCGGTCCGAGAAAGCCGAACACCTCGCCGTCACGCACGTCAATGGACAGCCGGTCGACAGCCACGGTGGAGTTGAACCGCTTGGTGAGATTGTCGGTGTGGATCATTCCTGATCATCCGGGCGGACAGGCCCAATGCCGGCAGAGCGCCCAGGGCGCTCGGGCACAAGTCTAGATCTCACAGTCATTACCTCTTCGCACCTTGCCAGATTCCTCCTTTCATCTCCGGGTCAGTCGTAACGCGTGTGTTCCAGCCTTTCCGCGCTTTCCTCAACCTCCCGCAGCGCCAGTGGAATTGGCGGAAGAGGGGCGACGGGCACCGCCTCACCTTCCGGGGGCTCTAGCTGACGAAGCGCAAGGAGTACGGCCATGGAAATGAGGGAAATGACCCCCAGCACACCCTCAATCGCATACACTCCCCAAGGAAAGCCGCTCACCTGGCTACTCAAGATCACCGCGATCCCGTCGATGATAGCATGCCATCCAATTGCCAGACCAAGCCACCCAAGGTGATTGCGAGTGAGGGCCTGCAAAACGATGACGCTGAGACAGATCTGAACCGGGATAGTGAAGAGGCGCTCGACGGCGCCCAAGAGGTCCTCGTACCAAGGAGCGGACCAGTAGGCCGCGACCTGTTGCCGGGCCAGGGCCAGCTGGCTGGCGGGCACGAACCGGCTGAGGTCGGCCCCGCGCAAGGCGACCAGCTGCAGGAAGGCATACAGGGCCAGCCCGCCGAGGATAATCGCCTCGGCTCCTCCATGCCCAGCGCCCAGGAGAACACCCTTTCGCCACGATCGGGCATCTTTGGCCCAGAGGAGCATGACCAGGAATCGGGTTATCTCCTCGAACAGGCCTGCGGAAAGGCCCAGACCCGCTGCAGACACCAGCAGCCGCTCGCCAGCGGGAAGGCGCGCCAAGATTCCTCGCGAAACGAGAGGCGTCAGAAGGAGATTGAAGGGAATGTGCCCGACTTGGGAAAGGACGAATCCCGCAGCCCCAACCAACCAAAGGCGCCAACCGAGATGGAACCGGCGGGTCAGGCCGATCGCCAGGCCGACGGGCAACCCAATCATCAGGAGCCAATTCAGCGCATGGGCGATGTAGGGGACCATGTTTGGCACAGCTCTTTGGGTTTGTCCCCGCGAGCACAACCGTGGGGATTGGGACCGAATCTTCGACTTATGGATGGATCTCTCCGATTGAAGACCCTGGCCATTGTAATTCACAGCCGCTGGAGAATCGCCGCCCCAGGCTTTGGAACCCCGCGGCGAAGAAAGCCACCAATGGGACCCGGGGAATCGAATGGTCACCCAAGCCAGTGGGCAGCGCGATCCCGCCCAAAAGGACCAGCGAGGCGCCTCGCCTTGGAGGGGGGAGACAGCATGTTGGCCATTGCTATACGCAGGTCCGCCAGGAGACGTTGAGAGACGTGTCCGGATCGGTGTGTACATCCGGGTGCGGTCCCAGGTGCCCAGGGCTCCTCGGTCTAACGGAAGGGTTGCAGGACGGGTTCTCCCGTCCTCTCGACGGTTACGGACTTGATGGGGAATCGGACGGTCTCGCTGGTAGGCTCTGCCCGAGGACAAGATGGGCAGAGCTGGCGCAGGACGCGGCCTCTTCAGCGTGCCTTCGCGCATGCGGATCAAGGGTTATCCCCCTCGGACCTGCAGTCCAAACCCTTGGACGCTCAGCCCTCGGATTCCGATCAAGCTGGGGGGCAAGAGAATCAAGACCTTTGTCGACGTGGGTGAGCCCCAGACATCCTGCCGAGAGCGCGAGAGCTTGACTGCGCCCCGAATGCGTAGGGCCGAATTGACGCCGGACTTCAGCTGGATCAGGGAGCAATTCTAGACACGGGTTGCAGCGGAGCTCCCGCCACAATGCCCGATCCCTCACATGATGGCCCGGCATCTTCCGTTGCCTCCCCAATCGTCTTGGATCGGCGCGGCAAATTGGTAGAATGAGCGGGATGCCCTCATCCGATGTGATCGTGGTAGGCGGCGGTCTGGCGGGCTGTGAGGCGGCTTGGCAGGCCGCAGAACGTGGCCTGCGGGTTCGACTCCACGAGATGCGACCGCTGCAGATGACCGCGGCGCACCGGACGGACCGCCTGGCGGAGCTTGTTTGCTCAAACTCGCTCGGCTCCGCACTCCCGAATCGCGCGGGAGGACTGTTAAAGGCGGAGCTGGAGATGATGGGCTCCTTGTTGCTGCAGGTAGCCCGCGACACCTCTGTCCCAGCTGGCGGGGCGCTGGCTGTGGATCGGGTCGCATTCGCGGAGGGCGTCACCGCACGCATCCTGGGTCATCCCAGAATTAGGGTTGTCCGGGAAGAGGCCACGGAAATCCCTGACACACCGGCAATCCTCGCCTCCGGCCCCTTGACCTCGCCTGCTCTCTCCGACGCCGTCGCGCGCTTCACGGGCAGCGCCCACCTCTACTTCTTTGACGCGGTTGCCCCCATGGTCTCAGCGCAGAGCATCGATACCCAGGTCGCCTTTCGGGATTCCCGGCGAAGCCCATCCTTTGACTATCTGAATTGTCCCTTGGATCGAGAGCAGTACTATCACTTTGTTGCTGAATTGAAGGAGGCGGAACGCATCCCTCTGCGTGAATTCGAGGAAGCGTTGCACTCCGGCGTGCGGGCCGGGGCTGACGAATATTTCGAGGGCTGTCTGCCAGTGGAGATTCTGGCTGAGCGGGGGGCGGACACGCTCGCTTTTGGCCCGATGAGGCCGGTGGGGCTCCAGGATCCTCGCACCCGGAAACGGCCCTTCGCGGTGGTACAGCTGCGCCAGGATGATCGCGCGGGGAGCCTGTACAACCTGGTCGGGTTTCAGACCAACCTCAAGTACGCAGAGCAGAAGAGGGTGTTCGGGTTGATCCCGGGACTGGAGAAGGCCGAGTTCATGCGCTACGGCCAGATGCACCGGAACACCTTTGTCAACAGCCCGCGCTTGCTTCATCCGACGCTTCAATTGAAGACGCGCCCCGATCTCTTCTTGGCTGGCCAGTTGACAGGCGTGGAAGGCTATATGGGAAACGTGGCTACGGGCCTTCTCGCGGGATTGAACGCTGCCCGTCTCCTGGCCGGGGATCCTCTGCTCGAACTCCCGGCAACCACGATGATCGGCGCCCTCTGCCGGTACATCACTTCTGCGGAAGAGAAGCACTTCCAGCCGATGAAGGCCAACTTTGGTCTGCTCCCGCCGCTTGAGCATCCACCGCGGGCAAAGCTCGAGCGAGGCTCAGCCCTCGCGGCTCGCGCCCTTGAGCAACTGCGCGACTACATCGCAGATCGGGAAAACGATCTCCCCTTTGCCTGAACGCCGGCTTCATCCGTCTAGGCAAGGCGGGAGACTCGCCCTGTGGGTCAACTCGACGGTCCTTGGGCGGGGCGGAGCACTTTTTTCAGGGAAAGACCCGTGGAAGAAGGGAAGGTCACTCAAGAGGACCCTCCTCTGAAACACATCCGAGCTGAGGCCACAGCTTGGGATCACCGCTGCCTTCTGGAGCGGAGAGGAGAAACAGGGAAACCATGGTTCGTGGCGTGGGCGGCCGTCATGCTGTCTTAATCTCCGCCCGGCATGAATCAGTGGGGGACTTCTCAACGAAAGATCTGCCTCTCGGTCGGGCGAAGTGGAGCGGAGTCAGACATTCGACCGGGTCGGATTCGGGGGGGCAACCCACAGCTTGAGCTCATGGCAGTCTCAGGGTTTGGGAGGAAAACATGGACATCGGTATTGGCCTACCTACAACTCTGCTCGACGCAAAAGGGGACCTGATCCTGGAGTGGGCGCGGCGGGCGGAGACGGCGACTTTCTCCAGCCTGGGTGTCATCGACCGGCTGGCCTACGGCAACTATGAGTCCCTCATCACCCTGGCGGCTGTTGCGGCGGTGACTCGTCGAGTGCGCCTGATGACCACGATCCTGATTGCGCCGCTGCGCAATGCGGGCGTTCTGGCCAAGCAGGCCGCAACGCTGGATGCACTTTCCGGAGGCCGCCTGACGCTGGGAATGGGGATCGGGAGTCGCGAGGATGACTTTCGAACTGCGCCAGCGGCATACAAGAATCGAGGAAAGCGATTTGAGGAACAGCTGGCTTGGATGAAGCGGATTTGGGCTGGGCAGCCCCCCGATGAGGGCATTCATCCGGTCGGGCCGCAACCGGTTCAGCTGGGCGGGCCTCAGATCCTCATCGGCGGTAACCAGCCAAATGCCTTGCGTCGAGCTGGGCGGCTGGCCGACGGCTACATCTCCGGCGGCGGCGGCAGTCCCGACCGGGTTCGCGAAAGCTACAGCCTGGTAGAAGCAGCCTGGCGGGAGGCGGGAAGGAAAGGCAAGCCGAGGCTCGTTTGCGCCGTCTACTATGCCCTGGGTCCCGCTGCGGCCGAGCGCGGCTCACCGAATCTGCTCGACTACTATGGCTTCCTGGGCCCGAATGCTCAGATGATTGCCAAGTCGTTCCCCGCTTCGGAGAGCGCGGTGCAATCTACAGTCCGAGGTTTCGAGGGCATCGGCGCGGATGAGCTTATCTTCTGGCCTACCATACCAGCCCTGGATCAAGTCGACCGGCTGCGAGACGCCGTCGCCTCACCTTGAGAAGAGAGAGCGGGCAACTCTTGTGGGTGATGGATCACCAGATGACTCAACTCTTTGCAAAACCTCCAACGGAGGTGATGTCCCGCAAAGGCCCTCTCTCAGGGCGCGGCCAATGGCCGCCTGCCGGGCCGGCGCCTTTCCCGGGGATCGCAGTGATTTGTATGACCCGCCTGGCCAGCGAAAAGGCCTGGATGAATGCGCCAGAATTGGAGGGGAGGGCGGCGCTGCTCTCGCCGGGGATCACCTCTTCCCACGAAGCTGGCTCAACTATCGGGTCCGGGTCTCCTGCAGCACCAGGGTCCGGCTTTGAGGAGTTGCCATGATTGCGATTCGATTGGTCATATACTCCGACTACGTCTGACCGTGGTGCTACGTCGGCCAGGGTGTGGTCGAGCGGGTGAAACGAGAACGAGAGGTACTAGTAGATTGGCGCCCGTTCTACCTGAGACCGGACACACCTCCGGAAGGGTTGGAGTTGCCCGACCACGTGCGGTCGCGCATGGCCGGCACGCAAGAGCGGCTGAGACAGATGGCCCAGGACAGCGGCCTGAGCCTGGTGTTTCCATCCCGAATCGCAAATACGCGCCTGGCCCATGAAGCCACGGAGTATGCGAGGGCGCAAGGCAAATTGGAGGAATTCCACCGCCTCGTCTTTCACAAGTACTTTGCCGAAGGGGAGGACCTCAGCCGCTGGGAGGTTCTGGGATCTGCCGCGGAAGAGGCCGGGCTTGAGGCAGACGAAATGCGGCGGCAGGTCGAGAGCGGGAAATTCACCCCCCTGGTGGAACAGCTGATCACCCAGGCGCGGGCTCTTGAGGTTGAGGCTGTGCCCACCTACATCTTGAACGAGCGCTTCGCCGTGGTCGGAGCGCAGCCCTACGAGGTCTTCCAGCGAGGCTTTGCCCGGCTTGAGGCGCAGGAGCGGGGCGACGCATGACCGCGGAAGGGTCGGCACCTGGAGGGCAAGTACGGGTCAATGCAAGCGAAGTTCCCTTCCCCCGGCCGGGAGCGGCCGGGCGGGGCAAGGAGACCTTGGGGGATTGCCCCACGGTGGAGACAAGGGCCGCGACAGCTTTCATCAGGCAGGCCTCGGAGGGAAGACTCGTTCGCGAGCCCGGTGGCTCCAGTGGATCGGAGCCGGGCCGCAGGCCTGTGACTGCCTGATCCCCAGCGCCGTGGGACGGTCAGTCCGGCCTTTGGGTGGGCAAGATCCTGACAAGGAGGATTCTATGCGGCTTGGAATTCACAACCCTTCCTGGCAATACCCGGGGGGCCCCTACGACTCGTTCGAGGCTCTCAAGCGCAAGGCCCAGTGGGCGGAGAATCACGGGTTCACCTGGTTCAGCGTGATGGACCACTTGATTCAGATTCCCAACGTCGGCGAGTCGGACGAGCCCTTCATGGAGGGCTGGACGACTCTGGCGGCCCTTGCCTCCGTTACCCAGAAGACTCGACTTGGCGTGCTCGTGACCTCGGTTGCCTATCGCAATCCGGCCCTGCTGGCCAAGATGGCTTCCACCGTGGACATCATCAGCCGAGGTCGCCTCACCCTGGGCATTGGCGCCGGCTGGCATGAGAAGGAATACAAGCAATACGGCTGGGAGTTCCCTCCGCGGCCGGCCACTCGCATTCGCCAGCTGGAAGAGGCCGTACGCTTGATCAAGGCCATGTGGACCGAGCCAAGGGCCACGTTCGATGGCCGCTATTTTCATATCCAAGAAGCCATCCTTGAGCCCAAGCCGGTGCAGAAACCCCACCCACCGGTGATGATTGGCGGTGGCGGTGAACAGCTGACTCTGCGCGTTGTAGCGCGACAGGCCGACGCCTGCAATCTGTTTGGGAGTCCTGCTCAGGTACGTCACAAGCTTGATGTTCTCCGCCGACATTGCGAGGCGGAAGGACGCGACTATGACCAAATCGAGCGGACTTGCCTAACCAGCCTGGTCCTGGGGCGTGACGAGCAGGCGCTTAAGCTTAAGGCCGAGCGGATGGGAATCCCGCCGACGGCGCCGGAATTGATGACCACCTCCCGTGCCGCGGAGCTCCTGGCCGGATATGCGCAGGCGGGGATCCAGCTCTGCATTTTCCGCGGGCCCAACAACGATCAGGAAACCATCGAGCTGATGGCGAGTGATCTGATGCCGCAGCTGGGCTGAAGAGAAAGCAGAGGAAATCCCCCTCGCGGCCGGTCGCCTCCAGGCGAGCCTGGCCGTGAGGTCACGGGCTGTTTGGCAGAGGGCGGAATCCGCTCTGAGCGGAGTTTGGGTCAGACTGGCTGATCGATCTGGTCCGGCGAATAGGCGATGGCTCGGACCTTGGTGGGGTCATAAAGGTCAAGAAGTCCTTCCAAGGGGGTGTCGGGAACGCCTGGCTTCCAGAGCTCAATCGCCGTGTCTCCGTGATACAGCATCGGCCAGCGCACGTAGGCCCGAGGGTCGGCCGGGTCGTAGATGGCTCGCGAGCGCCGCGCGGCATCCTGCGCCAGGCCGCACATGAGGTCCGTGCCGCACCCAAACCCGTATGGGTAAAGCTTGCGGTTGGCGGGGATGCTCTCAATCCAGAACTCATCCGCGGAATTCACCCCGATGTGCACATGGATCCCCGCACGGATGAGCGGCACCTCGACGGTCCCGGCGGGATCCACTCGCCACATGCCAGGAGCCGCCTCCCTGACGCGCAGGCGCGGGACGGACTGGAGCAAGCTGAACATCTCCAGGGCCTCGACCGAGGGCCCCTTGGTGCGCACGCCGGGCGGAGCAAGGACCTGCAGTCTTCCGCCCTCCAGGCCGCCAACCATCACCACTTCATCGCGCTGCAAGGCGCGCTTGTCCACGTCCCAGCTCCCGGAGGCGGTAACCATCATAGTCTCGGTTCCCGGGTCATAGGCGAAGAGCATCCCCTCGCTGAAGCCCTTCATGCCGAGGTAGTGCTCGTAAATCCTGGCCATTTTCCCGGAACAATATTCCCCAATTCGCTTGGGAGCGGGGAGGAGCTGGAGCCGGTCCATGCGTTTCCCCGCCTCCACCAGAACGCCGGGGATCGCAGAGCCCTCCCACCGCTCACGCGTCACGGCTCCCTCGCGCACTTCGTAGTCGGCCCCGATCTCCTTGGCCGAGGCGGAAGTGACGAGGCGATCGCGCAGCCGCTCGGCAAGCTGCTGCGTGTCGGATGGATGTCCTCCCTCGAGTGTGCAGAAGGTTGTCTCGAAGAGGTTTCCCGTTTCCCGGTCCCCGCTGAGGAAGACCATTTTTGGAGATCCCATTCGAGCCATGGCCAGCCGGGCGAGCTCCGCCACCTCCAGGTGCGGGCGAGCGCTCAAGCGTTCGGGGATCGACACGAGCAGGACGAGGTTGTCCGGGCGGCGTTTCAGGCCGAATTCGCGCATCAGGGTCAATGCTAGGGGAAGGTCCCGCTCCGGGACGCGCTCGGCCGCTGGGGAGGGGCCGTCGGGGATATCGCCGAAAGAGAGCAAGAGATTTACCCCTCCGTCGGACTTGGGGAGAACCTCGTGCCCTTGTTCCCGGAAAGACTGAAGGAGTTGAGGTACGAAGCGTTGCAGGATGCGGTCGTGGGCGGGGACAGATCCCACCAGGGAGACAGTCTTGGGCTTCCACCAGGGACAATCGCGCAGATCCCGAGGAGGGGCGATTGAAAAATCGGAGGCAATTGAGCGGTTCCCCATATTCTCTCCGGGCAGCTCTGGAATGGACACAATTCTACCAGCGAGCCCAATCGCTTGACATCCGTTTCGGCCGCGGGGTAGAATGTCCGTCGAAGCTGGAATCCCCTGAGCCTCATGGGCCTGTAGCGCAGTTGGGAGCGCGCTTCAATCGCACTGAAGAGGTCGAGGGTTCGAATCCCTCCAGGTCCACTCGTTGACGCATCGCCCCCGGACGGGTAGAATCAGCAAGTTGCGAGGACCGGGCCCATAGCGCAGTTGGGAGCGCGTCTCAATGGCATTGAGAAGGTCGCGGGTTCGAATCCCGCTGGGTCCACTGGGCAGATCGCTTCGCAGGCGGGTTGAGACGCTTCCCAGCCTGCGCTACGGGCCCAGGAATCCCGGATGAACCGTCCGGGAGAACAGCCCCCGAAATAGCAGCTGCCTCGCGGTGCCCACTTGGAGGATATCATGTCCATCCAACTCGGCACCGAAGCCCCAATCAGCAATAGTGAATTGGTCAAGGCCCCGCTGCCCCCGGCTTTCGTCGGCGGGCTCTCCGAGGCTTGCCAGGAATGCGTCTGGACCTGGCTGCATGAGCACGCGCCTAAGGATCTGATTGAGGTCGCCTGGTATGCATCTGAGTTCGACCGCTTTGCTCGAGAAGCGGAGGCCCGAGGCGGCAGGGTGCCTGCCGACCTGGCCAAGCAGACCTGCGAGGACCTGCCTCGAGTGTTGGAGAGCCTGCAGGCACATGGAGGGAACCTGCATGCCGTCGTGATGATCGCCGGGGGTGTGGCGTGATGCCATTCGGTGATGCGGTGGAGTTGCACCTCAAGGCGATGAAGCGGCGAGGAAGGTCCGAGGTCACGATCGGGGCCCGGCGGTACTGGCTGGGGTGCCTGGGCGAGTTCCTGGCCGGCCGGGAGCCGACCCTCGAGCTGCTGAGGGAGTGGGCCGACGACCTGCCCGCTCGAGGCCTCAAGGTCCGCAGCTGCTGGACCGCCATTGTGAACGCGAGGGCGTTCTTCAACTGGATGGCGGAGGAGGAGATCACCCCGACCCATATCGCTCGACGCCTTGAGAAGCCTCGCTTGCCCAAGCATCTCCCAAAGGCGTTCACCCCCGAGCAGGTGACGAAACTCCTCGACACGGCTGCGACCGGGCAGAACCCCGAGCGCGACGAGGCCCTGATCCTCTTCCTGCTTGAGACCGGATGCCGACGGGGCGGAGCAGCCAACCTGGGCATGGACGACTTGAATCTCGAGGCAGCGCCCTGCTCACGGAGAAGGGCGACAAGCAGAGGTTCGCCTACTTCACCGCCCGAACCACAGAGGCCCTCCAACGCTGGCTCCGGGCCAGGGACGTGCATGAGTTCCACGGGAACTATAAGGGCGGCGATCGCGTTTTCGGCCTCGGCCCTTGGGGGCTGGGCCTGATGGTCGAGGATCTGGGGAGGCGAGCCGGGATCCACGCAACCGCCCACATGTTCCGGCACACGAGCGCGACATGGCGGGTCCTTCAGGGAGTAGACGCGAGCAGCCTCATGCAAATCATGGGGTGGGCTGGACCCGAGATGATGGGCGTCTATACGACGCTCGCGCAGTCGCAGTTGCAGGCCCGCGCCCTGGCCACGTCGCCCTTGAATGGCTTTCAGGTAGCGCCAGTTCGAAGCCCAGATGCGGCTACCGGGGCAGCTCGAGCCACGGCACCGGCGCGAGGACGGTTCCTGCCTGCGAGAAACTCATGAGCACAATCAGATCGCTTTTCCTCGAGGTACGCCGTGACTACTTCCCCCGCTGGCAAACCTGGCGGAGCTGGCATGTGCGCCTGGCCACCCGGGCGGCTTATCTGAGCGGCTCTGACGGGTACTGCGACGTTACCCTCAAGCTCATCTGTGTCGGGCCGGACAACATCGGCCCGAAGCGCGTCGCCGTGCTGATCCATGAGTGCGTGCATGCCGTCGGATCGCCTAGTCACGGCAAGGCGTTCCGAAAGCGTCTAGCCATTGCCCAGCACCGCGCCGAGGGACTCGGGCAGGCGGAGGTCGCTAAGATCCTCGAGGAAGATGTGCGGAGGTACGAGTTACCGACCGAGCCTTGCAGTGCTTCGTCCCTGTACGTGGAGATCGCCGATGCTCTGCTGGACACTAAGGGCCGAGTTGGGTTCGCGGACCTAGAGAAGGGGTTGGCGCGCTGGTGGGGCATGCCCCTTGCGGAACTCAGGAGGCGAGCGCCCCGCCTGCGCCATGCATACGATGCGGCGCGCCGTGACCACCGCGAGGAAGAGGAGTGCCGCGCAGCCTTTCGGCGGCTTCCGAGACAGTCCAACCCAAGCCGGCGCAACCAAGGCAGCCGATCCGGGGAAGGATCCTGCCGCTCAGGAGGCAGACAGTGGCGTAGGGATTTGCAAGGCGTTGCAAAGACAAGGAGGGCGGGTCCATCACCCGCCCTCGGCGAACCTTCAGATGCCAAGATCAGGTACAAAAGCGGCCAGGTTGCCGGCCCAAAATGATGGTAGACTGTTCATGTAAAGAGGGCTTTACGGGGGAGGTGACATGGACACAGAACTTCAGCTGGTGCAGCAGAGCGTTATGGCAAAGACCCTGGCCATCATCCCGGCGGACAGACATCCGGCCCTGGTCTACCTGGCCAGCCTCGGATCGGAGGCGAGCAGGCGGTCAGTGGCATCCAGCTTGGAGACGGTGGCCCGGACGCTCAGCCAGGGCAAGGCTGGCTGGCAGGAGATCAACTGGGCGGCGGTAGGCTACCAGCACGTGGCGGCTCTCAGGGCGCAGATGGTGGCTTCCGGCAAGGCGCCGGCAACGGTGAACCGGACCCTGGCCGTGGTCAAGGGGGTGGCGCGCCAGTGCTGGTTGCTTGGCTACGTGCCAGCCGAAGTCTACCAGCGCATCAAGGAGGTGCGAGGGGTGACGAACGACGTGCCGCCACACGGCAGGGAGCTGAGCCACGGCGAGTTGTCTGCCCTCTTCCGGGCGTGTGCGGAGGACAAGTCACTCGAGGGCGCGAGGGATGCGGCGGTCCTCGCATTGCTGTACGGCTGCGGCCTCCGGCGCGCCGAACTCTGCTTGCTGGACTTGGCCGACTTCGAGAATGGAACCCTGCGGGTGCGCGGCAAGGGCAACCGGGTGCGCCTGGCGCCCGTGGATGACGGCGCATTGGATGCGCTGCAGGATTGGCTGACCGTGCGCGGCAAGAAGCCGGGAGCGCTGCTGTGGCCCTCGGGCGAGGGAAAAGGCCGGCCGCTCACGAACCGGCACATGAGCCCCGACTCGATCTGGCACATCTGCGAGAAGCGAGCCGGCGAGGCAGGCGTGCCGGTCTTCCGCCCGCACGACATGCGGCGGACCTTTGTCTCGCATCTGCTCGCAGCCAAGGTCGACCTGTCGATCGTGAGCAAACTGGCCGGGCACCGCTCCATTCAGACGACCTCGAGGTACGACATGCGCGGCGAGGAGGCCAAGAGGGAAGGCGTGCGAGCGCTGCACGTGCCTTACCATCCAGGGCCGAGGCTCAAACGACACGCATCACTGCGCGAATAGCGGCTAAGATGTTGGCGGTAATGGGAGCGATGCCCTTCGCTGGAGGGGCGATTCTCGTCGTTGCTTTTGGTGACACGCTTGCCGCATAATTGAGTCGAAAGCGGAGCTCAACAAACCGTGGAGGCGGCGACCCGCCTATTGACGCCTCAGCGGAGAACTCGGGCAACCGAGCTTCGCGGGCGTTTTTGTTTTTCTGTAGGAGGTTGAATGATTCGGGGTGAGTTCATCAGCTTGCGATTGTCGGCGGACGAGCGGCGGCGGGTCGAACAGCTGGCCGAGAAGCGCGGCCAGTCGCGCTCGGGGCTCGTGCGGGAATTGATTTTGGCTGAAGTCGACGCCCACGGCCTGGCTCCTGCCTCGGTTGACGCCTCTGACGTCTCGAAAGAAAAAAACCCGCGATAGTGGGTCGCGGGCAAGGCGCCGGGTCGGTGGAGGCCCAGCATGTCTACCACTCTAGCACCAACTTCGACCGCACACAAACTCTCGCTTGAGGGCAAGACCCGGCAACTCGTCCCGTCGCTGCCCAAAGGCGCTGCTCCTCCTCAGGATCTCAAGGCCGAGAAGGCTCTCCTGGGCGCTCTGATCATTGCGCCCGAGAACTTCCCGACGGTCGCAGCCTTTCTGAACGCGAGCGATTTCTACATCCATCGGCATGCGTGGATCTACGAAGCCTTCCAGCGCCTGGTCGAACGTCATGAGCTGGTCGATTTCCTGACGCTTGTGAATGAACTCGACGCTGGCGGCAAGTTTGCGGATGTCGATAGGGACGCCTACCTGACGCAGTTGATGGAGGGCGTACCGACCTCCACTCATGCGGAGGCCTATGCTCGAGCCGTCCAGCGCGCCTCGTCTAAACGAAAGGCGATCGCGCTTGCTGGCTTCATCGTTCGCGCTGCCTTCAGTCCGAACGGCAGCCTCGAGGGGGCGCTGGGCCAGGCACGTGATCGGTTGGACGTCTTGGTCACGGCCACGGGAGCCAGGGAGCGAGAGGTGTGGACGCCGGCGGATCTCTGCGGGCAGGAACTGCCCGACACTCCTTGGCTGCTGGATGGGTTCCTTGTCGATGGTGGGGTCGGCCTTCTTGTCGGCCCAGCCGGAGCGGGGAAGACATACTTGGCGTTGGATCTCGCCCTGGCCGTTCATTCGGGGGGCAGCGCTTGGGGCCACAAGGCGCAGCAGGGCGCCGTGGTCTACGCGGGTTCCGACTCTCCTCGCAGGACTCTCCGGCGTCGACTGGCTGACCTGTGCCAGGGGCGCGAGATCCCGCCACCCGACGAGGGCTTTCTGCTTGACCTTTCTCCGTTGGACCTGGGCCAGCCACAAGGCGCTGTAATCCTCAGACGCTTGGTGGACCGCGTGCAAGCCAAGCTCGTTGTCCTTGACGCCCTCTACTGCTTCATGCCCGGCCTGGACGAGAACGCCGCCGGCGACGTCGGCCTGGTGATGGGCCACATCCGTGAAGTGGCGCGGGAGACCGGCGCCTCTGTGCTCCTGATCCACCATGCCAACAAGAACGACCTGGCCTCGCTGACCAACCGGGTGCGTGGATCCTCTGCCCTCACCGCTGCAATCGACACGGGCCTTATGGTCGCGATTGCTGGCAGCGGGGACTCGATGGTGCGGACGTTCACCTGTTTCAAGAACCGCGAGTTGCCTGAAGCGGCCTCGGCTTCCTTCGTGATTGAGGACGGCGAGGCTGGCGGCCTGGTCCTCGCCTTCACGCAGCGAGCGGGCTCGTTGATCAGCGACACCCTGGTCGAGGCCGCAGTAGGGATGCTACTTGGGCCCCTTCGCGAGGCGGATGGGGCTCTGACGCGAAAGGCGCTTGAGGAGGCTGCACGATCGCATGGGTTCGTCGGCAGCTCCCGCACGACTGACAGGGCCTTCCAGGTGCTTCGGCAAATGCCCGAGGTTCATATCGCCAAGATGGGGACAGCAAACTGGTACTCATGGGCAAGATCGTGAACAACTTCACCCGAGCACGCCAAAGTCCGCCACCCCTTAAAGGGGTGTGGCGTACTTGGCGAACATGGCGTGCATCTTCGCCAAGTCCGCCATGGCGTGTATTGGCGTACATTGGCGAAGATGTGTGAAGCGGTTCACACCTTCGAGACGGGGACGATCTGGCTAAGTGGTTAGCGGTAACTCAGAGGAGGAGACATGGCTATCGTTGGAGCTGGAATAACGACGCCGATCCAACCTAAGCGGTGGGGTATAAGCACGCAGGCTACAGTGCCGGCGTACTTGAATCCTACGCTAAGGCCGATCGCCTTGGGCGTAGGCGGGAACGCGCAGCCGGACATCCTGCGCGGCGGGGCGGGCGGCTACAGTGGTCCCGGGGTCCCGACCTATCCTGCGCCTTTGGGGCAGGGGTACAACGACCAGAGTGTGGGTGCCCCATCGGCGCTAGCGATACCCTCTTGGCTCAACCCGGGCGGTGCGGTGCAGGACTTGCTGCGCGGCGCGGCGTCGTGGTTGAGTTCTAACCGGATGAGGCAGCCTATCGGCCAACCGTTGATCGAGCCGCTGACAAGGGCCGCTGCGGTGGCACCGGGATCCAGGCCTTACCCCAATCAAACGCCTCCCACTGATTTGCAACGACAGCAGACCAGCGACACCTATTGGCAGGGCGTCCTGCAGAAAGGGGGCAAGGTGCCGACCGTCTCCGTCAATGACTACGGCGAGATGGTCTCGGACAATGACCCGAGTGCAGTCGCCAAGACCTCGACGGGCACGGTGTCCTTGGACACGAACGGTCGGGTGGTCCCGGATAAGAGTCCGGGGGCAGTGTCAACCAAGCAGGTCCACATCCCGATCCCAGCTGGCCAGGAGGGCGGCCCCCTGATGCCCGATTGGCTGCGCTCCTTGGCGGGCCTGCTGCAGGGGAGCGTGGGTTCCGTCATGAACTACCTCAGGCCGGGTGCTTACAACATGGACCTGTACGGCCCCAACAGCCCGCTGATGAGCCCGGAGGCGAGCGCAGGGATGAACCCCACGCGGGGGGTGCTGCCGGCGGACTGGCAGAACTATGTGGTGCCGGATGTGCTGCGCGGTGGCTATCCGATCGATGTCACCCCGCCGGACACTGTGCCCAACCCGCCGCCGAAGCCCCCGCCGACTTGGTACAGCTATGGTGGCGGTGGTGGCGGGTATGGTGGAGGCTACGACTACGGCAGTTATGCCAGCACCCCGAACTGGATCAATGCGCTCACCCGCTGGGTGGTCCGTAGATGACCTGGGAGGGACGGGCAACATGGCGAACCCCAAAGGCGAGTTCCGGGGTGATCCTGTGGCGACCAGTCCCAAAGGCTTCGGCCTCGACCGGACCATGCTCTTTGAGATCTACAAGATGATCAGCGGCTTGAGCTTGCTGGTCGAGGTGGCACGGGAGAACCACCGGGCCCTGTATGGCCCTGGGGCGACGGTCGACGCAGATCCGCCAGATCGAACGGGTTCGCCGTCCGAGACGCCATGAGCCTGGCAGTTCTGAGGGGACGCCATGAGCCAAGAGGAAAGACCTGCTGAACCAGTGAGGTGTGGGAGCCCCAGGAAGAACGGGCGGCCACCCTGCAAGCAACCGGCAGGCTCGCGGACCAACCATCCGGGCACTGGGCGTTGCTGGTTGCACGGGGGCAACATTCCAGCCGGACCCGAAAACGTCAACTGGCGCCATGGCCTCTACGCCAAGGTCTTCCGGGGCGAGCAGGCGAAGAAGTTCGAGCACACGACCCAGGACTCTGATCCCCTGCGAGTGAATGGCGAGCTGGCTGTGGCGCGGACGTTGTTTGCCAGTTGCCTTGAGCATCTCGAGGACCAGGAGAGACCGAGCAAGGAGGAGGCCGGCATTCTCCAGGCATGGCTCGGGCAGATCAATGCCCTGGTTGGCCGCAATGTCGATGTCCGGGCAAACGACGCCGTGACAAAAGCCGACCTCCTGCGGATCCAGATCGCGATGGAGCGATTGATCCGTGACTTCATCCCTGAACCCGAGCGGCAGCGGGCCTTCGTCGAGCGGATCTCCGCGGGGCTTGGGAAGTTCGGGCGTGGGAGCGAAGATACCGATGTCGGTCAGGAGCTAGCCCTTGTCGAACGGGGGGAAGAGGAGGCCGTGTCGTGACTACCCGGACTGATGATGCGATCCGCGCGGGGGACGCGGTTGCCGAAGCCTTCACCGACTGCGTGGAATTGATGGCGCGTTTCAGGCAGGGGCTCGGTGAGATGTCGCCGCAACTGAAGCAGCAGCTCGAGCGGGAGGATCCCGAGGGCTGCAAGGCGATGGTAGAGTTGACGACCAAGCCCGAGTTGGGTACGGAGGTGGCGGAGACGCTAAGGCTCATTGGGACCTGGGAAGCAATGTCGCCACAACAGAAGCAGCACTTCAAGCACTTGAGCCCCGACGCTTACGAGAAGGTCGAGGACCTCGCCAGGGCGGTCCAGAAACGTCTCGCGTGGACGGGGCCGCTAGGATGACGTAACAGGAAGGCCCACAGCGAACGGGAAGCGGCCCGCATGATCCGTAGCACCCTCGTTTGAGGCGGGGGCAGGACGAGCATCCGAGGCCGAGGCCCGGGCGATGCGCCAGGAGAGGCAAGGGGCGACGATCAGAGCGAGCAGCCAGTCTGAGCCGCCTCCATCCGGGCACCGGTTTTGGCAGACATCTTGGCCCTATCGAAAATCGAGGGCTTCATGGCATCAACCGCGATCGCAGGACTCGCGATGTCTGTTTGCGCAGCCGGTGCGACCTGGGCTTTCGGCGCCCCCGTCGCGGTCCCTTCTAGAGGCAGTTGTGTAGCCTTTGCCAACTTGGCGCTGGGATCCCCTCGCTGCAACGTGGCGATCTTCCACCGGGCCTTCACTGCGCTCGGAGGCGCACCTGTCCCGGCAGGACAGTAGCCACTTGGCAGACGCAGTTGCCCAGGATCGTGCCGGAGCGGGCCCTCGTCTGTCAAGAGCAGGACGACATGGACAACATGCTTGCGCAAACTGACAACGCGGCCAAGCGGAGGAGGCTGAGATGTACGAGCAGACGACCTTCAGGTGGGCGGCTATGCCTCACGCCGGCACGGGGCCGCCGGAGCAAGGCGAGGTGATCCACTACTGGCGGAAGGACCAAGGCGCGGGCAAGCTGACGCGATGGTACAGCCGGTGCGGTCTGACCGTGACCGAGAAGCCGATGAATGCCGACGGGCCAGTGATTGTCTATCCCCGGCGGTGTAAGAAGTGCCAGCGTTCCCTCGACTTGTGGGGGCTGGACGCCGGGGATGGCAGGGCGCCGCTGCAGATCGACGGGCCAGGGAGCGGCGGTGGCTAGGCCGAAGCCACAGGAAGGCCCAGGGCGCACGGGAAGTGAGCCTCGCAACTCAAGTGCAAGCGATGTGCCCGGCGCAGGAAACCGAAGCAGACATACACTCGAGGAAAGAGAGGAAGCCATGAAGAATCTACTAATCATCGCCGCTCTGCTTGCCTTGGTCATGTCCTGCGCACCAGCACCGCCGCTGGCGCCTACTTCGACACCTTGGGTCATAACGGCGACACCGTTACCCACCGCGGCTCCTACCACGACGCCCACCGCGACGCCCACCGCGACCAGCACACCATATCCCACGGCGCCTCCCGCCCCGTCCTGTGTTCGGCCCGAAGATGTGACCCTGGCCGACGTTGGCAGGATCATAACTGTTTGCGGGAAGGTCTCTTCGGTTGGCAGGAATGCCTGTCCGTCCTGTGCCTATGGGTCCCTTTCCTACATGGTTTTCGGGTCTGATATAGGACTGCAAGTGTATTCCTATGACTGGAACTTTTTGCCAGACTGGGTTGGCAAATGCCTGACCATCAAGGATAAGGTTCAGCGTGTGGGAAGCAGGCCCGTTTTCGTCTTGCAGGGAAACAGCGACGTCACTTCCTGCACCATAGGCGCCGATGGGCAGAAGACCTGCCAGGGAACCTACTTCCAGGAATATGCCTGCTCAGCGGCTAATAGTTCGGCCGACTGATCCGAGGCGGAGGAAAAGAAGTGAAAAACGTAGGCCTTGCAAGGACCCTAGTCGGGACAGTGATCGGGGAGCCACACACTATCTCATGGTCAGGTCACCAGAGCGCGGTGTTCATCCTGGGAGTCTCGACCTCGGAGGGCTACATCGATGAACTGCTCTGCATCGGCGAGCGCTCCCTGGTTGCGCAGATCCGGAACCTTCGCGTGGGAAGCCGCATCAAGGCGACCGGCCGCATGGCTCCGATCATCGATGAGGACGGTCGCGCTAACACCCTGCAGTCGGACAACGGGGCCGAGGTGCCAGCCTACGGCTTCCTGCTGGCCGCGATTGAACCGGCGAATGAGTGATGTTCTTGGGGAGCGCCGCGTGCCTGAACTCGAACCAGTCAGGCAGAAACGCTTGCGTCCTTGCCCAATTGAGGCATAATTGCTGCGCGCAGCAGGCCCAGACCTGAGGAGACCAAGGTGGCCATTCTTAGCTTCTCGATCACCACGGATGAGTTTCTCACCGGGAAGAAGACGGTTACCAGGCGGGACTGGTCCGACACTCACTTCAAGATGTGGGTCAGGATGTGGGAAGCAAACCGCCTTGTCCACGATGCCTGGGACAATACTCCAAGAGCTGGCGGCAAGCGGATCGGTCGCCTGCGACTGACGGCGAAACCTTACAGAGAAAAACTCATTAACATGCCGTCAGCCGACCTCAAGGCCGAAGGTGGCATCTGCTCGACCCTCGACGAATTCTGTGCCCTCATAGGGAAGTCGCCCAAGGACTACGTCACCGTCATCAGATTCCAGAAGCTGTAACAGCGGCCCGTTCTTCCAAGGGGGTTCGTGTATCTCCCCTCCAACCTCCCTAACGCAAGAGTTCTCATTACCGTAAAAGCATATCCAAAGCCGTCCGGCAAGTACGAGGAACTTGTCTGCACCGCCGGATTGATCGATGGTTCCAAGTGGATCCGCATCTACCCAGTTCCATACAGGTTCCTTGCTGACAACGAGATGTACCCAAAATACAGTTGGGTGCGTGTCGATCTCGTCCGAAACACGAAAGATTTTCGCCCCGAGAGCTACAGGCCAAAACAGGGTCTAGACGAACAGATCCTTCTCGAAAGCACTCTGGGTACGAAAGACGCGTGGGCGGCCAGAAAGTCCTTTGTTCTTCGCGAAGTTTTCACATCGATGAAGGAACTGATTCGCCTCGCCAAGAGTGATGCCAAGAAATCCCTGGCTACACTCAAGCCATCTGAGATTGTTGGATTCAAGGTAGAAGCATCAGACCGTGACTGGAAGGAGAAATGGGAGAACCAAGCTTTGCAGCGCAGCTTCAATGAGCTCGCAGAATCAGCCTCGGCCGAGAGACGGCAGCTCGTTCGCAAGGTGCCGTATGACTACTTTTACGAGTTCACGACCGAAGGCGATACCACACCAAGAAGGCTGAAAATCGAGGACTGGGAGATCGGCGCTCTATTCTGGCATTGCGTTTCACAGTCGAAGGGGGATGAGGCTGCCGCCAATCAGCTTGTGCGTCAGAAGTACTTCGACGAGTTTACCAAGAGAAGAGACATCTACCTCTTCCTCGGCACTACTAAGCGATTCCACAACATCGCCCCCAATCCCTTCATTATCGTCGGCGTTTTCTATCCGCCCAAGTCTTTGCAGGAGCCGCTGTTATGACATGATTTTCGATTCTACCTAACATCAACCACGATATCCCCGAGCGGGGTTTTGCGCTGGAACAGCTGCTGAATAGCTATTGTGAGCGGCCCTTCCCATAACCAATCTTCGCTACCAGTATTCTCCCAAGCGACAGCCCGATGATCCGCGGGCGGCCTAGCCAGCAACTCACGGCCGATTGGCGATCTCCCCTCACGAGGAAACTGGTGATCGAGGGCGGGATCCACATGACCCTTCACGCCCTCCGGAGAACCTTCGCCCTCATGTCCCTGCGGAGTGGGATGGACATCATCAGCTCGCAACGGCTCATGGGTCACGGTTCAGTCGAAATGACCGGCCACTACATCCAAATGCTCGACGCGGATCTCATCGCCGCCCACAAGGAGCACGGGCTAGATGCGTGGCTGTGACGAAACCACAAATGGCAGCCCGTCAGTGGTCCCGAGCAAGAGGTCGGGCAAGTCGGGGGGTCTGCCCATCGGATCGTTTCAATCAAGCGGAGAGATACCGGTCGACGGCCTCGCGAATTGAGGATACGTTGACGGCAATTGCCAGGGGGAGCATGTACATGACCTGCTCTTTTATCCTTCCCTCTTCATCGGTGGTGGTCTCAATTTGGGCGGGGATCAGGTGATAGCTAACATTGCCAACAACCATGCCCCAGACTAGCAATCCCACATTGGACAGGACAGGAGCTCCGCTAGCTCCTCTTAAGGCGGGGAACGAGAGCTCGAGCGCGTTGCTGAGCTTTCTTCCCAAGAGTTCATGGCTGGCCAGCTTGCGCGTGACATTTCCAAGTCGCGTGGCTGGAGCAAGAACGATTTCCTTGCCCTTCTGAATGGTCGTGCCATATTCGAAGCACACGATCTGCCGATTGAGGACGATTGAATCGTCTGTCGCGAGGCCGAGACGTGTCTTGGGGCGGTAGCCACGAACATCAAGTATTGCCACGTCGGCGTTGTTGTCCAGATATGCCGGCCGCGCGGGATAGAAGTGGCTCGGGTCAGATATGTGGACCAGTCCAAACTGGCCACCCCAGTCCTTGATATTGTGGCCCGCAGTGATGAAGAGAGGCTCGTCTCCAACACAGAAGCTTGTGCCGAGGAAATGACTGAGGTTGCCTGCAGAATCGAAGGCGAAGAGAGGGAGGACGACGTCGGACGGATTCATGGGACCAACGGCTACATCGAGCGGCATCAAACTCCTCCGGATTGCTCATGGACCTCGAAGTGCGTCGCGCTGTGCTTCTGGCGGGCCCCCATTGCAGGGTTAACTGCACCAGGACTGAGTCCACGGGCGTAAGCGCCCGCAAAGGAGCATGAGCTCGACACGTGGCTGCGAGGTGGGCACAGGCTCGACGCGCGGCTCTAGCACAAGTTGCGTTCCGCCTGTGCCGCGGAAGCCGCGTCCGCAGAGACGAGAGACGCAATCGCCACAGTCGAGTTCGAGCTAGCCCTCAAATGCTAGCACTACCCGCGGGCACAAGTGAGTGGTTGGGCGGCCCGGGGCGGTGTCACATCTCCGAGCCGGACGACCATCCGCAGACTTCGCACCGCGCGCCTACGTAGAGGTCGTCTCGCTCGTAGTCTGTGGCGCTCCACGCTTTGAGGTGCTCGGGGCCGGCGCCGCAACTCGGGCACGCAACTAGGACGCCAACCCCTTGGAATTCGTGGAACTCGAGGCCAGCCTCATCAATGAATTGCTGCACGGCGATACGGAAGGCTGCCTCGGACTGAATGCCGAGCAACTCGCTGGCAACGCGGACCCAATTGCCGTCGATGCCGTCAACGTAGCGGATGTGGCTCAAGATAGCGGGAAGGGGGGTGTTGTCGAGGCGAACAGGAATGAGTCTCTGGGTAGGGTTCTGTACCCAGCGTGCAACAGCCGCCTCCATCTCTGTCTTAACCCAACGGGACTTGGAAGCGAATTCGGACCACACGAGGGCGAACGAGTCGAATTGGGAGAGGCCCTTGTCAATTTCGCCGGGAATGGAATCTCCTGGCCGGATTGTCCACTCGTCGAACCACACGCGGGCGCCAGCCACCGACAAAGCGGCGGCCAGCTTCCGCACGAAGTCTTTGTCACCAGAATTGTAGGACAGGAATAAAGTTTGCGGCTGTTCTCGCGGCATGAGACACCTCGCAGGGGTGGGCCGCCCATCGGCCTCGAAGTGATCCGCCTGCCGTCGCGGGCGAGCTTTGCCTCACTCTACGTCAGCCTGGCAGGCAAAGCATCCCTTTCCCGCAGCAGGGCGGGTCGGCTCCACCAAGTTGTTCGGCGGCCCCAACGCAATCACCTAGGAAACGGCCTCAATGCCGGACACTGCGGACTTCACCCAGTCGAAGTCGGTCTTGTGGAAGTGGATTGGTGTTGAGGTGGACCGGCCCAATACGCCTTTGGCAACGAACGTTGCGGTTGTCGTATCGCCGACTATGCTTAGATCGTCGGAATCCGCAGGTTGAAACTCAGCGACGTAATACGCTACTCCGATGATGCTGCAGCCGGAGTCTATTACGGTGGAACCGCTGCCGAATTCCCCCGCTGTGCCCAAGACTTGGATAACCTTGGTAAAGGTCGAGCTGTCAGGGAGGGTAAAGGCAAACTTGGGCTCAGGGATTGACCTGGCCATTAACTCCACACGTTTGCCTGCCTTGGTCTTGATCAAGAGGCGCCATGAGGTTAGCTGGACTTTCCTTAGCCCTTGGTTTGCAATCCCGACGTAGGTTAGGAGACCATACCTGCGTCTTCCACTTTCTTCTGCGACTCTTGAGGGAAGGGGGAACCACCATTGGTATTTATCGGGATGGATGGCGTCAACTTTGAGGATTGGCTTGTCCCTGACGTACTGATAAAGGATAGCCGTGCCGTTGACTAGGCTGAGGATCAGTGCGGCGAGCTGGAGGACCTTCTCGACATCAGACATGTGACAGACGAAGTCTCCCTTGTGATGGGGCGCTGCCTAACTTCGCCTTGAACCGCCGAGAGCCGTAGGCGGTTTTCGACGCGGCTTGCGGGGTTTCTTCACCTCTGCCTTGCCAACATCGTAGCCTAGCTGCTTGGGCCCCTCGTCCGGGCTTCTCTCCGCCTGCTTGAACGTTGTCGCTGCGGGCGGCATCTTAGGCTCGGCTCCACCTAGCAAGTCCTCGATGGTCAGGACTTGAATCTTCGGGTAGTCCTGATTCCATCCGGGCGAGTGATAGAAGCCTCCCTCCACTGCCTCGGCCTCCATGTCCTTTGAGGGTTTCTCGAGCGTTAGGAAAACGCCCATCGCAGCACCTTCGCGGTCTATTGTCCCGTGCAGGTCGCGGATGTCGCCGCTCTTGACGTGCCCGCTTTTCACTTGGACCAACACTCTGTTGGCCTTCCCGCTGGGATCATCGCTAAGTAGTATAACTCCATCGATTCCCTTATCGCTTCCCTTTTTGCCCTCTCGGCTTCCTCCCACTCCCCCAATGGGCTTGGCCTTGATTACGGACAAAGCCCACCACTGAAACTGAATGCGGTTCTCCTGTGCAAGCTGGTGCGCGCCGCCCAAGTCCTCAGGCTCGCCAACTACTTCATAGTCTTTCTTTTCCACAAGCCCAAAGGCGTCCGCAAGCCTGTACTTTTGGAGCGCAATGGAAAGGTGGGTGATGTCGATCCCGATCCAGCGGCGGCCAAGCTGCTGAGCGGCAGCGATTGTCGTTCCACAACCACAGAATGGGTCAAGCACTAAATCGTTGGGATTGGAACTGGCTTGCACTATGCGTTCCAGGAGGGAGACGGGCTTCTGAGTGGGATAACCAAGACGTTCGCCGTGCCATGACCTCAGCGATTCCAGGTCAGTCCAAACGTCTTGGGCAGGCATGCCTTTTGCCTCATCCAAGTATCGCTTCATTCTCGGGATGCCGTTCCTCGTGTAGAAGACTCGGCCCTGGCTGTCAAGGCGTTCCATTGTCTGGCGTGGGACTCTCCAGAGTCGTGTGACTCCCTTCCATTCGTACTCGTAGCCTCCGCCTTGAAGTCCGGCGGCTCCGAGGTCGCCAGACATGAAGCGCCGCCCCTTTTCGTCAGTGTACCTGTAGTACTGTTCCACATACTCAGCATCATAAGGCTGGTATATGTCATTCCAAGTGAAGTCATTTGACTTGACGTAGAAGAGAAGGACGTCGTGCACTGAGCCGTAACCGCGAGAATCACTGTGGGCGCTTTGCCGCTTCCAAATAACCTCGTTGCGGTAGTTCTCCGGCCCGAAGATTGTGTCAAGAAGAATTTTCAGGTAGTGGCTCGCGGTCGGGTCGCAGTGGAGATAGAGGCTGCCTGTCGGCTTTAGAACGCGATGCAATTCCACTAGCCTCGCGGCCATCATCACCAAGTACGCCATCATCTGATTCGTTCCGATGAGTTGGCGCATTGAGTTGACCAAGCCCGAAATGCTCGCCGTGCCCTTCGACATCAGGTCTTGGTAGGTAGCCTCGGCGCTCGGGCCCCAGTGCCACGTGTCGTCAAAGACTTCGATCTCGGATTCAGAATCCTGCCCGCTCTCATCTTGGAAGAGCACGTTGTAGCTTCTGTTGGAGTTGAAGGGCGGGTCAAGATAGATGAGGTCGATGGACTCGTCGGCGATGTGCTCGCGCAAGATCGGCAGGTTGTCACCGTAGAAGAGTGTGTTCATCTCGATGGGTTTGGGAGACATTATTGCCTCTCCTCTCTGTCAACGGTGCGCCCAATTGTAGGCGCAGCCGTGCTTGGCGCAAGTCGCTTGTGGAGCACGGCATCGACGTTTGGCTTTTGGTGCGTGGTGGGGCCGCTCCGGGCGGATCCGTGTGGCCCCCTCGCGAGGAGAGGGAAGCCGCTCGGAATTGATGTTTAGTGGTAAAATAAAGGCAGTCCCCTGATGGCCAGGGGGCTGCACGCTAAGCACCGTCGCAGCGGCACCTAGCACCAAAAGCATAGCACACTGAAGCGCCCTGCGACAATCGTCATGGGGCGCTGTTTATGCGCCTAGAGGAGGCCTCTTCACGTTTGCGGATCCGTCATGCACCGTGAGGCGGCGTCTCAATGGCATTGAGAAGGTCGAGGGTTCGAATCCCTCTGGGTCCACTGAGCACGACCCTTAACAATCGAGAATGGTCAAAGCCGAACCGGAATAACCTCCAAGAGAGGTGGTAGGCCATCCGCCAGCAAGTGGGGAGAGGGGGCGGTCAATCCGGATGAGAGCCCCACATTGCGCCTGCGGAGCGCAGCGAGGCCGAACTCGCCGGTCCAGGCCTGGGTGGGAAGACCAGGCCGGCAACTGCAAGTGAACCGCACCTGCACAAGGGGCGGTGAGCCTGCAGCGGGCGCGCCCGTTATCGCGATGAGTGCCCCTCCGGGTGCAATGCCGGGAGGGGTATCAGGGTGGTACCGCGGAGCCTCCCTTCGCCCCTGAGCGATGGGAGGCTTTTCCTTTTGCAGCGTCGGCACGGCGGCTCGACCACGACAAGGTCTGAGAAGTCCAGGAGGGGCGACATGGCAGGAATCGACCGGAGAAAGCCGCGTAGGGCGAGCCAAGGCAAGGTGGCGGGGGGCAAGGTCAGATCACGGGGACATTCCTCCAAGCCCGCTCATCCACACAGGTCGAACCCGAAGGAGCCAGGCCGCATAGCGGTCCGGTCGTCTTCGTCGGCCCGCGTCACCCCTCGCGCGGCTGGGGGGCCGCGGGCGAAGAGGAGCGTTGCCCGTGCAAAAGCCGACCGAATCGGCCCGTTTTCGGCCTCACTGGAATACCGGCCTCAGGAATTCGAAGCCAGGTGGATGGAGCAGTGGGGACGCGATGCTCTCTACCGCACCGGCGGCCCCGATGAGCGGCCGAAGGCGTACATCCTCGATTTCTTCCCCTATCCCTCCGGGGACGGGTTGAGCGTCGGCCACTGCCGCAACTACGTCCCCACGGACGTCCTCAGCCGCTATCACCGGATGCGAGGGTACAACGTCCTACACCCGATGGGTTGGGACGCCTTTGGCCTACCCGCAGAGAACGCGGCCATCAAGATGAAGACGAACCCAGCGAGGTTGATCGCCCAGTATTCGGCCAATTACAGGCGGCAGTTTGGCTTGATCGGCATCTCCTATGACTGGAGCCGCGAGATCAACTCCTCCAAACCCGAATACTACCGCTGGACCCAATGGATTTTCCTTCAACTCTACAAGGCCTGGTATGACCCGCGCCTGGACCGGGCCGTGCCGATCCGCAAGCTTGAGGGGGAACTGGCTCGCAACGGGACGCAAGACATCCCCGGCGCCGAGCTCTTGACCGCCCGACAGTGGAAAGCCATGGGGCCAAAGGAGCACTCGGAGTTCCTCAGCCACTTTCGTCTGGCTTACCGCGCACCCGCACTCGTCAACTGGGATCCGGTGGACAAGACCGTGCTGGCCAATGAGGAGGTGATCGATGGCCGCGGTTGGCGGAGCGGGGCGCTGGTCGAGAAGAAAGTCCTGATGCAATGGTTTTTCCGAATCACGGCCTATGCCGAGAGGCTGCTGGCCGACCTGGATGGTATCGATTGGCCCGAACATATCAAGATCATGCAGCGGAACTGGATTGGTCGCAGCCAGGGAGCCGAGGTGGATTTCGAGACCGCGGCGGGCAGGCTGCGTGTCTTCACGACCCGCCCCGACACGCTGTGGGGAGCCACGTTCATGGTTCTCTCCCCCGAGCATCCTCTGGTTGACCCGTTGACCACCCCAGGCCAGAAGGCCGAAGTGCAGGCGTACGTCCGGCAGGCTCGGGGGAAATCCGAGGTGGATCGAATAGCGGCGGAGAAGGAGAAGACGGGGGTGTTCACAGGAGCCTTCGCCCTCAATCCGGTTAACGGTCAACGCATCCCGGTCTGGGTGGCGGACTATGTACTCCTGACCTACGGCACCGGGGCCATCATGGCGGTGCCCGGACACGATGAAAGGGACTTCCAATTCGCCCTGAAGTACGGGCTTCCCATCCTGCCGGTGATCGATCGTCCGGATCAGCGGACGAAGTCGTTCGTCCTGGGGGGAACCATGAAGGAGGGTTTCGCGCAGGCGCTCCGTGACGAAGGGATCCCCTTCGAGGAGCGCATGGGGTCCCTCTACGTGACCATCCCGCCCGAGAAGGCCAATGGCTATGTCGAGATTGCGCGCCGGTTTGTTCGGCCCGACTCTTGGAATGAGGTTGTGGGGACCCACTGGTTGTTCATTTTCGCGGATGGGATCCAAGACTGGGGCACGGCCGAAAGCGAAGGGCGCCTTCTGAGACGGTGTCACGAACTCGAACCCGATGTGCGTGGCAAGCGAACCGTGATGGAGATGCTCTATGCCGTGGAGTTCTACCGCGATGTTCTTTTCCACGCGGAATACGGCGCGATGATCAACTCGGACCGATTCACGGGGACCCCGGGCGAGATGGCCGCTGCCAAGGTCACCGAATGGCTGGAGGCCACGGGCAAGGGCAGGCGCAAGGTGAACTACAAGCTTCGGGATTGGGGAATCAGCCGGCAACGCTATTGGGGGACGCCCATCCCCATTGTCCACACGCGGGAGGGGGAAGTACCGGTGGCGGAGGCAGACCTTCCCGTGCGGCTGCCCGAGGTCGAAAGCTACGAACCGACTGGGACGGGGGAATCTCCGCTGGCAGGCATCCCTCGGTTCGTGAACGTGCGCATGCCGGACGGGACGAAGGGCGCGCGCGAGACGGATACCATGGGCACGTTCGCCTGCTCCTCCTGGTATTACCTGCGCTTTGCCGACCCTCGCAACGAGGGGGCCGCATTCGGGAAAAAGCTGGTTTCGTACTGGTTGCCGGTGGACATGTACGTGGGCGGGGCCGAACACGCCGTCATGCACTTGCTCTACGCTCGCTTTTGGACGAAGGCGCTTCACGACCTGGGGCATCTCCCTTTCCTCGAGCCCTTTCGCCGGCTGCGCAATCAGGGCATGATCCTGGCGCCGGATGGCAAGGAGCGGATGTCCAAGAGCAAGGGCAACGTGATCACTCCGGACGAGGTGGTGAAGGACTACGGAGGCGACGCGCTGCGCGCCTATGAGATGTTTATCAGCGACTTTGAGCAGACGACACCCTGGAACACCAACGGGCTGTCGGGGACGCACCGCTGGCTGCGGCGAGCGTGGGATTTGCTGCTGCGTCCGAGCCCGCGGCCGAAGGCGGCCGACCCGACCGGGCTGGCCGATCGAAGCCTGCGGCGTAAGCTGCACAAGACCATTCGCAAAGTGTCCGCGGATATCGAGGGGTTCCGGTTCAACACGGTCATCTCCGCGCTGATGGAGCTTACCAACGCGCTCTACGAGGCGCAATCGCAACCCGTGAGCGAGGAGGCCTTCCAAGAGGCCCAAGACGGATTGCTGCTCCTTCTCGCCCCGATTGCTCCCTTCCTGTCCGAGGAGGTCTGGTCTCGCTTGGGGAGAAAATACTCGATCCACCAGCAACCGTGGCCGGAATTCGACCCGCAACTGGCAGAGGACGAGATCATCACCCTGGTTGTCCAGGTCAATGGTCGGGTGCGCGACCGCTTGCAGGTGCCCGCAGGAATCGATCAGGCGGAAGCGCTTGAGGCGGCATTGCGGCTGGAAAGCGTGGCCAAGTGGCTGGGAGGGAAGGCGCTGCGCCAGAGCATTTTTGTCCCAGACCGGCTGATTAACCTGGTCGTCTGAGGAGGGTCCTCGGGGGTCGAGAGGTCCCCGGCGAGTAGGGTAATTGGAGGCTATCGAAAACCGTTGGGTGGAAGCGCTTTCCACCGTCTTCTGCAGGCTTACGGGATAAATGCTACAATAGTGACAATGATTATAGGAGATGTGGCGGAGATCGCGCGAGCCAACGATCTGCAGCTGAACACCCTGCATCGGATAAGCTTGGAGCTCGTTCGCGAAAGGTCCCTGCAAGGGGTCCTGCAACACATAGCAGACGGCGCGCGCGAGCTCGTCGAAGCACAATATGCGGCAATCGGGGTCCCGGGCAGCGACGGGACCCTTGAACGCTTTGTTACCTCTGGAGTTTCTGCGGCTGAGGCGGCTGCGATCGGGGCTCCGCCTCGCGGGCATGGGCTCTTGGGCGCCATCGTCCGGGGGGGACGGGCGATCCGGCTGGAGGATATCGTCTCAGACCCTCGTTCGGTCGGTTTCCCTGCGCACCACCCCTACATGAAGAGCTTCCTGGGCGTCCCCATCCTGTCGCAAGACCGAGGGATTGGCCACATCTACTTGACCAACAAGCGGGAGGGCGCCGGCTTTGGCGATCGGGACCAGCAGCTGGTTGAGATGCTCGCCGCCTATGCGGCGGTGGCCATTGAGAACGCCCGCTACTACCAGCGGCTGAGCCAGGACGAGGCCCAGCTCGAGGACCGCAACCGTGAGCTGGCGATCCTGAATGAAATCGCTCACGTGGTTGGGACGAGCCTTGATCCGGAGGTCATCCTGGAGAAAACCCTTTCGCGGGTCATGGGGCTGTTTGAGGCCGAGGTCGGTGAAATCTTCCTTGACGAAGAGGGGACAAACGAGTTCTCGGTCGTGCTCCGTAAGGGGACCCAGGCCCCAGCCTTCTTGGGGCATGACCACTTCCGGCTGGGAGAGGATCTGGTCGGCAGTGCCGCCAAGCAAAAGGAATTGATCTTCTCCTCAAGCCTTTCCTCGGAACCGAGGCTGCCGCGCCACGCGGCGCAGGCCGGGTTCGGCACGTACTTGTGCATCCCCCTGGTCTCCAAGGATCGCGTGCTTGGCGTGATGGGACTTGCGGCCCTGCGGCCGATCGAGCTGACCCCTCGTCTGCGAGATCTTTATCGGGCGGTTGGCCTGACCATGGGCGAGGCGGTGGAAAATGGTCTCTTGCATCGCAAGTCGCAGCGGCTAGCCGTCCTGGAAGAACGGGAGCGGATCGGAATGGACCTGCACGACGGCATCATCCAGTCCATCTACGCGGTCGGATTGATGCTGGAAGACGCCAGCCTATCTTTGCACGAAGATCCCCGATCGGCTCGAGAGAAAATGGCCAAGTCGGTTGAGGGCCTCAATGGTGTCATTCGCGACATTCGCTCTTACATTCTCGACCTGCAGCCCCGGCGGATGGCCACGGAGAATCTGGCTGCGGGCCTGCGGCAACTGGTGCGCGAGTTCCGGGCTCAAACCCTGACCGAGGTGGACCTGCACATCTTGAATGGAGCGGCGGAGGGTCTCTCCGCCGCTTCCATGACCAGTCTCTTTCATGTGACCCAAGAGGCCTTGGCCAATGTGGCCAAGCACTCCGAGGCGACTCACGTGGTGGTTAACCTGCGCCGCAACGAGGAATGGATTGAGCTCACGGTCAATGACAACGGCAAAGGATTCAGCACGGAGGGCCAGCGCAAGCTGCTCGGACATGGGCTCACCAACATCGAGGAGAGAGCCCGGGCGGCGGGTGGTGAGGCGACGATCCACTCGGAACGGGGAAAAGGCACGGTTGTGAGGGTGCGGATCCCGGCCGTCGTCATCCCTGCCGGGCCCGCTTGAAAGGTTGGGCGGGAGATCCGGCCCAAGGCCGATGAGAAAGGCCGGCGTGACAGGTTGCCCATCGGCTCGAGACGATAATCACTGGAGCCGGCTTGGGTTGGGCCGCTATACTCCCCCATAAGCAGGAAATGCGTTTTTCTCCCAAAGGATTGGCCCGATCGGGCAAGGTCGTGTATTTGAATCCTCAGCTCACCGCGACGCGCGTGTTCCTCATCGAGGAACACGAGAAAGTCCGCCAGGCCCTTGCGGACCGGCTGCGCACGTCGGCAGGAATCACCTTGGTGGGGGAGGCCGGTGAGGCTGAGAAGGCTCTGGAGGAGGTGCGCAAGAGCCACCCCGACGTGGTCCTGGTGGAAATCAAGCGCGGCGACGGCATGGGGCTGGAGATTGTGCGAGAGGTCGCAAACCTCCCCTGGTCTCCCAGGGTCGTTGTGCTGACCACCTACGAGAGTTCGTGGGAGCGGACGGCGGCGAAGCGCGCGGGGGCGTGCGATTACCTGCTCAAGCAACTCGACTCCGACGAGCTAATGCAGTCCATCCAGAGACTTGCGGCCTAGGTCTCCGTCGGGAGCCGCCTGAAGAGAAGAAGCAAAGGGCCCCTCGCGCCTTTCGTGCGAGGGGCCTTCTTTGTACGCCCAGCATGAACACTGACTTGGAAGGTGAAAGTCCTTCCCGGAGGTGATGGCGCCAACCGTAGCCAAAGGCAAAGGCGTCGCCGTGAGGCGGGGTCCGGAGGAAGCCGGA
>Ga0187858_10000864_pt1 | contig 35865 bp, 35 predicted proteins | sample June2016WEW_8_15_FD_133015 | JGI IMG/M metagenome (GOLD analysis project Ga0187858, IMG submission 133015) | Peatland microbial communities from SPRUCE experiment site at the Marcell Experimental Forest, Minnesota, USA - June2016WEW_8_150 | ecosystem: Environmental > Terrestrial > Soil >...
CGACCCCGACACCGACCAGGACCGTCACGGCGACCCCGACGCCCACCCCGACCAGAACGCACACCCCGACGCCGACCCCGACACCGACCAGGACCGTCACCCCGACCCCGACACCGACATCGGTTATTCCGTCGGGTCCTCCTCAGACTGGGGCCGGCGGAGCCGTGCGCTCCGGTGACACCCTTCTGGTGCCTGCCGGCGGCGCTGCTCTGGCCGGCGCAGCTGGACTCCTGGGCCTGGCCATCTGGCGTCGGCGGGACCTGGCCGCCGGGAAGGAACTGAACCATAAGGATGAGCTGGATGGGGAATAGATGAGCTTCGCTGTCCCGCCACGTAATGCGCGACCCCGGCCGAGACGCTGGTTCGTGGCGGCCATCGTCCTGCTGCTCACTGCCGCGGGATGCCTCGGGCTCGGCCTGCGCGGTCACCAAGACGCGCTGGCCGGGCCACCCGGCCCTCAGTTCAACCCGCTCACTTCACCGGAGCCCACCGGCAGCGGGCCGACCGGGAAGACAGGCGTGTCGGCGGCCCGCTCGGAACCGGTCGAACTGCGCATCCCGGCCATCGGCGTGGCAGTGACGCTATCCGAGATTGGCCTCAACCCTGACGGCACCGTCCAGGTTCCCACCGACTTTCAGCAGCCTGGGTGGTATCGGCTGGGCCCGTCCCCTGGCCAGCTCGGCTCAGCGGTGATCCTGGGCCATGTTGACTCCTACCTCGGCCCGGCGGTGTTCTTCCGGCTGCGGTCCCTGCGCGCCGGGAACGCCGTCGAGGTGCGACTGGCAGACGGCGTGATCGCCCACTTTGTCGTCAGCGGTGTTGCGATGTACCCGAAAGCGCACTTCCCGGACCAGCTGGTTTACGGCTCACATGGCTACAGCGAACTCCAGCTCGTCACCTGCGGCGGGATATTCGACAACCAGACCCGGCACTACTTATCCAATATCGTCGTCTACACCCATTTGGTAGCCATCACACCCGCGCCCAGTGTTAATCGCGAATGACTGGGAGGCGAATCTGCCGATCCCGCAGTCCTTCCCGGTGCGGATGCCCGTCCTCGACCCTGGCATGGACCCGGTGGGCGGCGTCGATGTAGGCCGGCTGGCCGCGCCAGCCGCGCGTGCTCGCGGGCAGGTTCGTGACGCACAGGGTGTATCGCCAGCCGCCGGCGGTCTCGAACAGGCTCAGCTGGGCGCCGGGGTGCGGGTGCTCGCGGCGGGCGAAGACGCGCATGCCAGCTGGCCAGCCGTCCAGCTGGTCACCGGCCCTGCCCTGGCGCAGCACACCGGCAAGGCCGGGCGGGCACTAAGAAGCGTGCTGCGTCGTCCTGCCGCGGGAGACAGCGGCCTATCTCTGCGCGACGGCGGGCCGGGCTGCCGCTAGCTGTCCCGGCCCTGCCAGGTGCAGACGCAGGCCTCGTTGCCCTCGGCATCGGCCAGTACCCAGAAGGCGGGCGCCTCGTCGTCGTACGTGAGGGTGCCGCCCGCGGCGAGCGTCGCCTGGATCCGCCGCTGCGCCTCGTCATGCGGCACGGTGACATCGATATGGATGCGGTTGCGCTGCGGCCGTGGCGCGTCCATCTGCTGGAACCAGATCGACGGGCCCTGCCCGAACGGGTCGGCCAGCGCGTCCTGCGGCCCGGATGCTCCCGGCTCGTCGTCGTAGCCCAGCACCGCCTGCCAGAACGGGCGGATCGCGGCGATGTCCAGGGCGTCGATCGCGATCTCCAGTATCTGCGCCGACCGCGGGGTGCCGCCGACCTCAGCGTCAGTGGCCAGCCCTAGCTCGCTGACGACCGCGGAGATGGTCCGGGCCAGCTCGATCTCGCGGACCGTGACCCGGCCCGCGGCCAGCGACTGGAGCGTCAGGATGAGGCGGCCCGGGCGCAGGTCAGCCTCCAGGCACTCGTCCGCCGCCGGCCCGGCGGCCGCGGCGACATGCCCGGCGATATCCGCCGCCTGCGCCAGCGACCCCACCGGCACGCACGTTCGCACCGTGCCGAGCAGCTGGCGCCAGCCCAGCTCACTGACGGCGCCGGAGATCTCCTGACGGCTCAGTTCCCGGCCGTCATCTCGAGGGTTCTCGTTCATGCCGGGATCATGCCAGCCGGCACCGACATGGCGAGGGCCGCACCATCCAGCGGCACGTCCAGCAGGTCGAGCGCCTCGGGCGGGATGCCGGTCAGGAGGAATCCCCGCACCCGTGACCGCGCGGCCGTCGCTGCCGGGGCAAGATCACTGCTGGCGCGGACCCGGATCCGCGCGCTGGCCACCTGGAACGCGGGCGCTCCGGCCCGGTGGCCGTCCATTCGGCGTGGCGCATTACAGGGGCGCTTGGCAGCGCACCCTGACCATCGTTCGGCAGCAGCTACCCGCCGAACAGCGCAACTGGTGCCGCGGCGGTCGCGCAGCCCGCACGTCAGTCGTTACGCAGTGAAATCGGATCGGACTCGGCGATGCTGTCGGCCTCGATGGCCCGCAGGCCGTTGCCGAGCCGCTCGCGCGCCTGCCGCAGCAGCCTGAGCGAGATCGCGGCGGTGCCCTGGGCCGCGGCGCGTTCCGGGTCGGCACCGTGCTCTTCGATCAGGTGCGCCTGCAGGGCTGCTGCGACTTCGTCGGCAGCCTTCAGCGCCTGATAGATGGCCCGGTCCCGCGAGACGTCGTTCACCATGCCTTGCAGTATGCCGAACGGCCGGAGCGGGCAGCCGCCGGGCCGCCCCGGTACTTACTCGCCGAGGAACCGGCCCATGAAGGCGGCCGCGCGCGACGGCCGGCCTGTCCGGCTTTCCTCCCGGTCGGCCAGGCTCATCACCTGCAGGCCCGCATTCAGCCCGAGCCAGCGCAGCGGCTCCGGCTCCCAGGGCGGCGACCGGTGGCCAACCCAGGGCAGCGCAGTGATCTCGCTGCCGGTGCCGGCGATCAGGTCGGCCAGGGTCCGCCCGGCCAGGTTCGTGGTCGAGACCCCGTCACCCACGTAACCGCCCGCCCAGCCGATCCCGGTGCCGCAGTCCAGGCCGACTGACGCGCACCAGTCCCGCGGCACGCCGATCGGGCCGCCCCACGAGTGTGTGACCGGCACATCGGCCAGCACCGGGAACAGCTCGGCGAGGGTGCGGCGGAGCTCGGCGAAGACGGCGGGCACCCGGTCGAACGACGGCCGGACAGCGGAGCCCAGGTGATAGGGCGCGCCGCGGCCGCCGAAGGCCAGCCGCCCGTCCGCCGTGCGCTGGCCGTAGATGATCAGGTGCCGCAGGTCGCCGAACGTCGGCCTGGTGGCCAGCCCGATCTGGTCCCAGGCCGAGGCTGGCAGCGGCGCGGTGGCGACCATCAGCGAGTAGACCGGTGCGATCGCCCGCTTCAGGCCGGGCAGCCGTGGGGTGTAGCCCTCGGTGGCCCGGACCACGAATGGCGCCCGCACCGTTCCCTGCCGGGTCACGACCCGGCCCGGCTGCAGGTCCGTGACCTCGGTGCGCTCATAGATCGCGACGCCGCGGCGGCGGACCGCGTCCGCCAGCCCGCGAGCCAGCCTGGCTGGGTGAATGGCGGCGCAGTGCGGGGTGAAGGTGCCGCCCAGGACATCGGTGGCGGCGGCGTGCTCGCGCGCCTGCGCCGCAGTCAGCAGTCGCAGGTCCTGCTCGCCGAAGCCGTACTCGCGGGCCTCCGCCACCTCGGCCCTGGCCCGTGCCAGCTGCACGGGCGTCCTGGCCAGCATGACCGTGCCGCCCTTGGCCCAGTGGCAGTCGATGCCCTCGGCGGCAGCGGCCCGGCCCACCTCGTCCACGGTCGCGTGCATGGCCCGCTGCATGGCGATGGCCGCGTCCCGCCCGGCCATCCGCTCCAGCCTGGGCAGCGAGGCCGGGAACAGCGCCGAGCACCAGCCGCCGTTGCGGCCGGAAGCGCCGAAGCCTGCGATTTCCCGTTCGCAGACGACGATCCGCAGGTCCGGGCTCGCCGCGGCCAGGTAATACGCGGTCCACAGGCCAGTGAAGCCCGCGCCCACGATCGCCACATCGGCATCGGTGTCGCCCGGCAGCGGATCGCCCGGATTGAGAGTTCCCGGCACGGTGTCGTGCCAGAAGGAGAGATTCCGGTAGTCGGCGGTCGTCGGGTAGTCGGCGGTCGGAGACATGCGTCCCATGGTGGCAGGCCAGCTCCATCCCGGATCCGGCCGCCCGCGCCAGGCCCGCAGCACCGGGTGGCGCGCCCGCGCCAGGCCCGCAGCACCGGGGGGCGCCAGCACCCGGGAGCCCGCGCCAGGCCGTGGCGGCTGTCGCCAGCAGCGTGGGTGCGTGCCTGCGGCGGCTGTTTCCGCAGTAGCGACGCACCCACGTCGTCGCGATAGCTGGCTGCGAGAGCGCGTGGCCGCCCGGCGTTTCGGCCGGGTCCAGGGCGTGCAGGCGAGCGGCACTCGGGCATCCTTGAGGCATGCCTGCTGACAGCCTGCCTGCCGACAGTCCCGCGTCCGCCGGCGGTGCGCCGGGCAGCGGATCGACGGTCCCAGCCCCGCGGCAACGATCCGGTCCCTACCGGGTCTGCATGGTGTGCCTGGGCAACATCTGCCGGTCACCAATGGCCGAGGTGGCACTGCAGGCTGAGCTGAAGCGGGCCGGGCTGGATGGTCGCGTCACTGTCGAGAGCGCGGGCACGGGAGACTGGCATGTCGGCGGCCCGATGCACCCCGGAGCCCGCTCCGAGCTGTCCCGCCGCGGCCTGGACGGCCGGGATCACCGGGCGCGCCAGATCGACCGGTCGTGGCTGGGTGACTTCGACCTGCTGGTGGCCATGGATCGCAGCAACCTGGCTAACCTGCGGCGGATGGCGGGCCGGGATGACGCGATGGCCGGCCGGATCAGGCTGATGCGGTCCTTCGACCTGGCGGCCGAGCCGGGGGCTGAGGTTCCCGACCCCTACGATGGCGGCCCCGAGGACTTCGCCGAGGTTCTGGACCTGGTGCAGGCCGCAGTGGCCGGGCTGGCCGGCCAGCTGGCGGCGGCGCTCTCTGACCAGCCTGACCGGCCGGGTCTGCCGGACGCCTCGTGACCGGGCCCGCCGGGCGTCCGGTGCCGGGGTGGGCCGGGTGTCCGGTGCCGGGGTCGGCCGGGCGTCCGCAGCAGATGCCGCCGGGCCCTCGTGATGGATGATGGCAGCGCCCGGCTGGAGCGGCTGCTGGGCTGCGCGGTGCGGGACGTGCGCAACGCTGGCGGTCAGCACGGCGTGCGGCACTACCGGCTGACGCTTGCCGATGGCCGGGCGGCGTTCGCCAAGCTGGCCGGCGACGGCGGCGAGGCCGCCAGGGCCGGGTTCGCGGCTGAGGCCAGCGGCCTGCGCTGGCTGGCCGCGGCCGGCACCGCGGCGGTCCCGGAGGTTCTCGGCTCGGATGACCGGAGCCTGGTGCTGGCCTGGATCGCCGAGCAGACAGCCGACCGGAACGCTGCAGCGAGGTTCGGCCGGGAACTCGCCGCCCTGCACGCGGCCGGGGCCGACGCGTTCGGCGCTCCGTGGCCCGGCGTGATCGCCAGCCTGCCGCTGCCCAACGCGGGCGGCCCGTCCTGGCCGGAGTGGTACGTCAGCCAGCGAGTACTGCCCTACCTGCGGCTGGCCAGGGACGCTGGCACGCTCAGCCGGGCGGACGTCGCCGTCATCGAGTCGGCTGCGGCCCGAGTGAGCGCGGCGGCCGGTCCAGCGGAGCCGCCGAGCCGGATCCACGGCGACCTGTGGGCGGGGAACCTGCTCTGGTCCGGCGGCCGCGGCTGGCTGATCGACCCGGCCGCGCACGGCGGGCACCGGGAGACCGACCTGGCCATGCTGGCGCTCTTCGGCGCGCCGTACCTGGACCAGATCCTGGCCGGTTACCAGGAAGCGGCGCCGCTGGCCGAGGGCTGGCGGCAGCGGGTGCCGCTGCACCAGCTGCACCCGCTGCTCGTGCACGTGTGCCTGTTCGGGGCCGCCTACCGGGAGGCTGCTCTCTTGGCCGCGCACAGCACTGTCCGGCTGGCATCTTGACATACCGGCTATGCCGATAGGCAATATAGGATTAGAGGGGGGACAGGTCTGCCGTATCATGACGAAACGATCCGCCGGGGCTCATCCCGGCGCACCGGAAACGGGGGCTGGCGAGATGACCGCAGGCGGGGTGCAGGACGTCGTCTCCGTCGCTGATCCGGAGCACGCGTGGCAGCAGGCCCTGCAGGCCGGCCTGGTCGGCCGCAAGCGGTTGCCGCTGAACTGCGAGCTGCCTCCTCCGCTGCTCACCGGCCCGGTAACGGCCAACGAGAGGTTCTTCCGGCGCAACCACTTCCCGATCCCGGACCTGGACGCGGGCCGGTGGCGGCTGGACGTCGGCGGCCTGGTGCGGACGCCGCTGTCACTCGGACTGGAGGACCTGCGGCGCCTGGGCAGCGAGTCAGTGGTGGCGACTCTGGAGTGCGCCGGGAATGGCCGGACGCTATTCAGCGCGCCAGTCGAGGGCGAGACCTGGGGACTCGGGGCGGTCAGCTCGGCCCGCTGGACGGGTGTCCCGTTGACCGCGGTGCTGGACCGGGCCGGGATCGCGTCCGGTGCCCGTGAAGTCATCTTCCGGGGCGCCGACGGGGGACAGATGGAGGGCGTCGAGGAGCCGATCCGGTATGAGCGGAGCCTGAGCGTGGCCGATGCCCGGCAGTCCGGTGCCCTCCTGGTGTTCGCGATGAATGGCGAGCCGCTGCCCGCCCGGCACGGGTTCCCCGTCCGGCTGGTGGTGCCGGGCTGGTATGCGATGGCGTCCGTCAAGTGGCTGACCGAGGTCGAGCTGACCGACCAGCCGTTCACCGGGTTCTTCCAGGACACCCACTACGTCTACGAATGGCAGCGCCGCGGCGCCTGGGTACGTGAGCCAGTCCGGCTGCAGCGGATCCGGGCGCTGGTAGCCGAGCCGGCGGATGGCCAGGTGGCCGAAGCTGGCGATCTAGTCGTCCGCGGGGTTGCCTGGTCGGGCGCGGCGCCGATTTCCCGGGTGGAGGTCAGCATCGCCGCGTCGGCCGACGGGGAGACCTCAGGCGGGGAAACCGGCGGCGGCAGAGCGGGCGCCGACGCGGCCGGCGCGGCGGAGGCGGGCTGGCAGCAGGCTCACCTGGTCGGCCGGGCGGAGGGGCACGGCTGGCAGCGGTGGGAGCTGACTGCCCGCGACGTGCCGCCCGGCGCCGCCACCATCCGGGCCCGCGCCTATGACCAGGCCGGGAATGGCCAGCTGTCCGAGCCGGAGTGGAACAATCTCGGCTACGGCGGCAACTTCGTGCACGAGCTGACGGTCACCCTCAGCTGAGCCAGATGGGTCCTCAGCGGCCGGACTGGGGTCAGGCCGGCCGCAGCCGGCGCAGCACATGGTGGAGCCCGGCCGTTATCTCGTAAGGTTTGCGGGGTCATTTCCCCCTAAGTCTTCGAGATCATCAGGCGAGAGAGCGCGGGGGAGTTAGCCAGCGGGGCGGCGGCCGCCGTGTGCCAATGAGTTCAGGATGTCCGGCTCGTCGCTCCGCGCCTGGTCATAGCCGGGATCTTCGTAGCTGCCTGCGGTCAGGTCAGCATCGCCAGGCGAGTCAGCGTCGCCGGCGTCTTCCGCCTCCGGATCGTCCGCCAGCGCTTCGGGAGCGAGCGGCAGGGCGATCCGGAAGATAGCGCCGCCGCCGGGCGGTGATTCCACCCAGACGGCCCCGCCGTGCGCGGCGACCAGCGAGGCAACGATGGCCAGCCCGAGCCCGGTCCCGCCCACCGTCCTGGCCTGGTCGGCCCGGTAGAACCGCTCGAACACATGCTCCGCCTGCTCGGGCGTCACGCCATGGCCGTGATCGGCGACCTCGAGTACCGCAGCCGCGCCGACGCCGGCCGCCGGCGCGGCCGGCGTCTCCGGGCCGCCGGGGGCCGCGGCCGGTCCGCGCGCCTGGCCGGACTCGGCCGGGCGATAAACGCCGTGGCTGTCAGCCTCGGCGAGGCTGCCGGACCGGATCGTGACGTCGATCGGCGTGCCGTCCGGGGTATGCGACAGCGCGTTGCTCATCAGGTTGCCGATGACCTGCCGCAGCCGCACCTCATCGCCGAGCACGAGCAGCGCGTTGCCCGAGCCCACGGTCAGGTTGATGCTGCGGTCGGGCGCGACCACCCTGGCGTCGTGCACGGCGTCGGCGGCCAGTGTCAGCAGGTCGACGGTGCTGCGTTCCAGCGGCCGCTGCTGGTCCAGCCGGGCCAGCAGCAGCATGTCCTCGACCAGCACGCCCATCCGGGACGACTCCTGCTCCACCCGCCGCATGATCCGGTCCAGGTCGGCGCGCTGAAGCTGGCCGTACCCGTTGCCGCCCGGCGCTGCGGTCGCGGGAGTGCCCGGCTCCGCGCTAGCGGTCGCCGCACCCGCGGCAGACGAGCTGATTCCGCCGCGCTGGCGGTAATACTCGGCGAAACCGCGGATGGCAGTCAGCGGTGTCCGCAGCTCGTGGCTCGCATCGGTGACGAACTGCCGCATCCGCTCCTCCGACCGGCGCGCCGCCGCCTCGGACCTGGCCTGGGACCGGAATGCCATCTCGATCTGGGCGAGCATCGTATTGAGCGACCGGCCCAGCCGGCCGACTTCGGTCCGCGGATCACGCTCCGGCACCCGCCTGCTCATGTCGCCCGCCGCGATAGCCCCGGCCGTCTCCTCGATGTCGGTGAGCGGCCGGAGGCTGGCCCGCACGACGGCTACGCCGACGACGGCGAGACCCAGCAGGACGACGGCGCTCACGATGATGTCGATGCCGGTCAGCCGGCCAAGAGTCCGGTAGGTGCCGCTCAAGTCCACGCCCACGACGATCGTGCCGCTGGGGGACTGGTTATTTGGTGCGCCGAGCACTGGAATCGCTTCGACCAGCCACCGGCCACCGCCACTGACTGCGGGAACGATGGCTGTCGCGTTACCGCTTAGCCAGCTAGCATGCGGTTGTATGACAGGCCCTGGCTGCACCTGGCCCGAGCCCGTGTACGGGTTGTAATTGGTAACTGGCTGTATCACCTGGTGCGGGCTGCCGCCGGATGGGATCCAGTCGATCATCTGCTGCAGCGCAGACCGGGTCTGGGCACCGCCGAGATAGTCCAGCACTGGGCGCTGAGAACTGCCGGCGAGACTGGCAAGCTGATTGTCCGCCTGCCCGAGCAGGTAGCTGCGCAGGAACGCGATGCCAGCGATGCTGATGACGGCGAGCGCCACCGCTACCAGCGCGAGAACCGCGGTGATCAGCTTGACGCGCAGGGGAGTACGGTCGGGCAGCTGCCTGACCGACCGCCAGAATCCGCCCCCGTTAACAGTCATAAAGCGTCATGAACCTAGGAAGAGGGGAGCCGGAGCACATAGCCGACTCCGCGCAGCGTGTGCAGCAGGTGCGGCTCCGTGGTGTCGATCTTGCGGCGCAGCACGGAGACGTAGGACTCAACGATTCCGGTATCACCGCGGAAGTCGTAATCCCACACGTGGTCGAGTATCTGCATCTTCGACAGCACCCGGTTGCTGTTGCCCATGAAATACCGCAGCAGCTTGAACTCGGTGGGTGACAGCTGGATCTGCTTGCCGGCCCGCCAGACCTCGTGGCTGTCCTCGTCGAGCTCCAGGTCGGCGAACTTCAGCCGCGGCGGCGGCTCCGAGCCGTCCCCCCTGGTCCGGCGCAAGACCGCCCGGATCCGGGCGATGACCTCCTCCAGGCTGAACGGCTTGGTGACGTAATCGTCTCCGCCCAGGGTGAGGCCGCGGATCTTGTCCTCGGTCGAGTCACGCGCGGTCAGGAACACGACGGGGACCCTGGCCCCGCCGCCGCGAAGCCTCCGGATGACATCGAAGCCGTCCATATCGGGCAGCATCACGTCCAGCACGATGAGGTCCGGTCGGTGCCGCTGCGCTGCCTGCACTGCCTCGGTCCCGCCGGCCGCGGTGATCACCTCGAAGCCCGCGTACCGCAGGCTCGCCGCGAGAAGCTCCAGGATGTTCGGCTCATCCTCGACCACCAGGAGGCGGGCGTCAGGCTGCCGGTGCCCATTGAGTTGCGTGGTGCTCATGCCCCTATTGTCAGGCCAGATGCTGAGCGTTTCCTGAATGCCGCCCGGGGCTGCGCTACACGCTGGGGCCGCGGCTCCGTCGCGCGGGCCCGCGGTCTCCACCTTGAGTGCGCAATCTCCGTCGCGCGGGCCCGCGGTCTCAGTCTCGCGGACCCGGATTCGTGCCCTCCGCTGGCTGCCACCGCGCGATGGCGTCGGCGCGCGAGCCCGCCCCGAGCTTGGAGTAGATCTTGTTGACGTGGTTCTTGACGGTCTTCTCCGCTAGCACCAGCCGCTGGGCGATCTGCCCGTTCGAGTGCCCGTCGGCAATCAGCCGCATGATCTGCACCTCGCGTGACGACAGATCAGGTCGCAGTCCTGAGTTGTCCCTGGCGGTCGGCATCTGACCTCGGTCTCGCGGCGCGCAGCGGATAGGTGTCCGCATGGTATCGAGATCAGCCGCGAGCGGCTGGCTAAGCCACGCACAAAGCTGGCACCTGCCGCGCCGCGGGGATGGCTAGCTGGACTGGCTCGACCCGGAGATCAGGCTGGGCGGCACGGTCTTGTCGGTCCGCAGGTCATTGAACAGCTCCAGCGCCGCCGACTGATTCCACTGCACGGCGTCGCCGGCCGGCGTGAGGTAGTTCGCGTTGGCGATGGGGACGGTCGTGGACTCCGGATTGCGCAGCGCGAAGGCTACCTGGAGCAGCTGGTACAGGCTGGCGCCCTGGTCCACGGTCACGGTGCCGGCCACGCCGCTGGCCGCCGGGATCGACGCGAACGGGTTCAGCATGACGCCGGGGCTGGTCATCTTGCTCAACAGCGCGTGCAGGAACAGCCGCTGGTCCTGCACCCGCTGCAGGTCCTGGTCGGCGAAGTCGTGCCGGTCACGCACGTAGCCCAGGGCCTCCCCGCCGCTCAGCGTCTGGCAGCCGGCCTTGATGTTGAGGCCGGAGGCGACATCGTGCAGCGGGTACTTGATGCACATCCGGACGCCGCCGATGTCGTCGACGACGTTGACGAATCCGCCGAAGCCGATGCCTATGTAGTGGTTGATGTAGAGGCCAGTCGCGTTCTGCACGGTCTCGGCCAGCAGCTTGGGGCCGCCGAAGCTGTAGGCGGCGTTGATCTTGTTCCAGCCGTAGCCGGGAATCTGCACGTAGGAGTCGCGGGGCAGGCTGATCAGGACCGGCCGCCCGCCGTTGGACGGGATGTGCAGCACCATGATGGTGTCCGAGCGCTGGCCGCTGACATCATGCCCGGTGGAGAACTCGTTCTCCTGCGCCGTGGTCAGCCCGTCGCGGCTGTCGGAGCCCGCGATCAGCCAGTTCTGCCCCGCCCCCGGCGCGGGGCGGCCCGGGTAGTCGACCAGGACGTTTGCCCGGCTGAGCTTGCCGTTGAGGTAGAAGTACATCCCGATGCTGCCGACGAGCACCAGCGCGACGACGATGAGCAGGGCAGCGACGATCCGGCCCGGCCGCAGCCAGCGCCGCATCCGGCTGGTTCCCGGCGAGCCCGGGCCGTACCGGCCAGGACCGCCAGGGCCTCCGGGACCGCGCGCCGGGCGGACGGCAGGGTCACCGGCCGGCTGGCCGCCGCCGGAGCGGCTGCTCACCGGCGGCTGGGCAGGCCACATGCCGACCTGGCCGGCGGACGGCCCCGCCCCGCCCCGTTCGCCGCCGGGCAGCGGACGGCCGCCGACGGGCAGCTGCACGGTCGGGTCGGCCGGGCCCGGCTCGGCCCCTGCCCCGCTGTCCCGGTACCAGCCCTCAGGCCACTCGCTCATGCTTCCTGCCTCACCGCAGCTCTCGCCGTCTCTATGTCTCTACCTGCAAGACGGACCAGTCGCCAAATTGGCTGGGCAAAATTTTGACAATAGACGGCCGGCTAGCCGGCCGCCCGGCGATCCCACCAGATCGTGGCCACTTCCCGCCCGGACGAGCCGAGATCCACCGGATGGGCGGGATCGACGCCCGCGGCAGTCAGCGCCGCCGCCACTTCCGCGGCGCGCTCGGGCGGCAGGCACAGCCTGCGCCTGGTGACATCGATGAGCTCATCGAAGCTCGCGTAGTCGCGGCCGCCCGGCCGCCGCCAGGTGCGGTGCAGCACCGGGACGCCCATGGCGGTCAGGATCGCGATCAGGCCGGCGGCCGTCGGCCCGGACGGCCGGCGCAGTCCGTGGAAGTGCAGCCAGAGGTCGTTCAGGCTGGCGAGCGGGTGCGTCACGGTCATCTCGATGACGACCCGCCGCCGCGCGCTGGCCGACAGGGCGGCCAGGAACGGCTGGATATCCGGCACGTTGTAGGTGACGTGGTGACACGTGACCAGGTCGGCGGGGGCGGCCTGCGCGGCCACGTCCGGCCAGCGGCCGGCGATCAGCCGGGGCTGCAGGCCGGCGGCCCCGGCGCGCTGAGCCAGCAATCGCAGCATCTGGGCGTCGGTGTCCACGGCAGCGAGTGCCGTCAGCCGGGGCAGCAGTGGCAGGCAGGCCGCGCCCGCGCCGGCACCGACATCCAGGACCGTGCCCGGCGGCTCCAGCGCCGCCCGGGCCAGCTCAAAGGACAGTCCGGACGGGCTGGCGCTAACCCGGTCAGCCCGGCGGGCGAAGACCTGGTGCGGCAGCACCCAGGGCGAGTCGGGCGCCGCCGCCAGGATGTCCTCGGGAATCGCCCAGGCGGCCAGGTCATCACGCCACCGCCGGAGCAGCGCGGCCAGGTCGCGGGCCTCAGCCAGGTCAGCGGAGTCCGTCAGGTCGGGAGGCACGGGCGGTCCGGCACGCTGGTGATCCGATCTGGGCACTGACCGGAGCGCGCGGCCCCGGCTCACGGTTTCCGGCCGGACGCCGCCGGCGCCGGCCAGGTGAGTCAGGATCCTAGCCTCACGGCGCGGCCTGCTGCTGCTCGTGCCCGGCCGTCACCGGCTAGCGCCGGCCGGACGGCTCCAGCACCGGGCCTGGCTGGCTAGCGGTCCTGACCGGCGTGCGGAGCTCCCGTTTTGCCCGAAAGGCGAGTACCAGCGCCAGGACGAAGATGGCCATCCCGGTCAGCACGTAGAGGTTCCCGGCCAGCAGCTGGAGACCGTGCCAGTGGTACTCCGCGTACGACGGCAGGTCGCCGTGCTGGTAGTAAGCGCCGGGGTTGGTATTGGGCGGGGCCCAGATCAGGCCCATGGAGAAAGCGCCCAGGTCGCGCGGCGCTCCCCAGAAGCTTCCCGGCCAGGCGGCGAAGATGAGCACGATCGCGGCGGCCAGCGCCGCCCAGGCCCAGCGGACCGCGGACCGGGCCCGGAAGGCGTAGTGGACGGCCAGGACCACGCCGGGAACGATCCAGACCCAGTGATGGTCCCAGCTGACCGGTGACACCAGCAGCCCGGTCAGCGCGCAGGTGAGCAGCCCGGCCAGCCGCTGGCCAGCGCGGTCCAGCATCGTCGCGGCGGCCAGGCCGGCCACCGTCGTCACCGCGGCAGCCGCCAGCCACGCCGGCTGCGCGGCGGACATGCTGCCGGACAGCCTGGTGATGATCGCCAGCAGCGACTGGTTGCCCTCCCAGCCCATGAAGCCGGTCCGCTTGCCCTGCAGGAACAGGCCATCCAGCCACCACGACCTGGACGCGCCGGGCAGCACGGCGAATCCCGCCGCCACGGTCAGCGCGAACACCCCGGCGGCGACCCCCGCCTGCCGGTACCTGCGGGTCAGCAGCAGGTACGGAATGAAGATCAGCGGCACCAGCTTGATCCCGGCGGCGATGCCGATGCCCGCGCCCTTCCACCAGCGGCGGTCCGGCTGGCACTGATCCCAGATGATCAGTGCCATCAGGACCAGCTCGATCTGCCCCAGGTAGAGCGTCCGCTGGACTGGCTCGGTCCAGAACAGCGCCGCGGCCAGCAGCAGCGTGCCGCCCAGCCGGGCCATGCCGCGCCGGTAGCCCAGGCAGCCGAGGCACATCCAGATCGTGCCCAGCAGGGCCAGGATGTTGACCCCGACCGAGATTCTCATCAGCAGCTGGAATGCGGGCACGGTCAGGATCGTGAACACCATCGCGGCGAATGGCGTGTAGGTGAACTGCGGATTACGCGCCCAGTGATAAAGAGTCGTCAGCTTATGCGTGCCGTACAGCGGGGTCGCCCCGCGCACGATGAGGCCTGCTGAACGGTACACCCAGATATCGACCGGGCTCATAAAGCGAATAAGCGGAGGGCTGTGCAGGACAAAGGAAACGTATGATCCCACGGCCAGGGCGAAGGCGGCCACTCCCGCGGCCAGGAGCCAGCGGCGCCAGGTGCGCCAGGATGGCAGAGCCGCCCGCGGTCTGGTCAGGACCATCTGGCGAAAGCCGGTCACGAAGTCCTGCGCGCGCTGGCTGGCAAGCTCATGCTATTACGCTAATCGGCGATCTCGGCGGCTCCGGTGCCGTGGTGAATAGTTTTAGGCCGCCACCACGCTACCTTTGCGGTGCCATGGCATGTGCTTTACCTCGGGCCGCGATAGCGCCTGGTCGTAACGCTGAGAGTCAAATCACCGCAGCGGGGCATCAATCGTGGCACGGGCCGGGTGGCCGATGCCCCGGAATAATCGCCGAAGACCGTTTTAGGCAGCTGCCGGGCCGCGGGGCCCGTGCTCGCCGCGCGGCAGCGGATCTGCCGCGGCCGCGGCGGAATCGCCATGGGCGCCTGATGGTTGGCACCTGCATGACCAGAGCGCACCAGATCACGATTTCCCCGGCCGGCCGGCACGTCGAGGTCATGCTCGGCGGCGAGAAGCTGGCCGAGTCCGACCGGGCCATGGTCCTGGACGAGGCGGGGCTGCCGCCTCGTTACTACCTCCCGCCCGAGGATGTGCGCACCGAGCTGCTGCGGCCCACCTCCACCCAGACCACCTGCCCGTTCAAGGGCCAGGCGTCCTACTGGTCGGCCGAGCTGGACGGCAGGCTGCATGAGGACCTGGCCTGGAGTTATCAGTCGCCGATTCCGCGGGCCGCGGGGATCGCCGGGATGATGTGCTTCTACCCGGACCGGACGGAGCTGAGCATCGATGGCGAGCGGCAGCCGCCTGCCTGAGTCAGCCGGGTCCCCAACCCGCGCACCGGCAGGCCGCGCGGGCCGAGCGTCAGGCAGGCGCAGCATGCAGTGGCTGAACGAGCCGGCCAGGTGGTCGCGGGAAGGGGGGACGCTGACCGTCACCGCCGACGCCGGAACAGACTTCTGGCGGACCACCGGCTATGGGTACGTGCGCGACAACGGGCACCTCTACGGTGAGCTGATGGCCGGGGATTTCGATCTCTCGGTGCGCCTGCGCGGGTCGTACGCCGCGCAGTACGACCAGGCCGGGATCATGGTGCGGGTCGACGCCCGGAACTGGCTGAAAGCCGGCGTGGAGTTCGTCGACGGGCAGCCGCGCTTCAGTACCGTCATCACCCGCGACTACTCCAGCTGGGCGGTCGGCGACCTGCCGCCGGACGCTGGCGAGCTCGCGCTGGCGGTCACCCGCCGCGGCGACGCCGTCGAGGTCCGCTTCGCCGCTGGCGGCACCAAGCCCCGGCTGGCCGCGCTGGCCTACCTGCCGCCTGGCCGCGAGGCGCTGGCCGGGGCCATGTGCGCCGCCCCCGACGGCCCGGGCTTCAGCGTCGCCTTCGGTGACCTCCGTCTCTCGGCACCGGGCTAGGCCAGGACGAGCCGGGCACGCTGGCGCCGATGCTGGCTGGTTGCACGGGAATCTCATGACCGCCGGGCGAAAGGCGCCGCTCCGACGATCAGCGCTGCCAGCCATGCGGTCACCGCCGTGGCGATCGCCATGACAGCCGCGGCGATCAGGCAGCCGGTCCCGTAGAGGGCTATGATGCCGCTGCCGCCGAACAGGCCGATGCCCCGGCCGGCCCGCGCGCCCTTGCGGGTCATCTCGACCCGGGCGAGCTTCAGCTCGTCGCGGACCAGCCGCGAGACCTGCTCGGTGAGCTGCTTGACCAGATCCCCGGTCGAGCTATCCCGCGCCCCGGCGGGCCTTGCCGTGCCATGGACGTCCGTCATGACGAGCTCCTCCCTGGCCAGCGGCAGTCTCTTTCCCGGAAGGGCTGGTACTAACGTCGGCGCGCCGAGAAAATCCGGCCAGCGGAATGGCCGGCCCGGACAGGCCCAGTCGCGCTGAATGCGCGCGGCGGGGCGGACGGCCGATGCCGTCCGCCCCGCCGCCGGCAGGTGCCTGCGCGGCCGCTGCCAGCGCAGCGACCGCCTCGCCGTTACTTGACGGTGTACTCGTAGGGGAAGGCGGCTACGTCGCTTCCCTCGGGGAAATTCCCGGCTAGGTCGTTAAAGGTCACCGCGCCAGGAATGAACGAGGAGTCGTCCACATAGAGGGTTCCGGTGACCGTGCTTCCCGGGGTTCCGCCGGGCGTGATGGTGACTGGGATGGTGACGGTCTGGCCCGGGTTGACGACGTAGGGCGTGAAGCTGGCCGCGGCGTTGACGCTGCCGAGCCACAGGTCCCCGGTCGGGGAGCTGACCGCCGGGTCGAAGGCCGCTGCCGTGGCCGTCATCGATACGGTCGCCGATACCGGCGGCGCTGCGTTCTTGCCGGTCGGGCCGACGAGGAACGGCGTAACCGTCCAGTCGCCGGGCGCGACCTCCGGCGCCGAGTAGGCACCGGAGGCGGTCGTGCCCACGGTCGAGATCAGGTCCGGGTCCCCGAAGGTCCAGGTGTAGTCGAAGAAAAGCGGCTTGCTGGACGACACCGTGGTCTGCAGCGCGGTTGAGTGGGACGGGACCAGGTAGGTCGGCACGGTGCCGCTGAGGTTAGGCAGCGTCAGCGTCGACGTGGTCTGCGCCGCGAGCGCGGTCGCCACCTGGGTACTGAGCCGGGGATCGACGAAGTATGCCTCCGGGGTGCTGCCGCCGTTCGTCACCTGCACGGGCACGGTCACGGGCGTGCCGGCGGCCAGCGTGGTGCTGGCCGAGTCGGGCAGCCCGGCCGCCGAGGCGGTCACCGGGGTGTCGTTGATGGTGACGGTGAAGGGCTGCGCCACCGCGGTGCCGGACACGGTGCCGTAGAAGTCCACCACGAGCGTCCACCGCCCGGCGGCCGGGCGCAGCACGTGCAGCTGGGCGCCGGTCTCGGGCGCGAGCTGCGTCGTGCCGGACGGGTTGGTCACCAGCAGTCCGTTGGTGGCGGTGGAGGCCGCCTCGCCGGTCGCCGGGTCGACCAGCTCGGCCAGCAGCGTGTTGCTGGCATTGCCGGTGCTGACCTGCACGTTCAGCGCGCTGAGGCCGGCAGGTATGTCGACCTGGTAGTAAGCGGTCTGGCCGAGTTGTAAGCGAAGTTGGACGAGCCGAACACGTTGAGCCCGACCAGGCTGGCGCCGGGCGCCACTCCGCGTATCCGGATCAGGCAGGGCGTGCTGAGGCCCGCGCCGTATCCGGCCACGTTGTAGACGTGCCGTCCCTGAGCGGCGATGGAACTGGAATCGAGGAAGGCCTCGCCGCCGTCCGTCGGCGCATTCGTTCCGGTCCCGCTGAAATCCTGGTAGTCGACGAAGACGTGCTGGCCGTTGGCGCGGATGAAGTCCGGGTTGTCCGGGTCGACGCCATCGGCGATGAACGCCACCTTCACGCCCGCGCCGGTGTAGCCGAGGGACTGAGCCGAGTAGCCCTTCCCCGACTGGGTGGCGGCGTGAATGTTCAGGAGTGCCTCGGGGTCGAGCTGGACCTGGCCCTTCGGTGCGCAGGTGCCCGGCAGCGGCTTCGTGCCGCTGGCCTTGGTGACCTGCCTGATCAGCGGGGGATTGGCGGCGACCGGGATCGGCAGGTCGGGTATCACCTCGGACACTGCCGGGTTGGCCCGCAGCAGCGCGGCCTCGCCAGCCGAGACAGTGGCGGCGACGGCGTTCACCAGCACGATGCTCTTGACGCCGGTCGCGTGCGTCTGGGCCAGCTGGGACAGGACACCGCTCTGCACCGACCGGACGGCCGCGGCGCGCCGCGCCGAGTTGGCCGCCGTATCCGGGAGGCTGGCGACCTGGTTCTTGAAGACGACGATCACTTTGTCGGTGACGTGCTCCGACAGGGACCGGGCCTGCGCGGTCGTGAGGGTCGTCACGTCGCTGCGCGCACTGCGCTGCGCGCACTGCGCTGAGCGCCCTGAGCGGACTGGGCCTGGGCCGGCAGCGCGGGCATCGCCAGCAGGACCGGCACCGATATCGCCGCTGCTCGCAGCACGCTCTTGTAACGCATAAACCCTCGCTTCCCCGGAAAGCACACTGGCGGCCTAAATACTGCCGGTCCGGTCATTAGGTGTCTATGGGTACCGAAGGTCTGTTAGTGACTTGAGATGCGACGGCCCGCGCCATGACCGGAGCCGTTCCATGCCAGCCGTTCCGCGGCAGCCGAACCCCGCTGCAGGCCGCCGCTGGCCGGCTGGCGGCCTGCGGCGCGCCTTCACTGGCCCGCAGGGCCCCCAAACTGCCTGCCGGGTTAGCTCGCCTGCCGGGCCCTAATGCTCGCCTGCCGGGCGCTAATGCTCGCCTGGCAGGCCCCAACTCGCCTGGCAGGCCCCAACTCGCCTGGCAGGCCCCAACTCGCCTGGCAGGCCCCAACTCGCCTGGCAGGCCTTGGCTGGCCTGCGGGCCTAACTCGTCGCCTGCCGGGCGCTGACCGGCGGCTGCGCGGGGGCCTGGCTGGCGTCGGCGGCGCGGTACCGGGCGAGCTGGTCCAGCTCTGCCTGCTTCTTGGGGAAGAGGAAGAAGACGAGCGCCGCACCGGCCAGGATGGCGATGATCCCGGCCGCGAAGGCCCACTGGTCGCCCGCCAGGAACGAGGTGCGGGCGGCGTCGATGATCTTCGTGGCGTACTGCGGATATTGCTTCGCGACATTAGCCGCGCTGGAGAAGGACTTGGTCAGCTCATTCTGAACGCCGGCGCTGATTTGCTGCCGGTCCGGTGCCCTGGCAATCGCCGCCGATACGGCGGTCGCGTAGCCAGCCGTGAGCAGCGCCCCGAGGATCGATTGCATGATCGCACCGCCTAGGTCGCGCTGCAGGTCGGCGGTGCCCGAAGCCATCCCGACCCGGCGGACCGGGACGCTGGCGGTCAGCGAGTGCGACGCGGGAGTGCCGGCGAATCCGACGCCGATCCCGATCAGCGCGTAGGCCAGGCCGACCTTCCAGTACGGGATGCCCTCCTTCCACAGCAGGAGCATGGCGAGGAATCCCAGCAGGCAGAACAAGAAGCCGGCCAGCAGAGTGACCCTGGACCCGCGCCCGGTCACCATCCTGGCCGACAGCGGCGCCACCACCACCATGAAGGCCGCCATCGGCAGGATCGCGAGGCCGGCGTCCAGCGTGGAGTAGCCGAGCACGTTCTGCATGAACTGCTGGCCCACGAACAGCGCCCCCATCAGCGCGCCGAACACGATGATCCCCCCGGCTGCGGCCACCCAGAAGGTCGGCCGCCCGGCGATGCGCAGGTCATACAGCGGGTTGCGGGCCAGCCGCTGGCGGACGAAGAAGGCGATAGCCGAGGCGACCGCGATGATGGCCAGCACGATGACGAGGACGCCCTTGCCGGGGACCGGCGCGAAGTTGATCGCCAGGATGAGCGACGCCACGAATACCGCCGACAGGATGCCGCCCGGATTGTCGACCGGATCAGCTGACTCATTGACATGCGCCGGCACGAAAACGAGGGCCAGGATCAGCGCGATGGCGGCCAGTGGCAGCGTGATGAGGAATACCGAGCCCCACCAGAACGTCAGCAGCAGGGCGCCGGCGACCAGCGGCCCGAGCGCGGCGACGGCGCTGCCCAGGCCTGCCCAGAGGGCGTTCGCTTTCGTGCGCCGCGGTCCGGTCCACAAGGCGGTGATGATGGCCAGCGTGGTCGGGTACGCCATGCCGGCCGAGACGCCGCCCAGGACGCGGGCGGCGACCAGCACCCCGTCGGTCGGCGCGAAAGCGGCGAGCAGGCAGGCGGGGACCGACAGCGCAACGCCGATGATCAGCATCATCTTCCGGCCGTAGCGGTCGCCGAGTGCGCCCAGGTACAGCACCGAGCAGGCGAGGCCGAGGGAGTAGCCCACGGCGATCAGGTCGATGGCGGCCTGGGAGGAACCGAACGCCTTGCCGATGTCCGGGAGCGCGACGTTGGCCACCGACAGGTTCAGGTTCGCGACGGACTCCACCAGGATCAGCGACAGCAGGACGGGACCCGCGCGAGCCGGCCCCGTGCCTGGCTCGCGCGGGCCTGGCACGCGGCTGCCTGCCGCTTGCCCGGACGGCGCCTTGGTCATCCTGAACGGTCCCCCCCGTGCCGGCCGGGCAGGTCCGCGCTGGCCAGCGACTCCGCCCGCGTCCAGTCGTGCTGCCTGTCCTAGCCTCCGGGAGCGGGCGATGGCGGGGATCATCCCTGCGGGGTGAACTGGAGCAGGCGGTCGCCACCGCCCGGTAGGTCCCGCCCGGCCACGCCGTGCGATTCCCCGGCTAGCCGCCCGGTTGCGGCCGCACCCCGGCTTTCGGTCGGCCCGAGAGCAGCGTCCCGGTGACGCCGCAGCCGAACACGGCCAGGACCAGCGCGGGCAGGATCCCGCCGGGGGCGAACCCGCTGATGGCCAGTCTCGCGAGGCCGTACATCGCCGCGGCAGTTCCGGCCAGGAGGATCGGGCCCGACCAGCGCCCCGGCGAGCCGATTCCGGCCGGCAGGCGGAGCATCGGCCGCTCCGCCCGCATCACGCCCAGGACCACCGGCACCAGGATCAGCGCGAGCGCGCCGAGCCAGATCGGCCGCGTCTCCCACCACAGCGCCGAGCCGACGGCCGGCTGGGGCATCACCCCGGTTGGGTACAGGGCGACCGCCAGGAGGACGGCCGGCACCATATGCCAGAGATAGACCGTCATCACCGTGCCGTTCAGCCGCCTGACCACCTGCCACCTGCGCGGCCGGGCCAGCCACCGGGACACGACCGGCTCGGCGGCGAGGACCAGGCCGGTCTGGGCGGCGGCGAACGCCAGCAGGGCGACGGACGGCGGAGTCGTGTTGCCGATCCGCTCGACCGCGCCGATCATGTCGACGGGGAAGGGCCCCCAGGCGATCAGCGCGGCCAGCAGCGCCGCGCCGCCGGCGGCGAGGGCCCACGGCCGCCACCGGGCTCGCGTCAGGGTGCCGTCCTGCCAGGCGAAGCCCCACTGGTGCATAGACCCCCACACCAGCAGGTAGTTGAGGTAGCCGAGCACCGGCAGGTGGCCACCGATGACGGCGGCATCCACCGCCGCGGCTGCGACCGCCATGACTGCCGGGACCGCAAGTCCCCAGCGCCGGTGCGCGGCTAGCAGGGCCGGGGTCAGCGCGATCAGCAGCAGGTAGACAGGCAGGAACCACAGCTGCAGGGCGATCAGCCAGCCCGCCTGGGCAAGCTCGGCGGCGCTCGCGCCGGCCGGGCTGGCCGCGGCGACGCCCAGGATGACCACTGCCACGTACGCGGCCGTCGGCCACAGCAGCCTCATGGCCCGCTCGCGCACCCACTCGGTCCAGCCTTCGCCCTCGTGGTGGTGCGCGGCCCAGGAGCGGGCGTTGACGTACCCGCCGACCAGGAAGAAGACGGGCATCACCTGGAAGTACAGGGTGACCCAGCGGCCCCAGCTGACGTACTCCAGAGCGTCAAGCCCGGACAGCTGGCCATTCCGGTAGGTGATGTCCGTCACCAGCCAGTGCCCGATCACCACCATGCTGATCGCCCAGACCCGCAGCAGGTCCGCGTACCGGTTACGGTCCGCCCTCGCCTGCGGCGGCTGTGCCCCGCGCTGCGGGGTCTCGGCCATGTTCATCCTCGTCGCTCCAGGGGGAGGAGCTGCTGGCCGCGGCGGCCGGGCTCAGCGGCCGCGGCGTCCTTCTGATCTACCCCCGAACCTAGAAGGGCCGGCTGACCAGATGAAGATGGCGCGCCCTGTCTTTCCTGAGAGCGCCAAGGCGATCACCGGCGGGGCGCGGCGGCCAAGGTCCGGCAGGGCGGCACGCGGCAGCCCGGCCAGGGCAGTGCGGGCAGGTAGCGGGCAGAGGGGCGCCGGGCAGAGGGCCGCCGGGCGAAGGTCAGCCGTGGCTCGCGGCCACCGCGGTGAGCACGGTCAGGACGAGCACCACGGCGGCCGCTGCCCCATGCACCATGATCAGCCTTGGCGGGAAGGCGGGAGCGGTGTCCCCGCCGCGCGCGGCGGCCCGTGAGTTGCGGGCCAGCCAGCCCAGGCCAGCGCCGAGCGTCACGACCAGGAATCCGAAGGCGATCCAGGCGAGCGGTGCGTAGCGGCTAAAGACAAACAGGAACCAGCAGGCCAGGCCGGTGATCGCGAGCGCCGGGTGGCTGAACTCCAGCAGCGGGTGCTCGCCGGGCCGGGCATCGAACTGCGCTTGGGGGGCAGGCGGCGGCCTGCCGTCGGCGGTGCGCGGAATGGCCCCGGTCCGTACCGGGGCGTCCGCCGTCCGCGGGGCACTGGCTGCCATCCGCCTGGCCGCGGTCCCCGCGCTCAGCAGGGCCACGCCTGCTGCGGCGGTCACTGCCCACAGGGCGAGTACCACAATGGCCAACACGGGCTCCTTCGCGTCGGCCGTGTCCGGCCGTCCGGATGCGTCCTCTCCGAGGTTAGGGCCTGAGCCCGGATGCGGGATCCGCTGGCCCTGGCTGCCGCAGCCGCTGGCTGTTGCAGGAGATCACGGAGCGGCTGCCGGGCCGGGTGTGGCCGACGGACGTTGCGGCGCTGGCCGGGCTCCGTCGGGCAGCTGCTGTTCATTCCCCTGCTGCTCTTCTCCGGCTTCTACCTGCCCCGGGCGAGCATGCCACCGGCCCTGCGGAACATCGGCGACTGGACCCCCACCGGCGCCGCCGCGCACGCGCTGCAGGACGCGATGTTCGGCTCGTTCCCGTCAGCACAGTCGCTGCTGGTCCTGACCGCCTGGGCGGTCGCCTTCGGCATCCTGGCCGTGCGCTTCTTCAGATGGGAGTAGGAGAAGCCGCGGGCCGCCTGCCCGGCAGAACAGAGGAGGTGGACACATGTCCACAACAGAAGTCAGGGGTGAGATACCCCTGGAAGAAATCCAGCGCACCCTGAGCGAGGCGCTGGGACGCGGGTACCGTGTGACCGCCACGTCGGACTCCACGCTGAAGATCCGGCGCATGCCCCTGATGACAGCCACGGTCAACGTCAAGTGGGACGGGGACAGGACGACCCTCAAGGCCGCCCCCGGCGAAGCCTGGATCCTGCAGGGCATCAACGCCCTCACCATCTACCCCAAGCTCCGCCACACCCTTACCCAGGCATTCGCATCAGCGCCCGGCAGCCGCGCACACAACACCCCAGCCGGCACCTAACGGACACCAAGGCGGGAGCCGACCGCCATGGCCCTGCCTCCTTCTGAGCGGCGACGACGCGGCCGGGTATGACGGGACAGGGGCGACCCTGTTGAATCCTCTGCCACTGAGCCCTGCGGCATTACCGCTTGCGCCCGGGGCCGCCAATACACGCTCGTCAGCCGGTCAACTGCATCACCAGAGCGTGCAGAACACCCGGTTCGGCTCGGGTTGCCGACCGCCGCCCAGGCGACCGGGCAAGCGTCTCGATCGGCGGTTATCTGAAGCCCTCCCTGTGTATGCCGCACCTGACCAGGACGTCTGCGGCGTGGACACGTAGCTGAACAGCGTTCACGTAGTAGCCGCCTAGTTCCAAAAACAGCAGCGACAAGGGGATTCACACCGGGTCTGCGGCGGAGACACTGTTCAGATAACGTGTCCACCACGCAGCCAAAAAGCATACAAAACACCTGCGGCGGCTACAGCAAGGACACCTAATTCGAACTTGAGATAACTGCGGATAGCGCGCATCAAGCGGCGGCCGGATCGGACTACAGTCCGTGCAAACGAGAGCACCTGGCGCCGGATCGCCGGCGCGGGACTGATGGGCGCTCGATCCGGCAGGTCACCATCGCTAAGGTTGCCCGGTTCGGGATGCGCGGAAACGGACCGCTTGACACATGCCCGCGGACTATGATTTTCCCGTTTTGTGGTTAGCCGCGGGCGGCGCCGGCCCGGCGGTGGCGGGCCAGCCGGCCGGCCAGCCGTGCCGCCCCGTCGCCGTCGGCGTCGGCGTCGACCTGGCCGAGTTCCCAGGCCAGTTCCGCAGCGGCTCGCTCGCAGGCCAGCCCGGGCTGCTGCGGATCCTCGGGGATCACGGTGTCGACCAGGCCGTCCGCGGCTAGGTCCGGGGCGCAGATTCGCTGCCGGGCGGCCAGCTCGGCCGCATGCCCGGGGTCGCGGTAGAGGATGGCGCTGGCGCCTTCCGGCGGCAGGGCCGCCAGCCAGCTGTGCTGGAGCGCGAGGACCCGGTCGGCGGGGAACAGGGCGAGCGCCGCGCCGCCCGCGCCCTGGCCGAGCAGCAGCGACACCGTGGGCACGTCCAGGTTGACCAGCTCGGCCAGGGTCGCGGCCAGTTCGGCGGCCAGCCCGCCCTCCTCGGCCTGCTGCGACAGCTCGGCACCGGTGGTGTCGATGACGGTCACCAGCGGCAGCCGCAGCTCCGCGGCCAGCCGCATGCCGCGCCGGGCCAGCCGCATCGCGGCCGGCCCGGGGACGGGGGCCAGCCGGTCCTGCCCCACCAGCACGCACGGGTTGCCGCAGAACCGGGCCAGGGCCAGCACGATCGTGTTCTCCTGAAGCGTCACCACCTCGGCGTCGGCCGCCGCGAGCAGCTGGTGCAGGCCAGGTCGGCCCGCGCTGCGGGTGCGCAGCACCGACTCCCAGGCGGAGGACGGCTGGACATCCCCGGCGGGCGGCCGGGGCGCGCTGCGCCGCCGCGCGGCGGTGACGGACAGCACGCTGTCGACGAACCCGGCCAGCTCACGCGGCCCGACCACCGCGTCGACCAGGCCGCAGGCGTGCAGGTTCTCGGCGGTCTGCACGCCTTCGGGCAGCGGGGCGCCGTGCAGGGTGCTGAGCACGCGCGGGCCGAGGAAGCCGATGAGCGCGCCCGGCTCGGCCGCGGTGATGTGCCCGAGCGACCCCCAGGAGGCGAACACCCCGCCTGTGGTCGGATGCCGCAGGTAAGCCAGGTAGGGCTGGCGGGCTGCCCGGTACGCGCCGATCGCCGCGGTGATCCTGGCCATCTGCAAGAAGGCGGTCGTGCCTTCCTGCATACGTGTCCCGCCCGAGGCCGGCAACGCGATCAGCGGGAGCCGCTGCGCGGCCGCCCGGTCGATGGCCGCCACCAGCCGCTGGCCCGCCGCCACGCCGATAGAGCCGCCGAGGAAGCCGAACTCCGATGTCGCCACCGCCACCTGGCGCCCCCGGATCCGGCCCGAGCCGGTGATCACCGACTCGTCCAGCCCGGTCTTGTCCCGGGCGGCAGCCAGCTCGGCGGCATACGCCGGATCCTGCTTGGCCTCAGCAGGCGGGGTGTCCCAGGAACTGAACGTCTCGCGGTCGAGCAGGGCGGCGAGCATCTCGCGGGCGCCCATCGCGTCCGGCTGCCCGGTCCTGCGCTCAACCATCATGCTCCCCAATCGGCGGGCGATCCGGCTTCTGGCAGCACGTCCGGAACGCTCCCCGGCTCCCCCGCGGCCCGATCAGCCCGGCCCGGCACGGCCGGCATTTCCGGTGCGTGCCGGCCCGGTGCGCCCGCTCTGCTTCCATTGTCCTGGCTACGGGGGGCCAAGTCAGCCCCCGCATGCCCCAGCCCGCCCGCGGCAGGCCCCGATAGCCCGGGCCGTGGCTACCTGGACACGGTGGCCGAGCTGCTGGCGAAGTGCGCCGTGAGCTGCCGCCGCATGACCGGATCTCCTTCGGCAGCTGCCCGTCCCCCAGGTGCGGCCCGAGCACGTCACGCTCGCGGCGTTGCGGCTGACCGCCCGCAGTGCGATCGAATCCTGCCATGTCGCCCTCCGGCGCCAATACAGGACGCTGGCAAACCTGCCGCAACGCGCGCATGTCCGTCATAGGCTTGCCCAGCCCGATCGGCCAGTCCGGTGTGCACCAGGGATGTAGCAACCACACACCAGCCGCCGCTGAGACGGCTCCGCGCGTGCACGGACTACGGCCCGGCTACGCTCCGTCCCCACTGCTGTCGTCAACGCGCCCTGCAGCGGAGAGTGCCCCCACCCAGCAAAACCGCGCCGCCGCCCCGCGCCTCGGCGACCGGGAGCCTCCTAGCGTCTATCGGGAGGGAAGGCCGAGCGCTTCCGAGCGGACCCGCCGGTAGTGCTCGGTGAGCACCTCACCGAGCCCGCCTGGGCGGCAGGCAACAGTGCGGTAGCAGATCGGGCAGCGTGTGACCCGAAGACGGGTCACGGTCACCGGGAAACGCCGGGAACCTGAGTTGCCCACCGACTTCATAATGCCACCCGTGCTCGGGTGATCTCGCGGCCTGCCACACATCCTTCGCATGCATGAGCGGATGCGTGCCCTCCTCAGCATCAATGTCCGTATCGCGCTGACGACGCGCCAGAACGACCTCATCTGCTCGTCCGGGCTGGCCATCGCAGGGAGTCAGCGGCCGCGCAGATAACGGCGGGTACGGGCGCGGTCGTCGTCGGCAAATCAATCACGCTCTGCGATCGGCATCGCACGGGACGCACGCACACGCGCTGTTTGCGGCTGGCGAGTTTCGGCCCGTACCTCAGCACCTGATGACAATGCCGGACCCGCCGTACGCGACGCGCCGGGTGATCAGCTGATCAGGCGGCGTGGGCCTCGAAACCGACGGAGCCGAGGTCGTGGCCGGGGGTGAGGCGGACATCGGCGTCAAGGGCAGCCGCCAGGCGCCGCAGCAAGGAAATGGTGGGCTCGGTGCCGCCTTCTTCGATGCACTCGACCTCGTCTGTGGTCATGCCGACGCGCTGGGCGAGGTCGGCGACGCTAAAGCCAAGGGCGACCCGCCGGTCATAGACCGCCTTCCCAAAGGCCAGGGCCTCGCGGATCGCGATCCGCTCCGGGTCATCGGCCGGGGCTTCAGCGCGCGTCCAGCGGGTGTGGGAGCCGCTCATCACACCTGCCTCTCGTAGGTCTGCACGGCGGGTCCGCGGTGGTCACGCTCGCAGGCCTGCTGCGTCCGGACCGCCCGGTCGATCTGCCGCCGGTCATGCTGGCGGGTCTTGCGGAATACCGTCAAGAGCACGATCGTGCCGTCAGGCCTGCACCAATACGTCACCCTCGCGGCCACCTGGTGAAGCCGGACGCGAAGTTCCCACACCGCGCCTTCCAGGTGATCAGACCAGGGGCCGCCCAGCCCGGTTCCCTTCTCTGCGAGCATGCCGCACACACCTCATCGACCCGTTTGAAGTCGCTGTCGCTGAGGCTGTCCAGCCAGTCGCGGACCTCAGGCTCCAGTTCAAAGTGGTACAGCTCCCGGCTGTGCTCGCTCACGCGGTCACGGTACTGAGAACCACAGACAGCGTGACGGGTCTGGCGCACGGGGACGTCAGCATCTACGGGCGGAGGTACCGCGCGGGCCGCGGCCCTCGCACGGCCACGACGCCAGCTTGACCCGCATACTGCAGCATCGCGCCCGGACCGCCAGTTCAGTGAACTCCCATGCGCACGATTCAAGGGCGCGCACGCCTTCGTTCTTCATGGCCACCGGTCTCGAACCGACGACAGCCAGGACCACAACTAAGCCCACAAGCCGACGAAGCCGCTGTTGTAGGACGTTCCCGCAGGTCGTGGGGATTGATGTGGCTACGATCACCGCGCCTGACCGCACCTGGCGGCGTCTCGCCGCTCCCATTTTGCTCCCAGAATTGGACAGCGATCGCCTCGGCTTGCCTGGTTGGCCTTCGGTGACCGGCTCTGGGGCCGAGTGAACTAACAACCGCATATTTGCGACGATCACGATGTATAGCGGGAACCCTCCACATTGATCGGCTTGCCCGCAGTGTTCGTCGCGGTGAAGATCGGCGTCACCCTGCTGTAGATGACATTGGCGACGTAGGCGGTTTTGCCGTCCGGCGTGATCGCCACCTGCCCGGCCCCGCGCCCTTGCAGAATCGGCTTGCCCACCGTGCCGGTGGCCAGAGAGACCGCCCTGACCACATCGGCCCGCCGTCTGTGCAGGCATAGGAGATGACGTAGGCGGTTTTCCCGTCCGGCGTGACCGCCATCTGCGCCGCCCGGCGCCCGAGCTGGATCGGCCTGCCCGCGTGGCCGGTGACCAGGGAGACCGGCCTGATGCATAGTTTTGCTCTGGCGTTCGTACCTACCTCGGAGCCTCACTTGGCGGGCCGGGCGAGGCGGGAAGGTAAGGGGGGCGTAAGCAACCGGTGATGGCAGGCTGGCCGGAGGCTCGCCGCGGGCCGCGAAGCCAAACCCGGGTCAGCCTGGCGGGACCAGCCAAGATTTTTTGCCGGTCGGCCACGAGGAGGCGGCTAGGAAATAGAAGCGGCAACAATAAGCATGGAGGAGCAGTGACGACCGATCCGGGTACACCGCCGTCCGGCACCGCAGAAGCCGAGGCCGACGATCGCACCGTTAGCCGACGTAGAGCAAGATCGGCTCCCAATCCGCTCCCAAAATCGGACATGCCCATGCAGAGAGCCCCAGCCATGATCCCGGCCGGGGCTCGCTGACCTGCGCTTTCACTCGGGGTGAGCGATGGGATTCGAACCCACGACATCCAGGACCACAACCTGGCGCTCTAACCAACTGAGCTACGCCCACCATGGCCGCGAGACTTCTGATCGCGGCGGCATCACGCAGCATACCGGGCGCGGCTTACTGCGCAGAACCGGTTTCGCCTTCCGGCCGGGCCGGCTGGCCGGGCGCGTCGCCGAACCGGGCGGCGATCTCCCGTGCGGTGGCCGTATCGGGGCCCGGCTGCGGCACGAAGACCGCAGCCCGGTAGTACCGCAGCTCCCGGATGCTTTCCCGGATATCCGCCAGCGCCCGATGCCCGCCATGCTTGTCCGGGCTGGCGAAGTAGGCCCGCGGGTACCAGCGCCGGGCCAGCTCCTTGATGCTGGACACGTCGACCATCCGGTAATGCAGGAAGTTGTCGAGCTCCGGCATGTCCCTGGCGATGAAGGACCTGTCCGTCGCGATGGAATTCCCGCATAGCGGGACCTTCCGGGCCTCCGGCACATGCTGGCGTATGTAACTGAGCACCTGCTCCTGCGCCTCGGCCAGGGTGATGCCATTGGGCAGCTCGTCAAGCAGCCCTGATGCCGTGTGCATATCGCGGACGACCTCCGGCATGCTGGCCAGGGCCTCGGCCGACGGCTTGATCACCACGTCAGTGCCGTCATCGAGCACATTCAGCTCGCCGTCGGTCACAACGCAGGCAATCTCGACCAGCGCATCGCTGGCGAGGTCAAGCCCGGTCATCTCGCAGTCGATCCAGACGAGCCGGTCGGTCATCACACCACCTTAGGCCAGCCGGCTGACTACCGTGACAGCCCGGCCTCACCGGGGCGTGGCTGGCCGGGTCCGCCGGCGATGGCGGCCCGGCCCGCTGGGCTAGCCGCGGGCTAGCCGGGGCCGGCCGCGCCGCGGGCCTTCCCGGCCAGCGCCCTGATGTGCTCCGGCAGCTCCGCCGCGCGCTCGCTGAGCAGGGGATCGGGCTCAGCCTGTCCGAACGTCAGCGCGGCAGGCAGGACGCCCGCCCAGATGCCGGTGTCATAATCCTCCGGGTCGTCCTTGGGCGGTCCGGTTCGCACCTTCACCGATGCCTCGGCCAGCGGCACTGCCAGGACGGCGGTGGCGGCCAGTTCCTTGGGGGTCGGCGGCCTCGCATGCTCCCACCGGCCAGGCACGAGCTGCTCGGTGACCGCACGGAGGGCAGCCAGCCGCTCGTCATCGTCGGTGACGAGACGGGCCGCCCCGAAGATCACCGCGCTGCGATAGTTCATCGAGTGGTGGAACACGGCCCGGGCGCAGACCAGGCCGTCGAGCAGGGTGATGGTCACGCAGACCTGCTGCCCGTCGGCGGCGAGCAGGGACCGGTTGGCGGATGAGCCGTGCAGGTACAGCGCGTCTCCGATCCGGCCGTAGCCGGTGGGCAGGACGACCGGGGAACCCTCGACCACGACCCCGAGGTGGCAGACCAGCCCGGCGGCGATGATGGCATACAGTTCGTCCCGGTCGGTCCGGCCTCGCTCGCGGAGCCGGTGCAGGGTCGTGCGCGGAGTCGATGACAAGGTCAGTTCGCCGGTCATGGGGACCACCGTACGGGATCGACCGGACGGGACCGGTACCGCTGATCAGGGCAGGCCAGGTCAGGGCAGTCAATTTAAGCCGCCCTGTGTACCTCGGCGCGACGGCACGGGGATTATTAGGGCAAGCACGATCCAGGGTCCCGACGAGCGCGGGGCCGGCGTATCCCTCAGGAGAGGTGCACAGTGACGGGTGGCATGGGCGTGCCCGGGATCCGCGACATTCCCGGCGTGCCGGGCGTGCAGGATCCTGGCCAGCTGGCGAGCTGGATGGCAGCTAGCGGCGTGGCGGGCCTGGGCGGGCTGCGCGGCGTTGAGCTGATCGCCGGCGGCCGGTCCAACCTCACCTACCGGCTGGACATGGAGGGCGGGAAGCTCGTGCTGCGGCGTCCCCCGCTCGGCCATGTGCTGCCGACGGCGCACGACATGACCAGGGAGTACCGGGTCCTGGCCGCGCTGCGCGACACCGACGTCCCCGTGCCGGTCCCGGTCGCGATGTGCACGGATCCTGATGTCATCGGCGAGCCGTTCTACCTGATGGAGTACGTGGACGGCCTGGTGCTGCGGTCCGAGGAGGACGGCGAGCGGATCACTCCGGAGCAGGCGGCGCAGCTGTCGGAACTGCTGGCGCAGATGCTGGCCAGGATCCATGCCGTGGACATCGCCGCCGTCGGCCTGAGTGACTTCGGCCGGCCGGACGGCTACCTGGCCCGTCAGCTGGCCCGGTGGCAGCGCCAGTGGGACCTGTCGGCCACCAGGGAGATGCCCGGCTATGAGCAGCTGGTGGCCCGCCTGACCGAGGGACTGCCGGAGTCCGCCGACGGGACGCTGGTGCACGGCGACTTCCGGCTGGACAACACGCTGATCGGCCTGGGCGAGCATCCGGCGATCAGGGCCGTCGTGGACTGGGAGATGTCCACGCTCGGCGATCCGCTCGCTGACCTGGGCCTGACGCTGATCTACTGGGCTGACCCCGGCGATGCCGGGGTGCTGGACATCAACGTGAGCGCGGCGGTGACCGGACGGCCGGGCTTCCTGTCCCGCGCGCAGCTCGCCGCCCGCTACGCCGAGCTCACCGGCCGGGATATCTCCGGGATCGGGTACTACATGGCCTTCGGCTGCTTCAAGCTGGCGGTCGTGCTGGAAGGCATACACGCGCGGTACCTGCAGAACAAGACCGTGGGGGACGGGTTCGAGCGGGAAGGGCCGGCAGTCCCGGTGCTGATCGAGCGGGCGCATCAGATGCTGGACGGCGACCTGGGCGGCGGCTGACGCCGGATCCGCCGGAAGCGACTGGAGAAGGTGTGGCCCGGCGCCCCGCTCTCGCCGGGCCACACCTTCATGAAATGTGACGCCCAGCCCGGCTGGGGGGTTCACAGGAATCGGCAAGGATTCGGGCCGGGTTCCGGCAGGGAGAGCCGCCGGGTTTCGTTACGGAGCTGAGCAGCCCGGATTGCACAAGCGCTGCGAGATGGCCTCGAAGAAGACCTTGAGAATCTGGGTGGGATCGGTGATCTCGTAGGCGCCGCCGCCGGTGGCACTGGCGACCTGCTGCAGGGCCGTGAAGTTGCCCGCGTTGCCGAACATGATGGCGACGATCTCGACCTTGCGATCCGGATTGGTGATCGCGCGCAGCCTCGCCAGCAGGGTGGCCGCGGAGATGTCGCCCGGCGCGTTGTCGATGCCGGCTGTCAGGACGAGTACCGCGTTGGCGAACTCAGGCCGATAGCTGGCCTGCATCTGCTGGTAGGCGGCGAGGATCGAGCCGTACAGGCCGGCCGGGGCCTGAGTCGGCTGCAGGGTCTCGATGATCTGCTGCAGCTGCTGCCGGCGGGTGATGAGGCCGAGCTCCGCGGGCAGCGGGCCGACTGAGACAAGCTGCCGGTAGGGCTTCGTGCCCGTCAGGTCAGCCGAGAATTCCCACAGGCCCATGTTGGTGGTGTCCGGGAACAGGCTGAGGCCCAGGGCCGACGCCTGCGTCAGGGCCTGCTCCAGGGTCTGGCTGCCGTTCCCGTCCGGGGTGTCCATGGCCGCCGAGGCATCGATCAGGGTCAGGTCCCTGGAGCCGACCCCGAGCTTCTGCCAGGCCTGCAGCGTGGTCTGCGCCTCGCTGCTCGTCGGCGTGACCGCTGGCTGAATGGGCTGCGCGCTGAGGCCGAAGGACCGGGGGGAGCTGTCGCCGACGCCGTCGGCCGAGCGGAAGCCGTCGTAGCGAATGACCGATGCCGCATAGCCCTGCTGCAGCGCCTTCTCGAACATCCGGGCCGCCGCGAGCTCCAGCGGGGATGCCGTGGTGAGCACGAACGGGTAGTCCAGCTTGGGGCTGCCCAGCGGGCTGACCGCGCCGATCGGGTAGCGGGCGGCCAGCGGCTGACCGGGATTGGCGCGATCATAGGCCAGGACCGCCTGCTCGGAGGTCACGGTCACGGGATGCTCATTCGCCGGCGGACCGGCTGACGCGACGAATGCGGCCAGCGAGATCGGGTTGCCGAAATCAGTCGTCGTCTGCGCGCTGAACACGAATTTCGCGAAACTGGCCCGGGCGGCGGGGCTGTTTCCCAGCAGCCTGCTCATCTCGACCAGGGTGGCCAGGCCGGTCGCGCTCTGCTGCGGGTCTGGCAGCTCGACCCGGAGGCCCAGGCTGGCCGGCGGACCGCCGACGGATGCGGGCAGCAGCAGGTTCCAGCCTGGCGTGACGGCGAACGCCTGCGTCGCCGCGGCGGCCGAGGCCGACATGGCCAGCATCAGCGGTGACTCGGCCACGTTGAGCCCGGTCGGCTGGACAGCCTGCGCGCCGAGCGGATAGCTGCGGGCCACGTCGACCCACAGGCTTGAGTCGGGTATCCAGGCATCAACCGGCGGGAGCCCGGGCTGGGCCTGCTGCCCGTCGATCTGGCCCGCGGCGGTGGCCGAGTCCTCCTCGGTGACCTGGACCTGGGCGCAGCGACCGCCGACGGAGTGGTCCTCGCCGTTGAAGACGCGCGCGATCTGCTGGATGGCCGGCGCGAGGTCGGTGCTGACCGCGACGTTGAGCAGGGCGGGATCCCGGCTGCAGGATGTGCTGCCGACGATGGCGGCAGCGCTCATGGATGCCATCACGGTGCAGGCGATGGCCACGGCCATGACCACCAGCAGGGTGATGCTGACGCGGCGTGACCGGCCCGGCCGGCCGGCGGCTGGCTGTGCTGGCGCGCGTCCTGAGGCCACTGCATCCTTCGATCGTGATCGCGAGCAGCGCTGGGCTGGCTGCCCGCGAAGGCTCGTCAGCTGACCGGCTGACTATATCGGACGTTGAGCGGCCGATCAGGGGACTTGAACGGCTTCGGGTACTTGATCCGGTTTGACCCGCCGGCGGCCGGCGGCGCCGTGCCCGGCAGGCAGCCCGGTCCGGCCTGCCGCGCCGCGCTGGCCGGCCAGACTGGGGGAGTGCCGACACCGGTGACCGTGCGCGACGCCGCGGATCCGCGGCTCGCTGACTATGTGCGGCTGACGGACGTGCACCTGCGCCGCAGCCTGGAGCCGGCCGGCGGCCTGTTCGTGGCCGAGGGCGGCAAGGTCATCAGGCGGGCCGTCGCGGCCGGCTACCCGATCCGCTCGCTGCTGGTGGCGGAGGGCAGGCTGGCGGCGGACCGCGACCTGGCCGAGCAGTGCGCGGCGCGCGGCGCGCCGGTCTACGTCGTGCCGGACGCGGTCGCCGAGGGCCTGACCGGATACCGGGTGCACCGGGGGGCGCTGGCATCCATGCGGCGGCTGCCGCTGCCCGCCGTGGCCGGCCTGCTGGCCGCGAGCCACCGGATCGTCGTGCTCGAGGACATCGCGGATCACGCGAACGTCGGCGCGATCTTCCGCTGCGCGGCCGGGCTCGGCGTGGATGCGGTGGTCCTGTCGCCGCGGTGCACGGACCCCCTGTACCGGCGGTCCGTGAAGGTGTCGATGGGCGCGGTGTTCGCCGTCCCGTACGCCCGGATGGCCGGCTGGCACGATGGCCTGGCCGAGTTGCGGGCGGCAGGATTCCAGCTGCTCGCGCTGACCCCGGACCAGTCCGCGGTGCCGATCGGCGAGGTGCAGCTGGCGCAGCGGGCCGCGCTGCTGCTCGGCACCGAGGGCGACGGCCTGTCCTCGCGCTGGCTGAGCGAGGCCGATGAGGCGGTCTGCATCCCGATGGCTGCGGGTGCCATCGGCGCGGGAGTTGACTCGCTGAACGTGGTCGCTGCCGCCGCGATCGCGTGCCAGCTGCTGCGGGCCGGCGGCCGGGCCGGCTGAGCACGGCCCACCGCTGCCGGGGCTGATAACGGGCTAGCTGTCCCGCGCCGGGCCGGTCATTGCCGGGCGCCGCTGACGCGCCGCGTCGCGCTGGCCGCGCCCACCACCGCGCACAGCAGGGCGGCGACCAGCAGCACGGTCACGACGGCGGCGATGACGGCATGCGTGGCGGCTGACTGCCCGCTGCCGCGCGACAGCAGGGCCAGCGTCGCGCCCGCCACTCCCAGCGGGATGGTCCCGTGACGCTGCCAGCGATTGATGCCACCGGGACGAGGCTTGCCGCGCCGGGTCATGATCAGCGTGACCGAGACGCCCGCCAGCATGAGACGGCGAGCGCGACGGCGCAGATTGCCAGTGGTTGCATGCGTCACTCCATCCGGCTGACGGCGGGCTCTGCCGTGCGAGCCGGCGCTCTTTGATGACGAGCCGGCACTCTTTGATGATAAGCGGCATTCTCGCCCCGGCCGGGCCGGGCTGACGCGCGCCCGCCGAAGTCGACAGCCACGTAGCCTGCAGTGGGCAGCACGGGGGGGCAGCGGCGGGGCAGGGCACGCTACGGCTGGCTGGCCGCGCGCAACAGGGCGTAGGCGCTGGCCGGGGCCCCGATGTAGTCGAGTCCGAGCAGCGCGGCTCCGGTCACCGGCGGCGCGTCCACGATCCGCACGATCGCGGCCGGCGCGGCGGCGCCGATCCGCCGGGTGATCTCGCCAGTCAGCAGGGCATCGCGGGCCCGCAGCAGGCTGCCGCCGAGCACGACCGGCAGCGCCAGCCCGTCGATGCCCAGCCTGCGGGCCGCCGTCAGCGCCATCACGCCGATCTCCTCGGCCAGCCGGATCACCACGTCCCTGGCCACCTGGTCGCCGGCCGCCGCGACCTCGAACAGGACCGGGGTCAGCCCGTACAGGTCGTCATGGGTGATCTTGCCCAGGTGCACGCTGATGGCGACGTCCCGCACCTCGGTCAGCCCGAAGTGGGCGGGCACCGCCGTGCGCAGCGCCGTCTGCGGCCCTCGGCCGTCCTCGGCCCGGATCGCCCACCACAGCGTCGCCGGGCCGATGTCCCCGCCGCCGCCCCAGTCGCCGCTCCCGGGGCCGAACGAGAGGAACCTGGTCGTCGCGCCGTCCGGGGCCACGCCCACGCAGTTGATCCCGGCGCCGCAGGTGACGGCCACGCCCCAGTGCGCGCCCGGATCGTCGTCCAGGCCGGCCCGCAGTACCGCGAAGGTGTCGTTCACCACCGCGGTGGTCTGCGACCAGCCGAAGCCCTGGACCAGGTCGCCGAGCTCGGCCTCCTCCTCGGGCAGGTCGGCCCCGGCCAGGCAGGCCGAGGTGTGCCGGGCCACCGGCGCGCCGCCGTGCTGGCCAGCATCTTGCAGGCCAGCATCTTGCAGGCCAGCATCTTGCAGGCCAGCATCTTGCAGGCC
>Ga0187858_10000868_pt1 | contig 35806 bp, 30 predicted proteins | sample June2016WEW_8_15_FD_133015 | JGI IMG/M metagenome (GOLD analysis project Ga0187858, IMG submission 133015) | Peatland microbial communities from SPRUCE experiment site at the Marcell Experimental Forest, Minnesota, USA - June2016WEW_8_150 | ecosystem: Environmental > Terrestrial > Soil >...
AACGATCGCTTGGGCCGATGCTTCAAGCGTTGACCATGCCAATGTCTTGCCCTCGCCACCGGTCCACACCGGCTGGACGAGGCCCACCTCCGGGGCGGGGAAGCCGGCGGCAAGGAAGCCGCCGTAGAGCCTGCGCCCATATGCGGGAACTCGACGTTGCCCAGCCCGCCCTCCGCCGCAGCCCGGCGGGCCAGGTCAAGCTTGATCTCGTCCATGTCGACGCCAGCAACTGATCCCTCAGGGGCTACCAGCCGTGCGATCTCCAGCGTGACATGACCGCCACCGCAGCCCAGATCGATGCAACGCATCCCTGGCGACAGGCCCGCCCGTGCGAGCAGCGCTGCGGTATCGGGCCAGCGGGTGCGGGCCAGCAGTGCAAGACGTTCGCAGCCCCCTTCGCCGCCCCGAATCAGGTACCGCTCCACAGGCCGATTGTAGGGGCGCGAGAGATTATGGACGCGTGGCTGGACGTCCGTCGGAGACGCGGTATGCGCCGAATCTGGGGAGACGCTGCTGACGACGCTTGGTGACGTGGTTCGCGCCGTTACGGATTCCTGCAATCGGCCGCGGCGGCTGCAGTCCGGTGCTTGACCGGGCAGCTGCCATGCTGGAAGCTCCAGCCCCCGCCGCAACCCGCGGACCCGCGCTTCCCGGCAGATCAACGACACGACCCCGCCATGGCCTGCGGTTACTACCGCACCTCAAGCCCCGTGACGGCCCTTCCGATGATCATGCGCTGGATCTCGGACGTGCCCTCGAAGATGGTGAAGCTCGTCCACGTCCGGGCAGTTTCCGCAGCTAGATGGCCTGCCGGACCGGCGTTTGTCAGCACCGGCTCAGCACCCACGTGGCCAGCCCCGATTGACTGGCCGCTACGCCTGGTTAGGACGCTCCAAGTAGACGAGGCGATCATCGAGCTGGTCGGCGGCTGCTGCCACGACGGCGGTCGCGATCGCGCCGTACCCGGCAGGCCGGCGAGAGAACCGCGACGAAAGCGCGATCAGTACTCCGAAATGGTGGCGCCCCGCGGCGACATGCTCGGCGCCGAGCCGGGCGAAGTCACTGACGTTCTCGGTGAGCAGCACGTAACCACCGTCCGCCGCGGCCGCGAGAACGTCAGCATCGGGCCTGCCTGCCATCCCGAACTCAGCCACCGTAGCAGCGTCGATACCCTGATCCCGCAGTGCCTGCGCCAGTTTGTCGCCGTACATCTCGTCGAGGAGAAGCCTCACCGCGCGTCCGCCGCCGCCGTGTCATGACGGTGCAGCGCGATGCGCGCCTCGACCTCGCCGGGATACGCCTCCCGGTACCGCAGCGCGGCGTCGATCAGCGGGCGCGAGATATCCTGCTCGGCCGCCAGCACGCGTGCCGGGTCATCCTCGCCTGCGAGATCCTCCAGCCACATAACGATCTCCCAGACGTCCGGACCGCCGACGACCGCGGCACGCCGGCCCGCCGGCCCGTCCCGGAACGTGATCAGGGGGTGCTCATCCCGGCGCGAGCCTTCCTCGGCATACCGGCGCAGCCGGTCTGACATGCTCTCCCCCGCCGCCCGCGCCCGCAATCGCAGCCGCTCGGCCAGCGAGTCGTCCAAGCGTACTGATACATTCACGGACATGCATTCAGCGTAGCACATTGTCAACAACCGCGGGAACGCCCGCCGGTTAGGCCGGGTGCTGTCATAACAGGCCCGTGGCCACACTGGCGTTACTCCCATCGGACAAAGCGGGCCCGGCCGGCCTGGGCGCGGCAGTGCCGTCCGCGGGCGGGGGTCCGTACCAACTCAGCACGCGGCACCCGAAACAGTCGCGGCGCTCCGGGCTGCCCGCCGAGCTCAGTTCCCTGGTAGGCCGCGGCCCTCTGATAGCCGCCGTTCTCGAGCGCCTTCAGACCGCGCCGCTCGTGACGCTTACCGGGCCTGGCGGCTGCGGCAAGACCCGCGTCGCCCTGCGCGTCGCAATGCTCGCCGAGGCGGCGTTCGGTGACCGCGCGCACCTGGCCGAACTGCCCCCCCTCACCGATCCTGACCTTGTCCCCGCGTGCATCGCGGACGCCCTGGATATGCCAGAACGTGATGCAACAAACCCCACAGCGAGCCTTGCGCGGGCGCTCGCCGACCGGTGCCGCCGCTTGGCCTGCCTGAAGATGGCACGGCCGGCGCGGTCGCTCGGTCCGAGGCCGGCACTCTCTTCGCCGCCCAGGCGCGCGCGGTGAATCCCGCATTCGAGGTTTCCGCGTCCAATTCGGCCCCGATCGCCGATCTCTGCGGGCGGCTCGACGGCATGCCGCTCGCCGTCGAACTCGCGGCGGCCCGGTGCTCCAGCCTGAGCCCCGAACAGCTCGCTGCACGCCTGGACGGCCACACCGGGCTGCTTTCCGGCGGGCCCGCCCGCCCGTCGCGACACCAGTCGCTGGAGTCGCTGGTCGCCTGGAGCTATGAGCTGCTCAGCGACGATGAACGGCGTCTGCTTTCCGCCTGTCGGTTCTGCGTGGCGGCTTCGACCTCGAGATGGGCGAACGCGTCGGCACCGCCGGCCCGCTGGCATCGCAGTCGGCCGCTGGGCTGCTCGCCAGCCTGGTTGACAAGTCCGTGGTCCAAGCCCAGGCCGGCGGCACGGTCCGCTATTCACTGCTGGAGACGATCCGGCAGTTCGCCGCCAGGCGACTGGCCGAATCCGGCGCGGAGCCCGCGGCCCACACCAGCCTGCTGGAGTGGGCGCTGTACGTCGCCCGATCAGCGGAGGCGAGGCTGGGCAGCACGGAATGGCCGGCCCTGGGCGAGCCGGCTATCCGCTGAGCAGGCCAGCATTCACGCCAGGAAGGCCTCGCCCTGGCCCTGACCGCGGCGTCACTGCCGGCGATCGCCGGGGCTGGCATTACGCCGTCCGCCCAGGCAGCGTCCCAGGGGCCAGACAGTCTCAACCCGATGCTTCCACCTGGGAGATTCAGCGGTCCTACCGGATGAAAGCCATTGGCGAACATACGCACGCGAGGGGATTCGACTTCCACTCGCGCACGGCGCGTCGAATAAGAACGCTCACGGCAACACGCCGGGCCGGCTCAAGATCCGTACACCACTCCCACGGACGCGAACCCTCGTGTCGCCCATCGACTCGGCAGTTCAGTGATGGCCAGCGCAGCTGTTACCCGCTCCGATGGTTAGCACAGGCGCACACGCTCCTACCCGTTCGCGTTTCCATGGCCGTGAACGATCCGCCCTAACCGTTAGGGGGTCAGCACCAACTCAGCATGCTATCGGCAACTGGCGGGAACCAACCAGGAATAACGGGCAAACGACCAGACGGGCAGAATCCCCGCACATGGCCCCGTTCGGGCCCCGCATCACCGCCATGACCTGCGCTTATTATCGCACATCAAGCCCCGTGACGGCCCTTCCGATGATCATGCGCTGGATCTCGGACGTGCCCTCGAAAATCGTGAAGATCTTGGCGTCCCGGTGCCACCGCTCGACCGGGTAGTCCCGGGTGTAGCCGTTCGCGCCGAGTATCTGGATCGCCTGCTCGGTGACCCGCACGGCCGTCTCGCCGGCCACCAGCTTGGAGATCGACCCCTCCGCATGCTCGAACGGCCGGCCGGTCCGCGCCATCCAGCCGGCCCGCCAGGTCAGCAGCCGGGCCGCGTCCACCGCCGCCTGCATGTCGGCGAGCATGAAGGCGACCGCCTGGTTCTGCCCGATCGGGCGGCCGAACTGGACCCGGTCGCGGGCATAGTCGCGGGCGAACTCGAACGCAGCGCGGGCCACGCCCACGGCCATCGCCGCCACGCTGGGCCGGGACGCCTCGAAGGTCTTCATGGCCGCCTGCTCGCCGGCCGGCCGGCCCTCGGCCAGCCTGGCCAGCCGGGCATCCAGCCTCTCCTTGCCGCCGACCAGGCAGGTCCCCGGCACCCGGACGTCATCCAGCACGACCTCGGCGGTATGCGAGGCCCGGATCCCGTGCTTGCGGAACTTCTGGCCCTGCGACAGCCCGGCAGTCCCCGGCGGGACGATGAACGTCGCCTGGCCCCGGCTGCCCAGCGACCGCTCCACCGACGCGACGACCACGTGCACGTCCGCGATCCCGCCATTGGTCGCCCAGGTCTTCGTCCCGTTGAGCACCCACTCGTCGGTGGCCTCCTGGTACACGGCCCTGGTCCTGATGGAGCCGACGTCGCTGCCCGCATCGGGCTCGGACGAGCAGAAGGCCGCCAGCTTCACGTCGCCTGGACCGCCGAACATCTGCGGCAGCCATTCGCCGATCTGCTCCGGCGTGCCGTTGCTGGCCACCGCGATCGCGGCCAGGCCGCTGCCGACCAGCGACAGGCCGATACCAGCGTCGCCCCAGAACAGTTCCTCGAATGCGACCACCGTGCCGAGCCCGCTGGGCTCCATCCACTGCTCGGCGAAGAAATCCAGCGAGTACAGGCCGATCTTGGCGGCCTCCTCGATGATCGGCCAGGGCGTCTCCTCGCGCTCGTCCCACTCGGCCGCGGCCGGGCGGATCACGTCTTTCGCGAACTCGTGCACCCACTTCTGCATGTCCCGGACGTCCGGCGTCAGATCGATCGAGAAACCCTCGGCAGGCTTGTCGCTCATGTCGCTCCTTGCGGCTGTCCGCGGCCCGGCCACGCGCTCGGCGCACGGCGCACGGCCACTCGGCACACCTCTACCCCGACGTAAGTTACTCACGAGTAATCAATACTTTACGGGGCGGCCAGCCGATGCGCCAGTACCGAGGCACGCCCCCATCGGCGCAGGGCATGACAGAACACCACGAACGGCATGGCAGAACGCCACGGGAGTGCGCATGTCACCCGCACCGGCAGCCAGCCCTGGCGCCCGGCGCCTGACACGACGCCGGCCCGGCGCAGGCCTGACGCCGGCCAGCGCCACCGGCCGGCACCGCCGGTGACTGCATGCTTTCTCGCTGCTGCAGCCGGTCACCGGGGTAGACTGAGACGTCCTTTGTTCCGGATCTGGTGATGATGTCATCCACCGCGGGAAGCAAGCCCGATCGGACAGCCGCGCCGGCTGACAGCGGCCGTGAGCGCATCCGGCGTGCCGCCTACGAATTGTTCAGCCGAAGCGGCGTGCGAGCGGTCGGGGTGGACACCGTGATTGCCCAGGCCGGTATCGCGAAGATGACGTTGTACCGCAACTTCTCGTCCAAGGACGAGCTGATCCTCGACTTCCTGGACCGCCGCGAGGAACTCTGGGTCAACCAGTGGCTCGTCGCGCAGGTCATGGAGCGCGCCGACCAGCCGGCCCAGCGCCTGCTCGCCATTTTCGACGTCTTCTCTGCATGGTTCGCCCGGCCCGATTTCGAGGGCTGCGCGTTCCTGACCACCATGCTCGAGATCAGCGACCGCTGCCATCCGGTGCGCCAGGCCACTGTCGATCATCTCGCCAACATCCGGCATTTCCTGGGCGATCTCGCGGCCGGCGCCGGCATCAAGGACAGCGACGCGTTCGCGCGCCAGTGGCACATCCTCATGAAGGGCTCGATCATGGCCGCTCATGAAGGCGACACAGCGGCCGGCCAGCGCGCGCGGGAACTCGGCCAGCTGCTGCTGGCCAGCCACGGAGTGAGCGCCTGCTAGGCAGGCCGAGCTGCCGCAGCCCCGGCCGCCAGGTCAGCTGACGCTACCAGAAGGCACCCGCCACGGCTCCGGCCGTGATCACCTCCATGGCCGCTGCCGCCCGGCCGGTCGGCCAGGGCCCCTCCCCGCGAGGCCGGAGACCGCGGCGCTGAGACGCCCGGGGCTGCCCGGCATGATCCGGTGCCGGCTGGCTATCGTGGTGCCCGCGGCAGCGGGCGGGCCGCGGGCGAGCGGACTGACGGCGCCGCTGGCCGCGCAGCAGCGGACCGAGAGGACGCACGATCCGGATGGATGTCAGCAGCTACCGGCAACTGGTTTTCGAGCGCCGCGACAACGGCGTCCTGCTCATCACGCTCAGCCGGCCTGATGCGCTGAACGCCGCCGACGAGGTCATGCACGGCGAGCTGGCCAGAGTCTGGGCTGACGTGAGCCGGGATCCGGACACCAGGGTGGCCGTCGTCACCGGCGAGGGCCGGGCGTTCTCGGCCGGCGGCGACCTGGCCATGGTCGAGCGGATGGCCGGCGACTACGACGCGGTGACCCGGATGCTCACCGAGATGAGCGACCTGGTCTATAACCTGGTCAACTGCGAGAAGCCGATCGTCTCCGCGATCAACGGGGTGGCCGTCGGCGCCGGGCTGGTGGTCGCGCTGCTGGCCGACATCAGCATCTGCGCGGACGATGCGCGGCTGGGCGACGGGCACGTCCGCCTCGGCGCCGCGGCCGGGGATCACGCGGCGATCATCTGGCCGCTGCTGTGCGGCCTGGCCCGTGCGAAGTACTACCTGCTGACCGGGGAGATGGTGACCGGGGCGGAAGCCGAGCGCATCGGCCTGGTCAGCAAGTCGCTGCCGGCCGCGGCGGTGCTGCCCGAGGCGCTGCGGATCGCCGACGGCCTGGCGGCCGGCCCGCAGCTGGCCATCCGGCTCACCAAGCGGGCGCTGAACAGCTGGCTCCGGACCGCCGGCCCGATCTTCGACCAGTCAGCCGCCTACGAGATGCTCAACTTCCTCGGTCCCGACGTGCGTGAGGGCGCCGCCGCCTTCCGGGAGCGGCGGCCGCCCCGCTTCAGCTAGCGCCGGCCGCCGCTGAGCGCCGGGACGCGCGCCGTCAGTCCTTCTCGTGCCGGTCCAGGAACTCCAGCACGGCAGACTCGTCCACGCCGGGGAAGCTGCCCGACGGCAGCGCCAGCAGCACGTGCGAGTGGGCGCGGGCCGAGGGCCAGGCCATCCCCTCCCAGCGCGCGGCCAGCGCGGCTGGCGGGCGCTGGCAGCACTCCCCGTCCGGGCAGGCCGACAACGTCCGCTTGGTCGTCTCGCGACCGCGGAACCAGCGCGAGTGCTCGTACGGCACGCCCAGGGTGATCGCGAACCCGCGCTCGCGGCCCGAGTCGACCAGCGCCGTGCACCAGTACGTGCCCGAGGGCGTGTCCGAGTACTGATAGTGCGGGCTGAACGGGTCAGCGACGGTGAACACCTGGCGGCCGGACCACAGGCGGCACATCCGCTGGCCCTCGATCGCGCCGGCCGGGTCGGCCGGGAAGATCACCCCGTCGTTCTCGTAGGCCTTGTAGATGATGCCGTCATCGTCGTTCTTCACGAAGTGGCAGGGGACGCCGAGATGATGGGTGGCGAGGTTGGTGAAGCGGTGCGCCGCCATCTCGTAGGACACCGAGAACACGTCCCGCAGGTCCTCCACGGCCAGGTCCCTGGCGTCCTTGGCGGCCTGCAGGAAACGCGCGGCGGGCTGCTCGGGCACCAGCACGGCGGCGGCGAAGTAGTTGGCCTCCACCCGCTGCCGCAGGAACTCGGCGAAGTCGGCGGGGGCGGCGTGCCCGAGCACGAAATGCCCGAGCGTCTGCAGCAGCACGGCGCGCGGCGTGTGCATGCCGAGCGTCTCCTGCCTCAGGTAGATCCGGCGGTTGCGCAGGTCGGTCACGGACCGGGCCGAGCGCGGCAGGTCCTGCGCGTACCGGACGGCGAACCCGTGCCGGCTGACCACCGCGAGCAGCATGCCCTGCGAGAGAGCGCCGCCCGAGTACCCGACGGTGCCGAGCGCGTCCGCCGCCGCCGCCTCGATCTCGGCGAAGTAGTTGCCGCGCTCGGCCATCATGAGCCGCAGGTCAGCATTGGCGGCGCGGGCCTCCTCCGGCGTGGCCGTCGGCCTAGCCCGCAGCTCGCGCAGCTCGGCGTGCAGCGCGAGCACGTGCTCCAGCACGTCGTTGGGCACCCGGGCGCCGGGCCGCAGCGGCGGCAGGCCCAGCTCGGCGAAGGCGGGATCACGCTGGGCCTCGGCCAGGGCGATCTCCAGCTGCGCCCGGCGGTTCGGCGGCTGCCGCCGCAGCAGCTCCTCGGCCGGCACTGAGAGCGCGGCGGCGAGCGAATCGATCAGCGAGAGCTTCGGCTCCCGCCGGCCGTTCTCCAGCAGCGACAGCGCGGACGGCGCACGCCCGACCCGCTGGCCCAGCTCGGCCAGCGTCAGCCCGCGGGCCCGTCGCACGTGCCGCAGTCGCTGGCCGAACAGACCGAGATCGATGCCGCTCTCTCGCAAAGATCGAGAATCTTCGCTAGCGAATACTTGCATTTCTTCACTGTAGCTGAATCCTGGGAGAAGTTCAGGACGTTCGGCCCTAGCGCCGGGCCGCCGGCTGCACGCAGGCTGGATAGAACACCCGGGGACGACCCTGCAGGAGGTACCCAAATGAGCGACCGTCGCCTCGAGGGCACGCTTAACGGTTCAGCACCAGCCAGCGGCCAGCCGGTGGCCGATTCGCCCGAAGCTCAGGCCGCCGCGTTGCACCAGCAATGGGCAACAGATCCGCGCTGGGCTGGCATCGAGCGCACCTACAGCGCCGCCGCTGTGATCAGGCTCCGCGGCTCGATCCAGGAAGAGCACACGCTGGCCCGGCTGGGTGCCGAGCGTTTGTGGTCGCTGCTGCAGGAGGACGGGTACGTCAACTCGCTGGGCGCGCTGACCGGAAATCAGGCGGTGCAGCAGGTCAAGGCGGGGCTGCGGGCCATCTACCTGTCCGGCTGGCAGGTTGCCGCGGACGCGAACCTGGCCGCCCAGACCTACCCGGACCAGAGCCTGTACCCGGCCAACTCGGTGCCCCAGGTGGTCCGCCGGATCAACAACGCCCTGCTGCGGGCCGACCAGATTACCTGGTCGGAGGCCCACAACGACGGAGCGCCGTACTGGCTCGCGCCCATCGTGGCCGACGCCGAGGCGGGCTTCGGCGGCGTGCTGAACGCGTTCGAGCTGATGAAGGCCATGATCGCGGCCGGCGCTGCCGGGGTGCACTGGGAGGATCAGCTGGCCTCCGAGAAGAAGTGCGGCCACATGGGCGGCAAGGTGCTGATCCCGACCGGCCAGCACGTCAAGACGCTCAACGCGGCCCGGCTGGCCTCCGACGTCTGCGGCGTGCCGACGCTGGTCGTCGCCCGCACCGACGCCCAGGCGGCGACGCTGCTGACCAGCGACGTCGATGAGCGCGACCGGGACTTCGCGACCGGCGAGCGGACCGCTGAAGGCTTCTACCACGTGCGAAACGGGATCGAGGCGTGCATCGCCCGCGGCCTGGCCTACGCGCCCTACTCCGACCTGCTGTGGATGGAGACGTCGAAGCCGGACCTGAACGTCGCGCGGGAGTTCGCCGAGGGGATCAAGGCCGTCTACCCGGATCAGATGCTCGCCTTCAACTGCTCGCCGTCGTTCAACTGGCGGGCGAACCTGGACGAGGGCACGATCGAGAAGTTCCAGCGCGAGCTCGGCGAGATGGGGTACAAGTTCCAGTTCATCACGCTGGCCGGATTCCACGCGCTGAACCACTCGATGTTCGAGCTGGCCCGCGGCTACCTGGCCGAGGGCATGCCGGCCTACGTCCGGCTGCAGGAGGCCGAGTTCGCCTCGGAGCACGACGGCTACACGGCGACACGGCACCAGCGCGAGGTCGGCACCGGGTACTTCGACATGATCACCTCCGCCGTCAGCCCGAACGCGTCGACCACGGCGCTGGTCGGCTCGACGGAGAGCGAGCAGTTCGCCGGGAAGCACTGACCTGCGGCGGGGCCGGGCCTACGGGTGTGTGGCGGGGCCGTCGCTGCGACTAGTCGCAGTGACGGCCCCGTCGCTGCGGCGGCTCACGATCTGGTGAGCGCCAGCCCGCGTACGTATCCGGTCGAGGTCGTGTAAACGCCGGCTGCCGCGCAGTGCGCGGCTGACGGGCAGGCCACGGTGAACAGCTGCGCAGCCGGGCTGGCGCTGGCGTTCGCCGGCAGCGGCGCCTCGGCTGCGGTCCAGGTCGATCCGCTGAGCGTCAGCAGCAGGCCCTGCAGGTGACTGGCCGAGTCGACGTAGCCGCCGGCCGCCGTGCACTGCGCCGCGGCCGGGCACGTCACCGACCACGCGCCGGTGGGTCCGGTTTCCTGGCTGGGCCTCGCGTTGGCCGGCAGCGGCGCGGTGACGGCCGTCCAGGACGTCCCCGTCCCGGTCAGCAGGATTCCCTCTTCGTTCTCCGCCGCATCCAGGTAGTCGCCCACGGCCGCGCAGGACAGCGCGACGCAGGACACGGACTCCAGGTCGACGCTCTGCATCCGGCCGGCGCCGGCCGGCACCGGCGCCTGCGCTGCCGTCCAGGATGAACCGGACCCGGAAACCAGCAGCCCTCGCCCGGCGCCGCTGGTATCGGCATAACCGCCGACCGCCACGCAATGGCCCGATGCGGAGCAGGACAGGGCGGTGAGGCCGCCGAAGGACTGCTGGTCCATGTTGGCCGGCAGCGGTACCGGCGTATCCGACCAGGTACTTCCCGCCCAGGTCAGCATCAGCGCGTCAAACTTGCCGGCGGAGGTCAGGAAGCTGCCGGACGCGGCGCACTGGCTCGACGATGAGCATGCCACGGAGCTGAGTATGAGATTCGAGCCGCCGGCTGGCAGTGGCGCCTGCGCGTCAGTCCAGGACGAGCCCGACCGGGTCAGCAGCAGTCCGTGCAGCATGCCCGCGGAGTCCCGGAAGGTGCCGACGGCCAGGCACTCGGTGGCCGTGGGGCAGGCGACGCCGGATAGCTCGGTGATCGCCGAGCCCGGCCCCGGGGCCGACGGCCTGGTCAGTGTCCAGGATCGGCCGGACCAGGTCAGGATCAGCCCGCCGGCGGAGCTGGCCGTGCCGACGGCGACGCACAGCCTGGTGGTCGGGCACGCCACCGAGCTCAGGCTGGTGCCGCTGGCCTCCGCCGCCGCCGGAAGCCCGGCGGCGGCCCAGGATGTCCCGCCGCTCAGCAGCAGGGCACGGGAGTCATCCTCGGTGCCCTGGTACTGGTACTCGCCCACGGCCACGCACTTCGCCGCGGACGGGCAGGCCATCGACCGGAGCCGGACCGGCGAGCCCCCGCCGGCCCCGGCGGGCAGCGTGAACCGGGTCGGCACCCAGTTCCGCGCGCTGGCGGCTGCCGGGGCCGTCACCGCTGCCGCGGTCAGCGCCGCCGCCGTGGCCGTCCTCGCCGTCGCCGTCCTCGCCGTCACAGCCGACGCCGGCTGCGCCAGCGCGAGGCCGGCGGTTAACGCGGCCGCCGCGGTCAGCGCCGTGAGCGCCGCCCCGCTGATCCGCACCGGTCCTGGCCGCCTCGCTGCGCCGTCTCTCATGATCCGGAGTATGCCACGCTTAGTCACTCTGCGTAGCGAACTCTGGCTTTAAGTAGCGGAAACTGGCCGGCACTGGCCTGCATCTGCGGCGCCCACGGCTCGCGGCGCCCGAACGGGCCAGCCTCGCCCGGCGTGTCGGGCCGGACGCTCAGTGCCGCGCGAGCAGCCTGGCCAGGCCGACCCTGGCCTCGTTCAGCGGCTCCAGCAGCCAGTAGGCGCGGTAGGCTCCGCGCTCGACCAGGCGGAACTTCACCCCGCGCGCACCCGGCGGCGGGCGGTACCCCGCGGGCCGGTAGCGCAGGAAGTCCTCGTGCATCCGCGCGAAGAACCGCCGGCGGTCGGCCGCCGGCACCAGGCTGCGCCGTCTCAGCCGGGGCCCGCCCGAGGTCTGCAGCACCGTGCAGTAGTGCCAGATTGCTCGCTCGAAGATCGCCGCCTCCAGGGCTCTGGCAGCGGCCGTGTCCTGGCACGGCGCCAGCTGCCTGGTGGCCAGCGCGAACACCTGCTCGTAAGACGAGAAGATGGCCCAGTGCGCCGCTGACGAGGTGGCCATGAAGGATCCGCGCCGGTCCCGGCAGTAGCGGTAACAGGGCCGCGGCACCGCGGTGATCAGCCGGGCGGCCAGCAGGGCGGAGCAGGTGACGAGCACGTCCTCGTGAATGCCCGGGCCGAATCGCAGGCCGAGCTGGCAGATGAAGTCACGGCGCAGCAGCTTGCTCCAGGACGTCATGGTCAGATCGATCAGCTGCGGACGGTCAGCCAGCGTGCAGCCCGCGGGCGGCACGCCGCGCAGCAGGTCGCGGCCGGGGCTCGGCTCGGTGCGGCCGCCGGGGTAGCAGCTCTCGTAGTCGATCAGCAGCACGTCCGGCCGGACCTCGGCGAGCCTCGGCATGATCGCGGCCAGAGCGCCGTCGGCCAGCCGGTCATCGCCGTCGACGAACCAGACGTACTCCCCCGCGGCCAGGCCCAGGCCCGCGTTGCGCGCAGGGCCGGGACCGCCGTTGCGGTCCAGGTGCAGGACCCGCAGCCGCGGATCGGCCGCTGCCCGCTCGTCCAGGATCTGACCGCAGCGGTCCGGCGAGGCATCGTCCACCGCGATCACCTCGATCTCGGCGCCTGGCTGCAGCAGGATCGAGTCCAGGCAGGCCGTCAGGTACCCGGCCACGCCATAGACGGGCAGGATGATGCTGATCGCGGGCGCAGCTGGCATGCGGCGTGCCGCGCTCAGAGCGGTTCGGGCTGCGGCTCGGTGTCCGGTGATCCGCCCGGCGGCGGCCTGCCATTCACCTCCGGCCCGCCATTCACCTCCGGCCCGCCGTCCGCTGCGAAGCCGCTAACGGCCGTCAGCGGGCCGCCTGACGCAGCGCCTGCCGCCTGCGCCCTGGCCGGCCGGTCCATCCGCAGCCTCGACGGCCACCAGTTCCACCTGCCCAGCAGCACCACGGTCGAAGGCACCAGCAGCGTGCGGACCAGGAAGGTATCCATCAGGATGCCGAGCGCGAGGCCGAGCGCGATATCGCGGAACTGGCTGCCGCCCGACTGCCCGCCCGCCACGATGCCGAACACCACGAAGGTGCCGGCCAGCACCAGGCCAGCCGACGTCACCGTCGTGCCGGTAACGCCGATCGCGCGGGTCACCGCCTCGCGCAGCGGCAGCCGGTGCGCTTCCTCCCTGATCCGCGTCATGACCAGGATGTTGTAGTCCTCACCAAGCGCGAGCAGGAAGATGAACATCAGGAAGGGCAGGAAGAAGACCAGCCCCTTGTCTCCCGCGATCTTGATGAACAGCAGCACCGAGAGCCCGAGCGCAGCCAGGTAGGACAGTCCGACCGAGGCGATCAGGTAGACCGGTGCCACCAGGCTGCGCAGGACCAGCGCCAGCAGGATGCCGATCGCCACGATCGCGATCGGGATGACCTTAGCCAGGTCGCTGTTGGATACCGCGCTGATGTCATAGAGCGCCGGCGCCTCGCCGCCGACGGCGGAGTCGGCCGCCCCTACCGACCTCGCAACCTTGCTGACCTCGGCGCGGATGGCCGGCACAGCGTTCAGCGCGGGCGTGCTGGCGGGATCACCGGCCCGCAGCCCGACCGCGAACTGAACCGTCCGCCCGTCCGCGCTGATGAAGTTCGAGGTCGAGCGGTAGACCTGGTACTCGTTGGGCGGCACCTTGCTGCCCGGCGGCTGGATCGGCGGCAGCGCGCTGGCCGGGCCGAGGGCAGCATGCAGGCGGGCGTAGACCGCAGGCGGCAGGACCGCTCCCGCCGGGCTCAGCGGCCCGGCGACCTGACTGAACAGGCTGCTGCCCTTCATCTCGCTGGTCGCCGTGGTCAGCACCTGCGGGTCGGTCCAGACGGGCTGGCTGAAGCGGAAGATGGGTGTCGTCGGGTTGGCCGCTGACTCCGGGAAGTACTTGGTCAGCAGCGCCGTGCCGGCCGCGGAATCGCTGCCGGGCGGCGGGGAAGCGGTGCCGCCGAAGCCTGCCGCGGCATAACCGAGCGCTCCCAGCGCCAGTGCCCCGAACGCCACCACGCCGACGGTCAGGGTGAGCGCCGGCCTGCGCACGATCCGGCCAGCGACTCGTCCCCAGACGCCCGCGCCGCCGTGGCCCTGGATGCTCCAGGGCAGCAGCTTGGGCCGCCCGAAGACGCCACGGAACATCGTTCGCTTCACCGCTAGCAGCGACAGCCGGATCGACAGCAGCGCCGGCAGCAGGGTGAGCCCGGCCAGCAGGGTGACCCCGATGGCAATGGCAAACGGTATGCCCAGGTCGGAGTAGAACGGGAAGCTGGCCGTCAGCAGGGTCAGCACCGCCGCGATGACCGTGGCGGCCGAAAAGGTGATCGACTCGCCGACCCTGGTGACCGCCTCGATCAGCGCGGTCCGCGCGGCCGGCCGGGGACCGGCCATGTCGGCAGCAATGGAACGGAAGAAACCACGCTGCGGCGCGCCGGCCATCCCGGTGACGTCGTGACCGGCGTTGCGCAGCTCCTCGCGGGTCCGGAAGACCAGGAACAGCCCGTAGTCGGTGCCGGCGCCGAGCACCAGGACGATCATCAGGTACTGCGCGAGCGGCGATACCTGCAGGCCGTGCCGGGACGCCTCGGCCACCAGCGGGCCGGAGATGAGCACCGAGAACAGCGCGGGCAGCACGGTAGTGATCGCCAGGGTCAGCGACCGGAAGATCAGCACGAGCAGCACGATGATGAAGATCAGGGATAGGTCCTGCACCCTGTTGCCGGTATTGCCGGTCGCCTTCTGCTCGTCCACGGTGACCGCCGTATCACCGGCGAGGTGGACCCGCAGCCCGGCCGGCAGCCCGGAGCTGGCAATCCTCGAGCGCAGCCCGTCGATCAGGTCCTCGGCGTAGCTCGGGTTGCCACTGTTGGCATTGGCGGCCAGGGCGAGCAGCTGCACGGCCTGGCCGTTGGCGGACTGGCCGACATCCTTGACCTGCCTGATGTCGGGATCGGCGGCGATCTTCTGCCCCATCCGGGTCAGCGCCGCGACGTCGGCCGGGGTCAGCGGCCCGCTGGTCGTCGCCGCGATGATGGGAATCGGCACCAGGCTCGCATTGCCGAACGGCGCGGCCAGGGCGATCGCATGCTCGCTCGGCGCGCTGGAAGGCAGGAACTTCTCGTTGTTGCTCTGGGTCACGCTCGACAGTGACGGCAGCTGCGTTACGGCCGCGACGGCGCCCAGCACCCAGATGAGCAGAAACAGCCACCGCAGGCGCACGGACCACCGTCCGATGGCGCCGAAAATTGCATCAGCGTGCATGGGCAAGGAGCCTACGTGACATGACCGTCATCGCTGGCGAGAGAGTCATCGGCCTGCGGGTCGTCGGCCTGCGGGTCGTCCGCCTGCGCGTCGACAGCGCTGGTCAGCTTCTCCAGGGCGGGCAGCGACCTCTCCAGCTGCGCCCGGCTGGCCGGGGAGAGCGAGGTCAGCGCGAGAGCCAGGATGCGCGCGTTGACGTGCTGCCAGCTCGCGACGACGTCCGCGCCCGTCGCCGTCAGCTTCAGCACAGCGGTGCGCCGGTCCGCGACTCCCCCGGCGCGGGTAATGAGGCCGTCCCGCGCCAGCGCGTTCACCAGCGTCGCCACCGAGCTTGGCGCCAGCCGCAGCAGGCGGGCCAGCTGGCCGGGCCGGGCACCGGGATTCTCGGCCAGGCAGGACAGGAACTCCAGCTGGGCCACTGACAGCCCGCCGGGCAGTGCCCCGCCGCCGCCCTGCGCGCGGGCGGCCCGCCGCATCGCCCGCCGCAGCCGCGACACCAGGTCAGCGATCGCCAGCCCGGCCGGGTCGGCGTCAGCCAGGCCAGCGGCGCTCAGGGCCGGCTCAGCCGAACGCACTGGAGTGATCCACATCTGGCTGCCGCGCCGCCGCGGCCTGCGGGCCGCCCCTGGCCGCCGCGAGCGGGCGGATCGCGCTGGCGACGCCGACCGCCGCGGCTGCGGCGACGGCCAGTCCCGCGAGTGCCAGCACGGGGTCCGGCCGCCCGGCCGCCCCGGTTCCCGCCAGGTGCAGCAGGAGCGTGACCAGCGCGATGCCGAGGCTGGTCCCGATGCCGCGGGCCATGTTGACCAGGCCGCCCAGGACCGCGGCGGACCCGGCCGCGGCGCTGCGCATGATGACCGCGTTATTGGCCGGCACGAAGATGCCCAGGCCGAGGCCGCACAGGGCCAGGCATGCAACTATTCCGATCGGTGAGGCCGGCATGAATATCAGCATAACCAGGCCGGCGGTCGAAATGGACGCGCCCAGGCAACCCCGCACCCGGTTCGTCATGCTGGCCGGGAAGACAGCCTCGGCGCTGAGCGCGGCGATCCCGAAGCCGGCGGGCAGCGCGGACAGCATCAGGCCAGTCCGCAGCTCGCTGCCGTGCGTGCCCAGCACCTGCGGGATCAGGACAAGGGGCCCGAACAAGGTCAGGTAGCCGAGCATCGCGCCAGTCAGTCCGAGTGCGACGCGGACGGAGCGCAGCAGGTCCAGCGGGATCAGCGGGAACCGCGCACGATGCTCCCGGACGGCGAACGCGACGCCCGCCGCCGCGCCCGCGCAGGCCAGCGCGACGGGCGCCCAGCCGGGCAGTCGCAGGCCGGCCGCCGCCGACAGGGCCAGCAGCAGCGCTGTGCTCGCGATGGCCAGCAGCGCCGCGCCCGCCCAGTCGAAGGAGTCAGTCCGGCTCAGCTGGCCGGTCCGCGGCAGCAGGTACCGGCCGGCCACGACCGCGGCGATGCCAACCGGCACGTTGATCCAGTAGACCGCCCGCCAGCCGACCGTCTGCGTCAGCAGCCCGCCCAGCACGGGGCCGAGGCCGAGGCCGATCGACTGAGCCGCGGCCTGCACGCTGAGCGCTAGCCGCATCCGGGCTGGCGGCACGCTCGTCGTCACCAGCGCCACGCTGTTGGCCTGCAGCATCGCGGCCCCGGCCGCCTGGATGAGCCGACAGGCCACCAGGATGGCCAGCGATGGGGCCAGCCCGCACGCGGCCGAGCCGACGGTGAAGACGATGAAGCCGTAGCCGTAGACCAGCTTGCGGCCGACGGCGTCGGCGATCCGGCCGGCCGGCGCCAGCAGCGCGACCAGCGCGAGCAGGTAGGCCAGCGAGACCCACTGCACTCCGGCTAGCGGCGTGCCGAACTCGTGCTCCATCGGCCGGAAAGTCAGGGTGACGATGCTCGCGTCGAGCTGGCCCATGAACGCCCCGAAGCACACGACTCCGACAGCCAGCCATGGCGCGCGCGGGTTACGCCTGATCGCCGCCGGGCGCGGCGCCTCAGTCAAGATAATTCTGTCACCGAACATTATTGCCAGCTTAGCTACCGCCCCGTGGCTGCTCAACGCGACCGCGCTCCCCGGCGCCCGGGCGCAGCGGCACCCAACCATCGCCGGACGGCGATTATCGGCGTTCGGCGCACTCAGGCTGGGAGACGTCAATACTCTGCGGAACAATGCTGCTAGCGGGAAGGCCGGGCAGCAGCCGCGGAGGCAGCAGCGGCGCGTGCGGCACGGCAAGCCCGCGGAAGCGGATTCCATCAGCTCGTTCGGGACATGCCGGGCGCGGTACTGGCCAGGCGGCCCCGGTGCAGACAGACTCGTTCCGGGGGAGGTTCGAGTCACCGCCCCCGCGCGGCCGGGCAGCGCAGAAGGGACGCCCATGAAGGAGCTGCGCCTTGTCGCGGTGAGCGAGGACGGTAGTTACGCGATCCTCGCCGTACCAGGACGGGGCGGCCGATTCTCGCTGCCTATCGACGACCGGCTGAGGACCGTGGCTCGCGGCCAGTTCTCCCGGCTCGCCCAGTACGAGATCGAAGTGGAGAATCCGTTGCGACCCAAGGAGATCCAGGACCGCATCCGCGCCGGGGAGACAGCAGAAGAGATCGCTGACGCAGCCGGAATCCCGATTGAGAGGGTGCGCCGGTTTGAGGGCCCGGTGCTCGCCGAGCGCGAGTACCGGGCGCAGGAAGCCCTGCGGGCTACGGTCCGCGGGCACAGCGAGCCTGGTCCGGGCCCGCGGCTCGGCGACGTCGTGACGGAGCGGCTGTCAGCGGCCGGCGCGAGCGTTGACGACATGCGCTGGTATTCCAGGAAGCGGGCTGACGGGAACTGGCAGGTTAGCCTCCGCTATGCCATCGCGGGTCGCGATCAGATGGCGGAGTGGGTTTTCGACCCGCGCCGCAGGCATGTCACGCCCGCCGATGACCAGGCGGTCCAGCTGTGCCTGCCGGAAGCCGACTGGCCCGCGGCGCGGTTTGTCACCCGCGGTAGCCCGGCCACGGCGACCGTGACGCCGATCGGCTCGCGCCTCGGCGGCCACGCGCAGGAGTCCAGGGCGGAGCCGGAGCGGCCGGCGCCGCGGGGCCCGGAGCCCGCTGCGACCGGATCGCCGGCCGACCAGCAGCCGGCCGCTGCCGGGCTGGCCGGGCAGGCACGCCCGGCGCCAGCCGCGCCTGCGGCCGCCCGGCCGGAGGAGCCCGCCGAGGAGGCCGACGAGGCCGAGGATCGGCCGGCTGCCGCGGCAGCCGCGGCCGGCCCGCCCGCGAGGAAGGCCGCTGGCGGCCGCTCCAGGCGGTCATCCGTGCCGTCCTGGGACGAGATCATGTTCGGCACCTCGCGCCAGTCCGACTGACGCGCGCCCGCACGGCCGCGACGTCAGCGCAGCTCTCAGCGGCTAAGATCCGTCCGCCGGGGTGATGCAGCGCGAGGCGGGAGGTGAGCGCGATGAGCGGGCGTGCGGGTGCCATCAGCCGCTGGGCCAGCGCCGCAGCGACCGGCCTCGCGCTGTCCCTGCTCAGCGGCTGCGGCCTGATCGGCAGTGCGCAGGAACTGCAGCAGGACGCACCGCAGGTGATGACGGTGACGAGTCCGGCCTTCGGGCCGGGCGGCATCCCCGCGCTCTACACCTGCCATGGCGCCGGTCAGAGTCCGCCGCTGTACTGGTCAGGAGCGCCACAGGGCACTAAATCGCTGGCGCTGCTCGTCGACGACGCCGCCGCGCCGATCACGCCGCGGGTGTACTGGCTCGTCTTCGATATCAGCCCCGACACCACCGACGTGCAGGCGGGAGTGCCCCCGGCGGGAGCCCGGCAGGCGCGCAACAGCGCGGGCGCGCCCGGCTACAACCCTTTGTGCCCCGTGGGCGGCGTGCACTTCTACAGGTTTACCGTGTACGCGCTTAATAGCGTGATACAACTGCCGCCAGGCGCACCGGGGCTGAAGACCGCATGGTCGGCAATCGCACGGCATGTGATCGCACGGGGACGGCTAACGGCGCCTGCCCGGCCCTATCGCAGCGGCCCCGACAGAGCCGACGTAAAAGGTCAGCGGTAAAGGCCCGGCCCGGGAGCCAGCTGCGGCCCGCATCCGCGCGGCCCGTGGTCCGGCCGACGCAGCTGGGTAAACTTCTCGAAATACATGACAACGGCTATAGCGGTCCGACACAATCGCTGTTCAGGCGATCAGCCTCGTATGGGAAACCAGGGTGCTTGCTTAGCCGGGGGAGGCTCGCGTCGATGGCCGCGCGTGCCTAGCTAGCGCCACCTCCAGGTCATGCTCGTTGGATGGTGCGATGAAGACGATCGGGATCACCCTGGCCGCAGTCGTCCTCATGATCCTCGTCATCGGCTTCTTTGCGATGAGATTTCTCCGGGCCGAGGACAACGACGAATTCGAGGATCTGCCCCAGGAACGCATCCCGTCCCGGCCTGGCGGCGACCGGGATTACCGCGACGAGGACTACCGCAGCCAGGACTATCCCGGTCGGCCCGAGCACCTCGGCGGGAGCAATGGCCGGGGCCGCTTGCGCCGGTCCGGCGCCGAGCGCGAGCCACGAGGCTACGACGATCGTTCCGGCGAGCGCACCATGGACTACGGCAGGCGGCCTGCCGGCCAGGATGAGCGCGGGTCACGGACGGCAGCGGAGCCAGCCGGGCGCCGCGCGGCGGCTGCCTACGAGACACGTCGCGACGGCGAAGGCCCGCAGCGGCGCCCGGACGGCAGGCCTTCGGCCGCTCCGCTGCGAACCGCGGCACGCCCTGGCGGCCGCGGCCAGGACGGCGAGTGGGCCGTTACTGACTGGGACGCTCTGTCGGACGTCGACTACTGGGCTGAGCTGGCGTCGGATAAGCCGCTCGCCACGACGGCGCAGCCGGCCAGCCCCGCTGTGGGCGGCCGCCGCACCGCGGACCGCCATGCCGAGGCGCGGCCGGGCACCGACCCGCGCGCCATCAGCCAGCCGGGGACGGACTACCAGCAGCTTCCGGTCCGCCAGCGGTCCCAGCCGCCCGCCGCTGCCCCCGCGGCCGGAGCCACTGGTACCGCGCTTCCTGCCCCGGCGCCCCGGCCCGAGTACCTCCCGGCCCCGCACTCCTACCCGTATGGCCGCCCGGCCGGCGGATCGCGGTTGGCCGATTCCGGTGAGCTGAGCCTGGGCGTACTGGCCGGGCTCGGCGACCCGCAGGGTCGCGGCCGACCCGCCCAGCTGCCCGGCGACGACGATCCGCTGACCAGCCCGTCGTTGCCTGCCGTCACGGCCGACGACAGCCGGTCCTACCGGAACCCGCGGCCGGGCACGCCGGGCGGCTCGCCCGCGCAGCCTCCCTACGGCGCGGCGACGCAGCAGTTTCCCGCGCCGGGCGGTTCCGCTGGCAGGCGCGAGGGTTATGACCTCGGCGACCGCCAGCCAGGGACGCCGATTAGCTGGCCCGGCGGCTACGGCGAGCCAGCGGACGCATCCGAGCGAACTGGTCCCCAGCAGCGGCAGGGCTACGCCCCCGCGGCCGCGTACCGGGAGCATCCTGACCAGCTGACGCCACAATCGGGCAGCTACCTGGAGGAGACCCGGTCGCCGCGGCACGGCGGGGGCGGTTCGGCCGGACGGACGCCCGCACCCGGCCGGAATCCCTATGACAGCTACCCCAGCTCTCCCGCCTCTGTCTATCCGGGGTCCGCTGCCCCAGCGCCCGCTGCCCCGGCGCCCGCTGCCCCGGCGCCCGCTGCCCCGGCGCCCGCTGCCCCGGCGCCCGCTGCCCCGGCGCCCGCTGCCCCGGCGCCCGCTGTCCTGGCGGAGGGCAGCCGGGCCGGCGGCTACGACCGCTCTCCGGCCGGATATGCCGCGAGCGGTCCGCAGCGCTACCAGCCGGCCCCAGCTCACGGCACCGGTCCGGCCGACTACCTAGACTCCCAGCGCGGGCGCCAGGATCCCTGGTCCGGCGGCCGGCCGGACCCGTCCCTGCCGGACCCGTCCCTGCCGGACCCGTCCCTGCCGGACCCGTCCTTGCCGGACCCGTCCCGGCCGGGCAGCGCCGGCGAGCGCGGCCAGCAGACGCCGCTGCCTGCCCGCAGCCCGGCCAGCTACCTTGACGGCGGTGCCAGCCTGCTGACCGGGCCAGCGGCCGACTACGGCCGTGACCGGCCGGAGTCGGCTGCGTCGCTGCCTGTCCGCCCAGCCCACTCTGGCCGCCCCGCGCACGCAGCCCACGCGGCCCACGCCGACCGCCCCGCGCACGCTGGCCACCCTGGCCACGCTGCCCAGTCGGGGCGCCCGGCCGCCGGCTATCGCGGCGGTCAGGCCGACCAGACGGGCTACCCGGCTCCGGACGCTGCGGCGAGCGGAGACGGCTATGGCTATGGCGGGTATCCCGGCTACGGTGGGCTGCGCTAAGGGCTGGCCGCGCAGTCTTTCCGGATCCCCCGATCCGGATCCCCCGATCGGGGGGTTGACAAACGATGCCTGCAGCCACGGACAATGTGCCGACCCCCCAATCCGAGGCAGGTGTGATGCAGGACGGCGCCCACGACCACGCGCGCAGTTATTTCCTGTATCGCCTCGCCACGGAACTCGACGGTCATGGCTTCCCTGCGACCATCAAGACGACCTACCCCGCGGCGCTGCACGTGTATATACCTGGCGCCACCATGCTCGCCGAGAGCATCGACTGCTTCGCTCGCACGGACGATGCCGGCCGGCTGCGCTGGTATTACCGCTGGTCGTGGGGCGAGCTGCTGCACGACGCCACCGACGCGCCGGGCGCGGCGGCGAAGATCGCCGAGGTTCTCGCCGCGCGCTGAGGACCGCCCGCGGCTGGCTTGGGACAAACCCGCCTCACGAACGGGCAGCTCAAGACCCGGCAGCCTCAGGACCGGCAAGCCGCCACGAAGAACTGTGTCCGGGCCCGTCAGGCCGGCAGGTGCGGCGGCAGGCCGAAGGCAGGGAAGAGCGCAGCGGCGTCGAGGAACACGTGCAGCCCGGTGATGCGCTCCCCCGAGATCTCCAGCACTTGCAGCCCCCACGGAGCATGCCCGCCAGCCGGGTCACGCCGGTACTGGCCGAATCCAGGGCATCCGCTGGCCGCCACCGGGATCAGCCTCGACCCCTCGCACTCGATGCCGGGCCCGAGCATCCACTGACCGATGCTGTCCGCGCCGCGCAACCACATGGCAAACGGCGGCATCGACTGCACCGCGTCAGCGTGCAGCAACTTCACCAGCGCGGACACGTCGTAGCGCTCGAAGGCGTCGACGTAACTCGCCAGCAGGTCTCCAGCATCAGCGTCCGCGCCCTGCGGGCGCTCGTCAGCGGGGATCGCCGCCAGCGTGGCGCGAGCGCGCTGCAGCGCGCTGTTGACAGCCGGCACGGTGGTGTCCAGCAGGCCAGCCACCTCCGCCGCCTGCCAGCGAAGCACCTCGCACAGGATCAGGACGGCGCGCTGCCGGGGCGGAAGGTGCTGCAGGGCCGTCACGAACGCCAGCCGGATGGTCTCCCGCGCCACTGCGATCTCGGCCGGGTCGCCGTCCGCCGGCACGACACGGGAATCGGCGACCGGCAGTACCCAGCCGCGCTCAGTCATCGGGGGGCCCAGGTGGGAAAGCTCGGGCGGCGACGAGGGGCCCAGCTCCATTGGGCGGGCCCGGCGCTGGCGCCCGCGCAGCATATCCAGGCAGATGTTGGTAGCGATCCGGTAGAGCCAGGATCGCGGACTGGATCTTCCCTCGAAGCCACTGGCGGCCTGCCAGGCACGCAGCATGGTCTCCTGCACCGCGTCCTCGGCCTCAAAGCCTGATCCGAGCATCCGGTAGCAGTAGCCGGTGAGCTCCCGGCGGTAGCCTTCCAGCAGGTCCGGCCTGATCAGTTCGGTGGTTTGGGGACTCGCAGCCATAAGCCAGGATTCTACGGGCCGACGCTGACAGCGGGCCCGGGCGTTCCGGCCGAGGGTGCACGTCCATTTTGCAGGTAGCCGAGATCGTCTTCGGGACGTGCCTGGTCAGGCGGTGCGCGTCTGAGCGTCGGGCTTGTTGCAGATGGCTTCCCCAGACACGCGAGATGGTGTCCTCATGACGTGACAGCTCCGATCGCTGAGATCCGCTCTTTCATGAATGCGATCTCGGCGGCGTTGTCGGTGCGTTCGATCGCTGCGCGGTAGGCAGCTTCGGCTTGGTCTGCGTGGCTGAGGCGTCGGAGGAGATCGGCGCGGATCGCGTGGAAGAGGTAGTAGTGCTCGAGGGGCAGCTCGTCGATCAGCTCGAGGGCCACCTGCGGGTCGTCGATCTCGGCGACCGCGACGGCGCGGTTGAGGGCGACGATCGGAGTGGGGGTGATCGCAAGGAGCTGGTCGTAGAGCGCGAGGATCTGGGTCCAGTCGGTTTGCGCCGCGGTGGGCGCGTCGCTGTGGACGGCGTTGATCGCGGCTTGGATCTGGTAGGGCCCTGGCTGCTTTCGCCGTAGGCATCGGCGGACAAGCTCCTGTCCCTCCTGTATCAGGCTGCGGTTCCAGCGGCTGCGATCCTGCTCGGGCAGCGGAATGAGCTTCCCCTCCGGAGTGCTGCGCGCCTCGCTGCGTGCCTGTTCGAGCAGCATCAGCGCCAGAAGCCCGACCGCTTCGGGCTCGTCCGGCATCAGCTCGGCCAGCAGCCGGCCGAGGAGGATCGCTTCCTTGGTCAGCTCCTCGCGGATCAGCCGGTCACCCGAGCTGGCGGCGTAGCCCTCATTGAAGATCAGGTAGATGACTGCGAGCACCGATGCGAGGCGCGCTGGCAGGTCGGCCTCTTTGGGGACCCGGTAGGGGATGCGTGCGTCGCGGATCTTTCCCTTCGCGCGTACCAGTCGCTGGGCCATCGTCGACTCGGAGACCAAGAACGCCCGCGCGATCTCGGGTGTGCTCAGTCCGCCGAGCAGCCGCAGCGTTAGCGCCACCTGGGCGCCCTGTGCCAGCGAGGGGTGGCAGCAGGTGAAGATCAGGCGCAGGCGATCATCCTGCACCGGGCTCTCCTCCTGCGGCTCGTCGCGAGCCTGCAGCAGCATCGCCTGGGCGTGGCGGTCGTTACGGGACGACTCGCGGCGCAAGCGGTCGATCGCGCGATTGCGGGCCGTGGTGATGATCCAGCCGGCCGGCGCCGGCGGTAGGCCGTTCTTCGGCCAGCTCGCCACCGCCGTGGTGAACGCATCCTGGACCGCTTCCTCGGCCAGGTCAATGTCGCCGAACACGCGGACCATGACAGCCACGGCGCGCCCGTACTGCTCGCGGAACACACGCTCGATCTCCGAGTGGGGGACTGCCGGCACGCCCGCCGTCAGTCTTCCAGCTCGCCTTGGAACGGGCGTACCTCGATCGGGAGCGTCGTCGCGCGCGCGAGCTTTCCCCCCCACTCGAGCGCTTCATCGAGGCTGGCCGCCTTGATGATGGTCAAGCCGCCGATGTGCTCCTTGCCCTCCGCATACGGTCCGTCCGTCATGGGCACCTCCTCCTGGCGAGGATGAACCACCGTCGCGGTGCTCGGCTCGTGAAGGCCGCCTGAGAACACCCACGCCCCCGCTGAGCGCAGCTCCTCGTCTACCGCACGTACATCGCGCATGATCTCGGCAAGCACGTCGGCCGGTGGCGGGTCGCTGTCTGGCTGGTAGATGCTGAGCAGGTACTGCTTCATTGTGGACTCCCTACTTTCGGAGTAGTGCTCTTCGGCCAGGCACGCAGTGCGAATCTTCCCCCAAGCCTGGCCGGTGAGGCTCGTTCACGCTTAGTTCCTCACCGGCTCGTAGGTGGCGATCACCACGCCGGTGGCCGTTGTGACGCTGTCGGTAAGCCGCAGCGACACGTGCACGCCCCCTGGGAACAGCCGTCGTCCGGTGCCGAGCACGAGCGGGTGGTTCATCAGCAAGTACTCGTCGATCAGGTCGGCAGCCATCAGCGAGCCGATCAGCACGCCGCTGCCCATGATCGCCAGAACGCCGCCGGATTGCGCCTTGAGCGCGCGCAGGCCGTCAACGATATCGCCGCGCAGCAGCGTCGAGTTGGGCCACGGCAGGGGTTCCTCTAGAGTGGTCGACGCGACGTACTTGGGCGAGTTGTTCAGCGCGTCCTTGAACGGGCCGCCCTGGGCGTTCCAGGAGGCCAGCAGCTGCTCGTAGGTACGCCGCCCGAACAGCCATCCTGCCAAGCCGCCCCCGGCCGCCATCCTCTCGCCCATCGCCTTGCCCACGGCGTCGTCAGGCGTTACGGACCGGTGGCCCCAGCCGCCCTGCGTGAACCCGCCTCGGGTGTCCTCGTCTGCGCGGCCAGGTCCCTGCATCACGCCGTCAAGCGTCACATGGTTCATAATAACGATTCGACCCATTTCAGCCTCCTTGACTCGTACGGCGGAGACGGTTGCGCCGCCAGGATCGGTTGCCAGGCCGACCAGTTATCCGCCTCTCACCTCCTGCACGAACGGCGCAGGCCGAAATCGACACCCGCCCGCGAGCAAGTGACGCAAGTGCCCAGCCGCGGATCGAGGACTAGGGCCTGGAGCGTTCCGACGGGCCGTCGGCCCGCTCGCCAGATGCCCACAGGGCCGAAGCGACACAGCCTCGTGAAGCTGTTCACAACCCCGCGTGCCCGCCCGTGACCAGCAGTTTCGCGCCTCGCCCGATGAGCCTGGCGCGTTCCGGGGCGGTCGCCGCGACGGCGGCACCGCTGGCCTCGGCTGCTCTTTCGACGCGCTTGGCAGTCAGGCGGACCCCGGCCAGGTCCTCCACCAGCCGGCTGCCTCCGCGAACGGCACCGCGGCAGCGGATCTGCTGGCCGGATAACGTGTGCCCTGGCAGCAGCTGACCGCCTTTCGGATGCGCGGTTGCGGGACGCGAAGGCATACGGCAGTGGCGTATGCGCGCGCCCATCAGGTTGCACGCGGTAAGGTGCCGGTCACCGGTACCTGAGGCCGACAACGGGAGGCGAACGCATGACGGTGCCCCAGGCAGGCAGGCTGCGCAACGTCCGTTACGACATCCGCGGGCCCGTGCTGAGGCACGCCAGGCAGCTGGAGGCGCAGGGCCACCGCATTCTCAAGCTCAACCTCGGCAACCCGGCGCCATTCGGGCTGGATGCTCCGGATGCCGTGCTCGGTGACGTGGTCAGGAACATCGGCGACGCGCAGGGCTACAGCGACGCGCGCGGCATTCACCCGGCCAGGCTGGCGGTCGCGCAGTACTACGAGCGCCGCGGCGTCCCCGGCGTGGGACCCGACGACGTCTTTCTCGGCAACGGCGTATCGGAGCTCATCGCGATGGCCGTGCAGGCGCTACTGGACCCCGGCGACGAGGTGCTCATCCCGAGCCCGGACTACCCGCTGTGGACCGCGGCGGTGAACCTCAGCGGCGGCCACGCCGTGCACTACCGCTGCGACGAGCAGGCAGGCTGGGAACCTGACCTCGAGCACGTCGCGGCGCGGATCACGGCCAGCACGCGGGCCATCGTCATCATCAACCCGAACAACCCGACCGGGGCCGTCTACAGCCGGCCGACGCTGCTCGGGCTGCTGGACCTGGCCCGCCGTCATGGCCTGCTGGTGCTGACCGACGAGATCTACGACCAGATCCTGTACGAGGATGCGGTGCACGAGACGGCCGCCGCGCTCGCGCCTGACCTGCTCGTGCTCTCGATGGGCGGGCTGTCCAAGACCTACCGGCTGGCCGGCTTCCGGTCAGGGTGGCTGGTGGTGTCGGGGCCGCAGCACGAGGCCGCCGAGTACGTGGAGGGCCTGGAGCTGCTCGCGAACATGCGGCTGTGCCCGAACGTGCCCGCGCAGTACGCCATCCAGACCGCCCTGGGCGGCGTGAACCATATCTCGGAGCTGCTGCAGCCGGGCGGCCGCCTGCTCGATCAGCGCGATCACGCCTGGCAGAAGCTGACCGAGATTCCCGGCGTGGACTGCGTCAAGCCGGCCGGCGCCCTGTACCTGTTCCCGCGGCTGGACCCGGATGTGTACAAGATCCGCGACGATGAGCAGCTGGTCATCGACCTGCTGGAGCAGCAGCACATCCTGCTCACGCACGGGACCGGGTTCAACCTGCCGACGCCGGACCATCTGCGGATGGTATTCCTCGCCGCGGTGCCGGTCCTCGACGACGCGATCAGTCGGCTGGCCGCGTTCTTGCAGGACTACCACCAGTAGCGGCGGTCGATCAGCAGGTCCGCGACCCGGCCCCTGACTGCCCGGAAGCGCTCCCGCCCCCGGCGTGAGCGGGTTGCGCCGGGGGCGGGAGACTGCCGGTCAGCCTGGCTTTCAGTCGGCCGGGCCGGTGGCCAGCGTCACGGGGGCGGTGTGCGACTGGCCGAACTGGTCGGTCCAGCCGATGCTGATCGTGCTGCCCGGGTGGTAGGCGCCGATCGCGGCCTGGATGTCCGGCCCGGACGTGATCGAGGTGCCGGCCACCGAGGTGATCACGTCACCGGCCTGCAGGCCCGCGGCGGCGGCAGGTGAGCCAGGCTCCACGCCCGCCACGGTGGCCCCGGTACCGCCTGGCCAGCCATACTGCGCGGACTGGACCTCGATCCCGAGGAACCCGGTCGCGCCAAGGTGAACCGCGGCGGAGGCCTGGCCGTCCTCCATCTCGGCCGCGATGGTCATGGCCCGGCTGATCGGGATGGCGAAGGCCTGGGTGGTGGTCGCCGCCGACCCGGAGCCAGCCTGAGCGTAGGGCCCCGATGACGTGGTGGAGGCCGCGGTGTCCATGCCGATGACCTGGCCGGCGCTGTTGACCAGCGGGCCGCCCGAGTCGCCCGGCTGAATTCCCGCATTGGTCTCGATCATCCCGGTCAGGTGCTCGGCGCCGCTGCCCGAGTCATCCTGCGCGGTGATCGACTGATTGAGACCAGTGACCTGACCGGTCGCGACCGAGGGCGTTCCGCCCTTGCCGCCCGCATTGCCGAGGGCCACCACCTTCTGGCCGAGTGCGGCACTGGACGACGAGCCCAGCGTCGCCGTCGTCAGGCCCGACGCGCCCTGGAGCTTCAGGACTGCTACGTCGCCGGTGGCGTCGTAACCCACGACCGTGGCCCGGTAGGTGCGCCCGTTGCCGATGTCAGTGACGCTGATCGAGGTAGCACCGTCGATCACGTGGTTGTTGGTCAGTACCTCGCCGCTGGAGGTAATGACCATCCCGGTTCCGGCCGATTCAGCATCCTGATAGCCGAGCGTGGACACCACGTCGACCAGGCCAGGATCAGTCCGGGCAGCGATCTGGGCAGTGCTGAGCACGGTCGTGGAGGCAGTGGCCGCCTGGCCGGCCGCCGCGTGGCCGGAATGCTCGATCCAGGCACCTCCCAGCGCCCCTGCAGCCAGCCCGGCAGCAGCCGTCACGGCCAGGGCACGACGGCGCCGGCCCGGCCGGCCCGGTCCGCCAGGATCGCCCGGCCCGCCGCTCATGCCCGCCGGGGCGGCGGGACTGGCTGGCCAGCCCGGTCCGGTCGGATACCAATCGCCCGCACCGGGCCATTGTGACTGCGGCCGGGTCCCCGCCGGCTCCGTGCCTTCCGCATCATAGGCCGCGCTCATCGTCTCGTTCCTCCTCCGGCACCCTCACTCTGGCGGTGCTCATCTTGAGCGTGGATCGCGAACCTGAGCGTTAGCGCCCCGCAACGGCTGAGTGTTTGCTGACCGCCGCCTGAACCTGAACGCAGGCTGAACGCCAGCCTGAGCGGCTGCTGCGGAGCCGGGCCGGCGGTCCGGAAGCACCCGCGAATAAGGTTGTTATCTAGCAAGTAAGGAGATCCGGCACGCATCCACCGGAACTAGCAGCGGAGGGACGATGATCAGGACCGGACAGGCGCTGACCGGGCCGCCGCCAGGCAGCAGCGGGCAGCCGTGCGGCATCGGCTGAGCCGCTTCGGGCGCCAGACCTTCTCCTCGCTGAAGGTACCGAACTACCGGCTTTACTTCACCGGGCAGTCGATATCGCTGGCGGGCACCTGGATGCAGATGACGGCCCAGTCCTGGCTGGTCCTGACCCTCACGCACTCCAGCACGGACCTCGGCTTCGCCGTTGCGCTGCAGACCCTTCCTGTCCTGCTCCTCGCGCCCTATGGCGGCGTGATCGCCGACCGGACGGACAAGCGGCGGCTCATGATCGTGCTGCAGATCGCCATGGGGATCCAGGCGCTGGCGCTGGGCCTGCTGACCGTCCTCGGCGTGGTCCGCTTCTGGCAGGTCTGCCTGCTCGCGGTCATTCTCGGGCTCAACAATGCCTTCGAGAACTCTGCCCGGCAGGCGTTCGTCCGGGAGATGGTGGGCAAGGACGAGCTCAGGAACGCGATCACCCTGAACTCGGTCACGGTCAACGCGGCGCGGGCCGTCGGTCCTGCCATCGGCGGCATCCTCATCGCGACCGTCGGCATCGGCGTCTGCTTCCTGCTCAACGCGGCGAGCTTCGTGGCCGTAGTCAGCTCCCTGCTGCTGATGGACCGCGCGGCACTGCAGCCCAGCCCGCCTGCCCCGCGGGCCAGGGGCCAGCTGCGGGAGGGCCTGCGCTACGCGGCGAGCGTTCCCGCGATTGCGATCCCGCTGGCGATGATGAGCCTGGTCGGGCTGCTGGCCTATGAATTCCAGGTCTCCCTGCCGGTCCTGGCGAAGCAGACCTTCCACGGCGGCGCGGAGGCCTATGGCTTCATGACCGCGGCCATGGGTGTTGGCGCAGTCATCGGCGGCCTGTTCACGGCGGCGCGCGGCCGGACCGGCCTGCGGCCGATGATCGTCGCTGCCGTGGGACTCGGCATCGCCATCCTCGTCACGGCCTTCTCCCCCGTTCTCGGCCTCGCCTATGCCGCGCTGCTGTTCGTCGGCTGGGCCAGCGTGTCCTTCATCGCGATCGGGAACTCGACGATCCAGCTGAGCGCGGAGCCGAGCATGCGCGGCCGGGTGATCGCCCTCTGGCAGGTCGCGTTCCAGGGCACGACGCCCGTCGGGGGCCCCGCTGTCGGGTGGATCATCGCCGTGACCGATCCGCGGATCGGCCTCGCCGCGGGCGGCGCCTCCTGCCTGCTCGCCGCGCTCGGCGGCGTCCTGCTCGCCGGGCGCTGCCGCAGCGGGCCAGGGCCAGCGGCGGCGCAGCGTGAGGGGCCAGCCGCGGCGGCTCGGGCAGCCGAGGGCACTGCGCGGTAGGGCAGTCCAGCCGGGCTGCGCGGACGCAGCGCGCGTCAGTGGCCATGGTCCCCGGATTGCCGGTCACCGCTGACGTGCTATTCGCGGGTCACCGGCTGGCTCGCCCCCGGCTGGCTGGCCCCCTCCGGCTCTGGGCCGGGCGCGGGCGGAGAGACCTCATCGGGGGTACGGGGCGTGCGCCCGGCGGCCGCGGCGCCCGCCGGCCGATCGTCGAACGAGACGTTGACGTGCTGCTCCTCGCGCCGCTGGTTCTGCAGCGCCTGCAGGGCCATGCTGGCGCGGTCAGCCTCGGTGAGGGGCGGCTGCACGATTGCCCGCGGCCAGAGCCGCCGCGCGAGCACCACGTTGACCTCAGCGGCGTAGACCGTGATCTCGACGCCCAGGTAGATCCAGGCGACCAGGCCGAGCACGGTGGCGAAGATCCCGTAGACCGAGTCGCTGCGCAGGTAGTGATGGACGAGATAAGCGCCGAGCGCCTGCAGCAGCGTCCAGCCCAGGCCGCCGGCGATGGCGCCGGGCACGAGCTGGCGGACGGGCACGCCCCTGGGCGTCAGAACCCGGAAGCCGGCCAGGTACATGCCCACGTTTGCCAGCGCGGCGAGCAGGTCGACCCCGATGGCAGCGACCGCGGCCCTGGGCCCGATGGTGCCCAGGCTGGTCAGCAGGGTGGTGATGATCACGCCGAGGGCCAGCACGCCCAGGAAGAGCGCGGCGCGGCCGAGCCGCTGCACGTATCCGGGCCGCGCGGGACCGGGCAGGTTCCAGACCTGCGCCATGGTGAACAGGCCAGCCTGGGCGAGGCCGCTGGCCCCCCAGATCAGGCTCAGCAGGCCGATCACGAGCCCGATGACGCTGGACCGGCGCAGGGCATGCACATTGCCGGTCAGCTGATGCCCGATCAGCGGGAACTGCTGAGCCGCGGCGTTTGCGACGTCCTGACGCACGGCCGGGTCGTTGGCAGCGATCAGCCCGACGACGGTGACCAGGACCAGCAGCAGCGGGAACACCGCGACCAGTCCCGCGTGGGCGAGATTGCCGACCAGCACGCCGCCGTTGTCGTCACCGAACTTCTTGACGATGCCGAAAGCGAAGGCAGGCGGGGTATGGCGCTGCTGCGCCTGGTCCACCCGGCGGATCACTCTCTCCACGAGATTCAGCGCCGTCACCTCCCGTACCAGGCCGGCTGGTCCCGGCCGGCAGTGGCACGACCGCTGCAGGTCCCGCGGAGGTCCGCCGATCTGCCGTCTTGCCGTTCTGCGCGCTGGCGAGGTACCCGCGCAGCGGCCCGCAAACATCGGCGCGGCTCGGCGGAGTTCCTGGCGGAATGCCCGCTTCGGGTGCTCGGGCCAGGCCGCTCCCTGGGGGCTGGACCGCCGGCGCGTGCGGGCGTTTGATCCCGGTAGGTAGCTTTGCCGTATGACCCTCGCTATTGCCCACGGCCGGCCGCCGCGGCGGCATCGCGCCCTGATGACCGGGGAAGCGCGGTGACCGCGGACTCCTACGCGACCGCGGCCGGCCTCGTGGAGCGCTCGGCCAGCGCGTATATTTCCGGCATCCCTGACAATCCCGCGGATGACGGCTTCTTCGGCCCCGCCAGCATCACCTGGCGGGTCAGCGGCGGCCTGATCTCGCCCGTCGCCGGGCTGCGGTCCCTGATCCTGCAGGCCCTGCATCCGCTGGCGATGGCCGGGGTGGATCAGCACAGCGGCTGGAAGCAGGATCCGGTCGGCCGGCTGGCCGCCACCTCGGCCTACGTCAGCACGGTCACCTTCGGCGACCGCGCCACGGCCGAGCGGGCGGCAGCCGTGGTGCGGCGGATCCACGAGCACGTGACGGGAACCGACACGGTGACCGGCCGCCGGTACGCCGCAGGTGACCCAGCGCTGCTGCTCTGGGTGCACGCCGCGCTGGTCGAGTCTGACCTGGCGGTCCGCAGCCTCCTCGCCACGCCGCTGACCCCGGCGGACGGTGACCGCTACGTGGCCGAGATGGTGGTCGCGGCGACCCTCGTCGGGGTGCCGCGCGCCATGGTCCCCGCCACCGCTGCCGAGCTGGACAGCTACATCTGCTCGGTGCGGCCTGAGCTGCAGTGCACTCCGGCGGCCAAGGAGTCGATGGCCTACCTGCTCGACCCGCCGGGCCTGGACGAGGACATCGCCGACATCTGGCAGGACGTTCGCGATGCCGCCATCACCTGCCTGCCGGACTGGGCCAGGGAGATGTACGGATATCACGCCCCTGAGCCGCTGACTCCGGCTCGGCGGACCGAGATCCGCCAGGCCCTCGGCATCCTGGATGCGGCGTTCCTCGGCGAGCCGGGCGTGCTGGAGGCGCGGCAGCGGATCACCGCGCGGATGCGCGCGGCGCAATCCGCGTGAGAAGGCTCCCCGCGCTCGTCACGGCCGGCCTGTCCGTGGCTGCCGCCGTCGCGGCCGCGGCGCTGGTCCGCCGCCGGATCGGGCCGCTTCGTTCCGAGCGTGGCATCGCCGCGCTCCGGCTCGCCGCCCGCGGCGGCGTGCGCTACGCGGGCAGCGCGCCGCGCCTGTTCGCCGCCGCCGGCGAGAAGCGCGAGCAGCTGCGGAGCGATCTCGCCCTGCAGACTGCCGAGGACGTCACCGCCACCCTGGGCGACATGAAGGGCGTCCTGATGAAGATCGGCCAGCTGGCCAGCTACATCGACGACGGCCTGTCGCCCACCGTCCGCCGGACGCTCAGCCGGCTGCAGGACAGCGTGCCGCCGATGAGTTCGGAGCTGGCCGCTGGCGTGCTGGCCGAGGAACTGGGCCAGCCGCCGGAGCAGGTATTTGCCCGCTGGGATCCCGAGCCCATCGCCGCGGCGTCGATCGGCCAGGTTCACCGCGCGATGACCCGTGATGGCCGAGCGGTGGCGGTGAAGGTGCAGTATCCGGGCATCGCCGAGACCATCGCCGCCGACCTCGGCAACGTCTCGCTGCTGCGCCGGATGCTGCGGCTGGCCGCGCCGAGCCAGGATGTGGATGCCCTCATCAGCGAGCTCCGTGAGCGCGTCAGCGAGGAGCTTGACTACCGCCGGGAAGCCCGCAATCAGCGGCTGCTGGCGGCCTATTACGACGGCCATCCGACTATTCACGTGCCCGGGGTCATCAGCGAGCTCTCCACGCGGCGGGTGGTGACCAGCGAGCTCGCGGACGGCGCCCGCTTTGCTGAGCTGGCCAGCTGGAGCCAGCGCGAGCGGGACCTGGCCGCGGAGACGATCTACCGGTTCGTGTTCAGGAGCCTGTACGAGGTCCGTGCCTTCAACGGCGATCCGCATCCGGGGAACTACCTGTTCCACGGCGACGGGCGCGTCACCTTCCTCGACTACGGCCTGGTCAAGCACTTCGCCCCGTACGAGCTGCAGCCGCTCATGCAGATGGCCAGGTTCCTGTGCGTGGAGCGGGACCCGGAGGGGTTCCGGCGCAGCCTCGAGCAGGCCGGCTTCCTGCAGCCGGAGGCACCGCTGAGCACCGAGATGATCGTCGATCATCTGGGCGTCTTCTACGACACCATCCGCGAGCCCGGTCCCCGGACCATCACCGAGCAGTACGCGTCAGCCGTGGTACGGCGCTTCTTCGACCTGCGCAGTCCGGTGTCGCAGCACATGCGGGTACCCAGCACCTACGTGATCCTGCAGCGCATCAACCTGGGCCTGTTCGGCGTGCTCGGCCAGCTGTCCGCAACCGCTGACTGGCGGGCCATCGCCGAGGAGATCTGGCCGTTCGTGCAGGGACCCCCTTCCACGCCGATCGGCGAGGCCGAGGCCGCCTGGCGCGCCCGGCAGCTTCCCGGCCGCCGGCCTGTCACCGTGCATGCGCGGCGATGATCCGCGCGCGATCTCGCGGACTGCGGCGACCGGCATCCGATGCCTGCATGGATGCGGGCATCGCCTGGATCAGCGTGCCGACCCCGAGGGTCAGCCACGGATCGGGAAGGATCGCCTGCAGGCACCGGGCGATCCCCGACTTGCCTGAGCTGGATCCCCCGTTGAGAATGATCGTCTGAGTCTTCACCGTGCCACAGTAGGGGCGCCCCGGGCATGCCAGGGAGGAAGAAGCCGGCGGCCATGCCGTCGCCTCCCGGCTAGCGCCTGCCAGGGAACCGGGCCACATAGCGACACTGCCAGAAGGTCTCGACCGCGTGCGGGTCGTAGTTCTCGCGCACGAAGGCGACGGCCTCCGAGCTGGGCACACCGTCGAGGATCGCCAGGCAGGCGAGCGCCGTCCCGGTTCGTCCGTGACCGCCGGCGCAGGCCACCTCGACTCGCTCGATTCCGGACCGCTGCCAGGCCTCGGTCAGCGTGGGCAGCACGGCAGCCCGATCGGCGGGCAGGCCGAAGTCCGGCCATCGCAGCCACCGTGACTCCCAGGGGAAGGCGGGTGGCCTCTGCCCCAGCAGGTAGACGCCGAAGGCGGGGAGAGCTCCGTCTTCCAGCGGGCGGCTGAGACCCCGCCCGCGCACGAGCCTGCCCGACGGCAGGCGCAGGACGCCCGGCCCTGCAGGCTCCCAGGACTCATTCACCGGCGCATCGTAACTAGCTGGGCCGGATCTCGCCGGCTCAGGTCCGCAGGACTGCTCAGATCAGCCCGGCGCGCCCGCCCGCTAGCAGCTGACGGCGCCCCTTGCTGCTCGGCTCGGGGGGCTCCCCGGCTCCGATCCGCCCCAGGCTCATGTCTCGTACCTCCCTCGTCGCGTTCCAGATCAGGCGTCGATTGAGCCGGGCGGCAGGCTTCCCGTGGAGCCTGCCGCTCACCCGTGGCGGAGGATTTCAGGTCGCGAGGGACTGCCCAGACTCGTAGCCGGGCTCGGTCCCGGACACCGGAGGCCGCTATTGCATGCTTCCGATGCTCGACTACGACGCCGTGCACCAGATCCAGGACGCATTCCGGATCACCCCGCTGTCGTGGTGGGGGAAGGAGCCACCGCCGGTACGGGTCGAGATAGATCCGTCGGTCGACATGGCGGCCCCGCCGATGGATCAGGTCCATGCCGTGTCCGGCATCGACTTCTTCCGCTACGCTGCCGGGCTGCTGAAAATCCACCGGCCACACCCGACCGACTGGTCGACCATCGCCCGCCTGAGCCGCATCGGCATTAGGCCCGGCGAGCCCTTCAACGCTGACGGCCTCGACCCGGCAGCCCGGAAGGCCCTGGATGCCGTGCCGGGGCCGCGCTGCTGGTCCTCCGCAACCGCGCTCCCGGACTGCCCGGGACCGTCAACGGATGGCAGATCAACCGCTTCGCTATCGGCGATCGCGACCCGCTGAGGTTCAACCCCGACGGGTCGCTCGATCTGTACCTCCAGCACCTCAGCCCCGGCCGCGACAGGGAGGCCAACTGGCTGCCAGCTCCGCAAGGCCCGCTAGGGGTGACCATGCGGCTTTACGCCCCGCGGGCACCGATCCTCGACGGGTCCTGGACCCCGCCACCGGTGCAGCGCGTCCCCTGACACACCACGGCACCCAGCCCGCACACCTGGCGGTGCGGCTCGATAAGGCACTTCCGGCCAGATTGGGTTGACCAGCGCAATTAGCCGGGCATCGATCTGCGGCTCGGCCCGATGCTCGCTACCTTAGCCCGGTGCTCGGGCCGGGATGGACAGAGGTCGTCGCCCTGGCGGCAGCCTTCGCTATTGCCGT
>Ga0187858_10000896_pt1 | contig 35083 bp, 36 predicted proteins | sample June2016WEW_8_15_FD_133015 | JGI IMG/M metagenome (GOLD analysis project Ga0187858, IMG submission 133015) | Peatland microbial communities from SPRUCE experiment site at the Marcell Experimental Forest, Minnesota, USA - June2016WEW_8_150 | ecosystem: Environmental > Terrestrial > Soil >...
AGGGCCGCCCGGCGGTGTCGGTGGAACCTGCGAGCGGCTACCATTCCTGCCGTGAACTTGTGGGCGATTGCCAGATGTGCCTGAGATCGACCTGCGCCAACTGGTCAGTAGGCTGGCCGATCGCCGTCCCGAGCGCACGGAGGCTAACGTACAGAGCGACCTCCACATTCTTCTGACCGTCGCTCCGCTCCAGCTCGAGGACGATCAGTTGAGCGATATCGTCCTCGAGTCGCCGGCTGGAAGCCGCCGGCGCATCGACGTGGAGGTGGGCTCCACAGTCTTTGAGGTTAAGCGCGATCTGCGTGTCGGGAACGTCCGTCTAGACGCCGAGGAGCAGCTAAGCGGCTACGTCAGGGCGCAAGGCGAGCGCATGCAAAGGCGATACGTAGGAGTTCTGACAGACGGAGCAGAATGGCGCCTGTACCAGCTCGTCGATGGGGAGTTGCGACTCACCTCAGAGCTGACGGTCAGCGCTTCCCAGCCCGATGTGGACCGGCTTTGCGTCTGGTTGGAGTCAGTCTTGGCCACTCTCGATCGCATAACCCCAACTCCCCGGGAGATCGAGCGACGCTTGGGCGCTCTGTCGCCCTCCCACGCCCTCGACTACGCCGAGCTGCTCGGGCTGTACGAGAGGCATCGCAACCTCCCAACCGTCACGGTGAAGAGGGAGCTGTGGGCCAAGCTTCTCACCACCGCCTTCGGCACGAACTTCGCCGCTGAGGACGCCTTGTTCGTGAACCACACGCTGTTGGTGGTGAGCGCTGAGATCATTGGCCACGCCCTTCTCGGGTTTGACCTCTCTTCTCGTGATCTCACCCCTCAGGCTCTCGTCACGGGGGCCCTCTTCGAGCACGCGCAGATCAGAGGTGTAGTAGAGGCAGACTTCTTCGACTGGGTGGTCGAGATCCCAGAGGGAGCCCAGTTCATCAGCACCATGGCGCGCCGACTGTCGCGATTCGACTGGCACCGGGTTGAGCACGACGTCATGAAAGTGCTGTATGAGTCAGTCATCGAGGCCCCCCAGCGTCACAGTCTTGGGGAGTACTACACCCCCGACTGGCTAGCCGACGAGATTGTCACTACCGTCTTCGATGATCCCCTTTCGCAACGGCTGCTCGACCCTGGCTGTGGATCGGGGACCTTCCTCTTCCACGCCGTCCGGCGCTTCCTCGGCGCGGCGGCGGAAGCTGGGTGGTCCAACGAAAGGGCACTTAGGGGTGCAACGTCGGCCATCAGCGGGGTTGACGTCCACCCAGTGGCGGTCACGCTAGCGCGTATCACCTACTTGCTGGCAATCGGCCCGGAACGGCTCCAGGCCACCGATCGACCCCCCTTTTCGGTTCCGGTCTACCTCGGTGACAGCGTGCAGTGGGGTCAAACGCGTGACCTCCTCTCTGCAAACATGCTGACAGTCCCGACGGCTGAGGGCGCCTTGCTCTTTGGATCCGAACTCCGGTTCCCCGAGCGTCTCCTCGCCGACGCGGGTCGCTTCGACGAGCTCGTGGGAGAACTCACCACGCGAGCGACCCGGCGCGAGGCGGGCTCGCCTGTGCCGTCTCTCGCTACGATTCATCGTCGTTTTGCCATCCACCCGGATGACCAGGCCGTCGTGGACGCCACGTTCCAGACCATGTGTGATCTGCACGATCTTGGGCGCGACCACATCTGGGGCTACTACGTCCCCAATCTCGCCCGCCCCGTGTGGCTGTCTCACGCGGACAACCGGGTGGATCGGCTCGTGGGGAACCCGCCGTGGCTCGCCTACCGTTTCATGACGGAGGCCATGAAGCAAGCGTTCCGCAGCATGAGCGATGAACGTGGTCAATGGATGGGATCCACCGTAGCGACGCATCAAGACCTATCAGGGTTGTTCGTGGCCCGTTCCGTCGAGTTGTACCTCAAGGCTGGCGGGAGGTTCGGTTTCGTCATGCCCCTTGCGACGCTCTCCCGGCGCCAGTTCGCTGGGTTTCGCGTCGGAAATTGGCCTGTGGGGCGGGAGCCCACGAAGGTCGCATTTGACGGGCCGTGGGATTTGCACAGTGTGAAGCCAGCGTTCTTCCCGGTGCCGGCCTGTGTCGTGTTCGGCACACGGTCGGCTACAGGCGCGCGGCCTATGCCTGCCCAGAGTGAGGTATGGTCGGGCCGCCTACCAGCGCCGAACGCGAGCCGGATCCAGGCTGGCCTGCACCTGCGGCGCGGAACGAGTGGACCGCCGGCTCCCGCGGGCGAGAGGTCACCCTACGCGACTAGGTTCGCGCAAGGCGCGACGGTTGTCCCGAGGATGCTGTTCCTCGTCGAGTCGGACAATAGAAGCCCATTGGGGACGGGTGCGGGTCGGCGTCATGTCCGCAGCTTGCGAAGGCCGGGGGAGAAATGGCCGTGGAGAGGTCTTGCTGGGCTCGAGGGGGTCGTAGAATCGATCTTCGTACGCCCAATGCACCTGGGTGAGACCATCTTGCCTTATCGCGCGGTAGGACCCCTGGAGGTCGTGATCCCATGGGACGGCACATCGCTGCTGTCGGGTGAGGAGGAGCGCCTCGACCTGTATCCAGGCCTGGCGGACTGGTGGCGGCGGGCCGAACAGCTGTGGATGGCCCATCGAAGCAGCGACGGGCTCACCCTGATCGGGCAACTCGACTATCGGCGCAAGCTGAGTCAGCAGTTTCCGATCCCCGAATATCGGGTAGTCTACAGCGCCTCAGGGATGTATCTGGCAGCGGCAGTCGTCACCGATCGCCGCATCGTGATCGAGCACAAACTCTACTGGGCGGCAATGTCAGGTGTGTCGGAAGCACGCTTCCTCGCCGCCATCCTGAACTGCTCGGCAGTGACCGCCGCGGTGCGTCCGTTGCAGGCGCGCGGTGAACACAACCCCCGCGACTTCGACAAATACGTGTGGCAAGCTCCGATCCCGCTGTTTGATGCGCAGGACGCGACTCACCGGCGGCTGGTGGCGCTCGCAGAGGCAGCCGAGCGGATGGTGGGCAATATGGAGCTGGACTCCCGGAGACAGTTCGAGGGCCTCCGCCGGCAGGTACGCGAGGCGGTGGCCGCGTCGCCCGTGGGTCGGGAGATAGACGAGGCCGCTCGAGAGTTGTTGGGCAAGTGAAGGTGCCGGGCACGTTGGTTCCCCATGCCTGATTCGATCCTCTTCGTGGGCGCTGGCGGCCGACTCCCCAGAGGGTACACGTTGGTGAAGAACCCGGCGAGGGCAACATGCAACGCATCCTCGCTGTGGATGCGCCAGGCCGAGGTAGTCCCGGGAGAGCGGTCGGTCCTGAAAGAACGACGGTCCTGAAGGGCGCGCGTCTGCCGACGACTGAAGCTGTGAAACGTGTCTACCTCGATCAATGGGTCTGGGTGAAGCTCGCCAGAGCAGCGCTTGGCAGGTTGGACGACCGCCAAGTGTTGGATGTTCTGGAGGCCGCCAGGTTCGGGGCGGCTCATGGGCTCGCCGATTTCCCGTTATCGGCGATCCATTACATGGAACTGACGTCGGGGGCAAGCCCCAGGCAGCGTCGCGACCTTACCCCAGTGATCCTGGAACTGTCGCACGGGCACACCATGCTCAGTTCAGGCACCCCGATCCTAGAGGGCGAGCTCGATGAGTCCCTGTATCGTCGTTTCGGACGGCCGCGTGAGCGGCGAACGGCACAGATCTTCGGTGTGGGCATCATGCATGCGATGGGACGCGAGCCCCTCGCTGGCCGGATAGTCGGAAAGGATGGTGGGCCGGCCCCTATGGATCCAGGTCAACGTCGGTTCCTGGAGGAGAAACTGACCGCCCTGGCGGAGGTCCTTCTGCTGACCGGACCAGCCGAGGGGGTCGTCGTGCCCGGCTACGATCCGCGAGCCCACTTAGTAGTCAACGATCGATGGGTTGCGGAGCAGGAGGCCTTCGCGGAGAAGCTGCGCCAACTGCCGGCGAACAAGCGCAATGACGCCCACTACGCGCGGGCCTGGTTCCTCGAACTCCTCCCCCTCCTTCCCGAGGCGCTTCGTCGAGCTCACTTGCCTTGGTCTGCGATCCCAGATAGCAAAGAGGCACTCACCGCGATTCTCCGGGATCTGCCCACTCTCTGGGCGTGGACGGAGCTGACCCGACTCCAGCACCAGAACCCCACGCGCGCCTGGAGACTACAGGATTTCAATGATCTGCGGGCCCTCACGGTGGCCATTGTGCACTGCGATATCGTCGTCTTCGAGAAGCACTGGTCCAACCTGGCGAGACGCGCCCATCTCGACGTGCTCAACGGGACAACCCTGAGCACTCTCGAGAACCTCATTCCCCACTTGGTATCGAACTGATCGCCGCTCGATAGGCGACGGGCGCCGCTGGGGAGATGCCCAGATGGGGTACGGCGGCCGATCTTGCGGTGCCTACGGCACGACCATGGTGTCCTGAGTCGCGGCCGCCTTCACCGTTCCGATGAGGGACCCATCGGCCTGCGACCTCAGGTGCCAGACGTCCCCCACGTAGTCCTTCTGCGTGAGCTGCATCTGGGGCGGGATCTGCGCGTAGAGCACCTCCTGGCAGCTCGGGTCGTACCACTCGAGATCAACGGAAACAGCTGAGTCGTTCTCAATGGTGAAGGAGGTCGGGAGGGGGGCAGCGGGTGCCGTGGATGCCGAGCAGGTCGTGTCCACCGCGGGTCCAGGGGCGACTGACCCACTTGGTGGGGTGGCTGGTGCCCCGATCAGCGGTGAGCCGGTGAGCGAGCCGTCGGTGCCGTCCGGGCAGCCCCCGCCAGGGCCGATCAGATCAGCCGCGTAGCTCGCTGACCCGTCCAGGTAGCTGGCCGCTGCCTGGAGGGGGCCCCCCCATCGCGACCCATGGATAGGCTGATCGCGTGGGAAAGGAGGCGGCGGGTCCTCGATGGTGCCGCTCGACAAGGTGGGGGTGTTGCTCCGCGATCATGTATGCCATGGTGCCACCCATTGAGTGGCCGACCAGGGTGACTTTGGAAAGACCAAGTTGGTTCAGCGCTTCGAGCACGTCGCCGGGCATCAACTCGAACGAATAGTCTCCCGGCCAATCACTCCTTGCCATGGCCTCTCATGTCCAACGCGATGACCAGCGAGTGTTTCGCGAAGGTTGCAGCAACTTGTCCCCAGCCCCTCCTGATCCCACCTAGTCCGTCGAACAAGACCATCGCCTCCTCTTCGGGGCTCCGGTGATCTCATGCGCGAGCCGCAGATCAAGCTGAATCTTGGAGGGAGGGCTCACCAAGGCATTCTAAGGCAACCACTCGGGCCGGCGCGCCCTGGGTCGGGCAGAGCCAGCCCTTTGACTCAACACCCGCGCTCGAACAACGACCTCGCCGGAATGTGCAGTTGCTTCTGATTCCAGGAGTTACGTCGGCCGCACTCGGGGGTCGAGGACCGCGTACAAGGCGTCCACGATGATGTTGGCCACGACGATGAAGGCCGCGGCGACCAGGACAATCCCCTGGACCGTGGGAAGATCCTGGACGTCGATGGCCCGGATCACGTTGAATCCCAGCCCGGGAAGGCCGAAGACGGTCTCGGTGAGGATGGCGCCCCCGAGGGCGCCCGCGAGGTCGATGCCGAACTGGGTGACGATGGGCGTGAGTGCGCTGCGCAGAGCGTGGCGGTACACGACCCGCCGCTCGCTCAGACCCTTGGCCCGCGCGGTTCTGACGTAGTCCTCGCCAAGGGTCTCGAGGACGGAGCTGCGCGACAGCCGAGCGTAGGTCGCGGCGGTGACCAGCGCCAGGGTGATCCAGGGCAAGATGAGGTCGTGAGCCCCACTCCAGGGGGTTGATATGGAACGGCGTCCAGCTCCCGGGCGCCGGGAAGATGGCGATCCCGTTGATGGTGAGCCTCTGGCTCTCGCCCGTGGGCAGGGTCGAGGCCGGCGTCGCGGAGCTGAGCGAGGACCGCCGGTCCCGCGACGGTGATCCGCTCCGCCTTCTCTCGCTTCCACAGCGGCGCGCAGCCGTCGCAGCGCACCCGGTCGCCGCTCACCCGAGCCCCGCAGTCTCGACACCTCCCGAGACCCCGCATCGGAGCCGTCGAGGGCCGGCCGCTCGCGGTGTTGCCAGCGGGTGGGGAGACCGGCAGGCGCCTATCACAGACGAGTTCGCGAGCAACCTTGGTCAGCCCTCGCGGCGCGCGGCCCTAGCCTTGCCGGCTGCGTCCAAGCGCGCGTCGCCGTCCCCTCGACCGGCGTCCCCCAGCGCTCTGGCCTCAGGCGAGTCGCTGGGCCACGCAGGTTGATTCGCGAGTCGCCTGAACGAACGGGCGCTTCCGGATGCTAGTAGTCTTGCTAGAACCTGTGCTAACCTCGCTAGCGGTGCTAGTAGCTACCCCACTACGCGGGGAAGTCTCCCCTTTGGGGCAGGAGAAGATGCATTGGGTGCGCTATCCCTGGAAGCCCTGACAGCGGCCGCCGCCTCGGTCGAAGAACTCCTAGCCCGAAAGCGGGAGGAGTGCGAAGGCCTAACCAATGAGATCAAACGCCTCGAACGTGAGCTTGGTCTGATGCAGGAGTTGCGTCGGATCCGAGAGGGAAACGTAGGGTCGGGTCACAGCGACGAATCAAGCTCAAACGCTGCGATCACCATGAAAGATGATCCGCTCACTCTAGGTGTTCTTCAAATCCTCAAGGAGAGCGGCCAACCCGTGCACATCCAGGAACTCGCTACCCGAGCAAGGGCAGTGGGTCTCCGAATTCCGGGCAAAGGCGCGAACGCAAACCTCATAGCTCACATCCGCATGTGCGATGAGATCGTCCGCCCCGTTCGGGGCATGTACGCGTTACGTGATTGGGGATTCGTTGAGCGGAAGCGAGCGCCACGAAAGGCAACACGGCGAGCAGGCCGAACTCCTCGGCGAGTCGGTGCGGCACCCGTGCACCGATCCCCCAGTCGAGGAGACAGAAGTTGAAGCCTGAACCGGAAACCACGTCGGCACCTACGGTCAACTGGGCTCAACTCTTGGAGCAAACGAAGCGCGAATACGAGCAACCGCCTGCTCGTGGCGTTCCACACGGGGTGCAGAAGGAGGCGATTCAGAATGGCTGGGGCGCGCGAGCCGGCCGGAGGGCATGGGGCTTCTCAGTAATCCTACACGCGGAGACCGACGGCCATCCAGCCCTGCTCACCCTTACCGACTCCGGCACTGTTGGACTCACCGGAGACCTCCATTTCAACGTTGCAGCGCTAGGCGAGGACGAGAACATCCCAAGCGATCAACGCCTGGCAAGATTCGAAGCGATGTACGAGTCTGGCGGAGAGACCAGTGGACCGGGCCTATTCGGTAGAGGCAAGCTCATCTTCAACGCAGCCTCGAAGAAACGGACGATCTTGTATGACTCCCGCACCAAGGATGGAGATTATCGCCTGGGTATTCGTTGGATCCGCGGACGAGACTATCACCAGCTTGCCACGGTCATGTTAGGCGGGGAGGCTGAGAAGGAACTCGCGGAGCAAACAGACGGCCGACTGGTCCCGTTGGCGGAGGCAGGAACTCGCATCACTATCGTTGACCCGGTTGATGAGCTCCTCGACGCTACGCGGTCTGGTGATCTTCTCCAGTCGATTGAAGAAACGTGGTGGGAGATCATCCTGAAGTACGACGCTTCCATATCTGTTCAAGTGCTACCGGGCAAGCCTCAACGGGCGGGAATCCCCAAAGACTTCGGCTCGCTTCCCGAGAAGAGCGGTAGAGGATGGCACGTCGTCTGCCGCGAAAACATCCCGCTCCGACTCGACGGCGGCACGTATCGTGTGAAGCGCCTGCACCTTCTGATACCGCCTCCCAAGAACAGCGTGGGCGACCACCTCCTAGGTTTGCGATTCCACCGCAGGGGGATGGTTGTGGGCCGGGTCAACCTGTCAGGCATTCCGGGAGAGATCAGCGACCGCTTCTTCGGGTATGTCCTACTTGACAGAGCACTCGAAGATGCGGTCGCTGGCCAAGAGGGTCTAGCACATTACGGGATAACCAGTCCAAACCGCTCACCATACCGAAATCTTCGACAGCTGTGTCAAACGGAATCCGATCAATTCCTTGAGGACATTGGGCTCAAGAGACGGACGTCGTCGGCAGAAGAGCGCGTACGCCGTCTGGCTGAGGATGCCCAGGCAGATCTCAACAAGATCCTGAGTCGTCTCGGCGTGCCAGGATTCGGCAAGGGAAGGCCGAAGCCAGCACAGCTTCACCTGTCGGTAACGCAGCTTGACTTTCCCCGTGGCACCAACCTTCTTACGATGGGCGATGAGATCAAATCGTTCGCCTTTCGGTTGGAGAACGCGACCAGGCGCACGGAAAGGGTGTGGTGGCGAGTCTTTACTTCAGAGCGAGATACAGGGGAACTGGAGACACTGGTCGCTCGAACGCAAGTCAGCGTGCGGGCTGGTGGATTCCTGAACACTGAGGACTTAACGATTGCGTTGACGTCCCCCCCATACGCACCCTACACCAAGGTGGCTTGCACCTGCGAGCTAACCGATGATGACGGTGTCTTTTTGCAACGGAAGAGCTTCTACTTCTACATAGATCTCAAGCCGGAGCCCGCTGATCGGTGGGCCGAGTTACGATTGAGCTCGGCCGATTGGCCCAGGGACACCAGACGTTTGGACTATAGCGACAGCCTGACCGGGATTCGATACGAGTTTGAGAACCTATCGGCTGAGCCGATGAGCGCGAGGTTGCGTGCTAGGACGCTCTGGGCCCGCGAGAGTAATGCAGATATCGAGGAGGTGGGAGCCACCGACCTTCAGCTCGGACCATTCGAGGGGAAGATGTTCGAGTGCCCGCCGCTGAACATTGTGCGGGAAATCTACGAGGAAGTGGGGGGCGGAAAGGTAAATCTTCGGTGCCATGCTGCAGCATTGGAGGCATCGGCTCTCTGGCAGAAGGGCCAGCGTCTCGCAGAGAGCACGGTCCCGTTCTTCCTGAACATGGATCCGGGCTACGGGTTTTGGGAGGGTACCGATTGGCACGAGGGTGGTCCGTCCGAGCCGCGGTCCGAGCCACGCGCAGCCGATGCCGGAGGCCGCACATGGCGTCTGGTAATCAATATCACTCATCCTGCCTACCTCCAGACTGAGGCAGATGACCAGCGGCGGCGTGATTACCTATTCGAGGAGATGGCTCGCCAGACCATCGCCGTTCTACTGCGAATGAGCCAAGAAGACGCTCTTGCAACGCTAGCAGCGCTTGCCAAGAGCGAGAAGCTTGTGGATCTCTCCCAAGCTGATTTGATTGAGAAGGTCGCTTACCGGGTTGTTGACCAGGTCCTAGCCGCCTACTACGCGGGCTGAGCAACATGGTTGCCATCATCACTGAGCGGTACGACGACGGTCGGGTGAAGACCCTGCGCTCATCCGTCGCACTCACAGCAGACGCTCGCGCGGCTGCGGAAAAGCTCGACCACGAGCTCTCCAACCGTGTAGCCACCCTCGAGAAAGGCCTGGTGGCACACGGCCTGCTTGACCCGGCACTACCGCCCGTGGGAGCCTCGAAACCCCGGGGAGGTGCGGCGCTCTGGCACGCCGTTGGCACTGAGCTCGACGCGATAGTCAAGGAATACGACCTGCGGGGGGCCCGTGAGCGCCGTTGGCTTTGGGAGGCGATTAACCTCCACGCCAGCGAGCGGATTAGGCGAGTCAACCGCGGCCGGACGCGGCAGCACTTCGAGTACTGCTACCGACTCGCTCAGCTTCCACTCAGCATCGCCAAGAGTATGTTCTGGTCGGAATGGGTATACTTCTTCGACTCCCTCACCGTGCGCGAAGAGCCGAGGGCAGACCGCTGGCTACTCGGCAAGCTCAAAGCAGACGCGGGTATTGATCGGCTCACCTTCCGGCGATTCACAGAGAATCTGAATCGCAGAATCAGGAAGACCGATACTAGCGTCCTGACCGATGACGAGCTCTTCGCGCTCTACGATAGTATCTGGGCGGGAACCGATCGCCCTCGCAGCAACCCATCCGAGCACGAGTAGGTAACGCACATCGTGGAAAGCGGACACTCCTGGCACGCAGGACTATTCGCCGTGCAAGTCATGGCTCCGAGATCGAGGAGGCCAAGGTTGTATTCTCTCACCCCTCGCAAAGGTAGAAGAGAATCTGCAGCCGCCCACACGTCCGGGTCCGTGTGTGCTCGCGCTCTCCGACCATGTATGCCTAGCGCACGCCGAAGTATCCTGATGACATTGGTATCGACCAGGGCTACCTCCTTGCCAAATGCGAAGCACTGCACCGCCCTGGCCGTGTACGTTCCAACGCCCGGGAGACTCCTGAGTTCATCCGCATCGGCCGGCACCTCGCCATCATATCGAAGAACTATCGCCTCCGCTGCATCGACCATCAACCGCGCACGCCCAGCGATCCCGAGTGGTTTGAGTAGCGCGCGGACATCTTCGAGAGGAGCGTCCGCCAACTGAAAGACGCTAGAGTACTGGCGGATGAAGTCGGAATAGACAGACGCTACAAGGGTAGCGGTCGTCTTTCGAAGCATCATCTCGGCCATCAGTATCTCGTACGGGTTGCGCGACCGACGCCACGGGAACTCCCGACCGCAATCCGCGAACCACGCAACGATCGCGCTAGAGAACGCCCTCCCTACAACGCGAGCGGCAGGAGTCGCTCGGCGATTGCTTTGCTTAGTAGTGGGCATACGGCATTTGCCAGTTGCTGCTGCTTGTGCAAGATTCCTCCCGGTCGGCCATCAGCCGTGCCGGCGAACCGGAACCAGTCGGGAAAGGATTGAAGCCTGGCGGCCTCTCTGACTGAAAGCCCTCTGCATTGCCGCGGATGCACGATCATGCTCTTGCGATAGTGGCCTATTGTAATGGAGGGCCCGCTTTCGCGCAACCGTCGGTAGATATTGCTGTGTGTTCGCTCCACGGCCGTGTAATTCGTAAGGGCTTGGACGATGTCCTTCCAGTTTTGCCCGACCCGCAGCAACCTGTAGCGATCGAGTACGTATTGGGAGTGTCTGGAGGCGATATGGTCGGTGATGATCCCGCGTGGCGCTCCATGCCGCATCTGCCGGAGGAAGTGATTCCGCTCCATCGTATCCGGCGAAGGCTCGGTGTAGTCCAGCCAGTCATCGGAGGCACCGTTCGCGATGCGCGGAAGGTCGGATATTGCCTGGCGCACGGTTGTATAAGGTGAGCCGGAGCTTAGCCCGTGGCTCGGCATGGGAAAAGGCCCCCACTGACCGAAGTCGTCTCGCGAGGCAGCTAAGTCGCGGTGTAGAGCAATGAGGAAGAATCGAGCACGGTACTGAGGGACCCCGTACCAAACCGCGTCCAGAAGCCGAGCATACGTTGTATATCCTGCGCGCGTCAAGGACCTTGCGACCTGCTCCGCGGCGGATATTGTCCCGCCAGGCCCGGGCCGCTTTGTCCAGAGGATGCCTTGTACATTCTCCATCACAACTATGCGAGGCTTCAGTCGACGGACGCACTGAAGGAATACATCTAGCATGGAGTTGTTAGGGTTCTCAGCATGCCAGCTGTTACGGTTCGCCGTGGAGAAGCCCTGACATGGAGGGCCGCCGATCAGGATATCCGTGGACCCCGCAGCACCCACGCTATCGACAAGTCGGTCCATTGAGCGGCGCTGGCGTAGGTCAGTGGGAGGGACGTCGAGCGGTGCTTGCTCGGGTAACTCTGCCAGGTGGTATTGAAAGTACGAGTGGTTCCGCCGGAGGGTGGCGACGTAGATCGGTTCTACCTCAGCGGAGTAAAGGATCCTGTAGCGGGATTCAGGATTGTTCGCCAAGAGGAAACCGAGGCCGAGACCACCGGCCCCCGCGAACACCTCCACGACATTAAGGACCGCGTTTCGCGACGCGGGATGCGGGGTTGCGGGGCCGGCGCTGGGGGGCTGGAAAGGTAGTGCGAGGTCATGGAGGTGACCAACGCGGATGTTTGGGCGCCCGGGAATATCGATGTACCGTGTGGAGCGACGGGGTCCGCTCTCTGCTAGCGGCGAAGCGTCGTTGGGAAGCCGAGGCCTCGCAGCCCTGCGTATAATCGTTCGCACCCAGCGGGACCACGCTGCGTAAGACAGGAGCTGAGGAAGGTCGAGATCGCGGAGATTGGTTAAGACAATCCTTAGGTCGGCTTCTATGTCGATGACGGAACCAGGTGTGTACGCGACGACCCTTAGTGATCCGTCGCCAGCCTCCCCAAGTTCCGCCGCCGCAAAGGCCGTGGGAGTGGGGGATTCGGGGTTGGGTAGCCAGTAGACAGTCCAATGAGCGTGCGCCAGGACATGGTCAAGGAGTTTGGCCGGCCCTGGGCCGGTGCGAATGCACGAAACGCTGCGGCTGCTTCTGTGAACTTCGACTGCTATACTAAGGCCGCGGCGAATTGCAGCCGGAATGAAGGTGGCAGTGCCGCCGTATCGCGGCCCAGCTATCAGGATGCCGTCGTGGGCTTGAGCCTGGTCAAGAAGCCATAAGGCAATTGCAGGCCGGGTTTGCGGTCTGCCATTCCTTTGGAGTTGGCCCGCATCGTATGATGTGGCGGCGACTGGCCCCTCGTGCCTACCGCGAACGACCTGATGGAGCTGGACCGTGATGGTGGTTCTTCGGTCGGCCACTCCTCGGGTGGCGTGGTGCGCTGCGGTCTGAGAGTCGTCTTCGATAACCCAGAGCGTCGGTGATGAGCGTGTGTTGGGTTCGCGTGCATGTGGTGTAGCGGTAGTGCTGCGTGCCGAGGCGTGCGGCGGTGTTGGAACTGAGGTCATGGTGTCGCTGCGTGGAACGCTGAGGCTGATGGTGTGATAAGTGTTGCTGACGATGGCGTCTACGGAAGTTGGAAGGAGTGGGTCACCGGATCCTCGCGAAATAGTGTTCTTATACACCACCGCGGTGATGATGTGATGGTTCATGTGAGCTTGTCAATAGGTGGAGGCTTCGGAACCACGCTGCAAACGCAGACCGAGGACTTAACCTGCCTCCATGGCGCGTGCACCAGGATGCCTGGCGGCGAAGGGGGAGGAACTCGAGGTGGCTACCTAGGGGGCACATCGGGCCATCCTGCTACCTTGAGTCAGCGGCGAAGTCCGTCTGTTGAGGAATGCTGTACCGAGCTCCCCAAGGTCCTTCGGGTCCGGGAAAGAACCAATCCGAGCATAACATTGCAACCTCTCACACCACGCTAGCGCCTTGAACCACGCTGCCGCGGATGCCCCTGACGGAGTGGGCAACCGTGCGATGCCCCAGACCTGCGATCTGCGAGTCGGTGCCCGTCATGTAACCACTTCCCAAGCCCTTGCTCGCAGGCGAGCGGTTCATCCGCGCCGCGACTGCAGGACGGTCCGCCCAAGCGAGGAAGCAAACGTCCGCAGGTCAGGCGATGCCGTCCAGATCTCAAGTGGACAACTTTGCGCCCCTCGTCGAAGTCATTTCGAGGTTCGCAGGTAACAACTTCGAGGACTCTCTTCGGATCACTCAGCGGAGATGGTTACTTTGACATGACGAAGCGTCTCAGCCGCCGGGAGGCCGTCGTTCTCTCCGAGCCGACGCGCATACTCGACAGCAAGCGCGGTCAGTATCGCCCGCACTTTGGAACTTCCGTTCTGCTCACCACTGATGAGCTGGTGCAGATGCCGCGACGTGATGCCCGCCTCCCGGGCTGTCTCCTCGCGCCGCATCGCCCGGAGCACCGTGGATGCCGCGGCCCACTTCTCAGCCGCCTCCCCGGGATCGGCGTACTCAGCGACCGCCTCGTCTAGACGGTGCAGCATGCCGGCAACCGCCTCATCGAGCCCGGTCGCCTCCTTGCCGATGTTCCGCACCTCGCTCACTCGAACCGGACGCGGGACCAATACCTCCCACGTCTGGCGCGTACAGGGTTTCCCATCAGCGCCGAGCGACTTCGCTTCGGGGTGGGAGCGACAAGAGCAAAGGCTCAAGAAAGTGCGCCATGCTGGCGTCGAGGGTCTTTCTGAATACGCGCACCGCCCGCGCGGTGGCGTCTTTCCTTCCAAGCTGGAGCTGGTGGGTTAGTGACGGAGAGTGCCGAGGGGGGAACGCTGGAAGTAGCTCGAATCCAGGTTCGAGCCGGCGGCCCGCAACGCAGTCATCAGCGGGTCCTGTGCGCGGTCGCCAGTAAGGTAGGTGCTGAGCGGGAGTTGCGCAGCAGCGGTCCCGATAACCTTGAGATCAGAGGCGATCAGGCCGGAGTATCAGCGGTCCCGACGCTGGTTCCAGCAGTCCGTATCTTCTGGGCAGTAGCTCCGCAAGCAATCGGAGATCTGTGACAGAAATGACCAGATCGGTCTTATGCGGTGCCGTGATCTTCCCGTACAAGTGGTTCCAGAGTCTCACCTCCGTGATGCGGCCAAGATCGGATACGACCTCGACGTTGACGTGGCTCACCGCATTGCGGAGGAAGTGCGTTAAGCTGGCAATATCGGTTGGGATCTCATCACCCGTCAGACGCAAAGTCGTGAGCCCCTCGCGATACAGGGCATCGATGGGAACGAGTTCGTGGAGAACCAACCACTCGTCCGCCACAACCACCAGCCAGAGCAACGAGTTGAGTAGCTGCGTTACCTCATAGACCTCGTCGGTGGGTTGATGTTGGGCTACGTATCGGTCTATGAACCCGAGATTGGCGTGTGTCCGCTGTGCGAAGTCTCTCAGTCTCTCTACCTGGGACGCCGAAGCTTCCACAGAACACCTCCTGTCCGGGGACCTCCTCGCAGCCGCCGGGTGGTTGTGACTCTAGCGCTTCAATAGCGGTCGAGCCACTTACTTGCACTGGAGCTCGTCGCCGCCGTGTCGCTCCGAAGGTCGGGTCGATCCGATTGAGCGCGCCATAGGTCATTGTCGCATGTGAGCAGCGACCAGAGTTCCCGCGATTGAGCGAACGTTCTACAAGGAAGACCCACCCTGCATCTTCAGCCTTTATCCTTAGGGGCCCAGAGGCACAAGCTGCAGAGCGACTCCCTGAGCGGCACCCCGAGCCCACATCGGTGACACGGGTGCCAGCCACGCGGCAGAGCGGCGGGCTGGGGCTCGCGGAGCAGCTGGTCGGCGGCGACCATGGCGGCCACCCCGCGATGGTAGCCCGGACGGGTGCGGCCACGGTGCGGATCAGACTGGGCCAAGCTACCGTAAACTCCGGCGCGATGCGCTGGATTCGGATTCGCACGCTCTGGTCTAGGTGAACTCCTCACCGTAGTAGTCGTCGTCGATGCGGTCCAGGTTGTAGGACTGGATCCGAGTGACTCCCACGCCGTGCTCGATCATGAGATCTGCCAGCGTTCGGCCGTCGAGGAGGACTACCCGCATCGACTCGCCGTAGGTCCGGGCGCCCGAGGCGAACGTTGAGGTGGTGATCATCACGCCCTTGCTCGCGCGCTTTCCGGTCAGGCTACCGACGAAGGCCTGAACATCCTGCCGCTGGACCGGACGATCACCCCATCGCTTCGCCTGAACGTAAACGGCGTCGAGTCCCAGCTTGTCTTCCTTGATGATGCCGTCGATGCCCTCGTCTCCCGACTTGCCGACCACGCTCGCCTTGGCGTCTGCGTATGTACCTCCGTATCCCATCTTCACTAGGAGGTCCACCACGATCTCCTCGAAGCGGCGAGGAGAGCAGGCCTTGAGGTGCTCGAGAATGTCGGCAGCCAGCTGGTCGCGCAGGGTCCGCCAGGACCGCTCCAGGGCCTCCTCGGGCGTCTCGTGCTCCTCGGTGGTGACTATCGGCGCAGGGCTGGGGCGGCCACCCTCAGCCCGCCTACGGAACTCTAGGAATGAGGGGTAGCGCTCCAGGAAGGCGTTCTCGATTCGCTCTGGTGACGTCGCCAGCACCTTCCGCCCTTCCTCGGTGAGTTGAACTACGGCACGACGTGGTCGGACGGCCAAGCCCGCTTTCACCAGGTACGTGGTGGCCCAGTGGGTGCGGCTCACGTACAGCGCGCCACGCCCGCTGGGGAGGAGCTCCTCTCGATCCGCGTCGGAGATGTGAACCCGGTTGGCGACACGTTCGATCAGTTCGCGAACCGGCCGCTCCTTGCCGTCCCCGAGGGCCTCAAGGACCGGCAGCATCAGGGTCTGGTAGTCAGGTATAGCCATCGTGCCTAATCCTCAAGCAGCCGGTGAACCAACTCTTCCATCCGCGCGCCTATGCCTTCGTCATCGCGAGCCGCTCGGATCGCTGGACGTACAGCAACAGTCCCGGTGATTGCCCCTAGCGGCTGCCTTTAGGCGGCAGGGTAGCTCAAGGCGATGCGAATCGTTAGCAGACAGGGTGCGATAGGTGAGTTCGGAGCGCTCGTTCCTGACCCGACAATCCGGCCGCCAGGCGACAGCGCTTGCACGGCCGCCAACCACGGGACAGAGGGACGGGCTCGGGCTCGCGGAGCAGGTCCTCGGCGGAGATCACTGACACTGACGGTGATGGTAGACGCCCCGGCGCCGCCGAAGCGTGGCGTAAGCTCACCGGCGCGTAGATAGCCCACTTCCGAGGGGAAGCAGATCTATGGCCGTACGCTGGATGTTCGGAACGATCTTTGTCGAAGACGACGATTTGATCCTCGAACAACACAACACTTACACGACCGGCGTCTTCCGAAAGACGGAACACACGACGGACAGCCGTCGGGTGATCCCGCTCAGGCGGCTTCTGCGCGTTGTCAAGTGGAGCGAGCCCACGGGAGCTCACCTGATGTTCAAGATCAAAGGCGAGGAGTTGTCGCTTGGCTACTTCGGCTGCCGCGACAAGGAGGATGTTCTCGAGCTCCTTGAGGCCATCTCACCCTGGGCCATTGTCGAAGAGGACGGCAACGTATGGCAGGCTGGCCAAGCCGACGTCAGGGCGGCCACCCAGCCTCTCGGTACTCCGGACCCGACGGGCAAAGTTCCCGCCCTGACCTGCGGCAACTGCGGGGCCCCGATCCCTCACCGAGCTCGAACATGCCCCCATTGCGGCGCTAGCCTCGCCTGATCCGAAAGTGATAGTCTGGGGAGAGAGGTCCTCCGATACGACCTAGCGGATACTCCCCGGTCCTTTATCGGGTACGAGAACCCAGCGGTCGACACGGAACCGGCTGGCCGGAGATCCCAGCGCGAAGCAGGACCGCGGCAGGGGCCGGGGTTTGGCGGGCGCTCTGGGGCAAGTGGTAGAGCGCACGGCCCAGGCATCGCCCCGGACTGGGCCCTGCGAGCAGCAGCCCTCATCTATGGCGCGCACTGTAAGCGCCATCGCCGGGCGGACCTACCAGGGGGACCCGTAGTGGGTGAAGCCCGCCCACCAGAACGGGTGGTCGAGCATTGGAAGCGGGCTCTGGTCGACAACCACCAGCGTTCTTGCCTTGGTCGGTTTCGACGTCGATGCCGCTCGCAGCTCGTTGATGGTGCCCCGGTGCGCGAGCGCCGGTCGCTCGCCGGCCAACAGGCGTTGGTAGAAACGGCGGTTGTACTCCGTTGCCTGGTCATTACCGACCGACCACAGGGTGGCGATGACGTGGGCAGCGCCACCGAGCAGGAACCCGACGGGAAGCGAGATCATCTGCTCGGACCGGGTGAGGTCGGGGACCCCGGTCTCACAGGCGGAAAGGTTGACTAGCCAGGCGGCGTGGGGATGGTCGAGGACCGCCTGCAAGGTGAGCCGGTCGCGCAGCTCGAGACCACTGGACAGGGGCCTCACGTTGTCGTAGCCGCCGTGGCAGGAGAAGTGCGCGACCAGGGTGTCGGGCTGCAGGCTAGAAAGGTATACGAGGCCGCTGTCGACCCGCTCACCAAGCGCTTCCCGCGCGCCGTCCTCTGCCAATACGATGTCCGGAGATTCTCGGGCCCGGCGCTGCTCTCGGCCCTGCGCGCGCACCCGGACCTCATGGCACTGCCGCTGCGAACCATCATCAGCTAGGGGACACGGGTGCGGGCGGTGTAAGTCGCCAGTGACGACGTGGGCCGCCAAAGTGACATAGATCACCGGAGGCCGTGACCCGCCTCACCGACGTCCCGGCCTCGTTCCTGTACATTTCGCCGTGAAGGGCACTCGAGGGCGAAGCCGGCAGGGAGGTGCGCTCCCACGCCGACGTACCGTGAACCGGAGAACGACCCCCGCCGTTGGAAGAGCGCATCCACCGCCGAAAGGCGATCGAGCGGATCGTACGCCGGGCGAGGTTACGGCGGCCGGAGCCATCGTCGTCGCTGCGCTTCTCGGTACGGGCTCATCAAGAGTCAGTCGGTAGTTGAGACGGCGGTGCGATGGGACCTGATCGACGTCGTGGTATGGATCCGGACCGTCTCGCCGTTGCCCTGATCAGGGCAGCTCCTGCCGCCATCATCGCCTCCGACCGGCGTGGCGACATTCGGTTCGCCAACCTTGAGGCCGGGCGTCTCTTCGGGTGCCAACCGAGCCAGCTAGTAGGCCGCCCGCTGGACGCGTTCATTCCGGGGCAGGGCCGGGAGGCGCACACCGGCCACCTCCTCACCTACTTCGCCTCAGGCGGCCGCCCGATGGACGGGGAGCAACGCGTCGTGGCCCGCCGATTCAACGGCACCGACTTCGAGGCTGAGGTCAGCCTCGGGCCGGTGATCACCGACGAAGGCCTCCTCGTTGCTGCCGTGATCACAGAGGCCGGCGACCGCGTCGCCGTGACGGTGGAGGAGGAGCGGGTCCGCGCCCCCGCTGAACGCCAGCACCTTGACCGTCGCGCGCTCCGAGCTCAGAGGCTGACCATTCTCGGTCAGCTGGCGGGGAGCGTGGCTCACGACGTGACCAACTGGCTCGAGGTGATACTCAGCTATGCGGGCCTCGCCAGCAAGCATCTGGCGGCGGCCAGTGCTGGCGGACAAACTGAATCGGTCGGCAACGACATCGCTCAAATCCAGCGTGCCGCCGAGGGTGCGACGCGTCTCACCCACGAGCTGCTCGCTTTCCATCGTCCGGAGGCTTCAAGACCTGAACCCGTCGACCTCAATCAAGTCATCCGCGACCTCGAGCAGTTGATTCGGATAAGCGTGGGTGAGCGGGTTAACCTAGTGACCTTGCTGGGTTCTAGCCCCTCGCTCATCCACGCCGACATCGGCCAGATCGAGCAGGTCGTGATTAACCTCGTCGTCAACGCTCGCGATGCCATGCCTAATGGTGGGACACTGACGATCGCGACGGAGAATCTCACGATCGATGAGGCGAGCGCGACCACTTGGCTTGGGCTTCACGAAGGACCGCACGTACGGCTACGGCTAACCGACAGCGGCATCGGCATGTCGAACGACGTCCGCGAGCACGCATTCGAGCCCTTCTTCACTACCAAGCCACACGGCCGCGGTTCCGGCCTGGGTCTGGCAACCGTGGCCGCCATTGTCTCTGGGTGGGGCGGGCTGACTCGCATCGACTCCGCTCCCGGACAGGGCACTACCTGCACTGCTGTGATACCCGCGACAGGTGGAGGTGCCTCCAGATTCGTTGAAGGAACCTAACCACTACCCAGAGGAGGGCGGTCAATCGGTGCTGGCTCGGCACGTTCATCGCCTCGACCGCACCCGACGGGGCGGTCCCGTCGGCGGCGTCCACGAGCGCGACGGTGACCTGCAGCGAGCCGGAGGCCAGCTCCGGGATGTCGATCTTGGCGCTGACGCTGCCCAGCGACGTCCCCGCCGGGATGGGAGTGGTGGAGCTGGAGGAGCAGGTGAGCAGGGTTCCGCTCCGGCGGTGACGGAGCAACTCCAGCCGGGCGCGCTCGGGTTGGAGACGAAGGTCTGCCCGCCGGAGAGGCTGAGGGCAAGCGCTAGGCCCGAATTTGCGAGAAGCCGTCGTTGCGGGTCGAGATGCAGCTACTGCCTTCCAAGCTGGATGTCGCGGGTTCGAGCCCCGTCTCCCGCTCCAGCTTCGGAGTCGACCTCCCTATGGGGTCAGCTGGCCTCGACTGAGACTCGAGAAACGTTTCGAGATCATTCAAAGTGCGTGTAGCTGTTGGTGCTGCGGAGCGCAGATCTGCTCAGAAGGGCTCCATGCCGGCTCGAGGCGTCCGGATGGAATGGACGGCGGTCAGCAGATCGACGCCCCGCCCGCTCGGACTTCCCTGACGGTCGTGGCGCCTCACGAATCGACAGGCTGATCAGCCACGACAACGTCAGTGAGCGCTGCGAAGGCGTCATCCAGGAGCCGACCGACCCCGGGCGATCCGGTGCCCGCGTGCCGCTTCAGCTGGCCATGGCGGAGGATGGCGGTGCGGAGAAGCGCGACCGCGACGGCGGCGACCACCTGGGACTGGAGCTCGGCTCGCGCCCGGGCGGCGCGGCCCCGAGGCGCCACGTCCGGCTCGGCGCTCAGCCGGACCAAGACGGCGGTGGCGATGGACTCCTCCAGGCGCCGGAGCGGGCGCGGCGTCGAGCGCCGGAGCAGCGAGAGCGCCAGCGGCGGGTCGCCGGCCAGCCAGAAGCCGTCCGCGCTGAGCTGGCCGCCCACCTCTGTCATGGCGCGCCATACCGCCAGCAGCGGCGGCTCCTCGGCCGGGCGCCGCCGGATCGCGTCATGGAGCACGTCGATGTGCGCCAGCAGCTCCTCTGCCAGCAACTCCTCCTTTCCGTCGAAGTAGCGGTAGAGGGTGCGCTCGGCCACGTGGGCGGCGCGGGCGATCTCGGCGGCCGTTGTGGCCTCGTAGCCGTGCTCGGCGAAGAGCCGGCTGGCGGCTTCCCTCAGGGCGGTCCGCGTCGCCAGCTTGTGCGCTTCGCGCCGCCCGGGCGGTCTCTCCATCGCCTCCTATGATGGCAGGATCTGGCAGAACTGACACTTATGCTAAAGTGGCAGAGATGACAGAAGCTCTGGCCCTCGCCCCGGTCGGAGGCCTGTTAGCGGCGGTGCCCCTCCTCGCCGCCACCGGACACCGCTTGGTCAGGGTGCTCGTCCTGGTGGTGGTGGCGGCGGTCGTCCTGGGCCTGGTGACGCTCGTCACCGTCCTGACGGTGCGGCGTCTGCGCCGGAGGCGGCCGGCGTCTGGAGCCGAGACCGCTGCCGACCGCGACTCGGAGCCGGCGCCGGCGCCCGAGCCCGGGGTTGCGATCTTCGTCCAGCACCTGAAGAAGACCTACCGGATGGGCAGGGTCGACGTCAGGGCCCTCGACGACGTCTCACTCGAGATCCCTGATGGCGCCATGGTCTGCATCATGGGCAAGAGCGGGTCGGGCAAGTCGACCCTGCTGCGACAGCTGGGACTGATCGACCGCCCAACCGACGGCCGCGTCCGCCTCCACGGGGAGGATGTGACAGCCCTCTCGGAACGGGAGCGCACCGAGCTGCGCCTGAGCAGGCTCGGCTACGTCTTCCAGGAGTACGCGCTGCTGCCGGAGCTCACCGCTCGCGAGAACGTCTACCTGCCGGCGATGATGCTGGGCAAGCCTCTCCAGGAGTGCAGGCGACGGGCCGCGGAGCTGCTCGAGATCGTCGGGCTCGCTGACCGCTCCGCTCACCGGCCCAAGGAGCTCTCGGGCGGCGAGCAGCAGCGCGTGGCGATCGCCCGAGCTCTGGTCAACGAGCCGCGGGTCATCTATGCGGACGAGCCGACGGCCAACCTCGACAGTGCGGCGGCGCGCACCGTGATGGAGACACTCCAGAGGCTGAACGACGCCTTCCACGTCACCGTCCTCTTCGTCTCCCACGACCCCGACGACGCCCGGTACGCCACCCGCCTCATCCATCTCAAGGACGGCCGGATCAGCGAGGCGCCGGCATGAGGATGGTGCGTGTGGCCGCCTTCCTCGCTTGGCGATCCATCACCCGGGGCAACTTCGGGATCGCCTCCACCACCACCCTCATGCTGCTGCTCATCTACATGAGCCTGCTCTTCCTCCCCTCGCTCATCCAGGGTGCTGTCAATCGGGTCAACACCCAGCTGGTGAATACGCTCACCACCGACATCGTCATCCAGCCCGATACCAGGGCAGGGAGCATCGACAACGCCGGCGCCCTGCTGGCCAGCATCCGCCAGACCCCGGGGGTCGACCAGGCGACCGCCGTGGTCCGGGTCGGGTCGCAGATCTCTTACCAGGGCAACTCCGGCTCGTTCTCGGTGGAAGCCATCGACCCGTCCAGCTTCGCCCAGGTCTTCACCACCGCCTCGAACATCTTCTCGGGCCATTACCTGAGCGCCCAGGGCCCCGGCCAGGTGTTCATGGGGATCGGGGTCGCGGGCGCCGGGCAGACCAGCGCTCGCGGCTATAGGGCCTCGCTGGAGTCGGTGTACACCGGTGACCAGGTGGCCATCACCCTGAGCAATGGTCAGACGCACTCCTTCACGGTGGTCGGCATCTACGACAACCAGTTCCCGCTCTCGGACGGCAACGCGTACATCACCCTCGACCAGGCCGATCAGCTGCTGCCGGGCGTCGCCGACCAAGCCACGGCTATCTACGTGCGCACCGACGCCGACGCCAACGTCAACCAGGTGGTGGCCGCGCTCACCCCGCTGCAGAGTGGGGTGAAGTTCGAGACGTCCGCCGATCTCGGCAGCGCGGTGCAGGACCAGGTGGCCGCCTTCAACCTGATCAGCGACATTCTGAAGATCGTCTCGCTTCTGATGGCCGCGATCACCATCTTCATCATCACCTACGTCGACCTGGTCAACAAGCGCCGGCAGATCGGGATCCAGCGTGCCATCGGCATCCGATCCGCTCCAATCGTGCTCAGCTACGTGCTGAAGGCATGGGTGTACGCGCTGGTGGGCATCGGCGCCGGCTTCCTTCTCTTCCAGTACGCCCTGACCCCGGTGGTGCGGGGCCATCCCTTCCAGTTCCCCAACGGGCCCGTGACCCTGGCGACCACCGGCGGCGAGATGAGCGCGGACCTGGTATTCCTGGTGGTGGTGGCGGCGATCGCGGCGCTCATCCCCGCGGTTCGATCGGTGCGGCTCCGGATCCTCGACGCGATCTGGGGGAGCTAGGCGGTGCGCGGCCTGCGCGCTGTCGACTGACGACGACCGCCCGGCCCCATACGGCGTCTCTGTGGGCGTCATGGTCCCTGTCGGGCACTCTCGCTTCTGAACGGCCGCACATACACTGGGCCTGGTCCCGTCTACGTGCGTTCGGAGGGGAGGGACTCCGGTGCCGCCGCCCAAAGCACAACGTCGACCACCGGCTCCCCCGTATCCCCTCCGAGGGTCCGCTCGCGGCGCTCGAGGAGCAGGGTGTGGAGACCGGGGAGCGCGCCTTCCAGCGTCTCTTCGGTGTAGAGACGGCTGGCGTCCAGCGGTCCGACATGGCCGAGCGAGTCGACATGATGACCGACGAGGAAGAGGTGCCCGCCGGGGCGAACGGCGACCGCCGCTGCCCGTAAGAGGACGGCGCGCTCCTCGGGTGATGGGTGGATGTTGGCGATCACCACGAGGTCGAACTTCTCCCCGCGGCGGAGGAAATCGCCGATGTCTGCCTGGACAGGGGAGACGCTCAGTCCCTCGGCGGCTGCCGCGGCGCCTGCGCGGTCGAGGGCGACCGACGACGCATCGACGGCGGTGACCGTCCACCCCTGACGGGCAAGCCAGAGGCTGTTGCGTCCCTCCCCGGCGCCGAGGTCCACAGCCCGCCCCGGAGGGAGCGGTGTCACCAGGTCGATCATCGCGTTATCCGGATGGCTCGAGAAGAGCCGCCCGACGGCGGCGTACCGCTGGTCCCAGCCTTCCTGGTGCTCCATTCCTGATCCTCCATTCGGTCGGTAGACGGCGTTGTCCCGGGCGGTCAGTCGCTCATGCGGGACCGTCGCTCAGAGGCGCGGTACGGCCCCGGGCCGTTGGGCCGCGCCGGTGATGTCGGTGGTTGCCAGAGCATAGCCCTCGCTCTAGATCGTCGCCCCCATGGCGAAGGTGACGACGGGCGCCTGGCTGACGAGGTTAGCCGCCTCTGTCCTCCGGGGATCTGGCGCTCGGTACGGAATGGGGACACGACCTTCTTCTCCGTCCGCCAGGTCTGCGATCATCTCCAACCCGCGGGGTTCGAACGGCTGCGAATCCGACAGACGATCTTCACAGCCCGCTCACCCACGTCACCTGGCTCCAGCGCGGCCATCCGGGCACGGGGCGGCTAATTCGGGTTCGTGTGGGCTGGACTACCGCGTTGACGTGGGGGTCACGGCCACCGCCACCGCCTATCTATGGAGAGCCCGCTGGAGGAAGTCCGTCACTGCCGGAGCCACCGCCAGAAAGCGGTCGATGTCACCATGATCGGCGTCGGGGACGATCACGAGATCCGTGCTCGGGGGTGCGGCTCTGCGCAGCGCCTGCGCGTCGGCAAGGGGGATCACGGAGTCGACCGCGCCGTGGATCAGCAGCACCGGCATGCGGAGCTGCGAGATGGTGGCGATGGGGGCGAACTCCCCGAAGCGCACGCCGATGGCACGCTCGATCTCCCTCAGTACGATCTGGATGGCGATCCCGGGAACACCCCGTCGACGCATCGCCTGGCCCATGTACGCGGCGGCATCCGCCATTGAGGAGATGCTGACGACGGCGGCGATCCCTGGGTCACGGGCGGCGACCAGCAGGCAGGCCCCAGCTCCGACCGAGTGCCCCACGAGAACGATGCGCTCCGGTTCGACGCGAGGGTTTCTCCGTAGCCAGCGGATGGCGTGCTCGACGTCGTCAGCGAAGCCCGGCATAGAGCTGAAGTCAACGCTGTCGCTACGCCCGTGACCTCGAGCATCGAGCAGGAGGACGTGGAGGCCCGCAACGTGCAGCGGTGGGGCCACTGGGAGTATGGAGCTGGCGCTTCCACTCCAGCCGTGGAGCACCAATGCAACGGGTTGAGGGCCGGCCGCGGGCGCCGGAAGGAACCAGGCGCGCAGATTCCCCCTCGGACCGGAGATCGTGACATCCTCCGCCTCCAGTCCCATCGCGGCAGGAGTTGCCCCCGAGTGAACGTGGGGAACGCGGAAGAAGCGGACTAGGGCCCAGCGAAGACCGCGGCGGATTGCGGCCCATCCGAGGAGCAGCCCGGCGGCCCAGACCAGGGCACAGGCCGACCGAGACGCCAGCCACCCCGGGCGATGGGGCTCAGCGTCAGGCGGCTTGCGCATCGGGAGCCTCCGCCCAGACCACGACGGTGACCATGGCGAAGCCCACCAGCCGCCGCACCCCGCCCGAGAGGCGAGTGCCGAGGGTGTCGATCAGTTCGCCCGTCCGGCGCTTCACTGACCCCGCGTCGCCGCCCCGGATCCGGCCGGTGAGCTCGATCGCCTCGTCGGCGTGGAGCGAGTCGATGGGCAGATGGGCCTGGGGAAGGTAGGAGCAGAGCTGGCGCGCCAGGGTGGGCCGCGCCACCAGGTCGTGGGGCCCCAGGCGAATGGTCCCCGAGGTCGGCTTGAGCAGCCCGATCACCTGCTTGACCAGGGTGGTCTTGCCGGCGCCGTTGGGGCCCAGCAGCCCGTAGACCTCTCCGGGCGCCACCTGGAGCGAGATGCCGTCGTTGGCGGCCACGCTTCCCCGGCCGTACACCTTGCGCAGGTCGGTGACGCTGAGGCTCCAGCCGTCGCCGGTCATCGAGGCTGCTCCCGGGGTAGGAATGCGGCCACAATCAGGTCCACCACCGTCGCTTTGGTGGCTGATTCGTCGAGCCCGCGCGCGTCGGGATCGTGGAAACGGTGGCGGGCGAACCAGCCCACAGTCTCGACCACGAAACGCGCCGCGATCCTGTTATCAGCGACGGGGCGGAGCTGTCCGGCGTCGATGCGCGATTCGAGGTAGGTCTCGAGCCTGGTGAGCAGCGGGGCGCGCCACTCGTGCAGGAAGATCCACGCCAGTGCCGGTATGTCGCGCGCCGAACGTTCGATCATGTCGGAGAGCTGACGCGTCCGGCTCAAGAGCTCATAGAGCTCAGTCACCACGGCAGCCAGCTCCGCCTCCGCCCCGCCCGGCGGTCCCGTGCCCAGTGCCGCGGCGCTCAGCATCGGCAACTGAAGTGCCCGTTCCGCATGCTCGCGCAGCCGCTGCAGGGTGAGGTCCAGCGCAGGCGCGGCGAGCGGCAGGGTCACCTGATCAGGGGGTCCCTGGTGCATCAGGTGCTCGAGGCACAGAGCAAAGAGAACCTCCTTGGTCTCCACGTAGTTGTAGAGGGACCCCGCGCCCATCCCCAGGGCGGCGGCGACATCGGCCATCTGGGTGGCCTTGTAGCCCTTGTCGGCAAAGACCTGCACGGCGGCGCCAACCACCGCGGGAAGCCGGTCTGTGACGGACGGCCTTCTTGTCATGTACCCAGACTAACAAATGATTCATTAGTTAGTCAAGCCGGTGCTGGTGGCCCTTGCCAGTTGGCTATAATGATGATAGGATCACCATTATGCGACCAGAACAACCAGGGGCCAGCTCGGCGGCCGTAATCGATGGGCTGAGCCGACAGCGCCGCATCGGCATCCTGTTCATCTGCTCGATGAGCGTCCTCATCGTGGGGCTTGACATAACCATCGTCAACGTCGCCCTGCCATCCATCGGGCGGGACTTCCACGCGCCGCTATCAGGCCTGCAGTGGACGGTGGACGCCTACACGCTGGTGCTGGCCAGCCTGTTCATGCTCTCGGGCTCGACCGCCGACCGCCTCGGGCGCCGACGTACCTTCGTTATCGGGCTGTTCACGTTCGCCGCAGGCTCCTTGTTGAGCAGCCTGGCTCCCAACCTGACCACGCTGATCATCTTCCGCATGGTCCAGGGCGTGGGTGCATCCATGCTGGGCCCCGTGGCGCTGTCAATCGTCACCAACACCTTCACGATCCCGCGCGAGAGGGCCCAGGCCATCGGCGCGTGGGCTGCGGTAAACGGGGCATCGATGGCGTTGGGGCCGGTGATAGGTGGACTGTTGGTAACCTCGGTCGGTTGGCGGTCGATCTTCTGGATCAACATCCCTATCGGTTTGGCCGCTGCTGTGCTTGCCCTGCGTTACGTCCCCGAGTCCAAAGCTCCGGCGCCGAGAAAGGTCGACATTCCCGGGCAGATGCTCGTGATCATGTTCCTGGCCTCGCTCACTTACGGGATCATCGAAGCCCCCGACCAGGGTTGGTCGTCGATCCTCATCGTTGGGACCTTAGCCGTGGCCGCCGTGTCGCTGGCCGCGTTCTTGATCTGGGAACACCGGACCAGCGATCCGCTCGTGGATCTGCGCTTCTTCCGGTCCGTGCCGTTCTCCTCAGCCACAGTCAGCGCGGCCGCTGCCTTCGCCGCTCTTGGCGGGTTCCTGTTCCTCAACACCCTTTACCTCCAGGACGTGCGCGGGCTCTCACCCCTGCATGCCGGGCTCGATACCTTGCCCATGGCGGCCATGACGGCGCTCTTCCCGCCGATCTCGGGCCGAATAGTCAGCCGGCGGGGTGCCAGGATCCCCTTGGTGATGGCCGGGCTCGCGCTGTTCACCGCCTGCCTCATGTTGGTCGGGCTGGGCGCCACGACCCCGTTCACATGGTTGTTCACGGCGTACGTGATCTTTGGCATCGGCTATGGCTTCGTGAACGCGCCGATCACCAATGCCGCTGTTTCGGGCATGCCCCGGGCCCAGGCCGGTGTGGCTGCGGCCATCGCCACCACATCGCGCCAGATCGGCTCGACTCTGGGCGTGGCAGTGGTCGGCTCACTAGTGGCAACCTCCTTGCGGAAGGCGGAGCACCTCGACTTTGCCCTGGCCAGCCGGGCCGGCTGGTGGGTCCTGGCCGGATGCGGGGCTTTGGTGTTGATCCTCGGCCTGGTCGCGACGTCTGCGTGGGCCAACGACACGGCCCGACGCACGGCCGAGTCCATCAACCCCGAGTTTCTCGAAGGGAACGCAGCATGACGAAGGCGAGTGCCCCTCGCGACCGTGCCGCCCAGGAGGCATGGCAGGCGATGGCTGAACTGGTGCAGGACAACGAACGCCGACAGGGGGTCAGCAATCAGCTCGGTCTGTGCTTCGGAAAGCTCAGGGCGTTGCGACGGATCGCCAGCCAGCCGATGCCCTTGGGTGCGTTGGCCGTCCTGCTCAACATGGATCCGCCCAACTTGACGACGGTGGTCAACGACCTTGAGCGCTCGGGTCTGGTGGAGCGCCGAGCCCATCCCACCGACCGGCGGATCAAGCTTGCGGTGGCCACCTCTGCCGGAGCGGCGCTTGCCCAGCGGGCACAGGAAATCCTCGACCAGCCACCGGTGGGCCTGTTCGACCTACCGGTCGATGACCTTGACGTCCTGCTGCGAATCCTGTCCCGGGTACGACGGGGTCAGCAACCCGGTCACTGGGACGACCGCTACCGCACCGACAAGCTCATCTGGCATGCCGAGCCCAACCGCTTCCTCGTGGAGGAAGTGGCGGGCCTGGCACCGGGCCGAGCGCTCGACCTCGCCTGCGGCGAAGGCCGCAACGCGCTGTGGCTCGCCGAGCGGGGCTGGCAGGTCACCGCAGTCGACTTCTCGGCGGTCGGGCTGGCAAAGGCGCAGAGGCTCGCCTCCGATCGCGAGTTGGACATCCGTCTCATAGAGGCCGACGTCCTCGAATGGGAGGCACCGCCCAGTTCGTTCGACCTCGTCATCGTGATGTATCTGCAGTTGCCGGCCGGTGAGCGCCGGCGGGCGCTCCAGCGGGCGGCGAACGCCGTGGCCGCCGGCGGGGTACTTCTGGTCGTCGGCCACGACTCGACCAACCTGGTTGACGGCTTCGGGGGCCCACGGGACCCGGCGGTGCTGTTCAGCCCAGACGACGTGGTAGGCGACCTCTACGGGCTCCAGATCCAGCGGGCGGAGCGAGCGCGGAGGCCTGTGGCCACTGATCACGGCCAGGTCGACGCCATCGACGCCATCGTGCGCGCCGTCCGACTTTCATAGAGCCCCGGGCGCCCCGCGGGAAGCCGCGGTCCCGGTCGCCGAGGCCTGCAACGTGCGGCTGTGGCCGGTGGTGAAGACTGGTGTCCCGACGCTCACCCATGCACGGCCATCGCATGTGGAATAGAACTACAGCCGGATCGAGACCGTCCGGGCCGCCAACGCCGTGCTCATCGAGGCCCAGGCCAAGGTCACGTTCGCCAAAGCGCGGGGCGCAGGCCTGCTGGCGGGCGTGGAGGGGGTTCGCTTCGTGGTGCGTGTGGCCACGGTCAATGCCGCCCCGAACCCTCACTACTTCGGGATGCGCCGGGGCGTGACCTGGCTCAATGCCGTGAACGACCAGTTCGCAGGTATCGGCGCGATCGTCATCCCCGGTACCGTGCGCGACTCGCCCTTGCATCTTGGACCTGCTCGTGAACCATGAAGGCCCACCGCGCCCCCAAGGCCGTCATCACAGACACCGCCTCTTACACTGACATCGTGTTCGGGCTGTTAGGGTCCCTCGGCCACCAGTTCTCGCCTCGCATCAGGGAGTCAGCGACACCAGGTCCTGGCAGGCAGACGCCCGCGCAGACTACGGCACCCTCAACGACCGGGCCGCCTACCGCGTCAAGCTCGACCGGGTACGCGAGTGCTGGGCTGACTTGCTCCGAGTGGCCGGGTCGCTGTCGACCGGGGCGGTGGGGCCTACGACCTCATGCGGACGTCGAGCCGTGACGGCCGTCCCTCTCGGCTCGCCCAGGCCTTCGCCGAGTACAGGCGCATCGCCAAGAGCGTCCACCTGCTCTCCTTCGCCGACGCTGAAGTCTCGTACCGTCAGCGTATCAGCCGCCAGCTCACGATCAGCGAGGGACGTCACCAGCTCAGCCGCAAGATCTCCCACGGCGACCGGGGCCAGCTATCGCCGGGACCGCGCTGTTCACCGCCTGCCTCAAGTTGGTCGGGCCGAGCGCCACGACCCCCTTCACATGGTTGTTCACGGCGTATGTGATCTTCGGCATCGGCTATGGTTTCGTGAACGCACCCATCGCCAACGCCGCCGTCTCGGGGATGCCCCGGGCCCAGGCCGGTGTTGCTGCGGCCATCGCCACAACATGGCGCCAGATCGGCTCGGCTCTGGGCGTGGCAGTTGTCGGCACTCTGGTGTCCATCTCCTTGCAGAAGGCGGAGCACCTCGCCTTCGCACTGGCCAGCCGGCCGGCCCGTGGGCCCTGGCCGGATGCGAATCGGTGGTGTTGGCCGTCCGCCTGATCGCAACGTCGCCTTGGGCCTCGTCCACGGCTAGGAACACAGCTGAGCCCATCAATCGTGAGCTCGAAAGGAACGGAATATGACCATGTCGAAGTCCCATCGCGACCGCGCTGCCCGCGCGGCGTGGCAAGCGATGTCCGACCTGGTGTTGGACAACGAACGCCGACGCCAAGTCAGTGACCATCTCGGTCGCGTGAGCTTCGGGAAGCTCAGGGCATTGAGGCAGCTTGCCAGCCGCCCCATGCCGATGAGAGAGCTGGCGGCCCAACTCCACATGGACCCCCCCAACCTGACTCTCGTGGTCGACGACCTCGAGCGGTCCGGCCTCGTGGAGCGCCAGCCTCATCCCACCGACCGGCGCGTCAAGCTCGTGACCGTCACTCCCTCTGGGATGGCGCTCGCCCAACGAGCACAAGAAATCCTCGACCAGCCACCGGTCGGCCTGTACGAACTTCCGGCCGATGACCTCGAAACCCTCGAACGAATCCTGTCCCGGCTCCGACCAACCACGGAGCCGGCTACCTGAGACAGCCGCCACCCCACAAGACGAACAGCCGCTTAAGTGCTCCGTGGTCGCAGATGCGGGCACCAGTTCCCTCTTGCTGAAGGTGAAGCCAAAGAGCCGCCGGCCAAAGCCGTCCGCTTCTATCAGGCGCGTCAATCGGTGGCATGTGAGGCGAGCGCTGCTCAGGGGCAAGCGCTCGAACCCAATTCACGAGGGGCCGTCGGCGCGGCGAAATGCAGCTATTGCCTTCCAAGCTGGGTGTCGCGGGTTTGTGCCGCGTATCCCTCCACTTCTCGACTTCGGGTTAAGTTGAAGCGTTTGCTAGTGCACTGACCCCGAAATGGGTTTACGGCTGCCGACCACACCGCGGGCCCATGGGAACTCACCTGGACATTCGGTATCCGGATGTGTAATATCTGGATATGCGCCTTAGCGAGGGAGTTGAGTGGGCACTGCACAGCTGTGTCGTGCTGGCTTCAGCGCCCGAGGGCGTCAGCCTCCCGGCTGGTCGCCTCGCCGAGTACCACGAGCTGCCGGCGGCGTACCTCGCCAAGCATCTGCAAGCGCTATCGAGGGCAGGGATCGTCGAGCCTGTGCCGGGCCGGCGGGGTGGGTACCGGTTAGCGCAAGACCCAAAGGACATAAAGGTCTCTCAGATAGTCAGCGCCATCGAGGGAACTGGCCCAGCCTTTGTTTGCACTGAGGTGCGCCAGAAGGGCCCGGCCGCCCCAGCACCGTCCGGGTTGAGACAAGCCTGCCTCATAGCACGGGTCATGTGGCAAGCCGAGCAGGCCTGGCTCCAGGAATTGAACAACTGGGCCTTGGCCGATCTGGCGTTCGCGCCGGGGAGCGAAGCCTACGCGAAGACGAGGAGGTGGCTCTTGGCCAGCAAGGAGCGGACGGCGCCGCGGCCGCCTCCCGACGGACGTTCCGAACGCTGACATTGGGTTGGCGGCGCCCGACGCCAGCAAACCGTGGCTCGCCGCCACACGCAGCTACCGGGACAAGAGGATGTGACGAATATGTTGGCTGCCGGTATCAAGGAGATCGGAGGCCTGGTGGAGGTCTTCGAGCTCCCCGCACCGCGCGCTCTGCGAGCCGGGGAGGTACTCATCGAAGTGGAGGCCGCCGGGGTCGGCAACTGGGACGAGATCGTGCGCACGGGGGGCTGGGACGTCGGGATAAGCGCCCCCATGGCCCTCGGGGTCGAAGCTGCCGGGACGGTCCTGGCCGCAGGCGGGCAGGCAGGGGGCCTCGCCCCCGGGGACCAGGTCCTCTGCCACTCGGCGCCGCTGAGCGACCAAGGCGCGTGGGCCGAGCTGTTCATCGCGCCGGCAGAAGCGCTGGCCAAGAGGCCAACCAATGTCTCCTGGGCGGCAGCCGGTGCCTTCCCCGTGCCCGCGCTCACCGCCGAGCAGGTCCTCACCGAGGCCCTCGCGGTGCGGCCTGGCGATCGCCTGCTCGTGCATGGGGCCGGAGGTGTCACCGGGGGTGCCATCGTGCAGCTGGCGACTCTTCGCGGGCTGGAGGTGATCGCCACCGCCAGCTCTCAGAGTGCCCAACGGGTCAAGAGCCTGGGGGCCGGGAAGGTCATCGATTACCGCGACGAGACCTGGGTGCAGCAGGCCCGCTGCCTCAGTGGCGGAGGCGGGGTGCCGTTCGTCGTGAACGCGCTCCGAGGCGGCAGCACGGCAGCCGTGGCGGCAACCGCCGATGGCGGCAGGTTCGCGACCATCACCGGAGACCCACCCCGTGAGGAGCGAGGTGCCTCAGTCGCCAACGTCTACGTCCGACCCGACGGTGGCCAGCTCCAGACCTTGGTGGAGCTGCTGTCCCAAGGCAAGCTGGACATCCAAGTCCGGTCCGTTTGCAACCTCTCGGAGGCGCGGGTGGCGTTGGCCAAGGTGGTTGACGGCTTGCGGGGCGGGGCGGTGGTTGTGGTGCCACGATGAGCACGGAGCAGTGACGCACCATGACATCCATGCTTGACGGGACGGCCATCGTCCCGTAGCCCAGGAAGAAGATACCCAGGGTGGCATCGATGAGGATCAACGCAATCCCTGCCTCCTCGAGGATCTCGGCGGCGAGCCTCCCCACGGCAGCGCGCCCGGCATCCCGCAGCGGAGCCGCAAACGCAGGGGAGCCCCGCCCGGTGCCTTCCACTGACCTCGAACGCGCTGATCACGAATCGGGCGCTCCGAGGCGGCTCGCTGCTCGACTGGTAGCTGGCGCCACCGGGGCGGTGCTGGGACCTGCATCCTCGCCCTCGGTGTGCTCTCCGGTGCCCACCTCAATCCGGTGGTATCACTGGGCAACTGCGCGTGACCGCACGCGAATCCCTCCAGCCTGGCGGAGACTCGCCCTGGTTGACACCCAACGCCCGTTCTCGTGTTCGTGCCGAGCGCACGCGGCTCGCCTCGCCCCGATTGGCTAGCATGTAGGTTCTTCTCCTGGGTCGGAATCACGCCCGGGCCTTGGGGACGGCTTTGTGAGCCGCCTGACCTGAAGGCTCTCGAGTACCTCGTCCGGGCCTCGGCGGGCTGTGGCCCCCCCTCACGACGCAGAGTATCGTGTGCGCCGTCAAGCCATGCAGAAGGGGGGTTGAGAGAGAGAAGTAAAGGCTACAGAAAGTGCGCCATGCTGGCGTCCAGGGCCTTCTTGAATACGCGAGGCGCCCGTTCTGTGCCTCCATTCCTTCCAAGCTGGATGTCGCGGGTTCGAGCCCCGTCTCCCGCTCCACTCGGTGGCTGCCATCGTGGGCAGGGCTCCGCGGAGTTACCTCGCTATGCGGTAGCGGATGTGGGTGGCCTCGGGGGTGTCGATCACTCGAACGATCTCCAACTCGACCCTCGCCGGCAACACATCGAAGAGTCGGCGGCCGCTACCGAAAAGCACCGGGACTAGGTCTATCTGCAACTCGTCGAGCACATCAGCCTCAAGCGCCGTCTGTGCCGTATATGCACCATGGACCAGCACGTTGCGGTCACCTGCAGCGGCTTTCGCCTGTGCCATCGCGCTGGCGATCCCATCCGTCACATACGTCACCAATGGATACTTGGCGACCGACGTTCCTGGCGGCCGGTGACTGGGCACAAAGATAGGGACGCCGTCGTGGTGGTCACCGCCCCAGTGATCGGTCTGTTCCACAGTATTGCGACCGGCGAGGACAGCGCCGGTCTCTTTGATTTCGCTGAGAAATTGACTGGCGATTCCCGACGCATCAGTGGTCTCCGCTGCTGGCCCAGCGTCCGAAGCAAACCTATACCAATCGTGGAGCCGCGTGAAGTCGTCGCCGCCGGGGTTGCCCGGTTCGTCATTGGGGCCAGCGATGTACCCGTCCAGCGACATAGACATGTAAAGCACGGATCTAGACATGTAGCGGACTTCTCCCGTGTGAACCCCTGGTCTTGTTCAGTCCGCGAGGAGGCGCTGGAGCTTGTCGAGCTGCTCCGACCAGCCCTGCTCGGCACCGCCTAGCGCTTCGGCGGGAGGCAGCGGCTCGACGTAGGATTGGCGCACGGTGAGCGCGGTGCCTTCATCGCGCGCCCGGAACGTCACCTCGATCAGCGTGGCGAAGAGCTCTCCCTGCTCGTCGTTGACTGCCCGGCCGCTCATGACCAGCCGGTGTGGACGCTCGATCTCGTAGTACTCGCCAGCCATGTGGTGGGAGAACTGGGCCTCCGAAGGGATGGAGCCCGGCCACTCCATGGCGAGCCGGTACTTCCCGCCGACGCGAAGGTCCACCTCTGCGGCGGGACAGCTGAAGCCGCTGGGCCACCACCACTTCGTGAGCTGGTCCGGGTCGGTGAAGGCGTCGAAGACACGCTCCGGCGAGGCCTTGATGGTTCGTTCGAGGACGAGCTGCTTGACCGGGGTTGCGGATCGCAGATCCACGGCCGTGTGCGTCTCAGACATTGGGGCTCTCCTTTGCAGCGGTTGCCGGTGCTGGGGTGGCGAGATGCGCCTCGAGACGGTCGAGGCGGTCGGACCATTCGGCGTGGGCACGGCGCAGCCATTCGTCCACGGGGATGAGGCCGTCGGGCTGGAGCCTCGCCGGGCGACGCTGGCCGACGCGTGCACGACCGATGAGGCCGGCCCGCTCCAGCACCTTGAGGTGTTTGGTGATGCCTGGCTGCGTGAGAGTGGAGGCTTGTGCCAGCTCCACGACACCGGCCTCTCCGCCAGCGAGGCGCTCGAGGATCGCTCGGCGGGTGGGATCGGCAAGGGCGGCGAAGACGCGGCCCAGAGGATCGTCGGTAGCCATAACCATAAGGTTATATAACTTACTAGTAAAAGTCAACCATGCCTGGACGGGCCGATGAACGCAGGAGGTCACGAACCCTCCACACCGAGCACCGATACCGAGATGGAGAAAGCCCTGACCGCCCTCGCCCAGGCGGAGGGCGCCTCCCCAGGAGATCATCCGCCGGGCCGTGCTGGACCGCTACGAGCGCCAGGGCCACCGAGCTGAAGTGGAAGCGGCATCGGGCCGGATGAACAACCGGTGGGGAGACGTCCTCGAGCGCCTCGGCCGGGCTTGAGCGAGGTCGAGTACGCACTTCTC
>Ga0187858_10000901_pt1 | contig 34961 bp, 32 predicted proteins | sample June2016WEW_8_15_FD_133015 | JGI IMG/M metagenome (GOLD analysis project Ga0187858, IMG submission 133015) | Peatland microbial communities from SPRUCE experiment site at the Marcell Experimental Forest, Minnesota, USA - June2016WEW_8_150 | ecosystem: Environmental > Terrestrial > Soil >...
CCTCTGGCAATCTATAGCGGGGCTTCCTATAACGAAATCGTGAACTGCGACATCAACGCCAACCGCAACGGGTCAATCCAATGGTGGAGAGGGAACCAGCCGAACCCTCCCGTCACTAATAATTGGATGCACAACTGCACGATTCGGAACACGGGCCATCTGTATGCGAGTGGCAACCCCTCCGACCCCGTCTATGCGACGATGGGGCTACAGATAGGAGTTCCTACCTACGACTCGGCGAGCGGGAACAATACCGTCGAGGACTGCGTTTTCTATGCGGGCGGCCATCACGACCTCGAAGTGTTCACTCTATATAATGTCTTCAAAAACAACTATTTTCATAACGAGGGCAATGAGCCGAACAACACCGGGGCGACGCCGCTCTACGGACCGGATTCAGTCCCGCCAGCCGTGGCTCCTAACCTGTGGGGCCATCGTCTTTTCCAGTTTGACAATGAGTCGGGATTGCCCAGACAATACCAGCTCTTCGAGGGAAATCGTTGCGGTTATTCAGGTCCGCCTTCGGAGAACGATGGCGGCGACGGGATGACAATCATGTCGCCTGGAAACATCATCAGGTACAATGATGTTTACGCCTCTCAGAATAACGGCGTTCTTTTCAAGCACGGGTCGCTCACTTACGAGAACGCGGACGACAACCGATTCTACAACAACACAATCTTCTACAGTGGGCGCTACAACAATATCGGGGCTCCCTATCTGGCTAACCTATGGGAGGGCTATTCATTCCGCTGGTATGGGTCTTATGCGTTCAACAAAAATGTCATCATCAACAACATTATGAATACCTACGGCGGCACACAAGAGATCAGTACCCTTGGGTCTGGGACGAACCGGGTAGAAAATAACTTTCTGACGGCCAACGGCAACCCCAGATTTATTGACACGACTGCGACCGACCCGACCAATGCGGCACTCCCCAACCTCGCCCTTCAAGCGGGTTCTCCGTGTATTGGCGCAGCAGAGAATCTGACGACCGCCGTTGGTTCCGGTTCCAACTCGGCAACCCTTGTCGTGGCCGACGCCTTGTTCTTCCAGGACGGCACATGGGGGTCTGCGTTGACCCACGGAGTCACGCTTTTCCCAGACTGGATCGCCATAGGCTCAGTAACAAACATCGTTAAAATATCCTCTATCAACTATACGACGAACACTATAACTCTTGCGTCTTCGATGACATGGGGTGACAAGGCGAAGATTTGGCTGTACAGCGATTCTCGCGGAAGGCGCGTTCTCTATGGAACGGGCCCCGACATCGGAGCCCATGCATATGGCAGCCAATAAATTAGATGGCGTGTAAGCCTGTGTGTATCGGATGCCCATGCCGGCATCCAGGCCGCAGCGAAAAAGGAGCTCCTGGGAGCTTCTTGGCAACGCTGCAAGGTCCATCGAGAAGCCGTCGCCCGCCCATGTCTTAGAGCCGGTTGCCATGATGGCGGCCGAGCAGAGCGGGGAGTAAGAATAGCGAGGGATTTCAAGAGGGGAGATGGTCTGCCTTTCTCCGGGCAGTTTCTCAGCCGCACTGACCGGTCACCAAAGGGGAATGCCCTGTTCCGGCTGTTTTTTTTGCTTCTTGACTACGACTCGGCGCCGGCGATATCATCATTTCGTAATGGGAGGTATCAGTTCCGAGCCTAAGGGCGGGGATTCCGTACGGCCCGAAAAAGGAAATTTCTATTTGATTAAGACGGAGATGTCGCAATGAACACTGGATTTTCAGGTTCTTGATATTATGTTACCGGCATTAGCTCTCTTGATATGTGCCGCTTTAGTTTTTGCGCTCCTCAGCATTGAACGTAAGCAAAACCCTTCCGCATCCATCGCTCTCTGGATACCCACTTTATGGATGCTCATCAGCGGGTCGAGACCTGTGGGAGCTTGGTTTTCAGGTCCTTTGAGGGGGCCTATGACGCGGGAGGCCATTGAGGCCGGGAGTGTTTATGACCGCATTGTTTTAAGCGCATTGGTTCTGCTCGCCCTATACGTTCTTTACAAGAGGAAGGTTGAGTGGCCTCCAATATTAAAGGATAATGCTGGTTTGGTTTTTCTTATTATCTTCTCCGGGCTAAGTATAATATGGTCAGGTTTCCCATTCCTTTCCATTAAAAGGTGGATTAGATTGTGGGGGATAATCCCGGTAGCCATCGTCATCCTGAGCGAGCTAAATCCCCGCCAAGCGTTGGAGAGTATCTTCAGACGATGCACGTATATTCTTATACCGCTCTCCATTGTTTTGATTAAGTATTATCCTTATTTCGGCCGCTCGTATTCTCCTTGGAGTGGGAGAGAAATGTGGACAGGCGTCACGACAACGAAAAATGAACTCGGACAATTATGCATGTTCTCAATCTTCTTCATTTTTTGGGAATATCTTCGAAAATGGCGAGACAAGCGATTCTCAAGAACTAGATTCGTCAAGTATGCAGATGGTTTAGTTCTTGCGATAGCAGCCTTCCTGCTTTTGGGATTTGGCACAGGTGGAAGCATGACATCGATTCTAGCTCTGATAGTTGGTATTGTTTCCTTGCTGTTAATGTTTAGAAAGAAAAATGGGGGGCGGCGCATGGCGTCCCTTTTAATTTGCGGGGCAGCCTTCACATGGGTACTATTTAGTTCTGGAGGACCATTTGTAGAAAAGGTAACAAATGCCTTGGGGCGTGATCCGACCTTCACTGGCCGGACAGAATTGTGGCAGATGTTGTTTGAGGAAGGAGCACGCCATCCGCTCTTGGGCGCCGGGTTTGGAGGTTACTTTGGGACGCCCGGCAATTACTACCAAGAAGTAACTGGCTACGTCTCGGCACACAACGGCCTACTTAGTGTTTACGTTGAACTTGGTATAGCGGGTGTCATATTAGTTATAGCGTTTCATCTGGGTTTCTTTAGGAGGTTTCTCAGGGAACTCGATAGCGCCTTTAGCTGGGGTGCCTTCGGAGTATGCTTTCTGGTTTTATCGTTGCTTGCAAATATTTCGGAAAGTATTTTTCTCAGCCTCTACATTTGGAGCATTACTGTTCTCTTGTCGGTTGTTTTCTCATTGCCTTACTTGAATATTGGACGGAATGAAAGCAATGCTTGACGCATCTTATTATGAAAACATGCTGTTCTAGGTGCCGGAGTTATATGTAAAGGGAAAGTGAAAATGTGCGGTTTTGCCATTGAGGTCCATTTCCGAGGATCATGTGCCGCCAGGGGTGGTTCGCCGGCGGGGCATACCTCGAGGTTAAGGGTCATCGGATATTTACCTCCTTAAGGCATCGAAAATTCCCCCACTTCTCTCAAACGTAACCTTGAGGCGTTGGCTTCCCAGCCGAATGGTTATCCAGCGAGCAAAGGCCCTATGATCGGCAGGCGACGAATCATCCGAGTAATCCTGTGTTGTGGGCCAAGACGATAACAGATCTGGCGAAGGCAGTAGTATGTCGAGGCGATGACGATTATCCCACCGACGAGATTGACCACGATTCCGGGAGCAATCTTCACTAGGACAAACGTGACGGAGACGGCCAGCCCGGAGGTCAAGAGTAGGTGAAGGACTGGCTTAGACCAGCGAAACTTGCTCAGTCTGCCTGCCACCCAGAGCACAACCAGTGCGTAGGCACCGTAGGCGGTGGCAAAAGCGATGGCGACGCCGCCAAGGCCTATCCAACGAACTCCGAGCCAGATCAGTGCCAATTGCAATGCGTTGAAGGACGTCTCGCTTGCAGCAAACCATCGGGCAGCGCCTTTGGCGAGTTGAATATAGCTCAGCGGCCACGAGATGACCCGCCCGAAGATACCTAGCACAAACCATGGCAATAGGTCTGCCGCATCCACAAACTTCGCACTATAAAAAATCCGGATGACAAGCGGGCTGAACACAAGGGTGCCGAGTAAACCAGGCAGCGCAAGGAGAATGCCGACTTCTGCCTGTTCATTCACCAACCGGTTCACTTCCGCGTTGTCTCTGGCCACGGCGGTGAGCCGGGGATAAAAATCCGTGCCCATAGCGCTGAGGATGAATCCGGCGAACACCCCGGAAATGCCCCATGCGGCCTGATATATTCCGTTGGCATCAATGCCAAAATTCCTGACGATCAAGGCCCGGGTCGCGAGGCCTACAGCGGCCACAAGGAGAGCACTCCACATAAAGGCAAGGCCGAGTGAGATGAGGTGCCGGCTTTCCTTAATTGTTTCAGACCAGGTCACCTTTACGGAAGGCACCTTCACCCGTCGCGCAAACCACCACGACAAGCCTAGATTGATAGCGGCCGAGACGAGAAGAACAGGGACAATCCCGCGTTCGCCGAGCCAGGCATAAAGCCACACGCTGAGAATCGTCCCGGCGATGACCGAAAGGATCTGGAACCGGGCGAGGTCTCCAATCCGACGGACTCCCTGGATCAAGGCCATCTGACCGCCCGAGATGCTCGACAAAAGCAACGTTAGGCCGAGAACAGCAATCGGCCACGCCCGTTCACCATTGCCAAATGTCCACACACTCAGCGGCCAAGCCAGGACAACGGTCAACAGAGTTCCCAAAAGGCCTGAGAACCAACAGGCCCGGCGCAGGACCACGACTGTTCGCCCGATCCGTTGACCGTCCTCGCATCCTGAGGCTTCAGCCACTTGTCGGACAGCGCTCGAAGGAATTCCGAGGCCGGCGAATGTACCGACGAGGGTAGTCACGGATTGATACAGCCCCACCAGGCCAACTCCGCCGGGGCCGAGGAGAATTGCTACTATTTTGGTCCTGACCGTGCCAATCAGGAGATTCAGAGCCTGGGCCCCACCGATGATCGATGAGGATTTCAGTATCTGGCCGTAGGATCCCATGCGGGGCGAGTTCGACGGTATGGCAGCAGGGACGCCTTCGGCGGGAGTAGATGCATTCATATGAGGTATTAAATGCTGCAAGACTCACGGATAGCATGGGCGACGGCAGCAGCGCCGGCCTCGGACAGATGCGGCCCCATGGGCAGGCTGAGGACCGTCCGCGCTAACTCTTCGGCGATCGGCAATGCCCTCGCGGGCGTGTCGGCGTAGGCGCCGGATAAGTGTGGGGGCACCGGGTAATGGATTAGCGTCCCGATGCCCGCCTCGGTCAGCCGCGTCTGCAGCGTATCCCGCCGAGGATGTCGGATGACGAACAAATGCCAGACGGGACCGGCCCAAGCGGGGACGAATGGGAGGACCAGACCAGAATTAAAAGGAAGGTCGCTGAGATTCTCGAGGTAAAACGCAGCTATTTTGCGCCGGCGGTCATTCCATTCGTCTAGATGACGGAGTTTTACCCGCAGCAAAGCGGCCTGAATTTCGTCGAGGCGGGAATTGACGCCTTTGACTTCATTTTGGTACTTCACGCGCGAACCATAGTTCCGTAACAGCCGTACCTTATCCGCGAGCACGGGGTCGTCTGTGGTGACAGCGCCCGCGTCTCCAAACGCGCCCAAATTCTTTCCGGGATAAAAACTGTGACCGGCCGCGTGGCCGAGCGAACCAGTCCGGCGTCCCTTGTAGCGCGCCCCATGTGCCTGGGCGGAATCTTCGATGACCTTAATTCCGCGCTTCTCTGCGATAGCGAGGACCGGATCCATGTCTGCGGGTTGGCCGTAAAGATGGACTGGCATGATGGCGCGGGTGCGATCAGAAATCACGGCTTCGATACGGTCCGGATCGAGATTGTACGTGCGAGGATCTGGTTCGACCGGCACCGGTATTGCACCGGCGTAGGTGACAGCAAGCCACGTGGCGACGTACGTATTTGAGGGAACGATGACCTCGTGACCAGGACCGATTGCCAATGCGCGGAGGATCAGATGCAAAGCGTCGAGGCCATTGCCAACGCCAACGCAATGGGATACACCACAGTAGGCAGCGTACTCCTCTTCGAACGATTTGACTTCATTCCCCAGAATGTACCAGGCGGACCGCATGAATCGGTCATAGGCCTCGTCCAACTCGGCTTTTAGCTCTTCATAGGGGCCATTAAAATCCAGGAAAGGGATCTTCATGACTGATACTGCCCCACCATCCGAAGAAATTCAGAATAATCACGATAGTAGTCCTCAGCGCTGTAGAATTCAGACGCAAGCGCGAAACATACTGATCCGGAGGAAAAATTTTCCATCTCGCGCCAGATCAGCGGGGGAATATATAGCCCACGATAAGGTTGGCTCAGGTGAACCTGACGTTTCTCGATACCATCGTCAAGAACGACATCGAAGCTTCCCGATATGGCGATGAGAAACTGGTGACAGCGCTTGAGGGCGTGTCCACCCCGGTCAACTCCTTCTGGAATATCGTAAAGATAAAACACCCTTTTTATGTCAAAGGGCACATGGCGAGCGCCCTCGACGAAAGTAAGGCTGCCACGAGGATCGGTGATCTTGGGAAGGTCAATCACCCGACAAGCTTTAAGGGACATCCACTTTCTCTTCGATGGTTTGATCCGATATGATTTGATAGGATCGGCCGCAGGGACAGGAAACAGCGCCAGCCGCAAAGCTCCCCAGCTTCTGACCGCAGCGGCACACCCACCCACACAGACGGCCGGGATTCCCAGTCACCAACGCAAAGTCCGGCACGTCGCGGGTCACGACCGAACCGGCCCCGACCATGGCCCACGCCCCGATCCTCCTGCCGGGCAAGATGGTTGCGTTAGCACCAATGGTAGCTCCCTTACCTATTTGGGTCTTTGGGAACTCCTGAGGGTACTGCTTGCTCCTGGGCCGCATGTCATTCGTGAATGTCGCATTCGGTCCAATAAACGCATCATCCTCAATCCTTAGCCCGTCCCACAATTGTACGCCGCATTTGACAGTAACACGGTCGCCAACAATCACGTCATTCTCGATGAAGACGTTGTCGCAGATATTGCAGTCTGATCCAATTCGTGCCCCTGGCAACACATGGGCAAATGCCCAGATGCGCGTTCGATCTCCGAGGGAAGCACCACCTTCGACGAGAGCGTTTGGATGAATGAACCTACTCATTCAGACAATTCACAATCTCTATGGGCTTTACTGTTTTCCGCAAAATTGATTATGATCTTTAGGGGGACAGAAACTTACCCTCTTGATCATGCGAGGAGTATATCTCCGCCCGTTTGGCTGTGTCAATAATGTAAACTGTTGTGTCAAGGCAACCTGAATATTTTCGGTCCCGGGCAACGTGATAAGTATCTTTCCCACTGGGCCGGTACTCCTTCTGTCCGAAGGAGTACTTTAGCCTAAAAAAGCGGAAATATTCACGTTGCCCAAAGAGGAAATTATCACGTTGGCGTAACAGAACGCTAAAAGCGGCATCTGAAGAGCATATCGGAGCAACAACTGCTGAAGCGATGGCGCTTGCTAGGTCGAGCGTTTACGATGGGGAAAAACCGCCTGGGCAACTTCAAGTCATCATCAGCAACTGGTTCGCGTGCTGTAACGACTCGAATGTGCCCGCGTCGGTCCAATCACCATCGAGAACCCCATAGGTTAGCTGCCCGCACGCAATGTAGGCATTGTTGACGGCCGTGATCTCGAGTTCCCCGCGGGCCGAAGCCGCGATGCCGCGGATGATGTCGAAGACCTGCTCGTCGTAGAGGTAATAGCCGATGACCGCGAAGTTGCTCTTTGGCTCCTTCGGTTTCTCCTCGATACTCATGATCTGCTGTTCGTCGATGGCCGCCACGCCGTACCTCTCCGGGTCGCCGACTTTCTTGAGCAGCACTTTAGCTCCCTTGATCTGCTTCCCGAACTCCGCCACATGTGGGATAAGGCTGCCCGTGGTAATGTTGTCGCCCAGGATGACGAGGATCCGATCTCCATGGGCAAATCCCTCACCAAGTGCCAACGCGTCGGCGATGCCGCCAGCTTCCTCCTGGACTCGGTAGGTAAACTGGCAGTGGAACTCTTTGCCGCTGCCGAGCTGATTCACGATGTCGCCCATGTGTTCGGTTGAAGTGACGATGAGGATATCGGTGACGCCAGCTTCAATCATCTTTCGGATCGGATTGAAGATCATGGGCTCCCGACCCACAGGGAGCAGGTGTTTGTTCGTGACTTTTGTCAGTGGATAGAGTCTGGTTCCCTTGCCGCCAGCGAGGATGATCCCTTTCATCAGTCTCTTACCTCCATTTCAGACGCGGCGCTCAGCGGCCACCGTACCACTGTTCGTAGAAGCGCTGGTACTCGCCGGTCAATATCGGACGCCACCACGCTTCATTAGCAAGATACCACTCGATGGTCCGGTCGAGCCCCTTGTCAAAAGCGATTCGAGGTTCCCATCCCAGCTCGTGCCTGGCCTTGGCCGCGTCCATGGCGTAGCGCCAGTCGTGCCCCGGGCGATCCTTCACAAAGCGAATGAGATCACGATTGCCCGCTACTCGTTCCACGATATGCTTTACGATCTCGATGTTGGCCCGCTCCGAGTTCCCGCCAAAGTTGTAAACTTCGCCGCTCTTCCCGCGCTCAAGTGCCGCAACGATGCCACGGCAGTGGTCCTCGACGTGGATCCAGTCCCGCACGTTCCGGCCGGTACCATAGACAGGGAGCTCCTTGCCCGAGCGGGCATTCAGAATCATGAGTGGGATAAGCTTCTCCGGAAATTGGTAAGGCCCGTAGTTATTCGAGCAGCGGGTGACCACCGCGTCCACGCCAAAGGTGTGATAGTAAGCATGAACCAGGAGATCCGCGGCTGCCTTGCTCGCCGAGTATGGGCTGCTCGGCGCGAGCGGCGTCGTCTCAGTGAACTTACCCGAATCACCGAGCGAGCCATAGACCTCGTCGGTCGAAATCTGAAGAAAGCGGAGGCCCGTTGCCTGGCGTGCAACCTCAAGTAAATTGAAAGTCCCGTTGATGTTCGTGCGCACGAAAGCGCCGGGGCCGAGGACGCTGCGGTCAACGTGCGATTCTGCCGCAAAGTTGACGATGGCATCGAGCTTTCCATCAACTCTTTTTAAGAGGGAACTGACAAATGTTAAGTCGCCGATGTCGCCCTTGATGAACTGATAGCGCGGGCTTTTAGCGATATCTGCGAGGTTACCTAAGTTGCCGGCATAAGTCAGCGCATCGACGTTCGCAATATGCCACGCCGGACGATGCTCAAGGACATGCCGTATGAAATTCGAACCGATAAAACCACAGCCGCCAGTTACGGCAATAATCAAAATGTCCCCTCCGTTTCCAAGCCCACAGCTGGCACGCAAACGTGTGTTCGAGCACGAGTGCCTCCCTCTCGTAGGCACGTGCAGGGTTTCATCCTGGCGGATCCCCATGAGGTCAGCGGATCCAGGCGCCTCGCCGTGCCAAACTCAACCGAATTCTGGACGATTGCTCTCACGGGAGTTGCTATTCGCAATCGAAATACAACTGGCTTAAATGCGGTGGTTGGTGTCATTTTGGAGCGCTGACTGCCTTTTAGCCCTGAGCCTGAATAACGCGCGATAAATAGGCACTGGTAATGCTCTTGGCGCCGATTTTAAAGCGCATCTTAGATCTCCGTGCCCCACAGCGGCTGCCACAGTGAGCAATCTCTGCAGAGAATTCTCGTCCATCATCTGCCGCTCAACGCTATAGCGTCTGCTGACGCGCCGTGCTTCAGCCTTCAAGCGATCTGCATAGCAGATAGAAATTCGGCCCTTCTCGCGGAGTATCTTGATGTCATCTATTATATTATCGAAAGCTCTCACGGTCATCTCATCCACCCAACGCAACTGCTTTTCTCGATCTTCAAAGGACTTATCTGCCTCTCCTTGAAAGAAAGAAACATTATTTCCATGGCGCCTCCATTTCACCATGGGTTGATGGATGTAAAAAAGACTGCCAATAGCCAAAGCGCGAAAACTCAAGACAACATCCTCCAGGTCTGATCGCACAGGGCCGAAGTACCTGAAGAGCTCAGGAGACCAGGCAGCGGTACATCCATTTACCATTGGATCCCGAGTTGATAAAAACCGAAATAGATTTCCATCCAACCGTCTAAAGAGCCGGATATCGCTCCTGTTACCCCGCGTTCCTTCGATTCCCCGCTCCCTTCCGTTCTCAGAAATGATAATGTGGCTGGAAAAGACACCCAATGCCTGCTTTCCCGACTCCTCCCACGCTTTAAAGATAATATCTGTACGGCTCGGAACTGAAATATCATCCCCTGCAGCAAAGACAACAAATTCACCGCTGCAGCGTTCTATTGCTCGATTGACGTTTCCGCCGATTCCGAGATTTGTCGAATTGCGGAACACCTTTACCAAATGCGGTCCATGATATTCTGCTGCCGTTCGCCGAACAATCTCAAAAGTGTGGTCCGTTGAACAATCGTCCATGACAATAATTTCAAGCGGGGAATATGTCTGTGCAAGCGCGCTTTCCAGGGCCTCACGAATGAAGCGTTCCTGGTTGTAAGCAAACAAAGCAAAAGTAATCAGTGGCTTCATAAATTGCCTTTATATGTGATATTACACGAGGGCTCGGTGAAAAACAACAATTTCCCATTTCCCCTTGCAAGGGTGACATATCCCAAGGGCTAACTAGCTGCCAAGAAGAATTCCAAGAAAGTACCAACGTAAGATATCAATAGCAGGTGTAAATCGAACAGAGTAGAATATATTAATCACATAGGGGGGGCAGGTCCAAATGCTTGAAAATGTCACTTCAGAGGTGGTACATTGAGCAGAGGTAGGTTGGTCTTCCTGACGGCTCAGGCGGCCAAGTGAAGAGGGTCACGATGGCAGAGAAATTGCGAAGGAATCTTGACATGACCGCACAAAATTACATTCATGAGTCAATCGAATAGAACTAAACTTAAAATTTCTCTCCTTACCGGCGGGCAGGATATTCATTATGCTTTAGGTCTTTTATCAGGCCTGACTACGCAACCGCTTGATATAGAATTTATCGGGAATGATTACTGGCAGGACGCCTGTGTTGTGAAGAGCAAGAATGTTACTTATTACAATTTGAGGGGCGACCAAACTGTCGTCGCGTCATTGAAAGAAAAGATTATTCGTGTCTTGAAATACTATTTCAAGCTAGTTAATTATGCGGCTAAAACAGATTCAAGACTATTTCATATCCTATGGTTGAACAAATTTGTATTCATCGATCGGACCTTACTAAATCTCTACTATAAGGCTTTAGGGAAAAAGATAATATTTACAGCTCATGATATTAATTACAGAAAATTAGCCGGCAGCGATACATTAATGAATAGTCTATCTCTAAAGTTCATGTATAGAATTGTTGACCACATCATTGTCCACACAGAAAAAATGAAGATGGAGTTGGTTGAATCTTATCATGTCAAAGAAAAAAAGATTTCCATAATCCCATTTGGAATTAATGAGGTTATGCCAATAACTGATTTAACAAGAGAACAGGCGAGAAAAAGACTTAACTTGTCTAATCAAGATAAAATTCTTCTGTTTTTTGGCAATATTGCCCCTTATAAGGGATTAGAGTTCCTCATACTTTCTTTGGTCAATTTACGAGAAAGATACAAGGATTTAAAACTGATCATTGCCGGGAGAATTAAGGTCGATTGCCAGGAGTATTGGATAGATATTAAAAATATTATCAAAGAACATGGGCTAGAAGATATAATTCTTCAAAGAATAGAATATATCCCTGAAGTGGAAGCAGAGGTTTATTTTAAGGCCGCCGACGTCTTAATATTACCCTATAAGAACATCTTTCAGAGTGGACTGATTTATACATCGTACCGTTTTGGCTTATCGGTTGTCGCTGCAGATACAGGGTCACTGAAAGACGATGTCATTATTGGCAAAACGGGGTTTATCTGTAAGTCGGAAGATCCAGAAGACTTGGCTAATAAGGTTATTCAATATTTTAATAGCGATCTTTTCAAAGACTTGGATGGAACGCGAGAAAAAATCATTCAGCAGGGGAAAATAAATCATTCATGGGAGCTGACTGGCGAGAGAACCTTCGACCTGTACAGAACTTTGCTGTAAGATAAAAAAGAATAAAAACGCAGAATGCTCAACACGGGATATTTCGCAGGGAAACCATCTAGGGGGTAACAGTATGATTGGTAGCAAGCCACTTTTCAGGAGCAGAGCTCCCCTGAGGCTGGGATTAGCAGGAGGGGGAACTGACGTCAGCCCGTATTCCGAGGTCTATGGAGGAGCGGTTCTAAACGCAACCATTACGATGTACGCTTATGCATCCGTGGAACCCAGAAGTGACGGTAAGATTATTCTTAATTCTATTGACAGAGGAGCCAGCTTAGAGGCGTCTTCGAAGGACGTCATTAAAATAGAGGATCCAACTTTCGTACTTCATAAAGGTGTGTATAACAGAATTGCAGGTGAATTTGTTAGAGACCCGTTATCGTTTCAGCTTACCACCTATGTCGATGCGCACCCCGGCTCGGGTCTTGGCACTTCTTCCACCCTCGTCGTAGCGATGGTGGGTGTTTTTGTTGAATGGCTCGGCCTCCCTTTGGGAGAATATGATATTGCACGTCTCGCATACGAAATCGAGAGAATAGACCTAAATATGGCGGGAGGAAAGCAGGATCAGTACGCAGCGACCTTTGGTGGATTTAATTTCATGGAGTTTCATAATCGAGGCGAAAAGGTAATCGTGAACCCGCTTAGAATAAAGCAAGAGTACCTTTACGAGCTAGAATTCAACACTGTTCTTTATCAGACTGGAACCAGCAGATTTTCATCTAAAATCATCGAGGATCAGTCCCTTAATATAATCCGAGAGAATAAAGATGCTATCGAGGCTATGCACCAGTTAAAAGAGCAGGCCATATTGATGAAGGAGGCAATCCTAAAAGGTAATTTAGCGGAGATCGGCCCGATCCTCGATTTTGGCTGGAATCGCAAGAAAAGGACGTCGGCTAGCATCAGTAATCCAACGATTGACGAAATTTATGAAACCGCCCTTAAGGCTGGATCTACAGGAGGAAAAATCTCGGGTGCCGGCGGCGGCGGATATATGATGTTCTACTGCCCGGGAAACACTCGATACAAAGTGGTAGAGGCCTTGCATGAAAGGTTTGGGGGTGAATTCAGGAGATTCCAGTTTGCCAAGCATGGCTTGACCAGCTGGCAAACAACGAGATAAAAAAACTAAAGGGGGATGTATGGAACGGATTAGGCGGATAATCGATGAATCTCTGACTCTCCACCGGGAATTACTCAACAATACCGATTGCCTGGACACAATCAGTAGAATTAGCAGGGAACTCATTGATGCCTATATAAAAGGGAACAAAGTTTTATTGTGTGGCAATGGGGGAAGTGCAGCCGACGCTCAGCACATTGCAGCTGAACTATCAGGCAAGTTTTACCTGGACCGGAGGCCCCTGCCCGCCGAAGCGCTTCATGTGAACACATCATATCTCACGGCAGTCGCCAATGATTATTCATACGAGGAGGTCTTCGCTCGCCTCGTTCAGGCAAACGGGAAACAAGGGGATGTGCTGATAGCGATATCTACTTCGGGGAATTCAAAAAATATACTCAAAGCAATCGAAATAGCAAGCCAGATGCAGATGATCACGATTGGCCTGACGGGCGGAAACGGAGGCCGAATGCTGAGACTGTGTAAGCACGTCATCTGTGTCCCGTCTTCTTCTACGCCTCGAATTCAAGAAGCGCACATCATGATTGGTCATATCATTTGTGAGATAGTCGAAGACCATCTCTTTGGGGGAAAGTCTTGAAACGGGATCATATGCCTGTGGTAATCATTCTTGCCGGAGGTCTTGGGAGGCGACTAGGAAGCCTAATTAGTTGTGTTCCAAAGCCTATGGCTGAGATTAACGGCAAGCCCTTTCTTGCATATCTATTCAAGTTCTTGACTGGTCAGGACATCACTGAAATCGTCCTCTCTGTCGGTTATAAATCTGAGGTGATCAAGGAGCATTTTCGGGACAAATATGACGATATCGCAATCAAATATGCGACAGAGGATCAGCCTCTCGGAACAGGCGGAGCAATAAGGAATGCCTTGCGGTTCGTCACTGACGAGCATGTGTTTGTCATGAACGGGGATACGTTTTTCCCTATAAGGTTCGCGACTTTATTTGATTTCCATAAATCCAAATCTTCGCGGACTACGCTTGCCTTGAAGTTTATGAAAAATATCGAAAGATACGGAACGGTAACGATTAATGGCGAAGGCAGGGTCACCGGCTTTGATGGAAACCGATACCACGAGGCAGGTTTTATTAATGGTGGCATTTATCTTATCAGTCGGGAAGTGTTTGACGGGATAGAGTTACCTGACAACTTTTCATTCGAATCCGATTTTTTGAAAAAATATTATCGTCAGAAAACAATATATGGCCTCCCATTTAACGATTATTTTATAGATATCGGGGTACCTCACGATTATGAAAGAGCAAAAACCGAACTTAAAAGATTTGAATATCGATGAGACCTGGACCCTCTTCCTAGATAGGGACGGAGTCATAAATTATAAGATTGAAGATGATTATGTAAGAGAATGGGCTCAGTTCAGATTCCTGCCAACGGCAAGAGAGGCGATAAAAAGATTGTCGAATGTATTTGGAAAAATCATCGTCGTTACCAACCAGCGGGGCGTGGCCAGGAAACTCATACAGGGTGCCAACTTAAGCGAAATTCATGAGAGGATGATCGGGACAATCATGAAGATCGGTGGACGAATCGACGGTATATACGTTTGCCCTCACGACCTTGATGCGCAATGTAAATGCAGAAAACCGGAGGTCGGCCTTGCCTTGGAGGCAAAGAGAGATTTTCCTTCAATTATTTTTTCTAAATCAGTCATGGTCGGGGATAATAGCAGCGACGTGGTCTTTGCGAAAACGCTGAACATGACGTCGGTTTTAATCAAAGATGATGGCAGGGACCGCTCACAAGAAGTGATGGCGGACTTTATATTTAAGGATTTGCTTGAATTTGCATCGTCATTATAGCATCAGGGATAATATTCAACTCTGTGCCTGCCTCAGTAATAGATATTGTATAAAGTGCCGTGCTCAAGGAGATAAATAAGAAATGAGAACATGGGTAACAGGCTTTGGTGGCTTTATGGGCGTCCATCTGGTGGAATTGCTCCAGGGGAAGGGGGAAGAACTATTAGCCACCTATTTCAAACCGACAACGGATATTAGCAATGTACATTCAGGATGCAGGGTTTTAGAATGCGACGTAAGGGATCGGAAAGCGGTGTTTGCTTTATTAGAAGACTTCAAACCGCAGAATATATTTCATCTGGCCGCTCAAAGTTATCCCACGGTTTCCTGGGATGATCCATGGTACACGATTGAAACGAATGTTATTGGTACAATCAACATCTTTGAGGGTGTGAAAAGAATTGGTCTGGACTGCATAATCCTAAACGCGTGTAGCAGTGCGGAGTATGGTTTTGTGACAGAAAAAGAAGTGCCTATTATGGAAAGCCATTCTCTCAAGCCGCTCCACCCGTATGGAGTTTCCAAGGTGGCCCAGGAAATGCTTGCTTACCAGTATTACAGAAACTTTGGTATTAAGTCTATCGGGGTAAGGATTTTTAACACAACCGGGCCGAAAAAAGTGAACGATGTATGCTCAGATTTTACACGCAGATTGATAGAAATCGAAAAATATATTAACACCAAAAAAGAGTTGAGGGTCGGTAATTTGGAAGCCAGAAGGGCGATAACTGATGTGAGGGATACTATCAGAGCTTTTGTCCTGGCGTTGGACAAGGCAACCGCAGGCGAGACATATAATTTGAGCGGAGAAACGGTGTACTCCGTGCAAGAAATAGTGGACATCCTTCGAAGTCTTGTTGGCTTTGAATTTAGGGTATGGCAGGACCGTGAATTGATACGGCCGACTGATGAGCCTATTATTTATGGAAGCAGCGAAAAGTTCAAACAGGAAACCGGTTGGAAACAGGAGATTCCTCTTCGGGACACCCTTAGAGACATGCTCGACTACTGGAGAAAGGTTCTGTAGTTGGCTACAGTTATGGCCGATGAGGCTAATCTCATAGATTACACCAAACGGGACTCGGCCTGCCTTCAAAATGAATGCACCGTCACTTAACGGGGAAGAGGCTGGCCTGATGCAGCAAACGGCATCTAGGCAAGCCTTTGTATATCCCATGTCACTTGTCAGGGGGGTATGTATATTAGGTGTCATCTTAATCCATGTTGCGAATGGATCTACGCAGTTCGGCCAATCGGTCCCTCTTGCCCACATGCTCATATTTGTGAACTGTTTATCACGATTTGCAGTGCCCATATTCATTATCCTCTCTGGATTTTATCTTAGCCTCAATCCTAAAAACGAACAGGCCGCACCTTTCTACCGCCGCACTCTAAAATTCCTCCTTATACCATATGTCAGCTATTCGATACTATATTCGATGTTTGAATTCCATAAAACTAGCAATGCCATAATAATTATCAGGGATCTCCTTATAGCGAACTCTCATCTTTGGTTTATCGTGCTAATTCTCCAACTTTACATCATACATCCAGTCTTACGCCGCTGGTACCGAGCACGTAGGCACAGTGGGATTATTGTGATTTGCGCATTCTTAATCCAGATCACATGGAATCTGGCATTTTCCATTCTCTTCCGAGCTCCGGACCTCTTGCGTTCGGGCACTCCTATAATTGCAAGATATGGAGCCATTTGCTTTATTTCCAACATCGGATATTTTCTTGGTGGCTACTACTTATTAGAACACGCCGAAGAGGCGGTTCGTTTGTTTCGCAATCGGGCGTTTGTGGGCGCTGGAGCATTTTGCTGGTTTTTAGCAGCAACCGTCTTTGCCGCACTCTGGGGCATTCCGATATCGCAGGGCCCAGGCATCTCGGCAACGCTTCGAACATACCTCGCGCAAGCACTCCTGACGCCTCTCTTAAGTATTGCCGCACTAGTAACTATTTTTTCTTTTTTCCAAAACTATAGGTTTGGCAAAACAATAACCTACCGTTTATTAAATTCGCTTGGCCTTTACTCATATGGGATTTATTGTCTCCATGTTCTATTCTTATGGTTTGTTAGCTGGATAATAAGGCGAGGTTTGATGCTAGGCAACGACAGTCCGTTTTATTTCTTATTGATATTTCCTCTTGCTACGCTGTTGTCACTCATGGCGGCACGAACCCTGTCCAGAGTCCCCCTTGGCAGATATCTTACATAGAAGTTAACGATAAAATATCGAAGGAGCTAATGAGCGAGCCCCAGGGTTTGGCCCATTTTTCTGGGATAATATCCGACCAAGTCTATTCTCCCAGGTTTTTCTCATTATACCTGGACCGATTTAAGGGAGGTAGGTCACTATCGTACAACCTGAAACGCACCTATGTCAGAAGCCGTTCCGTAAAGAACTCGCTGTCCGCTTGAATTCTTGTAAAGCCAAATTGATGAGCCACTGACCCAAGTCATCGGGACGGCGAGCGTGATCGTGTTCGTCGAGTAATTGGTCGATGCTATCTGGACGGGGTTGCTAGTTGTGCCAATGGAAATCCAATCTGGGAACAATGTAACGCCGTGAGTCATCGCAGCTCCCCATGTCCCGTCTTGGAAGAACATGGCATCGTTGACAATGAGCGTCATCGTGTTGCTTCCGGCCCCATTCGCGGTCGTGAGGGGAATCCCAGCTCCTACCACGGGGCTTGATGCCGACACGGAGAGGTCAGGCAACAGCGCATTGGTCGGGTCGGTGGCGGTCGTGTTCGCAAAGCCGGGATTGCCGTTCGCCGTCAAAAAGTTGTTGGTAACCGTATTCACTCCGGTGTTTGTATTGATGTCCACTGAACCCCCGTGGGTGTTGAAGATGTTGTTGATAATCACATTCCCGTTTCTCATATAGCTTCCATACCAGCGGAATGAATAGCCTTGCCAAACAGCGTCAGCTAAATTATCATGAGAGACGGAATCCGTAGCTTAGGAAATCAGCCCGCGAGTCCAAAACCGCCTGACGACAAACAACAGGTGGTATATTGACATGGGGCAGGTCAGAGAGAAAATGATTATTTTTTTCCGTAGGGTTTATAGAGCTAAACATCGATATGGGTTCATAGGTCTGTTTAAACTTTCATTAGCACACATAGCACGCCGAATTAGGCTTTTGGATTCATCAGTTCGTGCTGAGTTTCAGAAGCATAAACAGCGGGAAGTAGCATTTGATGAGCAATTTGGAGTTGATACAATTGGTTTTGTCGATCAAACCGATTTGATCGTTCACAATCCAAATCAAATATACGCAGCCTCATATGAAGCAAGTGATCCGCAATATTTCAGGGATGCGATTTCGATTCTAATGATTGATTACCAACGATTTAATTTCATCGACTTCGGCTCTGGCAAAGGAAGGGCTATTTTATTAGCTACTGAATTCCCTTTTAAAAAGATCACCGGAGTAGAATTCTCTGAAAAATTACACAAGATCGCCCTAGACAATATCAGCCGTTTTAAAAGCACAATATCCAAATGTACGGATGTTGAGTCTATATGCATGGATGTGGTTGATTATCCCCTGCCCAATGAATGCTTGGTCTGTTATTTTTTCAATCCTTTTGACGCAACAGTCTTGGCTCAAGTGATTTCAAATATTCAAAAATCCCTCTTGAAAAATCCGCGGGAAATATTCATTGTTTATTGTCGTCCCAAAGAAGCTCATATTATAGAGCAGACTGAATGCTTCAAAAAAATCAATGAAATTGGTCCGGTTAGCATTTGGCAGACGACCAATAAAAAAATAATTATAAGTTAGGGAGTGTCAGATATTCTGTGTAAATATATTGGCCGTGTCAACTGATGTTCGCAAATTCGCTGCCATCGTAACTCTCTTCAATTAGCCGCATGGGCCATCAGCTCATGAAGCCTGTCCAAGGACCCGAGGACCTTGTCCTCCCGGATGTAACTGCGTTCGCTCCCCCAATCCTCCGAGTATTCGACAAGATAGCAGATCGTCAATCGGACGTAGCTTTCGACCGAGGGGAACACGCCCACCACCCGGCTCCGCCGGCGGATCTCCATGTTCAGCCGCTCCTGTCCGTTGGTCGAGGAGATCCTTTTCTTGTCGACCTCCGGGAAGTCATAGAACGAGAGGGAGTCCTCGAGGCCCTCTTCCAGGCATCGGATCGCCTCGGGGAACCGCTTGCCGTAGTCCTCGATCAGGACAGCGGCTGACCTCCGGGCGCTCTTCTTGTCCGGCTCGAGCCAGGGCTGCTTCAGATGAGCCGCGAAGCGGGCCTTCTCCCGATGAGGCACCTTGGCCAGGCAGTGCTTCACAGCACTACTCTTAAGAAGTGATGTTCCTCATGAAGTGAACCTTACACCGTTGCCACGAGGCGCCCAGCCATTCCTTCCGGACTGCGGCCTGGAGGCCGGCGTGGGCGTCGGAGACGCAGAGCGCCGTCCTCTTCATGCCCCGGGCCTTGAGCTTGCGGAAAAAGACGCGCCAGGAGTCCTCCGACTCGTCGAACATCGGCTCCACCGCCAGGATCTCCCGGGAGCCGGCGGGATTGACCCCGCAGGCGATCATCACCGCTACCGAGACCACCCGGACCTTCTGGTACAGGGCGTCGATCCAGAGGAACGGATACTCCTCATCATCTCCGTCATCACCCACTTGAGCATCGACAGCAAGGGATCCGGTTCCGTGACGAACTGCAATAGCGCTTTCTTGAACAGTCCCTTATAATGCGTTTGGGCCATCGTAGTAAAGTTCCTCCTCTCCATCGATTTGGCGATCGAAGAGAGTTTACGATGGCCTTCCTCCTATGCCAAATTGCAAACTTCACTGTACACTACCCGACAACGTGACCCCCGCGGACAAGTATTACGGAAGGGACCGCGTGATCCTGAAAAAGAGGGAAAATGTCCGCGCAGAGACCCTGAGGATGCGGAGGGAGTTGAACCGGATGGCGATGCTTGAAGCCTTGTCAAACGGCGTCAGCTAAATTATCATGAGAGACGGAATCCGTAGCTTAAGAAATCAGCCCGCAAGTCTGAAACCGCCTGACGACAAACAACTTCGTGCTTGGTTCTTGGACTGTAACTACCTTTGGCCGTTGAAGCCGGTGTATCGCTAGGAGAGAATCTCCGCCGCCCATTTAGACTGCGCAAGCCTCTCATTTCCTGGCACCAATCCTCCCTTGAGCCTCCAGATACCTGAAGGAAGCTAAAATTCCGGCGGCAGCTTTGTCGAATGTGAATTCCTGCACCTTGCTCTGCGCATTCCTCGAAAACAGTTCCCACTTTTCATGGTCCGAAAGCATCTCAACAACCGCCTGGGTCCAGGTATCCACGTCCAGGGGCAGAACAAGGCCGTTCTGCTCATGCAGAACCAATTCGCCCGCGGCTGCCGTCCATTCGGTTGTTACCACCGGAGTCCCTGCCAACATCGCCTCATTGATAACCACTCCCCAGCAATCACCAGAGGTTGGCAATAACAGCAGCTTTGCCTGTGCGTAATAATCCGGCAGCGCGGCATGTTGAATGAAACCTGCGAATTCATAGTCCACACCGTGCCTGTCGAAAATGGCGCGCATGGCTGCCTTGAGGTCTTCTTGGCCGTCGCCAATAATCAAAACGCGGCACCTTCCGATACGCGTCTTGACACTGGCACAGACTTTGGCGAAGAATTCGGGATTTTTTAACGAGACGATTCGGCCGGAGAACATGACGTCAAACCGCCGCTCCAGCCGCTTGCCGCTGAGCTGCGCTTGGAAGAAGTCATTGTCCGCGACTAGGTGGCTCAAGAATAACTGCTCCGGCACAAGGCGACGGTTGTAATGTTTGAACATTGCCAGCGTTTGCCGGCTGGCCCCCACAAACGCGTCCGCACAACCGTTGTATACGATGCGCCTCGCCAGCCTCTGCAGACCATTGATCCCCCGATCCCGACCAAGCCAACTGTCATCCAGCCAGGCTATTTTCGTCCTTAACAACTTGCAGATAACCAACGCCAGCGACGTTGTAGCATCCTTTAAGCCCGACGAGATTAGCACGACGCGCGGACGCTGGCGCAGGAGAAGGGGTAGGATACCTGGATTGAAGAACCGTTCATTGCCACGCGTGGTAATTGTGAGGCAACGCAAAATGGTTCTCGGATAGCTCCCCAGACGGAAACTCCAAAGCCTGCGCTTTTCGTTGTTCTTAAGGTGGACCACGAGCACTGCACTCGCCAGTCTGTGATAGACCCGCTCGAACACCGGCTCCCGCCACGGGGTCGGGATGTCATTCAGGATGAGATAGTCCATGGTCTATCGAAGCGTTAAATTGGGACCCCTGCGCACCATGCTTTGGCATCTGCTCGAAAATTGTCTCCATTATCCTGGAAGTCCTCAGGATCTCTGCGGATGAGATGGGATCGGGCTTGTTATCCCTGATGGCGGAATAGAAAAGCTCCATCAATTTTTTCATCCCGTAGTCCATGTAGAAATCGTTGCGGGCAAAGAGTTTCATGCTGCGAAACGAGTTGCGAGCATGCTCCCGGGCATGGGTCCATGGGGCCAAAAAGTACCGCAGGTAGCTCTTGTGGTGTGAGGGCCGGATCCGTACAACGGTGCGGTACGTATTGTCCATTACCAGGATCCCCGATTTACCATACAGGCGTAACTCGTTGGATCCGGCTCCGAACTGGGTGGTAAAGAGGAAGAACGCCGTCGTGCCCTGGTTGTCTTGAATGGTGGCGCGCACTTCATCCACAATGTCGGTCTGCCCAAGCTGTCTCAGATAGGGGCTGCTGAAGCTCAGTGAAATAATGTCGGGATAGTCGCCAGCGAGAAACTCCGCAATCTTGCTGACGCCGTGGCTGATGAGGTTATGCAGCAGAGAGCCGGGGAGACGCCGGACCCAATGATTGGAATCGCCCAGGACAGCCCTGCCATAAGTGGGTTCGTCGTGTGAATAGCACTGGACGGACTCCATGTGGACCGGTGGCCCGCCAAGGAACCCGGCTTTGACAAGTTCCCGCATCCGGATGGCCTCCGGGCTGAACTGGAGGTTATGCCCCACCGTAATCCGACGCTGTTTCTCCTGGGCGAGGTGAATGAGGGTTTCCGCTTCAGCCGTTGTCTCGGTAAACGGCTTTTCCAGGTAGACATGGCATCCGGCCTCCAGGCACATCCGGCCCAGCGAGAAGTGCGTCTGAGCTGGGGTGGTGATATGCACCGCATCCGGACGGATTTTCCCGAGCATTTCTCCCGCATCAGTAAAGACTTGCTGGATGTGAAATCGATCGGCAAGCTGTGTAGCCATCAACTCCTCGGTGTCGCATGCCGCAACGATTTTGCAGGCCGGCAAAGCCCGAAGCTGCGCCGCGTGCTGATCCGCGATAAACCCACACCCGATTATTGCCACTCGTATCATTGTCTGCTTAGCCATTTTTTTGAAACTCGTAATATTTGGCCAATGCTTCCTCCATGGGCACTCGGCACTTCCAACCCAGACGCTCCTTTAGCTTGCGATTCGAATACCGATGTCCCTTCCAGGCAAAGGAACACATGCGCCGGTTGAACGCCGGCGGCAATTGTCCGCCGGACCAAACCGAATAGCGCTCCCAGAGGAAGCAAAGGAAGTAGGCGAGTCGGTAAGGAATCCAGATGGATCGAAAGGGACGAACTTGCTTCTTGTATTCACGCAGGAACGTCCTGCTCTTGGGCAGATCATCGTCCACCACATTGAACACCTCTCCGTCCACACCCTTGACCAGCCCGGCTAAAGCAATCGCATCCGCGCAATTATCCACGTAAGTCAATGGAAGCCGGCCGCTCCCTCCGATACGAATAAATATCCCAAATGTATCCGTTCCGACAAATCCTGGCATCGCCTTCTTGCCTGGACCAAAGACAATGCCTGGCCGGACAATCGTGAATGGAACTTCATGCTTTTGATGATAGGCGAGCACGATTTCGTCCTGCTTGATTTTGCCATAGGCATAGGCATCATAGCGTTCTTCCAGATTGTCTTCCAGCGGGCAGGATTCGTCCCAGATCGCTCCCCGTCTCAGGTGGAGGTTGGAATAAACCGCAAAAGAGCTCACGTTCACGAATCGCTGCACCCTCTTGTGTTGAACCACGGCGTCCAGCAGATTGCGCGTGGTGACGACGGAGCCTTGAAAGCATCCGGGAAACGATTTCCCCCGCCCGGCCACCAGGTGATAGACAACCGCAACTCCGTCAACAGCCTTGGCGCAATCCTGTCGTGACAGGAGATTGCCTGGGAGCACTTGGCAATGATTCTCCGGGTGCTCGAGCAGAACGGCCTTCAACAGAGCGTTCTCACTCGCTGGGCGCACGAAGCAGCGTATCTGCTTAAAACCAAGGCGAAGCAGTGAACCCACCACACGCGAGCCGACGAAACCGGCGGCACCAGTGACAAGTACGGGTTCGCTCCGGTTTATAATCCAGCCTTCTTCCATAATTTTATCCCTCTTCCTCTTAAGGCGAATTTAGAAGCTTGTCACAACCAGTAGAGCAGATGATGATAGTCCCAGCCGCGGATCAGTGTCAAGAACTTGTAGCGCCCAGAAACCGGCAGTTTTTTGTAATGATAAAAAGGAGCAAGGCCAGAAACAAGACCGTCGCGAATTCCAGGGATGATTTTGTCGCCCTTATCGACGATTGTTATGCCACATCTCAGGTGTCGCCTAGTTGATTTATCCTTAATTTCTGCTATAAAATAAATTATGAAGCTTAGGGCGGGTAATCTCGAACCTAAAATCACTGACAATTATGATTGAAGTTATTTTTACTCTAGATTATGAGATTTATGGGAATGGGGAAGGCTCTTTAATAAAGTCCGTCTTTGAGCCGGCAGAAAAATTACAGACTATTTTTAATAAATGGAACGCACGATTTGTCATTTTTCCTGATGTCGCAGAGCTGGAGATGATAGAAGCTAACAGCGCGGACCCGGCCATCGAGTTGATAAAGAAACAATTGAGAGACTTTCATAGAGAAGAGTACGAGATTGGACTGCATATTCATCCCTGGTGGTATAACGCCCGGCGCGAAAAGGGGCAATGGGTTCTTGACCAAACGGAGTATAATCTGTGTACTCAGCCATTGGAACGTATTAGCCAAATAGTTGACCGGGCAATTGCCTACACGCGAAAACTCTTGGGCGCCCCTGATTTTACTCCGATTTCTTTTAGGGCAGGACACTTGCTTTTCCAACCTACCCAACCCTTGGGCGATGTGCTGGCCGAGCGGGGCATACGGCTGGATTCGTCTGTTTATAAGGGCGGCTTATGGCGTCAGCATACGTTGGATTACCGCCGAGCCCCAAAGGGTGCTTATTATTGGAAATTCAGGGAGGATGTAACCACACCCGATCCTCAGGGCGCCCTGCTGGAAGTCCCCTTATATACTCAACAGGTCCCCATATGGAAGCTTTTTACATCCAAGCGGGTCGGACTGCAGCAGACAGGTGCGTCGGCAAAGCAAGCCGGGAGAAAAATGATCAGCCGGTTTTCGGATTTCATGCGCGTCCGCTACCCGCTGAAGTTCGATTTGGGCCAGATGACGAAGAGAGAAATGGTCTATATGATGAACGGAATAATCCGTGAAGGCCAAAAGAATCCTTCGATGTACCGTCCGATCGTCGCAATCATACACACGAAAGACCCCATAGAATTCGACGCTGTCGATTCTGTTCTCGATGGTCTGGACAAGAGCCGTATCAAGGTTTCGACGTTCGGTGATGTATATTGCAAAAGCAAAACCCTCCATGAGAGAGGGGACGGAAAGTAATATGATGAGAGCCGCGCCGATCGAAATCAACTGGCACCCCGACCTTCCCATTTTTGCAAAGGAATCCTTTCTGAAGGCGATCAGCGACGAATGCGGATGGCTAGGCGGCACCGAAAACCAAGGAAAGCTCCGCTGTATCTTGCCCTTCACGATCATCCGCAAAGGCATATTTCGGATGGCCCGTTTAAGGACTGAAACGATATTGCTTGACCAACTTGATATTCAGGATAACCCGTCAGAATATCAACTCGGCGTCCAGATCCGGTATTCTTATAAGGGACGCCGCTGAGGGGGAGCTTGACCAGGTCTATTTTCTTATTAGGGAGACTTTCAAGAGATCTAAGCTTCCTTTCATGTGCCTTAGATCCTTCAAGCGCTTTTTTTCCGGGCTCGGTGAGTATGGGAAGGTAATGGTCGCAGATTGCAGAGGTACGGCACAAAGCTATGTCGTCCTTGGATACAGCAATTATTGCGCGCCTATGCGATATATGGAGGGAATTCTGCCTGCCAGCAGCGAGGTGCCAACAAGCTTCTTTATTGGGAAGCTATCCGCTTATTTCGGAACCTTGGCGTCCAACGCTTCGATTTTGTTGGCACGAGAATCAATCCGGAGAAGGGCTCAAAAGCGGAAACACTTGGGCTGTTTAAAAAACGCTTTGGGGCTGTGCTTAAACAAGGATACCTGTGGAAATATTCTTTTCATCCCCTGAAATATCGCCTTTATCACTTGGCTGCCCGTCTTCGTAGCAGAGGGGATATCGTTGACGCGGAAAAGCATAAGTTGGTAAGCTTCAAGCTGCCCGAAAGAGAATGAGAGATCTTGAGAATATGAGTTGAACGGTTAGGAAAGAGGAAACCCATCTCATGTTGAACTTGCTGCCCAGTGAACTTCATCAGTATTCTCTGGGCGACATGGTTCGTGGCCTCATGGCCGCAAGGAAACCTGACTTAGCCCCGAATCTCATTTGGCCGTTTGCGCTCGGCGATGGGATTCCCATCCGATCAGGAAGGGCTGCGATAATCCTTTCCATCAAAGCACTCGGCCTAGAACCGGGATCGAGGATCGGAGTGCCTCTCTATTGTTGCCCGGTCGTTTTCAAGGCCATCAAGGCGGCTGACTGCCGGCCGCGGTTCCTGGATGTCGATCCGGGGACTTTCTGCATATCCCCTGAGGACCTCTATGCGAAACGCTCCGATCTCGATGCCGTGGTCGCAGTCCATATGTTCGGCAATATGTGTGATATGGGAAGCGTGCAGGACGCCATGCACGGCAAGCCCATCATCGAGGATTGTGCCCAGGCTCTCGGAAGCAGCTTGAACGATCGGTTGGCCGGATCGATGGGCACGATTGCCGTCTTCAGTTTTCGATTAGGCAAATACCTATCTGTGGGAGAAGGCGCGGCAATTTATACAGGCCACTCCGATATTCGCCCCGGAGCTTTCTATAATCGCCTTATGTTTCCTATCGTTTTTAGCTCCACGAAACACCGTGATCTCTTGAGGGCCGCCCTTAAAAAGCGGGGGGTCAGTGCGGCAACGCCTTATGAAGAAGCCATAGAAGACGCGGCAAAAAATTATGGTTACAATAGAGACTGCCCGGCAGCAGAGCGATTATTAAAGAGGACTCTCGTGATCCCCTGCAACCATAAACTGACGACGCGGGATATCAAGCATATCGCTCAGAGCTTTAATGATGGATGGGAGAGCATAACAACATTCCGAGGGCCTGGCAATTTGCTGTAATAGAAAAAGTTTGAGAGTTTGGTCTGGGACCTGGCTAGCTAATAAAAGGAGCATATCCATGAAACAGGTAATCCAAGATTTTAAAACGGGCGAACTCTTTGTTGGCGACGTCCCAATGCCATCTATCTCTAGAGGCTTTGTGCTCGTACGCAATCATTACTCACTCATCAGCGCCGGAACCGAGCGCTCGACCGTCTCGACCGCCAAGGCCTCACTGTTGGGAAAAGCGCGCCAGCGGCCGGACCTCGTCAAGCAAGTGCTAGATACGTACAAAAAGGAGGGTTTCTCGGAAACCCTCAAGAGAGTGCGCACGAAGCTAGAAACGCTTAAGGAGCTCGGGTACAGCTCCGCGGGCACTGTGCTCCTGTCCATGGATACCGACGGCGCATTCAAGCCCGGCGACCGAGTGGCCTGCGGGGGCAGCAGCGCCTCACACGCGGGGATCATTTCCGTGCCGCAGAACCTCATTGTTAAGATTCCCGATCTCGTTCCTTTAGATCACGCTGCTTTCACGACGCTGGGGTCAATCGCCATGCAGGGTGTACGTCAAGCCAATCCCAGAATCGGTGAATTCGTGTGTGTCATCGGTCTCGGGCTGCTCGGCCAGATCACCGCCCAGATCCTCCGGTCCAACGGGTGCAGGGTCTTCGGGGTTGACATGTCGACGGCTATGGTCGAGCTCGGCAAAAAGATCAGCTGCCACGCCGCTGCGGTGCGAGGCGATTCGAGCCTTGACTCGGCGATCGAATTCTTCACTGAAGGGCATGGGTTTGATTCGGTGATCATTACGGCGGCGGCCAAAACGAGTGATCCTGTCGAACTGGCAACCTCCGTCCTCCGGCAAAAAGGCGTGATCGTGGTCGTCGGCGCCGTTCCGATGAACATCCCCCGCGAGCCTCATTTCTACAAAAAGGAATTGGAGATGAAGATCTCATGCTCTTACGGCCCGGGGAGATATGATCATACGTATGAAGAAGAAGGGCACGACTACCCTTACGGTTATGTCCGCTGGACCGAAAACAGGAATATGGCGGCGTTCGTCAAGCTGCTCGAAAGCGAATCCGTCGACGTCAAGCCGTTGATCACCCACGTGTTCGACATCGAGCAGGCCGAAAGGGCATACGACATTGTTACGGGAAAGGTCCAAGAGCCATCCATCGGCATTCTTTTGAGATATCCCGAAACCGAGGAAAAGAAAAAGGGGCAACCCCTTCTGCCCTCCACGACCCCGGAGCCGTCCGTTGGGATCGCCTTTATCGGTGCCGGGAGTTTCGCCCAGAAGTTTCTGATCCCTTACGCCCAGGCTCACGGCGTGCTCCTCGCCGTGGCGGACTCCCGGGGCATAACGGCGAAAAGCGTCAGCGAAAAGCACAAGTTCCGTTCCTTCTCAGCCGATGCCCAGGATGTCATTTCGGACAAGGCGATCAATACCGTATTTATCGCGACACGTCACAACTCTCATGGGGACTTGGCCGTAGCGGCCCTCGAAACGGGAAAAAACGTCTACGTCGAAAAGCCGTTGACCATTTACGAGTCGGACCTGCCCCGTATTGCGGACGTCTGCCGACGCCATCCGGCTCGCCGTCTCCAGGTCGGGTTCAATCGAAGGTTCGCTCCGCTGGCCCGGCAGGCCAAGGAGCTATTCCATGGTCTTTCGGAACCGCTTGTGGTCAACTATCGGGTCAGCGCCGGGTTCATCCCAAAAGACCACTGGACCCAAACCGATGAAGGAGGCGGCCGGATCCTCGGGGAAGTCTGCCATTTTGTCGATTTTCTGCAATTCATGACGGGGGCGAATCCCGAAAAAGTCTTCGCCGAATGCATCTCCAATGTGAACTCGAAAATGAAGAACCAGGACAATGTGGCCATGACGATCCGCTTCGGCGACGGTTCAGTCGGGCTCATTACTTACCTGGCCTGTGGCGACAAGCTTCTTGCCAAGGAACGCATCGAGATCTTCGGCGGCGGCAAAACCTTTATCATCAATGACTTTCGAACTGCAGATGTTTATGTCGACGGCAAATACAAAAAAATCAAGAACCCCGGCAAGGGCCACAAGGAAGAAGTGGAGCTTTTCGTCAAGTCGATCCGGGAAGGACGCCCGTCGCCCATTCCGCTCGAGTCGATCCTCTATACAACGGCGACCACCTTCCGCATCGTTGATTCTTTACAAACAGGACTTCCACAAAATATAAAAGTTCCCTGAGAGGGAATTCTGCCGCCCGCTCCGTATCCTTCATGGCGTATTGGCCCTTTCGCCTACGGGTTGACACTATGAAGTATCTCGATGGCGTTGCCCATATTTAGCTGATGAGCGGTCCGGCCATAAAGGCGACTGCCCTGTGGTGGAACGCCTATCAAAGCTAGTGTACAGTAACGTTCGCAAATTGGCATAAGGAGGCGAGCCATCGTAAACTCTCTTCGATGGACCTCATCCCTTAAAAATGGTCCAGACATAATGTGAGTTTTCTGGCAAAATCTCAAGAGAGGAGGTTTTGCGGATGAAGAAGTCGAAGTTCACCGAAGAGCAGATCGCCTTTGCTCTGGGCGGGCCGAGTCGGGCACTCGGGTGGCCGAGGTCTGCCGGAAGATGGGCATCTCCGAGCAGACCTTTTTCCGCTGGAAGAAGAAGTACGGGGGACTGGGCGTTTCGGAGCTCTGTCGGCTGAGGCAGCTCGAGGAGGAGAACCGGCAGCTCAAGCGCCTGGTGGCGGACCTGACGCTCGACAAGCAGATGTTGCAGGATGTCCTCTCAAAAAAATTCTGAAGCCAGCCCAGATGCGGGAGCGGGTGGTCAATCTCGAGGAGGCCTATTGGGTGAGCGTCCGAAGAAAGGCATCCCGATATGAATCCTCGTCCGCAAGCCAGATATAGTCGGTATGATCGTCATTCGCTCTATAAATCCTGCGCCGTTGATCGGGGGCTCCTTTATCAAACGTGGATGATATGAGATGCCTAGGGCTCTTCGCCCAAGACATGCGTTCGGGAAACAGGACGAAATTTCCCCCACACCTTTCTTAACGCGGCTGCCAGCAACATGGGTCCAGCATTCATAAGGAGTCTAAACGCCAAATCTGGACGGTGCAATTTCAATGCCTTCCATAGCCAAAAATAGACCTTGCTGCCGATATAGGCATATCTCGAAAAACGGCGAGCCTTCCCACCCGGATATTGGCCACACCGTTCGGCCCTGACCAAATACAAAGTTCCACTGACCATGGCCTCGATGTTTCGAACGTTATTAAATTCATGCACGCGGTAAGCGACCGTATTTGGTCGGATGACGATCACGCACGGGCCGGAAGTGCCGGCCCGGAGCAACATATCGTGGTCTTGCATGTGCAAGATCGCGGCCGCGTCTTTTTGTCGTGCCCTGATCGGTTCAAAAACGGATTTTCGCATGATGATCTTGCTGCTGGACATACCCAGGCCAATTTCCTTCGCCAGAAAATCCTTATATGCAAGCACCTCGATGGCCTTCCCGCTATGACCGGGATTCCTCGGAACAAACCGGGGTTGATTAAAATACGTCATCGAGCCGAGGATTAATGCGGGAAAATCAAAGGCTTTGATAACCTGGTCGTACGTCGCGAGGGCTCCGGGCAAAAGAAGGTCGTCACTATCTAAAAATGCCAGATATTCTCCCTCCGCCTGAGCGGCCCCGGCGTTGCGAGCGGCTTGGCCTCCGCGATTCTCTTGATGGATTGTCTTGACTCGAGTCCCATAAGATCGAAGGACATCGGGTGTCTGATCGGTGGAGCCGTCATCGATGACGATCAGCTCGTAATCAGAAAAAGCCTGGGACAATACCGAATCAATCGCTTGGCGGACATACTCCTCGCGGTTGCATACGGGTATCAGGACGCTAAAGCGCATTTCCGTCCGCCTACGATTCCAACGTGCAAGAAAGCAAGCGCCCGCCTCTTCCGCTTCTCGTCTAGCGGCCTTCTGGCAGGGGATCGCGCGTCATTCGTGCAGCCCGTATGATTTCGCCATGCACGACCTTTTTTTCCTAATGGAATATATATATCCGTGCGAGGTTCCAAGTCAAGGGAATGAGCTCTGGCCATCCACTTCCGGCCGGCGGCGTATTCGGCTATGCCGGGCGTCGTCTGGTCGCCATGGACGATCCCCGAAATACCCTCCAACGAGGATTCTTATTCCCGGCCTCAGGACACCAGGATATCGCATCGACAATGTAAAAAGTTGCTTTATAAAGCCTCTAGAAATGTGCAAAATAGGGGGCGAGGTGCAACATGGTCTCCATTTCGATAATCGGAACCGGATATGTTGGCTTGGTCACGGGTACCTGCCTCTCCGAATTCGGACTGAACATCATCTGCATGGATACGGACGCCCAAAAGATCTGCGACCTCGAGCAGGGAAAAGTTCCCATCTATGAACCCGGCCTGTCAGCTCTCCTCATAAAGAACGTATCCTTCGGCCGGCTCCGCTTCACGACCGATATCGCCTCGGCAGTGGCCGCATCCCAAGTGATATTCCTCGCCGTGCCTACGCCTCCAGGCGAGGACGGCTCGGCTGACCTCCGGCACGTCCTCGCCGCGGCGGACTCCATCGCCCAACACATGGCGGACTACAAGGTCATCGTCAACAAGAGCACGGTCCCCATCGGGACGGGCCGCAAAGTCAAAGAGATCGTCCGGGCCGGGCTCGAGCGCCGCGGCCTCTCGCTCGATTTCGATGTCGTCTCGAACCCCGAGTTTCTTCGAGAGGGCTCGGGCATCCGGGACTTCATGCACCCGGACCGAATCCTGATCGGGACCGACAACGAAAAAAGCCGCGCTATCATCCGCGATATCTACAACGTCCTCTACCTCATCGACACTCCCTTCATATTCACGTCCATCGAGACCGCTGAATTGGTCAAGTACGCATCCAACGCCTTCCTGGCGACAAAAATCGCTTTCATCAATGAGATCGCCGGACTCTGCGACGCTGTTAAGGCGGACGTCCGCGATATCGCCAAAGCCATGGGCATGGACGGCCGCATCGGCAAATTTTTCCTTCATCCTGGGCCCGGATTCGGGGGAAGCTGCCTGCCCAAAGACACCAAGGCTTTGGTCAATATCGGGCAGGAACACGGCGTCCGGATGAGCATTGTCGATTCCGTCGTCAAAGCCAACGATTTCCAGAGGCGTCGCATGGTCAATAAAATCGAAACCAGTCTGACCGACCTCAAGGGGAAGGTCATCGCGGTCCTCGGCTTGGCTTTCAAGCAGGGGACAGACGACGTCCGCGATTCCTCTTCCATCCCGATCGTTCTTGAGCTGATCGAGAAGGGAAGCCGCGTGAAAGTCTTTGACCCCCAGGCCATGGAGAACGCGAAAAAGCTGCCTTTCGCGGATATCGCGTCCGTGGAGAGCGGCCGGTACAACGATGTCGTCCAGGACGATTTCGCCGCCGGTCCGTTCAAAATAATGTACTGCGCCGACGAATACGACGCGGCGAACGGCGCCGACGCCGTTGTCATCCTGACGGAATGGAACCAGTTCCGACACTTGGACCTCGCCCGGGTTGCAAGATCAATGCGCGGCAAACGCTTTTTCGACTTCCGGAACATTTACGAGCCTGCAGACGTGTCCAAGTTCGGATTCGACTACGAGAGTATCGGAAGGCCCAGACCATAGTGGAGCCTCACCCGAAAACTGGTCCAGCCAAAAATGGAGTTTTTTGGCTTCTTATGCTGCTCTTGTATTTATCGACGAACTGCCGTGGCGTCAAGTCTCCGAGCGAGCTGTGCGGCCGGAACTCATTGTAGTCCCGGCGCCACTTCTCGATCTTCTCTCGGGCGTCCTCCATCGACAGGAACCAATTGACGTTCAAGCATTCATCCAGGAATGAGCCGTTGAACGATTCGATCATCGCGTTATCCATAGGTTCACCGGGCCTTGAGAAGTCCATCATGACCCCGTTTTCATAGGCCCACTTGTCCAATGCCCTTGAGATAAATTCGCTGCCGTTGTCGCATTGGATTCGCTCCGGAGCGCCCCGTTGCTTCACCAGCCGCTCGATGACAGCCGCGACCTCCGCCCCCGTCATGCTTTGGCCGGCTTCAATGGCCAGGCACTCCCGACTATAATTATCGACTATCGTTAAGGCCCGGAATCGACGGCCGTTGAAAAGGCCGTCGACGACAAAATCCATGCTCCAACAGCTATTGGGACGCTCGACTTCCGGTCGGACCATCCGCCGGCTTCCGGAGACATGACGACGAGGACGTTTCCTTCTCAGATTAAGCCCCTCCTGGCAGTAAATCCGGTAGGTCCGCTTATGGTTGATGCGCCAGCCCTCGCGCCGAAGCAGGACCTGAACCCGCCGGTACCCGTACCGAACCCGCGTCTCCGCGATCTCCCGAATCCGCAGCCGGAGGGCCCGGTCGTCTCTGCGGTGCGAGCGATACCGATGCGATGAGCGGCAAATCCGGATGACCTGGCAGGCCCGCCGTTCGCTTACCCAATAGGCCTCCTCGAGATTGACCACCCGCTCCCGCATCTGGGCTGGCTTCAGAATTTTTTTGACAGCACATCCTGCAACATCTGCTTGTCGAGCGTCAGGTCCGCCACCAGCCGCTTGAGCTGCCGGTTCTCCTCTTCGAGCGGCCTCAGCCGACGGAGCTCCGCAACACCCAGCCCCCCGTACTTCTTCTTCCAGCGGAAAAAGGTCTGCTCGGAGATGCCCATCTTCCGGCAGATCTCGGCCACACGCATCCCCGACTCCGCCTGCCGTAGGGCAAAGGCGATCTGCTCCTCCGTGAACTTCGACTTCTTCATCCGCAAAACCTCCTCTCTTGAGATTTTGCCAGAAAACTCACATTATGTCTGGACCATTTTTAAGGGATGAGGTCCCCCTTTGGATTTGCCAGGTTTTTCTCATTATGTCTGGACCGATTTAAGGAAGGCAGGTCAATACCCTATTGAGTTTGTGCTTTTCCTGATCGACAATATCGCCGCCCCTCTGGAAGCGGACCGCGTAGGAATAAACGGCAAATTTCAGTGGCTGTAGGGGATATTTCCAAATGTATCCCTGTACCAACCGCCCTCCCAACTCCCGCTTATACATAGCAAGCTTTTCTTGTTTTGATCCTTTCTCTGGGTCGATTCGAGCCCCTGAGAAATCGTAGCGCTCAACCCCTAAATTACGAAACAGTCGCATAGCATCCCAATGGAGCAATTTTGTTGCTCCATCCACCGGCTTCGAGATGCCTCCGGCATATATAGAATATGCACTGTGCTTGCTGTAGAAATTCACGGCGCAGCCCTGGATTATGCCCCGATAATCGGAAACAAAAATTTTCACGTTGTCATCGGCTCCACTCAGCATTCTCCTGAAAGCCTTGATGTTCATAAATGGAAGCCCAGCTCTTTTAAATGTATCACGCACTTGCTCATATGCTGTCTCGGCGTATTCTATTCCGCTTCGAATCTTCACATCGCTTTTAATCGCTTTGCTAATAGCTGTTCGATTATTTCTGTGGATATTACTCCACAAGGTTTCTTCCGGTTGCCGTAGGTCGATGATGTAACTGCCATACGGCGCAGCTATGGCTCCGTCTGGATACGTGTGGAAAATCGTATTAGTTGTTGCTGGAATGATCATATCCGCACCGATGGACCGGAAATATTCTATAGCATTATTTAAAAAAGATTTCTCCTCCCTAACATTAAGTTCTTCTCCAAGTGGAATAGTTTCGACCCGGAAGCGTACCATACGAAAAATTGCCTTTTTAATAATCGTGTATGGCAAAATGCAGCGCAACTTTCCCGAATCATCGATGCCACCAACCCAGCCATACTCGTCGCTGACCGCCTTTAGAAATGATTCGGAAGCAAATATGGAAAGACTGGGCTGCCATTCAATTTCGACCTTTGTTGCCCTCATGAAAGTTCTCTCATCTTTTGTCTACTTTTAAGACTCTCTCTAGTTCTACGGCTTACCCGGACCTGCACCACCTTAATATACCCCCTCTGAAGTGAGATTTTCAAGAAAAGGAGCCTCACCCGAAAACTGGTCCAGCCAAAAATGGAGTTTTTTGGCTTCTTATGCTGCTCTTGTATTTATCAACGAACTGCCGTAGCGTCAAGTCCCCGAGCGAACTGTGAGGCCGGAATTCATTGTAATCCTCCCGCCACTTATCTATTTTCTCCCGGGCGTCCTCCATCGACAAGAACCAATTGACGTTCAGGCATTCATCCCTGAACGTGCCGTTGAACGACTCGATCATCGCGTTATCCATGGGTTTGCCTGGCCTCGAGAAGTCCATCGAGATCCCATTTTCATAAGCCCACTTGTCCAAAACCCTGGAAATAAATCCGCTCCCGTTGTCACATTGAATCCGATCCGGAACACCTCGCTCCTTCACCAACCGCTCGACGACAGCTGCGACTTCCGTGCCCGTCATGCTTTGGCCGGCCTCGATCGCCAGGCACTCCCGACTATAATTATCGACTATCGTTAAGGCCCGGAATCGATGGCCGTTGAAGAGGCTGTCG